>ERZ761593.2-NODE-2-length-36958-cov-45.021380_pt1 | contig 36958 bp, 55 predicted proteins | sample MGYA00433094_ERZ761593 | MGnify/ENA primary metagenome ERZ761593 (study PRJEB28899, sample SAMN03785551) | bioreactor sludge metagenome | biome: EBPR Sludge; feature: EBPR Bioreactor; material: 0.22µm filtered reactor supernatant | place: Saint Lucia: Queensland...
AGATTCGCCTTAGTCTCGTGGGCTCGGAGATGTGTATAAGAGACAGGGTTATGATCGAGTTGATTTGTGTGGTCAAGTGGTATCAAAGACTGATAAGGTGAGTATTCAAAAAGCTAAAAAGAGTTTAGCACAATTGTTTAAAAAATAATGGAATTTAATATTGATATAATGTATAATGTCCATGCTCAGCAGTATCCCACAATGTTATTAATTTGGAGAATCCAATGAGTCATTTTGAAATTGTTTTAGTAAAACCTGATGAAGTGTTCGTTGTCGAAGGTCGTAATCCACGCATGACGTTGCTCAATATTGAACAACTGGCAGAGTCTATTGAAGAAAATGGCGTTCGTAATCCCATTAAAGTTCAAATGGGTGATGAAGGTTATGAACTAGTGGACGGTCATCGACGACTCGCTGCGTGTCAGTATTTGTACGACACTAAAGAGTTAGTTATCCAGATTCCAGCAGTTAAAGTAGATCATAAAAACGAAGCTGACGTACTTGTTGAAATGATGGTCAGTAATGACAGTGAACCTTTTGCTCCATTTGAAGAAGCTACGCTTTACGCACGCTTGCGTGATGAGTTTAAACTGAATAATGAACAGATCGCCCAACGAGTGGGTAAGAGTGTAAGTCATGTCAGTGATAAATTAGCATTGCTTCGTGCTGATGAAACACTGAAAAAAGCAGTGGAAGAAAAGATCATTTCTGCATCAGATGCGAATACAATTGTGAGAAAATCTAAGGGATCAACGGAAAAACAAAAGGAACTGGTACAGCGAGTTCAAACTGAAGGTCGTGAACAAGTCATTGATAAAGAGTTAAAGAAAGGTCGCTTACCCAAACCTGCTTGGGCATTAGCCGAGCAAGCTCATGATGAGGTGTGGTCATGTGCTATGAACTTAAACAAAGACGTTTGCATGTCTGCATTAGACAGTAAAAATGTCCGTGAGTGGTTAGAAGGAACATTCGAAGATAATGTAGATGAAGTGATGTTTGCATTTGGCTTGGGACAATTAGAAGTGTTTAAGAACATGAGTTCATTGTCCATGAAAGAGTTGTGGGATCGCTTAGAAGATCGGCTTGTGGGTAAGTAAAGCTCCCTCAGAGTGTAAAAGCCCCATTACTGGGGCTTTTTAAATTGTAAAGAATACTATTGTTTTCATAATATGTATGATATATAATATTTCGCACATCACAAACCCCATGGAGCAATACTCGTGCAAGAGTATAGTTTTGAAATAGTGCGGCCATATGTAATCAACCATCTTAAAAAACATTATTGGAAATTGAAATCTTATATGGACTGGGAAGATGCTTTAGCTGAAGCCCAACTTCAATTTATTCGTACCATCCGACGATTGCAAAATCGTCAATGTCAGATTGAAAATGAAAAGCATCTGATGTCATTGTTTAAAACGAGTTGGTCCAATCATTTTATCACATTGGCTAATAAAGCAACAAAAGAACGTTTTGTATCCACAACCGATGATGTGGAATTACAAAAGATCCAACTAGATGCACTCGTTGCAGATTTAGATAATGATGGCTTGGTTCACCAGCTTTTACAAAAAGCACCATCAGATGTTCGACAGGTTTTACATATCTTGTTAAATGCGCCTGATGATCTTGTTATATTGTTACAAAACAGTTTTCATGAAAATCCTGAACTGTGTAATGTGATGTTATGTCGATTATTAAATAAGAATCCACAAACCATCAATTTAATTAAAACAACGCTTGACCATTTGGGGATAGAGTGCTAAACTAGAGTTGAAGTCAGGTATGATCACATGGGTTGAAGCGTCAACCCCAACAATTTTATTTCCTTAAATAAGGTGTCTCACAATGACCAATGCATTTGAATATGTGACTGAAGTTCTTGAAATTGTTCAAGAAACTGAAGAAGCTCGTGAAGTTTTTCTTCAGCGAGTGGCTTTTACCATCCAAAATTTGCCAGAAGCGGGTTGGAATGAACTGCCCGTTGAGTTGCAAGATTGGTACAATAAGACTGCTGATATGTTGGCAGATACTGAAAACGAAATTGAATTTACGGATATTCCAGGTTCTGTTAAAGAGGTTAAAAAAGCTGCTGTGAAAAAGGTTCAAACTAAGACCACTAAGCCACCCAAGGCTGTTAAAGCAGTTGAAGTTTCGGAAGATGAAGAGTCCGAAGAAGTTGAAACTACAGATGATGAAGCTGAGGAAACTGAAGAAAAGTCGGAACCTAAAAAGCGGGGTCGCAAGCCTTCTTCGGAACCCAAGCCGCCCAAAGCACCAAAAGAGCCTAAAGGCCCCATTGCGGCCAATGCTGTTCGTGAAATCATGTGTGAAGATATGACCACGACATTGGACCAATTGATGGTTAAGCTGGAAGAGCGTGGTGTAGTTATGCAGCGTTCTAGTGCTCAAGTTGTGCATTTAAACACGGTTCGGGCGTTTGAAATCGCTATCGAACAAGGTACTGTGTCCAAAGATGGACAAGAAGTTTTGAAAGCTGTTTGATTGTTCTCACTGTAATAGCCCCCATCTTGGGGGCTATTTTAATGGAGCTTGCTATGCAAAATGATTTTGAATCATTTTTAACCACGAAACATCAGTTAAGATTACTGTTACAAGTATTGGATGAATGGATTCTTCCAAGTCAACATTTTGATGAGTACGACAAAGCTTTGTTGATAACCACATCGGATTTATTGAGTGTGGTACACACATCTTTAGAATCTAAGTTTAAAGAAACTTTAGAAGGTTTATATGAGTGAAGAAGAGTATTTAACCATACAGCATTTTGTTAACTATCATCGTTATCCCATAACTAAGAATTTATTACTACAAGCGGAGCGAGAAATTTTAACAAAATGCCATACTGAAAGAATTAGAATTAAAGTTATCCATCATTTAGGAGCGGATCGGTTTCCAACAAGAGCGTACCCACGATGGGTATTGGAAGAATACTTTGTATTATGGATTAAATAATGCTTGACGTGAAACAGTTGTTTCGTGTATAATGTTTTATGAATAATTCAATTTTAAACATGGTTCCCACAAAGAGTATTTCAAAATGACTGAACAACTGGTTTACTTACCGTGCAATAAAATTGCGCCCAATCGTTACCAACCCCGTAAAGAATTCAAAGTTAGAGAGTTAGAAGAACTTGCGGAAAGTATTGACACACAAGGTTTAATACAACCCATTACCGTAAGGAAAGCTTCAGATCTTCCTAACGAATGTGAATATGAGTTGATTGCTGGAGAGCGTCGTTGGAGAGCTACTAAGGAAATTTTAGGTAAGGATAAGATCCGTGCGATTGTCAAGGAAATGACGGATGAAGCTTCACAAGAAGCCGCTATTACGGAAAATTTACAACGCCAAGATTTAAATCCGATGGAAGAAGCCATCGCATTAAATCAACTCATGGATCATTTTTCCTTGACGCAAGATCAAGTTGCGAAGCGTTTGGGTAAATCACGGAGTTATATTGCAAACGCTGTGCGTTTGACTCGCTTAAACAAGGAAGTCGTGGCACTGATTCAATCGGGTGCTTTAGATCGTTCTAAAGCCACTGCGCTGTTGGCGGTCACTGAAGAAGGTAAACAAACCGAACTTGCTAAAAATTCAATTTCCAAAAACTGGACAGTGGAAAAACTGCGAGTTGAAATTGAAAAGATTGTAGCAAAAGATGATCCCAATAATGAGAAAAAAGTTGTACGTAAAGAGATCAACGGTAAGATCGTTACTGTAGCGACTCCCAGTAAAGGTCACCGTCGTAAGACTACGCAAAATTTACAAGCTCAACATTTCGTATTGGTGGAATTGGATAAAGTTGAAACTGTTAAAGACTTTGTGGATTACATGACGGAACAAGAATGGAAATGTTGGACGGGTGATGCAGCTATTAAGCAGTTAGAGTTGCTCAAGCAACCTGTTGTTGAAAAAGCGGTCACTACAGCGGAACCGTTGATTGATTTTGAGGTTTCAGAATGAAAGCTTTTAACGAAATTAAATTAAAGATTGCATGGCAATCTGTGCTGGAATCTTTGGGTATAGATCATGAAAATGATTTAAATTTTAAGGAAACTCCACAACGCATTGTACGGATGTACAATGAGATCTTTGCGGGGTTGTTAGATGGTGATCTAACAGAATTGGAAGATCACATCACTAAGACCTTTCCATCTTCGTATGAAGGTCTGGTTGCAGTTAAGAATATCCAAGTATGGGGAACATGCCCCCATCATTTTTTACCTGTTGAATACCATGTAAATGTGGGATATCTTCCTGGTAATGTGGTACTGGGTGTGAGTAAACTTCCGCGTGTGGTGGAAGTTCTTGCACAACGACCCGTGTTACAAGAACAATTGACTTATGACATTGTGAATTACTTGGAACGTTCATTATCACCCAAGGGGGTGATTGCCCAAGTCAAAGGTCGTCATCATTGCATGATTGTTCGTGGCATTAAACAACCTAATTCATGGGTATCTACATCTTCGATTACGGGTGTATTTCATCAAACATCTAGTTTAATTCAAGAGTTTGAAAATATGCCGTAAGGTATATATTGATTGCCGTTTCCATTCTTGTGGTGATAAAAGTAAATACTAGAAATAGTATTTACTTTTTTAAAGAGTTAAAATAATGAACTTAATCCATGTACCTATTGAATTATTAGTAGAGCGTTATAGTCAACAATGGTTTCATTGGTTTGATGCGGAATTTAAAAGATTTAAAATTAATACTTTGCACGTATTACCCCCTTCTGGATTGGAAGCCAAAATTCAAACGGGTGAATTTTTAGATGTCATCGGTACATTGGAATTTAAAAGTGAACAATTACGTTGGATCTGTTCATTATTTCGTAATCAAAGAATTGACGAAAATACCGTATTTTTAATTACTGACTCTTGGTTCCCAGGAATTGAGATGCTTGGATATTTACGTAATGCGTTAAACATCCCATTTAAAATTGTTGGTATCTTCCATGCTGGTACATGGGATCAACATGATTTTATTACGAAGGCTGGGATGCGTTCATGGGGACAGCATTGTGAATTAGCATGGTTCGATATATTGGATGCTATTTGTGTTGCTACTAAATTTCATAAAGATTTAATCATTCAAAGTGTAGAAAGATATAAATATAAAGACATGTTAGAACGCAAAATCCATGTTACGGGTTTACCAATTTATCCAGATTTTGTAAAAGCCGTACCCAAAGAAAACATTGTGGTATTTCCTCATCGTTTAGCGGAAGAAAAAAATCCAAAGTTATTTGATCAATTACAGCTTTTCTTATCAGAAGAATTTAATGATTGGACATTTGTTAAAACCAAAGATGTAACTCGTAGTAAATCTGAATATTACGATTTGCTCAATAAAGCTAAAGTGGCTATTTCATTTGCCGACCAAGAGACATATGGAATCTCAATGTTGGAATCCGTATTATGTGGCTGTGTTCCCATTGTACCCGATAAACTTTCGTATAAAGAATTGTATCCATCAGAATTTAAATATCCCGTAGAAAATCCATACGGTTTAGTTCGTAATGCTTCAATTCTTTTACTGCAAGTGTTGCAGAACTATGAAGAATATCAACAAAAACATCGATTTTTTGTACGTAAGGTACAATGGAACGGTGAACAAGCTATTTTTAATATATTAAAGATTTGTACGGAGATTTGTGATGAATGAGGAATTGTTAGAAACCTTTTGTAAAAGTTGTGTAGATTTTTGTGATACTCATGATTTGGGAGTATATATGGTTATTGCCCATAAAGAAGGTCTTGTTCATTTAAACAAATTTCCAAAATGGTCAGTTCTTCAATATCAAGAAGCTGAAGAGCAAGTTAAGCTCATTCTTAATGAAGATGAACCCGCCCAACAATGGTTTTTTCGATTAAATAATACCATTGATTTTTTGGAAGAACTATCAAAAGACAGTTCAGCAATGTCAGAACTTTCTAAAAATCTTAAAAATTTATTGGAGAGTACACTGCATGAAGTATTTGAAGAATCTAAAACAAGCATTCATTGAGGTTTAACGATGGATCATTATCAACAATCCGTTATAGTAAAAACACAATTAGAAGCTCTTCATCAATGGGGTAATATTCCATCAGAGCATCCTTCACAATATTTAAAAAATTCACATCGTCATATTTTCCACATCGAACTTCGATTTATTGTGAACCATACAGATAGAGATATTGAATTTATTGCATTTAAACAAAAGATCGATCAATTTTTACAAAGTTATTTTTCACGTTGTACTAATTCTGATTTAGTAGATATGAATAATTTTTCGTGTGAGATGTTAGGAAATTTATTAATCCATCAATTTAAACCGGATGGATGTTATTGGGTACAAGTATTAGAAGATGGTGAAATGGGTTCTATCGTGGAGATTATGGAATGAATTTTTTTGCCGAACATAAAGCATACTTTTTTCCCATGCTGTATCATAAAACAGAGTTGGATAAAATTATTGAATGGCAGATTTCAGTTCAATGGATTGAAAATGTTCCCACGATTGTCACGGTTTTTGGTTACTCTGATGGCAAAAAACAAACAGCCATGTTAAAAATTCCGCAAGGAAAGAACATCGGACGCAGTAATCAAACGACACCGTATGAACAAGCTTTATCCGAAGCTAAATCTAAATGGGAAAAAAAGCAACTAGATAATTATCGTCAAAATTTAAATGACGATTTGCAATTGTTACCCATGCTGGCACATAAATATGTAGATCATAAGAAAAAAGTAACATGGCCGGTATATGGACAAAAAAAGATGAATGGAGTGAGATGTTTAGCATTCATTAAAAATGACACAGTGACATACCTTTCTCGAAAAGGTAAAAACTACGAAACATTTACTCATTGGAATGATGAGTTGAAAACTCTTTTTCCCAGTGGTACAATACTGGACGGTGAAGCATTTAATCCCAACTTGGGATTTCAAGAAATCATTCGTCGGGTGAAGCGGGTTAAAACTTCACGATTGAATATTGAAGATGATCCATTGCAATACTGGATTTATGATGTCGTCGCTCCAACAGTTCGTTATGATGCCCGGTTGCAGTTTTTAATGGAACGGAGTAATACGGAACATATTAAACTGGTTCCCACTCAATTACTGAGTTCTGAAAATGATTTAAAAATTTATCATCAACGGAATTTATTGGACGGATATGAAGGAACAATGATCAGAACATTGCACGGTTTATATAAACCCGATTGTCGTAGTTATGATCTTTTGAAATACAAAGATTTTTTAGATGAAGAATTTGAAATTATTGATGGACGTTCAGCACAAGGTCGTGATGAAGGAACCGTTATTTTTGAATGTGCAACCAGCAATGGACAAAGTTTTAATGTCCGTCCCAAAGGTACTTGGGAACAACGAAAAGAATACTTGGATCGCATTGATCATTATATTGGACAAATGCTCACTGTCAGATTTCAAGAAAAGTCAGAAGATGGAATTCCCATTTTTCCAGTCGGATTATCTGTTAGGGACTTTGAATAATTGATTGATTTTATTGATATTTTTCTCCAGTCCAAGTTTCTATTTCTTCAAGGGACTTTGAATAATTCTTTTGGTGGCGCGTAACGACAACTTGCAAAAAGTTGTCACTTTTAATGTGCTGTGTAGCAATCATTCACAGCACATTCTTTTTTTGAGGAGTTTTACAGTTGAAAACGAATCTTCGTGAATTTAATGTGTTTCTCGTTACTAAATTGAATAAAATCTTTTTAGGTAGTTCTTTTGCTACGAATATTCAACAAGCAAAACTAAATGTTGTTAACAATTTAAATTCACAGATAATCTTAGAAGATTTAAAAAAGGAAAAAGTGGAGTATTCCATCATAGCAGAACTTCATGACACACAAACAATATTGAAATAAGATTTTAATGAAAAAGATAATCCCCATTATGTTAGATACACAACAACGTATATCTAACAGTAATAAATTATTGGAGTCATGGATTCCATCACTACCTTCGATCTATCAAATCGAAGTGATGTCTCGTTGTAATTTTAAGTGTCAGTTCTGTCAAACAGGTATTCGTGACACCCCATATTCCGGTAACTCTTTTATTGATGATGCATTATTTAAAAAGATTGTTGAACGAGATTTAGGTGGCAGTTCATTTATCGAACTGCAATTTCGTGGTGAACCCACTTTAAATAAACATTTAAATGATTATGTAAATCTTTTACGTAAAAAAGTGTTTGTTGGATTTTCTACCCACGGTAATTTACTCCATCATCCACATGCTTTAAATGCAGCATTGAATAGTCATTACGTCACCATCTCAATTGATGCGGGAAATAAAGATTTTTATGAACAATATCGTTTGGGCGGAACTTGGGAACAGTTGTTGCTGAACATCGGCAGATTATTGGAATATCGTGGAATGACATTTTTTCCAATCATTGATTTTCAGTTTATTGAATTTGATGGATTTGAAGATCAAATTAAAGAATTTAAAAATGTAGCACGGCAGTTTGGTTGGATGTATAAAAACACCGATTATTTTTATCTTGGTCCTAAAAGTACTCGAATCCGTACTGTAAAAGATACGCAAGCAAAAGCCCCAAATAGCCATTTTACGGAGCTTTGTACAAACCCATGGTATAGCGTCAGCATTAAAGCAAACGGGGCTGTAGTGCCATGCTGCATGGCATTTAACGATGAACCGGACATGGAGTATGGCAACTTACATGATCAGTCATTATTTGATATATGGAACAGCGAAAAAGTAAAAGAGTTTCGTCAACACCATCAACAAAATCAAAATTTACCCATGACATGCCAAACGTGTTACGCACGTTCTCCGCATAATTTACACCAAAATATCTTAAATGAAATTTTAAAACTAAAGGTGTTATGATGAGTTTCAATGCTCAACTAGAAAAATATAAAAGAAAACAATTAAATCTTCAAAATTTAAAATGGAAAAATCTTCCACAAGATTTAACTGATGCTGAAGAATTATATCAGTATCCAGAAGATGATATTGTATTTAAAGATTTTGTAGTGAGCACAGATAGTGGCGCACATTCTTTATATAAAGAACATTTTGTAGTCGGAGATAAGATCTCTTCACAAGCTCGTTTAAATGCAGATTACAGTTATATCAAAACAAAAGAATTTAAAAAGTTTTTGGATAATTATATTGCGCATTGTCACGAATTTAAAGATCTTTATAAATTTTATGTAACTCTTGATATTATTAATAACCCGGAAGAAAGTTGGAGAATTATGGAGTACATCGAAAGCTGTGGTTTACTGCCCATGCCCGTATTCCATAATGGTGAAGATATCCATTGGTTGGAACGGATGGTAGAAAAATATCCGTACATTGGAATTTCCGGGTTGGGTCAAGATATTGTAAAAGCCAAATTCAAACCTTTTGGTGATGCATGTTTTAAAGTGATTTGTGATAAGCATGGCAAGCCCAAATGTAAGGTGCATGGATTTGCAATGGGCGCACCTGAAATTATTAAAATGTATCCATGGTATTCCGCCGATCAAAGTACATGGACTTACATGGCTCGTGTTGGAAGTCTTTTAGTTCCCAAACCCATTATTAATGGAACAGAATTGGTGGATTATGATTATCTGAATATGTATAAAGTGATTCCCGTCACTCGGCGTCGAGATGTTGAACCCCATTACATTGACAATCTCAGTGAAACGGCTCGATTTTATGTCCAACATTATTTGGATATTAACAAGATCAGTGTGGATGCTATTAAAGATTCATATCACTGGCGGGATGTGGCGAACATTCGGCTGTTTAACAATATCCAACTTCACGCTAAACAATGGTATAAAGAACGTTTCGATTATGAAGAAGGTGGTAATATTTATTTTGCGGGAACTGCATCGGGTGCTGGCACTAATCGAAGTCGATTAATTCGTTTAATGCATGACATTAAGATTGATAATATCAATTGGTTGGTGACGCCGGTATATCAACAACATGCCGAAAATGTGCGAATTCTTGCACAAACATGGTTGAATGGACAATGTTGGAAAGAACATTGGGATGAAAAACAAGCCAGCAAAGCTCGTAAATCCACTGTATTTGTTAAGAATGTTATTGACAAACCTAAAGTCATTCGTAAACCGTTGATCATTAACCGACCTCCGGTTGAATTGGAATTGACGGTGACATATACAGTAAAAGATACTGTTGATATTTCCAAGTACGGTGTTATGCCACTGACTGCGGTTGCTCAAAGTATTGTGAAAGAACTTTCACAGCATCATATTGAACCTTATTTAATGCAAGAACCTAGCGTAAAAGCAGTTCTTAAATTAAATAATGAACAGGTATATGCGGATAACACAACTAAACTTCCTCCCAAAAATGGATTCTTCTAATGAATTTAAACACATTAAAAATCACATTGGATCAAGCTAAAAACTTTTTAGCAACCCAAGACTTTATTGCGGTATTACAACATTTCGCCTTTGATGAAGATACAGTTACAGCATACAATGATATTACTGCATGTAAGCTATCTTTGGATACTGGATTACAATGCACGATTCCGGGTAACTTACTTATTCGTTTGTTGAATACATTGAAAGATGAAGATGTTAAAATAGAAAAATCAAAAACCAATACACATGTTCATGTAGTGTGTGGACGAAATAAAACGAAACTTCCCATGCTTCCGTTAGAAGAGTTTGTTTTTAAATTGCCCGAACTACAGGAAGATCCAATTGAACTTCCCGCTGTTTGTATTGAAGGTGTTAAAAAGTGTTTGTCGAATGTTGGAGCTAATCCCACTAGACCAGAGTTCAATGGGATTAATTTAGTGATGGCTAGTGATTCTTTATGTTTGTATTCCAGTGATGGAGATACAATTAGTCAATTTAAATTGATAGACACGTTTCCCATCAAACCCACGGAAGAAGTACAAGTTATTTTACCATCATTCTTTTGTACCCAACTGAGTTCATTACATGGACCTTTAGCGGGAAAAGAATCCAATGTTCCCATGCAGTTTTCCAAACAATGGGCGATTGCCAATTTAAGTAACAATCAACTCTTTACACGAGTCATTGATCGTAAAGCACCCAAATATGAAGAAACGATTAGTAAGTTTTGTCCAGATATAGATGAACTGGAATTATGGGATATTCCATTGGAATTGGAATCTGTAGTTAATCGACACACCATCTTTTTAGATCCACAATCAGGTATTACTACGACGACATTTACTGTGTCAGATGATGAACTTGATGTTAAAACAGTTTCGCAAGTGGGTACATGTCATGATGTTTTACAACTTCCCGTGAACTTGGGGCAGTTTACCTTTGCTGTAGATCCTAATTATTTATTACGGGGATTTAAAATCTGTAAAAAGATTACATTTCAATCCCATGTAATTATTTTACAAGCAGATAATTTTATCCATTTAATCGCTCCAAAACCTTTATAAGGAGTCAGCAATGGGATTTTTCTTTGCTGAAGCGAATGAACGCACGTCTAAACAAAAAAAGGTGATTCCACTTAATGCGGCTCGTGAATTGGGATGTAGAGTTTGTCCATTAAAAAAGGAAGCGAAACATCCCGATTTGCCACCGGATGGTTCCGATCATCCCGCTTTTTACTTTTTGGGAGATACTCCAGACATTGAAGATGATCAAAATCAACAAATATTTAGCGGTAAGATGGGAGAAAAACTAAAAGAACAAATTCCCGCTAAATGGCGGGATCGTATTCGTTTTAATACGGTAGTTCGTTCAGCAACACCTTCCAATCGAAAACCACAAGAAGTTGAAATTGAATGTTGTCGCAATTCGATTGTGGCGGATATTGAAAAAACCAAACCCGCAATCTTGGTAACATTGGGAACGGTTGCATTACAATGGATTTTACAACAATCAGATGTGGCTAAATGGCGAGGACGTTTTGTACCCATCAGAGTTGGTCAACATGTGTGTTGGTTATACCCCATGTATCATCCAAAAGATATTCAATTCCGACAACGGATATCTTCCAATGGTAATGTTATTCAAACGGAATGGGATCATATCTTTGCTTTTGATTTTAAAGTGTTATTTGAATCCGCTTGACACTGGAGATTAATCATGAAGAACATGCTATCAACATCTCCAACATTGATCGAATCCGGTTATTTAGATCATGTTCAATGGACGGAAGGATTGAAATCCGATAAAGAGCTTAAAAAAGTACTGAATTGGCTTACTGAATTTGCTAATGAAAAATATGTAGCATTCGATTATGAAACGAATTGTTTACGTCCATTTGAAGTCGATTCTCGATTACTGACCATTGCCATTGCCAATGAACATAAATCTTGTGCGTTTCCCATTGAATACAAAAATGCATGGTCAAGTGAACAACTGACTATATTGAAAAAAGCCTTAAAAACTTTCTTTGAAAGTTCAGTTAAAAAGATTTGTCATAATGTTAAGTTTGAAATGGAATGGACAGCCGAACGTTTTGGAATGGATTTACTGTACAACGACACTTGGGAAGATACTCAAGCCCAAGCGTATGTACTGGATGAACGACGGGGAATGCTAAGTTTAGATTCGTTAGTAAAGGTTTATTTTGGATTTTGGTTGAAAGAATTATCCAATTTAGATCGTTCACGAATGGAAAGTTATCCACTGGAAAAGATACTTCCATACAATGGGTTGGATTCTAAATGGACTTTACAACTCTTTCATAAACAAGATCAATTGGTCAAACAAGAACCAAAACTGTATAAAATTTATAAGATGTTATTAACATCTGCTGCTAGTTTAACATCTTCACAATGTCGTGGTGTGGTGTTAGATTATAACAATCATGCAGAGTTAGCTAAACAATTCAAAGATGAATTGTTGGAGATTGAAAATAACATTCAAAATTTACCGGAAGTCAAACAATTTCATGATCGTTTTGGATTAGTCTTTAATCCCGGTTCACCGGAACACGTTCTTCGTTGTTTAAAAAACATCATTGGATTGGATCATGAGTTACAAAAAGAAACTGGTAAGTACAGTACTGATGAATCCATCTTATCCACACTAACTGAAATAGAATTAGCGCAAAAGATACTCGATTATCGTGGAATTAGTAAAAAGATTTCTACATATATTGAACCGTATCCACAATATGTTCTAGCTGATGATCGAATTCATACCAATTATAATTTGTATGAAACCAGTACTGGAAGACTTTCAGCTAATGACCCGAATCTTCAGCAAGTGCCTTCCAAAACTGGAAAAGAAATTCGTCGGATGATCGGTGTACCAAAAGATCATTGGATGGTATGTTCTGATTATGGACAAATTGAAGCACGGATTATTGGTGTAGCTAGTCAAGATGAAGAGTTTTGTAAAGCGTTGTGGGAAGATTATGATGTCCACATGGAATGGGCCAAACGTATTGCAGAAGAATATCCTAAAGTTGTCGGCGGTCAATCCAAGCTGAATGATAAAGCGGCAATGAAAAAGTTCAGAGCAAAAGTTAAGAACTTATGGGTATTTCCCGCATTTTACGGGGCCAGTCCCAATTCCATTTCCAAAGGGATTGGTGTTCCATTGGACATCGTACAGGATATCTTTCGGGATTTTTGGCGGACATTCCGGGGTGTCAAACGCTGGCAAAAATGGATTTTAAGTAGGTATGATAAATTGGGATACGTGGAAACACTGACTGGAAGACGGCGTCACGCACCCATGACCATGAATGCCGTTTTGAATGCATCCATCCAAGGTTTCGCTTCAGATATTTGTTTGGATGCATTATGTCGTTTAGATAAATTGGGAATTCAAACGGTGATGATTATCCATGATGACGTTACATCTTACGTGCATGATGATGATTTGGAAAAAGTTGTTCCGATCATTGCCGAAGAGATGTGTAAAGTACCATACCCATTTATCAATGTTCCCATCGCTGTGGAAATGACCTTCGGTAAAAATTGGTTTGATCAAGAGGAGATCGGTACATTCAAATCTACCGAATTTCATCATGTTCCTAGTGAGTTGCAAGACTTTACGAAGCTTTATGACTTTACGTAATACTTGATATATGTTAAACTACAACTCAGTGGAGTTGTAGTTTATAATTAAGTTCATTGGAGAACTTATATGAATTCCATTCCATTATTGAAGAAATCAAAAACTCGTCCTGGATGTTATGTTTATTTAGATGAACAAGATTCAATATTGTACGATAAAATTAAAAACAGTATAGATGTAAATGATCTATTTATTAAACAAATTTTAGAAGAAAAAGCTATGTACTGTAAAGAAAATTTGGTTACTTACCTTGGTGTTGGAGAATTTAATGGATAAAGATTTAATGTTTCCTGCAATTGCAGTGCTGTTATTAATTATGTTGATAGCAGCATTAATTGCATTATTTATTACTGAAGATAGTGCAATTAAAAAGATGGCAATTGAAAATCGTTGTGAATTTAATTCCCAAATCAATATTTGGGAAAATTGTAAAGTTCCAATTAACCAGGAGATCAACTAATGTTAGTTACGTGGAAAGTAGATGATGGTTATGTTAATAACGGCCCGCATAAAACAGAGATTTCTGATTATGAATTAGAAGAGTGTGAAGATGATGATGAACGCGAACGCTTAATTGAAGAAGCCGTTCAAACTGATTTTGAAAACAATGTCAGTTGGTATATTGTCAGCCGTGATCAACAATAAAACTGCGAAAGAGTGTTTAAAAATCATTTGGACAGCATTTGACGACAATTCAAGTGCTGCCTTACAAATGCTCATGCAACTCAGCCAAGTAAAAAGTAATCAGAGTTTTCACGACTCCATGCGATTACTTTTAGATTTGGCTAAATCACAGCACAAGGATCTACTCAAAGATGAGTAATCAAGATTTACATGTCAAATATCGTCCCGAAACATTTGATGAAATGATTGGACAAGATCATGTTGTCCAATCATTAAAATCTTTATTTGCACAAAAAACATATCCCCATGCATATTTATTTACGGGTAGCTCTGGTACGGGAAAAACCACGGTATCTCGTATAGTTGCTAAGATGTTGGGATGTGACTATCAAAACATCTTAGAAATTGATGCAGCATCTTTTGGTAAAGTCGAAGATATTCGTGAATTAGTAACACGGTTGGATTATGCGACCTTTGGTACAAATCCTTTAAAATACATCATCGTAGATGAATGTCATGCGTGTAGTCGATCTGCATGGCAGGCATTTTTGAAAACGATTGAAGAACCTCCGCCGCATGTGTACTTTGCATTTTGTACCACGGAAGCGGACAAAGTACCCGATACCATTAAAACCCGTTGCCACACATATAATCTTCGTGACGTATCCATAGATGATCTAACTGAATTGGTTAATGTTGTAGCTGAAGCTGAAGAAATTAAACTCGTTGATAAAGCAGTTACAGTCATTGCCCAAGCTGCACAAGGCAGTCCACGTCGCGCACTCACGTATTTATCCAAATGTCGAGGTTGTGTTTCGATTGAAGATGTGCGTAGTGTTTTAGAAGAGCCGGATGAAGATGGTGAAGTCATTGAATTGTGTCGATTGCTCGTGGGTAAAGTACAACCCACATGGAAATCCACCATGCGAATTATCAATTCTTTACAAGCCCAAAATCCAGAATCCATTCGGTTAATTGTGATGAATTACATGGCAAAGGTTGCCATGAATGCACGAACTGATGCCGATGCATTAAAAGTCTTAAATGTGATGAATGCGTTTAGCCGACCTTACAATTCCAGTGAGAAATTTGCACCATTGTTGTTGTCACTGGGTGAACTCATTTTTGGAGATGAATAATGGAACCGTGGGTATCACAACAAAATCTAACTGATTTATCTTTGTACGAACAGTGTGTAGAAGGTTTACAATTTAGTAAACATGATCTTGATACTGCAATTCTTCATCATGGTGAATTGTTTTTTAAAGTGAGTGAAAGAGTTGCACACTATGCATCTGTCCGTGATGAAGCTAAAAAGCGAATGGAAGAATCTTATGCTCGAAACAGTTTACGGATTCGTGAGCAAGCGACTGAAGAAGGTCGTAAATTAACTGAAGATTTAGTTAAGCAATTAACATTGTTAGATGAAGATTATAAAGAAGATTCCATTCAATTTCTTCGTGCAAAGTGGGAAACAGAAGTATGGACTGCATTAAAAGATTCATATACAGCACGAGGTTTTATGGTTAAAGAGATGGCTGAATTATGGAAAGCCAATTACTTTAATACTGAAGCTATTAAAGGTGGAACTGAAGATGTTCAATATGAAATACAAAGAGCTAAATTAGCTGAAGGTCGTAAACCATTTAAAGATTTGTTGAAGCGTCGTACTTAAACAGGTATATTTGTTTCGTAACCCAATCAATTTCAAAGAGATAGTGACATGCAAAAACAAGATCGTAAATTAAACTTCAAAAAGCGTTCTTTTGAAGCGAATAAAAAGCGTTCCGAACAGTGGGGCAACTTGCGTGATTCGTATTTAACCGATCATGTCAGTTTATGGAAACCCAGTGATGGAGAAAACTGCATTCGTATTCTTCCAGCAACATGGGACAATGCCGAACATTTTGGGTTGGATTTGTTTGTTCATTACAATGTGGGGCCGGACAGTTCCGCATTTTTAGATTTAAAGCGAATGAAAGGTGAACCCGACCCCATTACTGAAGCATGTGAAGCGGCTATTGCGGAAGGTGATGATGAATACGCCAAAGAGTTGCGTAGCGTTAAGCGGGTATTGGTGTATTTGATTGATCGAGATAAGCCCAAGGAAGGTGTAAAAATGTGGGCTATGCCATGGACTGTGGATAAAGATATTGCTACACAATCTACCGATTCCCGTACTCGTGAATTGTTGTACGTGGATGATCCCGATGATGGTTATGATCTGTATATCACTCGTGAAGGAACGGGTGCGCGGACTAAATATACCGTTAAGATTGCTCGTAATCCCAGTGCAGTAGATTTAGATGACGTTGCTATGGATATCTTGGAAAATCATCCATTGACGGAATGTTTGGTTTTTCATTCGTATGAACATATTGCACAAGTGTTCAGTGGGAAAAAGCCATCAAAGACGGTTGATGAACCACCACCCAGAATGGATGCTAAAAAAGCCAAAAAAGAACCAACAGCAGTCAAAACTCCCACATATGCTGAACTGACATCTTTTGATGAAGATGCTTTGTTTGACTTGATCGAACAGTTGGATTTAGATGTGGATGCTTCCGAAGCTGAATCCGTTGAAGAACTTGCGGAATTGGTTGCAAAATCTTTGGGATTGGAAAAGCCCAAAGCGACGCGGCGTACTTTTGCTAAAAAAGAGCCGGAACCCAAAGTGGAAGATGTTGAAGAAGATACTGAGGAAGAAAGTTCAGTGGAAGAATCGGCAAGTAAAACTGGTTTGTCCAGTCGGTTAGCCAGTTTGCGTAATCGTAACAAGTAACTTCTATGTGATAAACAACCCATCAAAACAGATGGGTTGTTTTAGGAATTGAATGTGTCCAATCAAGCAAACTTCATTTATCAAGAGATGTTAGCTCAACTCATGCTAACAGGTCTATTGATTAATACTCGAAATTCAGATTCTTATTCTTGCATTGACTATCCACGAATTACGTTTACGACAACACCTTTAGTTACTATTCGTAGAACTGCTTGGAAAAAAGCATTACGTGAAATGGAATGGTTTATGTCTGGAGATATTAAGTGTCCCGATGAATTGATGGATTGGTGGGATGGACAGTTAGGTTACGGTAATATGTATCGTGGAGGTTATTCAGATCAATTTAGAAAGAGTGGTCATACATACCACAATCAATTTGATCAAGTGAAATATATTTTAGATGGGTTGAAAAAGAATTCAAATTCACGTCGATTAATTGCCACAACATGGAATCCTTATGATATGGCAAATATCACGACCATGAATAATAATCCACAAACACCTTCTACATGCCACGGTACGTTGATTCAATTCTTCGTTCGTGAACATAAAGTACACATGACCGTATATCAACGCAGTGCGGATGTACTGTTAGGTGTTCCCCATAATTGGATTCAATACTGGGCATTGTTGTTATATTTTTCCACCCATTCAAATCTTAAAGTGGGTTCTTTAATGTGGATTTTTGGTGATCTTCATTTATATGACGAACTTTCCCACATCGCAACCGCTCAACAAATTGTGCAATGCACTCCATTTGAAAATCCGAAACATGAAATTCAATATGCTTTTAGTGGTGAGCATCTTTTAAATTGTCCTAAATTTAAAGCATCTGATTTTTCAATAGAAGGTGTTATACCCCAACCCATTGTCTTAACCCGTCCCAAATTATTAGCTTGAGGAATTGAAATGGAACTCAAACGTCGTGAACCTTCTCCTAAAGTTGAAGAAGAAACACAAGGATTATATTTTGCCCGAACTAAAAAAGAAAATTTAGAGTTTATTTCCAGTGGTAATTTTTTACTGGATTGTGTGTTAGGTGGTGGATGGCCTTTGGGACGAATGAGCAATATCGTGGGAGACCGTTCTACAGGTAAATCATTGTTAGCGATTGAAGCATGTGCCAATTTTCGCCAAAAATACCCAAAAGGAAAGATTATTTATTTGGAAGCGGAAGCGGCATTTGATGAAGATTATGCCGAAGCATTGGGGATGCCCGTAGACTCCATCGAATTTGCGGGGGCTAAGTTACCCGATTACACTGTTGAGTCTTGGTTCGAACATCTTGAATCCACTTTGGAAACTATGGTTAAAACACAAGAACCTTGTTTGTATATCGTGGATTCGTTAGATGCATTATCAGATCGTGCTGAAAAAGATCGTGAAATTGATAAAGGTACGTTTGGAGCAAATAAACCAAAGATTATTGGTCAGTTGTTTCGTCGTACAGTTAAAGATATGGAACGATCAAGAATCCATTTGATGATTATATCCCAAATTAGGGATAACTTGGGCGTCTGTTTTGATTATGGGGCTAGAGTTTGGTTAGCTGATGGTTCCAGTGAAAAAATTGGAAAAATAGTTAAATCAAAGTTAGATGTTCCAGTTTTGAGTTATGACATTAATACTGGACAAATCGTAACTAAAAGAATAACTGCATGGCATGACAATGGACCATCCGAAGATTTCCTGAAAGTGATTATTTCAGGAGGTCGTAGTGGAAAAAGACAGTTATTAGTCACTCCAAACCATCACATTTTCACACCTTCTGGTGAAAGGCAAGCTAAAGATTTAAAACCAGGTGATAAAGTTCTTGCTTTGGGCAATAAGCTTTTTACTGAAGATCAGCATACAATAATCTTAGGATCATTGCTTGGTGATGGATCTTTACGATGGGAGTCGGCAGAACGAGGTCATTTAAGATTTGGTCATTGTAAAGAGCAAGCTGCGTATTGTGAATGGAAAGCACAAAGCATGGACTGTGTTATGTGTACCATGAAGAATGAAGTTGTATGGGCTGATACTGCAAGGTGTGAAGAATTTCAACTGTATCGTGATTTGCAGATAAAAAAGCACCGTACTTCCATTCCTCAAAAGTACATTGACATGCTAACTGTGAAAGCTGTTGCTATTTGGTATATGGATGATGGTACTTTTAAAAGCCCGTCACCTAAAGGATGGGGTAACGGTGGTTGTAAGATTTGTTCAAAAAATCTTGATTTTGAAACTTTAAGCAGAGTAGCTATAAAACTTAAAGAATTGGGATTGGGTAATCCAACTGTTAAATACGGAAAAGGTTTAATGTGGTACGGAGAACAGTCTAGAAAATTTCAACAAGAAATTTCAAAATACATCCATCCGAACATTCGTTATAAGATTAAAGCCGGATTGCCGGAATTTAATTGGACAGTGGATAAATGTGAACCATCTTTGATGATTGTTGAATCAGTTGTTGTGTCAACAAACCCAACCAAGATACTTGGTGATCGTAATCGACATCGTTATGATTTGACAATTGAAGATTGTCATTCATACATAGTTGATGGTGTGATCGTTCATAATTCGTTTGGGGAGACGAAAACGCGCACGGGTGGTCGTGCTATGGATTTTTATGCCAGTCAAATCTTATGGTTGGCACAGTTAAAAAGACTAGATCGTACCATTCGTAAACAAAAACGGGTGTACGGAATTCAAGTTAAAGCCCAATGTAAAAAGAATAAGATCGGCTTGCCATTTCGTGAAGCAGAGTTCCCCATATTGTTTGGCTATGGAATGGATGAAGCAGAAGCATTGCTCACTTGGTTAGAATCTATTGACTTTGATATCTCCATCTGGAATGAGTTCAAAGATGGTAAACTGACTCTTTCACAAAGCATTAAGATGCTGGAAGTCAGTCAACGTACTTCCGTAATGAAAGATATTAAAGCAGCCGTTGCTAAAAATTGGGAAGAAATTGAAACTCGATTCTTACCCACTGTTCGTAAGTATTAATGTATCTGACAACACAGCCTTACATCAATTTTGTAGAAAGTATGGCAATGACGGGGAAGAAAATTCACCGTCGTTACCGTCCCAAGTATCCACAAGAGTTTAATCCAGATGTAGCAGAGTTGTTTGGTTACATTGTTCAATGCGGTACTGTGACATTTCAGACTTTTGAAACCAACTTTGTAGATTGTAATCTATTTACCTTAATGGTAGATCGCATTCGTTCCATTTATACCCAACACTGGAATGAAAGACCCATTCGTAAAAATAAATATGGATTTCCAAGAATTTGTGGATATAAAAATACTCGGTTTATTTTAGCGGTGTGTCCACAGCAGTATTTAAAACCGGGTTACGAAAGAATTCCTAATTTTATTTTTGATACGTATGAGCAATTTCCCAATGAAGTGAGTATTCCAGTTATCAAAGGTTTTTTAAGGGGCTTATTGGGATCTGCTCCCAAGTTTTTTCAATTGATTGAAAACTCTGACAGTACGATGTATAATGGCTTACGGATATTTTTTCGTAGTGGTCAGTTGTATGAAGAAACGCTTTCATTGTTGCGGTACGTGTTGAATATTCAATGTACTGCGGAACATGGAACTCTTTTATTTGATCTAAATCAATTAGAAGTTTTTAAACAAGAATTAGATTTAGATCATCCATCCTGGTGGACAACGAATGAGAGCCGGTGGGGCCAAATCCAAAGGTAATGCTTTAGAAAACACTCTTGCCAAGGAGTTAAGTTTATGGCTGACTCATGGTGAGCATAATGATGTCTTGGAAAGATCTCCAGCTAGTGGGGGTAAAGCGACTACAGCCCGTCAAAAGAATATTCAAGCAGATCATATTGCCGGTGACTTGATTGCTACAACCGATGCGGGTTATGTGTTAATCAATCGTTTTGTGATTGAAGCAAAACATCAAAATGAAGTCAACATCAACATCAACGGATTGGTGTTTGGTACAAGTAAAGGTGGAGTAATTTCATACTGGATTAAATTATTGGGAGAATGTGATGCTACCCAAAAATTACCCATGCTCATCTTTCGACAAAACAATCGTCCCGCGATGATGGGATTGTGTAAAGAAGGTATTGATTTATTTAAACTCAATCATCAAACCCATGCCGTGTTTAAAATCGGTAAAAAGTCGATGTTTTTATTGGCGTATACACTATTTTTACAACATGCAGATCCTATAGTTTTGTTGGAGAATTTAAAATGAGTCAGCATTCGGCAAGTATTGAATGTATTAAAAAACAAGGTGCTATTGATGCACTCCATAGAAGAATTGACTTCCTCATTCATCAATTAGGCAGTTCTGTTTGGACAAGTATTAAAAGCCATTCACGCTTCGTTCGGTTAAGTGAAGCTATCTCAAATGGAGAAAATATATTGCTTGAAATGCAAGAACTTCTTACCGCTTTGCAAGAACTTGATCCAGATAATAACTAATTATGTATACATCTAAATATTGTATTGAAGCCATTCAATTAGCCCATCCGGGCAAACCACATCATCTAGTACGATCCAGTGACAGTCAGTTAATTATGCGAAGATGTGAAAACGGGAATTTTATGTTGTTTGCGTACAATCAAGAGATTGTTGTGGAGATTCCAGCTAAAGATGCAAAAGATTTTGCATTATGGATATTGTTGGCTGATCAATAAGATCACTTGCTTTTAACACTGATTTCAACTATACTCATTGCTGAGCTTGAAACTCAGCAGTTTAACACCTTATAGGTGGCTAGTTTGGATTGGTGATGTTGGTAACACATCCCGCTCGTACTGCCGAGTTTCAAGATCCAAACTATCCAACCAATAAGGTGTTTTTAATTATGAATAATCAAAATACTCCAAAAGCTTTTTTGATTTTAACCGAATCAAAAATTAATGATGAGTCAATACAAACTGTAAACGCTAGATTACTATGGAAATGGATTGAATCAAAGAGCCGCTTTAATGATTGGATAAAGCGTAGAATTCAAGAAGGTAGATTTCAAGAAAATAAAGATTTTATTACTGTACTCAAAAAAATGAAAGTTATAAATCAACAAGTTACAACTCATGTTGGTGATCCAATTGAGTACTACATATCACTAGATATGGCTAAACATTTAGCCATGATGGAACGTAATGATAAAGGTTTTGAAGCTCGTCAGTATTTTATTCAGTGCGAAAGAGAATTACTTAAACAACAACGCCAGCAATTTCACATGCCCCATGGCTACCCGCAAATGTTGGAAGCCGCACGTAATGATTGGAAAGGAAAACGCAATGAATTAATTCAGTGTTTAAGCGACCATCTCCAAGTTTGGGATCGTAAACGTAAAAGCTTATTTACTGATTTGATGTATATGAACATCATCGAAACACGAGCATCTACTCTTCGTGAATATTTTGGATTAGTGAGACCCCAACAATTAACTCGTGATTTTTTACATCAATATCCGCAAGAAGCTTTATGTGAACTGGAATGCAGATTGATCGATGGCATTATTAGCGGTTCAATTAATTGTTACTCAGAATTAATTGAAGCAATTGATGTTATGGCTCCCATGATTCGATCCATGAAAGAGTTTCAAACTGGAAGAATTCCATTAACCACACATGCTTTCCCAATTATCCATGCTCCCACTCGACATTAAAAGGTATAAATACGAACTAAATCCGTACCATCCCCACGATTGGAGTTTTACCCATGAATATTGTTGAAATTGATGATAGCTGGAAACAACCCATTGAAACGATGCCGTTATTGCAAGCGTTCCCCGATCTTTTAAAATTTAAAGAGTCCAATGTCACTGAATTTAAAGAGTTCAGCGAGCGGAAAGTGGTGTTGAGTCAAGATCATGATCGGTTGTTTGGAGTGTTTAATGCAAAGAGTGTTGTTGTTCCGCATACGGAATTGGTGGATATTTTAAGTGATGCATATCACCAATTGTATAAAGATCAAGAAGGAACAATGAATATTATTTCAATGAAAGATGGCGCTGCTATCCAAATTGAAATGGATCTTCCATTGGAACGACAACTGGATATTGGCAATGGTGATAAGTCCAATTTGAAATTGTACGCATATAATTCTTATGATCGTAGTTTGGGATTGAAATTACGTACCGGAGTGATGCGGTTGATTTGTATGAACGGTGCGATGATTGGTGATCAGATCGGTAAATTGAATGCACGAGAATTGCTGGATGGTTGGTCAACTCGATCATTAGCAGCGAAAGTGCGGCGACTGATTGATAACAGTTATAAAGTCACAGATGTTTGGCAAAGTTGGCTAGACGTGGAAGTGCCATACAGTGCGGCGGAAAAAGTATTGACTCGTTCATTTCCGCGTAAGTTTGTGGAACCCGTACTGGAACCAACTCTTTATCCAATGAATATGTACGATTTGTACAATCATATGACGCGGCGCAGTACTCACGACACCCGAACAGATCGTAGTAAGATCTTATTCGATACTCAAATCAGTTCCATTTTTTATGGAAACAAACTGATTAATGCTATTCGTGAAGCTGATCCAACTTCGCAAGTAGATCAAGCCAATGCAGTGATGCAAGAAACTTATTTGGATCATGATATTTCCGACATCGTGACGGAAACGGCTGAAATCCATCATCGTTAAGCCACCAAAACGGCGATTGTAGCCCCGTTATACTACCCGGCAATAGTCGGGTAGCCAGTTAAAATTTAAACGGCTTAAAACGGTGTTTTTAATGAACGCTTTAATCATATCAGATTTACATTTAACAGAAAACATTCATGAAGAATATCGTTGGTCAGTGTTTTCAACAGTACGGGAATATTTAAAACAACATAAAATACCTGATTTATTTATTTTGGGTGATTTACTGGATAAAAAAGATCGTCATCCAGCAGAATTGGTCAATCATCTGATCAATGAATTAGTGGAATGTTCGAAGATTGCGCATGTGACGATCTTAAAAGGTAATCATGATTATTTGAAACCGGAGCATCCATTTTTAGATTTTTTAAATTATATTGACTATATTACTTGGATTGATCAACCCCGATTAATATTAGAAGATAATGACAAGATACTGTGGCTGCCACACAGCCGTACCCCGGAAGTGGATTGGAAAGATTTAGAATACTATGATTTAAATTTTATATTTATGCATCAGAGTGTGATTGGTTGTAAAGTCAGCAACATGTTCGAAATGAATCATGGTCTAAATTTGAAATGGCTTACGTCGCGCACTACTGCAAAGATTTATTCGGGAGATATTCATGTTCCACAAGACATCGATGTATTAACGTACATCGGGACACCACATCCAGTCTCCTTTGGAGACCATTATCAACCACGGATGTTGCATCTGAAGGGTCGTACTCATACTGAGATTCCACTGTTTACCATCCAACGATTAGCGTTAACTGTAGAATCTTTAGAAGATCTTAAAATTCAATGTGAGTGTTTTAACACCAAACCGGGAGATCATTTAAAGATTAAAATTATACTGCCGCATAGTGAATTATCTCAATGGTCTGATTTAAAACAAGTTATTCAAGCATGGTGTGAACATAAAGAATTAAAATTATTTGATCTGACATTGGAAAAATTTACTTCTGAAGAAGAATTGGTAACTACATCTTCTAAGTTTAAACATATTGATCCATTTGCTGCGTTGGAAGAATACACAAAACAAACCCAACTGGATGCGTTTACCGTTCAATTGGGTAAAGATTTATTAACTACCGCATTGCAAAAATGATTGGAGTAATGTGATGAAATACGTACTACCATCAGAACAATTATTATTTAATCTGGGTTATAGAAAAGATGTTGGTTATCAAAAAGGATGGTATCAAATTATCTATACAAAAGAAAGACTTGGAATAAAAAGTATTGGTGTATTGTATTGTGGAAAATATGCAATTCCAATTTTAGAAGATATAAAAGAAGCAATTGAGAGCTTAGGGAGTTAAGATGCATCCCAGTTTATTGATTATTGATTTTGCTAATACCTTAATGCGGAGTATTCATGTACATCCGCAATTAGAGTTTAATGGAATTCCCACGGGAGGTCTATTTGGTGTTATTAATCAATTTGCAAATCAGATCAACAAATACTATCCAACACATATCTTAGTATGTAAAGACAGTCCACCATATCTTCGCAAAAAACAATATCCAGAATATAAACAAAATAGAAAAAAATTAGATTCCAATGATGATTTTTCCCGAATTGTTAAAACCAGTTTTCAACTCGCTGAAGAGTTTTGTGGAAATATTGATGTCCCCGTATGGAGTATTGCGGGGTTGGAAGCAGACGATCTCATTGCTCAAGCTCTTTTAAAATATTCAGATCTTTATAAAAAGATTTATGTATTGTCTAATGATGATGATCTTAATCAATTTTTAGATTTACAAAATTTAATTTTACTTCGTAAAAATAAAGAATATAATTGGGAAAATTTTAATCAAGATTATCCATCCATTACTCCAAAAGATTGGGTGATGCTCACTGCCATGACGGGAACCCATAATGCAGTCAAAGGCATTGATCGAATTGGAATAAAAACCGCATTAAAGATTATGAATGATGTGGTTAAATTGGAAAGTACGTATCAACAACATAAAGAATTATTGGAATTAAATTACAGTTTAATTCAATTACCATATCCCAAGTTTAATTGGAAGACTGTAGAAATACCGGAATTAAATACTCCGAAGATGAGTGAAATGAAATTAATGAGGTATATTGAACAGTACGGTATACGTTATAGTACGATCATGATGGAAGCTTTTTCAAAATACTCTATCAGGAATAAATTGTATGTCTGAAAAAATAACAGGTAGTTTACAAGAAAATCTTTTATCACTTCTCATTTTTAATGATCGCGCCGCCAGTATTATTTTTGGAATCATTGAACCCGGTTTATTTGAAAGTGATTTTTATAAAGAAATTGTACGGATTGCCATTGAGTATTACAAACAATATAAACAACCACCCAAAGAACATATTGCCGATATTTTAGAAGCTAAAATACAAGATCGTACTAATCCAAAAAGTGGAGAACTGTATACTAAGTTACTAACGAATTTATTTCAAACTAAAGATTCTATTAACGAAGATTTCGTACTTGATCAACTCAATCAATTTGTCAGACGACAACGACTTAAAGGTGCGATTGTTGAAGCCGCATTACTGATTAAAGACGAAACCAGTGAATCGTTAGTTATTGCTGAAAACACTCTCAATAAATGTTTAAAAGGCCAACTTCAAGTCTTTGATCGTGGATTATCTTTTAATGATCCAAAAAGACTGATACAAGTTTTAAAAGAAAAGATTTTACCACCATATCCATACGGCATTCGACAATTAGAAGATCAACAAATTGGACCGGCTCCCGGTGAATTGTTTATATTTTTAGCATCTGTATCTCGTGGAAAGTCTTGGCAATTGATTAATATTGGCCGACAATGTCTTCAACATCGAAAAAAAGTTCTTCATGTCACACTGGAGATGCCGGAAGCTCAAGTTGCACAACGTTACTTACAATGTTTATATTCACTCAGTGCTCATGCAACACAAGAAATTCAAAAGATACAGATCAGTACTTTTAACCATGATGGTTTGGGAAGACTGTCGGGTTTAGCTGTAGAAGAGTTAAATCGACCTTCAGTTAAGCATGATAATACTTTAGCTACATTAACTAAAAAGTTGGAACGGTATAAAGGACGACAAGCACTGGAAATTAAAGGATTTCCTACCGGGTCATTATCAATCGAAGGTCTTGAAGTCTTTTTAGATAATTTAGATCGATTGTACAATTACGTTCCAGATGTGTTATTATTGGATTATGCTGATCTAATGAAATTAGATTATAAAAATCTTCGTACTAGTACGGGTGAAATTTATAAAGAATTACGAAGAATTGCTGTAGAACGAAACATTGCTATGGTGACAGCTTCACAAGCCAATCGCATGGCAGAAGATGCAAAAGTTATTACGCTGAAGCATCTTGCTGAAGATTATTCAAAAGCAGCAACAGCAGATACGGTAATTGCATTCTGTCAAACGGCTCAAGAAAAGACTTTGGGTTTAGCTCGTTTGTTTGTCGCTAAAGCTCGTGGACAAGAGAGTGGGCAGATGGTGCTCATTTCACAAGCTTACGGACTGGGGCAATTTTGTATGGACAGTACCAGTATTAATGATCGTTACTGGACGATGTTAGAAGAACCGAGTGCGGACTCTGAAACTCCCACACAGCCACAACGACCCCGTTTCCGACCCAGGAATAGTTCATGATTCGCAAAGAAGCGGTAAAAGAATTTATAAATCAACCCAGAGAATCTTTTGATTGGATTAAGCAAGCATCGCGTCAAGAATTAGAGACTGCGATTAAAGAGTTGTGTCCACAGTTTGAAACAAAAACTCAACTGTTCACTCATCAACTTGCCAGTGTGTATTTGGGCTTATGTTTCGATGGATTTTTATATTTTTTAGATATGGGGCTAGGCAAAGAGCAGCCATTAACCAGTAAAATTTTAACACCTTCTGGTTGGAAATTAATGGGTGATATTTGTGTGGGTGATGAAATTTGCCATCCAAATGGCGCAACATCTGTGGTGTTAAATACATTTCCACAAGGTGTTAAAGATGTTTATAAAGTTACATTTACGGATGGTAGTAGTACTGAATGTGGTGAAGAACATTTGTGGACAGTGACTACACCGGGAATGAAGTGGAAAGGTTATGGTTATCGTACTTGGCCGTTATCACGTATTAAACAAAGAATACGTGATACATCTAATAATTTAGTTCATTTTATTCCAATGACTCAACCAGTAACTTTAACTGATAAAAGAAAAGAACCTTTTATCATTCATCCTTATGCATTGGGTTGTCTGATTGGTGATGGTAGTTTGTCTGGAAATAAAATTTCTTTGACTAAAGGTGATAAAGAACTTTTTATTTTAGTTGAACAGTATTTTCCAGATACATTGATGTTTTCAAATTTACAAGGAATTACACAAAACATAAAAAGAATTTCAAAAAAAATACCACAAAATACATGGGTAAATGAAATACGTCGTTTAAATTTAAACACTAAATCTAATGCTAAACATATTCCAGAAGAATACTTATTTTCTTCAGTAGAAAATCGAATTGCTTTATTACAAGGTTTAATGGACACAGATGGACATGTTTTTCCAGATGGTAGTGCAATTGAATGGAGTACTGCATCAGAACAACTGTGTAAAGATTTTATATTTTTAGTACAATCTTTAGGTGGTACTGCTCACTTTAAAATTAAAGTGGTGAATGATACTAATTATTGGATAGTTAAACTTTTATTAATTAACACATTTCCATTATTCCGATTGACTCGTAAAAAACTACGTTGGGAACAACGGCAAGGTAAATACCAACCAAGACGTGGTATAAAAGATGTTGTTTACATTGGACAAAAAGAATGTCAATGCATTCGTGTAAGTAATCCAGATGGTTTATACATTACTGATGATTTTATTGTTACTCATAATAGCAGATCGGCATTAACAACAATTGAATGTCGGCAAAAACTCAAACAGGTCAAAAGAACTTTAATTGTAGTTCCCAATTTAGTCAATGTTGAATCTTGGATTGAAGAAATTCAAGTTGCTACCAACTTAACAGCCGTGGGTTTGACGGGAACGAAAGCGGAACGTTTAGCGTTATTGGAACAACATGCATCTATTTATATCGTTAATTACGATGGCCTACCTATCTTTACAACAGATTTTAAAGAAGTTTCCAGTAAAAAAACAACACGTAAAAGAGTACTTAATAAAAAGGCGTTAAGATCATTTGCCACTCGTTTTCAAATGATGATCTTAGATGAAATTCATCATGTCAAACACACAAATACTCTGACGTATCAGATTTGTAATGAGTTAGCGAATATCATTCCGTATCGTTTGGGGATGACTGGAACTCCGGTAGGTCGAGATCCTGCTAATTTTTGGGCGCAATTTCATGTGATAGATCGTGGTGAAACTTTAGGTAATAATAAAACAATCTTTTTACAAGCATTGTTTAAACCTCAAGCGAATTACTGGGGTGGAATGGATTGGATTTTTCCTGAAAAGAATAAACCCGTTTTACACAGTATGTTGGGGCATCGCAGCATTCGTTATGCCGATCATGAATGTAATGATTTACCACCTTTATCGATGATTAAGATGCCGTTAGTCATGGCTCCCGATGCGAGAGCTGTGTACCGTCAATTGGTATTGGATAGCATTGAACAAGCCAAAGGCAATACGGTAGACGCTAAACAACAACGAAAGAATTTTTACTCAAAGACACGACAAGTGGCGAGTGGATTCTTGTATGAAGATGTTGATGATGAACGAATTGCTTTAACGTTTACCAATCCCAAGTTAGATGCGTTGGAAGAAATTTTACAAGATATTCCCGATGATTGTAAAGTTGTAATCTTTCATGTATTTAATCAATCAGGTATAGATATTATTACTCGATTGAAGAAATTAAAATACAATTATGCCGCTATGAATGTTACGGCTGAAGGAAGTAAAGTCGATGAATATAAAAAGTTTAAACAGAATACTAAAACTCAAATCTTAGTGGTCAATATTGCATCCGGTGGTGAAGGACTGAATTTACAAAATGCTAACTACTGTCTCATATATGAACACACCGACCGTCCAGATGTTTTTCGCCAAGCTCTGAAACGGTGCCATCGAACAGGGCAACAAAAAAAGGTATATGTATATCAACTGTATATGAAAAATTCTGTTGAAGTGAAAATTATGGAATTCTTAAGTGAAGGTAAATCATTGTTTTCGGCAGTGGTGGATGGTAAAATGGATTTGAAAGAATTGTTGATGGATGAATAACTTTTTGTATAAAGGTGAAAATAATGTTGCAATTGAAAGAATCAAAAAGATTAGTACAGCCTATGGAATCTACTTATGTAGATCCATTCGATATACAATTGTTGCAAAGTACGGATGGAGCAAAACTTTTTGAGGTAGAAATTGATCCCGTAAATCATTTAGTGATTTTAACGATTACGGTAGAAGAGCAATCTTTTATGTTGACTTTAGCCGCATCTCAAGCCGTGAGTGTGGGGCAATGGTTGTTGGAAGCGGGATACGTGGTGAATTTTACGGAAAAAGCCGGTATTCAATTTGAAGGTGAATCTAATGAGTAACACGGAAATAGATTTGGAAATTGGAATCATTGACAAACGGGTTGTACTTCATATAAAATATAAACACCCCGATATGCAACCCGTATTGATTGGTTTGAAAGGGGATGAGTTATCGAGTTTTATTCAAACTTTACAGCAAGCTCAACAACAAATTCAGGAGTCATTCAATGAATGATGTATTATTGGATACATTTAGATTAGCCGGTGGACAGTATTATGAATTGAAAGATGTTATTAAAGATATTCAAATTGATGATTTATTGGACTTAGTAGCAGAACCTGAAAATCCTTACGACTAATTTGCAGTTCAAGTATTTTGGGAATATGATGACTGTCGATGTTTGTTAGGATATCTTTCACGAACGAATAATCGAATTATTCATAATATGTTAAACGGTAATCTTAAGTTGTATGGTCTAGTAACGGGTGTAAATAAACAAAATTCCACTCAATTAGAATTTGATATTTATTTACATTTATGAACAAAAAAGAGTTTTTAAAATTATTGAGTATTTTGATCACTTTGCCACTCATGGGGGCATTCATTGTTGTATTAACGGTTATGTTAATCTTTAGTTTTATGATATCTGGACCTTTTATATTTTTAAATAAAATTGGAGTTCTTAATGGATACACAAAGTCAGATCGAAAATAAACTTCGTGAAGTACAAGCTATGGAAACAATTGCTGAAAGTTTAAGATCTATTGCAATTTCTTTTTCAAAGATGTTAGAAATGGCTGAAAATGAAATTAAAGAAGATCAATCGTTTAGACAGATGCACGAACGTCTAAAATTTTAATTAACCGGGGTCGTGGTGGAACTTGGCAGACACTGTAGGTTTAAGCCCTACTATCGAAAGATGTGAGAGTTCGAATCTCTCCGACCCCACCAAAAAGAGTTAATTATGCAAAAACGTAAGATTCCAAAAGGCTACGAAGCAACTCAAGTGGTCTGGGATGTTGATCCGTTTAAAAGTGCGGCACAATTACTTTTTGCTTGTCCAGAAGGTTATGAATTTTTTGAATTAATACGTAAGAATACAAAAGCCACTATTACGTACATTCGTCCAATCCAAAGTCATGAAACTGTTTAAAGTATTTAATGGCTATTATGGTAGTGCTTCACTCTCTATTTTAGTGTTAGCTAAAGATAGAGCAGAAGCTCTTAAATTAGCTCGACCATTATTACGCAGTAATAGTAATCATAAAAATCTTTTTACAGATTCAATAGAACTTCAATCTGAACTTATTTTTGAAAATTGTACTCAAGCTCAGTGTTCAACTTTAATGGAATTTAGGTAAGATTATGATTAAAAAATTGTTTAAAGGTTTTATCACACTTTTTGTTGTGTGTTTTTTTATTTTTATTAGTTTTTGGATTATTAAAAATGCATCTTATTATTTATGGTATGAAGATTTGGTTCTAAAAACTATTCAAGAAACAGTGAAAGCGGAATCTTTAAAATGACCAAATCAATAATGAATGGGCTACAGATGTTGTTGCATGGTTTAATTGCAGTCGTTTTATCTTTTGTTATAGAAGATTTGCCGTATCGTTGGGAGTTTTGGGCAATTATGGCTTTGGTGATGTTAATTCGTTTTGTAGATTCGTATTATGCATACCATGAATAAGGATTTTAAACAATGGCTCTTTCTGGCTGTAAAGCATTAGAAGGTTGTGCTTTAAAAGACAACTGTGTTCGTTATCAGTGTTTTTTAAATAGCACACCTTATAAAGGTTTTAATGCTCATCAAATGTGCCGTTTGAGTCATTTTACTGAAAAGAAATATTTACATTTTATTTCGATTGAAGAATTAGAATTATGGGCGGTCACTGTACAATGGGCTAACAGCGACTAGAAACTCTAGTTGGATACGGGTTCGATTCCCGTACCGTCCACTAGTTGAAACATTGAGTTTACTGATTATATTGATAAAAATTAACTTGACTATGGATTTATTAAGTATTATAATGTCAGTTCAAGTTTCAGACCTTGAACGTAAGACTCCAATACGGAGTGGAAAGGATGAAGATCTCGGTAACGAATCTTACCTGTCACGTTCAGGTCTGAACATCCATTTCATTCCGTATTGGAGTTTTTGTTTATGAATAAGCAAGATATGTTAGTACGTGTGTTTGAAGGTAGTAAAGTCCAATTTAATTTGGATGGATACATTAATGCAACTTTCATTGCTAAAAAATATAGTAAACAAGCTTCCAAGTGGCTTGATAATGATGATACTAAAGAATTAATTGACGATCTTGGTAAAAATCTATCCATTGAACCAAATCAATTAACTGTCGTTAAAGCAGGAAGTCCTTCAACTGGTGGTGGAACTTGGATTCATCCAAGTTTAAAAGATGAATTTGAAAGATGGTGTAATTCAAAAAATTCAATTACAATACCTGAATTATATGTCGTTTTGTTTAACACAGGTGTGCTTAAAGTTGGAAAATCAAATAAAGGATTTAGCCGTGTTAAATCGCACATTTCACAAGCGCAATGTTTTGGAGTGCAAACTTTAAAGTTTTTTATTGAAAAGAATCCAACAATTACTGAAGAAGAATTAATTGAATTTTGTAATCAAAATGGAACTCTTCATCATGGAAATGAATATTTTACAAATCTTAACTATGATAAAGTAGTTAATTTCGTTAAACGTAAAGTAGAACGAAAACCATTAAAGTTAGTAAGATCTAATAACTGATAAATAAAAAAGCCCCATGAACTGGGGCCTTTATTTCATTCAGTATTACTTACGAAATCAGAATCGCACCCACATTGGAGTCGGAAGCAGGTGCATGTTGTGCATTGCCACGAATGATATACGCAGCCAAAGTCACGTTCGCTACCGCAACCGTGCAATATACCCGAACATACTTCTTGGTGATTCCACCAATATCCGTCAATCCAACGATCTGAACACTGTCGGCAGTATCCATTACAGCAATTGTTCCGTTCAGCCGAGCCGCAGCAATATCAGTCCAGTTCGTCGAACCATCACTGGATTCTTGAATTTTGAAAGTGGCAGTACCACCCGACACCACGGCTCCGGTACTCAAGATCACTGTCGCGCTGTGATAGTTACGCAGATTAACCGCAGTTCCTTCATACGTAGTCGCACTACGGAGCAAGGGAACCAGCGACGGTTTGACAGTAATTCCAGACTTAAGATCCTGCAACATTTTTGTGTACCTCTACTATGATTAAAAATCAGCATTGAATATGCTGGATGAATACTTTACAAAGTTATTTTAATTTTTGCAAGACAAATCGTACAAGTTGGGAATAATAAAAAAAGAAATTTTTTGTGATCTTTCATTTCCATATAAAATTAATTCTTGATACAATGGAATGTGGGTTGCATGGGTAATAATCTTTAGATAAGATCGTTGAAGAATTGCACAACATCCCACAAAACGTCCCCTTACGGAGACGTATTTAAAATATGGAATGGGAAATTCATATTCACTGGATTCCAGTAACACGCCCCAATGGATTCGTTGGGAAGCCCCAAAATCAGCGATTTTAGCCCCATAAACAGCCGTAGCTATGTTGGGTAGCGGGTATGACTGAAGTGCGCTCAAATGGGCTTTACCGTTCGTTTTAACACACGTCGGATTGTGGATATGTGAACTTGGAATTGGTGAGCTACGGATTGAAGCGATTGCCCTTGTTCCACGGTTGCAACAATTGCTGCTTTTTCATTCGTAGTAAGATGTTTCGATGTTTTACCATGCCTTTTTTTCGTTGTGCGATCTGCAACATTATCCCGGTTTGTTCCCAAAAATAAATGGTGGGGATTAACGCAGCGTGGATGATCGCAGTGGTGTAGTACATGTAAGGATTCATCGAAATCTCCATAATGTTGTTGATAGCTGTAACGGTGTGCTTTGTATGTCTTGTTGCCAATTCTGAATTTACCATAACCATAACGATCTAACGTACCTGACCAATTCCAACATGTTTCAGTTTTGGCATAGTGACGATGAAATTTTTCTTCATTCGTTTCAGGTTGATAAGGGGTTAGTATGACTGCTTTTTTTAGTGTATTGAGTTTTTTAACTCTTTTCAATTTTTTTAGTAGTTGGGCAATTTGTCCCATTATAAAAGGTATTACTCATACAGTTTGATGTGATTAAAGTACATATATCGTGGGTTCTCGATTACGTTTGCCCACCACAACACCATTGGCTAGTAAAACAGTATCTCCGACACTGTAAATAGTGGCATCATTCAGTGAACGCTTCACGCTTAAAGATCCTTGTGGAGTTGCTAATACTAAATTAGTTTCCGTCCGTGCGATAACTCGACCTTGATTATTTTTCGTGGGCTGTAATAATTGTTGTAACTGTTTGAGAGGATGCATGATTTATTACCATGTGACAGATTATTATGTTCATGAACGTATTTTACATGAAGGATTAAAAGGAAATCCAGTAATTTATGTCACCCACTCCCCAAGAGCCGCCCTGGCGATTCGCCAAGATCAACTCCGCTTACGTGAGAAGTTTGGCGCTTGTATGATCTTGAGGGTCGAATACATAGGCGATGTTTTTGTTGATCCTGATACATTTCCATTACACACTGCTTGGATGATTTATGATGATATTCCACCATGTCAAATACAACCTTATTATGGTTAACGAGGTTTACGTAAAGTTACACTAGTATGTGCAGAAAGATTTCCTTCATCATCCACATTAACCGTGTGTACTACTGCAATCACTTTTCCTTTCCAATAGCCGAGAGCCGAGTCATCTACAGCAATTAACTGGCCCAAACGAACATCCCGTAATGTGACTTCGAGTTGTTGTTCATCGGCTAAGGCTCCTTGGTCGAGTTCTGCCCGTCCTCGACTCAAGGCGACTTGCACATCGCTCAGCAAGGGATCAACAATGTCCTCGCCCGGCGAGTCCCCTTCTCCCCGGATCACTACGATGTCCATTACACGGTGCCTAACGCGATGATCAAGGCTTCGGGAATATCGACCGGCACCTGACTGAGTTTGAACAAGGAACCCGTGGCTGAATAAGTACACTTTAACAAGCCGAGGACCTTCTTTCCGCCCGCCATCTTCAAGTCGGAACCTTGAACTTCCGGCAACTGCGTATTGGCGCGCAAACTTTGTTCGCCCGAAGGCAAGGCGTAGACCTCGTAGGAACGCCCTAACCAATGCATCGCGACCGATCCATCGGGCGGATATCCCAAGTTACCCGAATCACTGTTGCTAAAGGTGATGTTCTCGTCCACCGCCTTCGTGCCGGAGCCTGCACTGCTGACGCCACCCGCCGTCGTCAAGGGCGTCGTCGTGATCAGGGTCACGTTCTCATCCTTGAAGAGAAAGAAGTAGGCGTTATCGCCCGGAGAAAACGAGGTGTCGCCTTTATTGAGACCGTCTGCCCGGTCATCAATTTCTAATTTGATTTGCCCTTGCGCCGCCGTACTGTCGGCTTCAAAGTTCACGTTTAACGTCGCTACAACGATTTCAGTCATGGTGTTGCTCCAACAATAAGAATTGAGCTTCTATCGCTTCCGTGTGTTCGGTACAAGAAACGGGTATTTTGAGATAACGGGTGATATAACTGACTTTCGCCAGACTGTACCCCCCATACGTTCCGTTTCCCGCTTGCAGGGTGGTGGCATACGGGCTGACGGTCAGACTGCCCAAGTTCTCATCCAGCCACTCGAAATCCGTCAGTTGCATCACCGGGTACTGCGTCGAGGCTTCTCGGTCGGTGAAGGTCAGCACTTCTGCGGGAAAATCGGGATTCGTATCGGCGATGACGCGGGTGCCTTCGCTCAGTGTGCCGAGCCGAATCACGCTCGGTCGCGTGGTCACGATGCGCAAACCGTCGCGCCAGGGTGAGAGAAAGGCATAGAGAACCCCATTGAAGGGATCATCGTTTTCACCGAGTTTGTTGGGGACATACTCCAAACGATCTTGATAACCGGCGTCTTGATCGAGAATCCGCACTCGGTTCATCACTTCATCGTTCGTCGGTGATTCAGAAGACGAGAAGATCACGGTTTCATACAAGGTGTGATCGACACTGGCGGAGTTCATCGCCGTCACCGAGACCGGCCAGCGATGGCGACACACCACACTGCCGTCCGGTTGGGACTCGATTAATCCTCCTGCTGCTTCAACGATTTGTTGCGCGATGTCGAGCGGCGCAGCGTTCTCGGCGGCGAGTCGATAGGCCGGGATCAGCCAGTCGATCAGGTTCCAAGTCACCGTTCCAATCAGTTCTTCAACGATGACCGAGGCTAGTGTGGGCGTGTCCCAGGTCTTCG
>ERZ761593.3-NODE-3-length-34014-cov-64.143290_pt1 | contig 34014 bp, 41 predicted proteins | sample MGYA00433094_ERZ761593 | MGnify/ENA primary metagenome ERZ761593 (study PRJEB28899, sample SAMN03785551) | bioreactor sludge metagenome | biome: EBPR Sludge; feature: EBPR Bioreactor; material: 0.22µm filtered reactor supernatant | place: Saint Lucia: Queensland...
AGGCGCGCAACCGCGAGCGGATGAAGGCGCTCCATGCCGATCCGGAGTTCCAGGCGCGTCACCGCGAGCGGATGAAGGCGCTCCATGCCGATCCGGAGTTCAAGGCACGCAATCGCGAGCGGATGAAGGCGTATCGACAGATATTCAGTCGCTGTGCCGCCGATATCACGGCCGCGTTGTCGAACGGCCTGGCTGGCGCGTCCGTGGCAATTCTGATCGCCGAGCTCGGATGGCCGGAAACAACGATTAAGACGGCACTCCGAGATTTACGCCAGGCGGGTGTGATTACCGCCACGGGCCGGCCGCATCACTATCGGATGGCATCGCCATGAGCGGCCAGCCGTCGTACAGCGGCTGGCGGGCGCCGATGAGTGAGGTTTCGGCCGCGCTCGCCCTGGACATCGTTTCACTAGCGCACGAGCTGTTCCCTGCCGGCCGGCGTGAGGGGCATGAGTGGGTGATCGGCGGTCTCGACGGCGAGCCGGGCCAGTCGCTGCGGATCTGCCTGGCGGGCAGCAGAAAGGGCTTGTGGTACGAGCACGCGGAACAGCGCGGCGGCGATGCGATTGAGTTGATCGCCGGTGCACGTTTCGCCGGCGACCGCATCGCCGCCTGGCACTGGGCGGCCGACCACTGGCTGGGCCTCGCGCAGCCGCCGCGGGCTGATCCATCGCGGCGCCAGGCGCTGCCGGTGCGCGATGATCCGGACGAGGCGCGCGCCCGGGCGCGCAAGAGTGCCGGTGCCTTTGGGCTGTGGCTGGCGGCCAAGCCCGCCATCCGCGGCACGCCGGTCGAGCGCTATCTGACGGAGACCCGCGGCATCCCGCTGAGCGCGCTCGGTAGGCAGCCGGGGGCGCTGCGCTATCATCCCGAGCTGATGGCCGAGGGGCGCTGGTGGCCCGCCATGGTCGCCGTGATCTGCGGCACGCTGAGCCACCAGCCGGCCGCCATCGGCGTGCATCGCACGTTTCTCCAGGTGCGCGCGGATGGCAGTGTCGGCAAGGCGCCGATCCCGTCGCCCAAGAAGGTGCTGGGGCAGGTGCGCGGCGGGTTCATCCCGCTGTGGCGCGGACGGTCCGGCAAGCCGCTGGCCGCGGCACCCGAGGACGACGTCGTCGCGCTTACCGAGGGTATCGAGGACGGCCTGACGATCGCCGTCGCGCAGCCGGAGTGGCGGGTCGTGGCTGCCGTCTCGGTGGGCAATATGGGCGCGATCGAGCTGCCACCGTCGCTTCGCCAGGTGGTGATCTGCGCGGATAACGACGCGCCCAGCTCGCCGGCAGCACGGGCGCTGGCTGCGGCCGCTGAGCGCTTCCAAGGCCAGGGCCGGGAGGTACGGATCGCCCGGCCGTCGCGCGGCAAGGATTACAACGCCATGCGGACAGGCCAGGCGGCATGACGGACAGCTCGGGCGGCAGCGGTGGGGTGGTCGACATCGAGGCGGTCCGCCGGAGTTTGGCGGCGGCCAAAGAGCCGCCGAAGGCGCCGCCGCCCAAGGCCCGGGACGACGGGTTGCCGGAGGACTGTCCCGTGACCGCGCTCGGCACCGACCGCGGTAGCTTTTGCTACCTCGATCCGCTGCGGCAGATCCGGCTGCTGCGGGAGGACAAGCACGGCCGGCTCAATCTGACTGGGCTGTTCTGCTCCGCGGCCGCGCAAGAGTGGCTGTACACAACCTTTCCGCGGCTCGGGAGGGACGGCGCGGTCACGGGCATCCGCTGGGAGAAGGTCGCCGAAGCGCTGATGGCGGCCTGCGCCCAGCGCGGCGTGTGGTCGCCGCTGGAACGGGTGCGTGGCCCGGGCGGCTGGCTGGGTGCCGGTGGCGAGCTGATCTTGCACTGCGGCGATCAGATCCTCGTCGTCGACGGCCCGCTTGAATACACCCGCGAGCCGGGGCAGGTCGGCCAGGTGGTCTATCCGGCCGGCGCGGCCTTGCCGCGGCCGATGCCGGGGCCTGTCGGCGGCGGCCATGCGGCCGAGCTCCTGGCGCTGCTTTCGACCTGGGCCTGGCGCCGGCCGGACATCGATCCGGTCCTGCTGCTCGGCTGGATCGGCTGCGCGATCCTTGGCGGCGCGCTGCAGTGGCGGCCGATGTTGTGGCTCACCGGCGGCGCCGGCACCGGCAAGAGCACGTTGCAGGATCATGTTTTGAAGCCGCTCTTCGACGGCGGAGCCGTGATGGTCGGCGATACCAGCCAAGCCGGGCTGCGCCAGGCGCTGCGCTGCTCGACGCTGCCGGCGCTGGTCGATGAGCTGGAGGCCAACGCCGATTTTCGCAAGACTCAAGGCGTGATCGAGCTCGCCAAGCTGGCGGCCTCCGGCGCGCTGGTGTTGCGCGGCTCAAGCGACCATGGAGAGGTCCAGTTCCAGGTCCGTTCCGCTTTCCTGTTCTCCTCGATCCTGATTCCGCCGCTGGCGCCGGCCGAGCGCTCGCGGATTGCGGTCCTCGACCTCGATCCGCTGGCAGGCCGGACCCGGCCCCGGTTTGATGCGCAGCGCCTCAATGAGATCGGCCGGGCGCTGCGCCGGAGGATCATTCAGGCCTGGCCGCGGCTCGGCGAAGTCATCGCGCGGTATCACGGCGCGTTGGCGTCGACCGAGGGCGACGGAGAACGCATGGATGCCCGCGGCGCGGACGTTTTCTCGGCGCTCCTCGCGCTGGCGGAGATCTTGCTGGTCGACGACGTCGAGGAGCTCGACGGCGCCCAGCGCGCCTGGCCGGAGACGGTGCGGGCGAGTGAAGCGGTCGCGATCGATCGCGTCCGGGATGAGGACGAGCTGCTGGCCTATCTGCTGTCGAGCACGATCGATCCCGGCCGGTCCGGCGAGCCACGACGGACCGTCGGGCAGTGGCTGCTGGGCGCGATCGGCCGCGACCAGGACATCAATGCGGACAAGGCGGTCCGCACGCTTGGCACATGCGGTATCTGGGTTGGGCGCTATGGGTTCGGCGGTGCGGACGCCGCACCGTCGGTGCCGTGCGTCGGGTTCGCCGCCAAGCATCAGGGGCTTGCGCGCCTGTTGGAGGGCACGCACTGGAGCGGGCCTGCGGGCCGCGCCTCGCCATGGGTACAGTCAATCCGCCGCGCGGCCCGGTCCCTTGGCGGGATCGAAGTTTCAGGGACGGTCAGGGTGGGCGGGCTGGCTACACGCTGCGCGATCATCCCGACAGAGAGGCTTCTACCGGTGATCATGGAAGATCCATGTTTGTTCTCTGGCCCCGTTACACCGTTACATCCCGTTACAAAATTCCCTTGAGAAATCAAGCGTGTAACGAAGTAACGATGTAACGGGGTTTTTCCTCACACATGCGCGCGTGCGCGCGCGCGTATGGGAATAGTCTGTTACTTCGTTACTTCGTTACAAATGACAGATATCTAAGAGCTATCAATGAGTTAAGGTGTAACGGAGATGTAACGGGGATTGTTGAGTTGGTTACACGGGAATTTGTGGTGACGGGGAATATTTTTGGCCAAGGTTAGTCGCGCGCGGGAAGTTGCGCAGGCCGTCGAAGCTGTCAGTGACGGGATCGTCGCGGAGCAACTGACGCTTGCCTCGATCGATGAGCTCCTGAACGAAGCGACGCCACAAGCGGCGGAGGCGCGGCGCGGCCGTGGTCGGCCGAAAGGGGCGCGCAACCGGCGCACGGCGGAGATGCTCGAATTCCTCGAACGCCTGGGTTACGAGCCGCCGATGCTGAAGCTGGCCAGGATCGCAGCCGCGGACACGCGGACGATGGCAACGGCGCTTGGTTGCCGGAAGCTCGAAGCGTTCGACAGGCAGCAGAGGGCGCTTGAGGCGCTGCTGCCGTATTGGCATCAGAAGCTACCGCAGGCGCTCGAAGTGGACAGCCGCGGCGTGACGGCGCTGTTCCTTGGCGTGCCGCCGGCGGGTGGCGGCGAGCCGGGCGAGATGCTGTCGGGCACCCATATCGCGCGTATGATCGGCCTCGCTGAGCCGGACGGCGGCGAGCCGGTGTCGGCGATCGGGGCGGCTGCGGTGCCGATCGGAGAAATCGCAGGAAATCAAGGACTTAGTGGCGATGCCCCGGCGGATGTTGAACGAGAGGCGTCGAACGCGGATGGCTAAGTCATTGGCAACGCGGGAGAAAGCATCGCTTGCGCCGCTGATTGTGGATCAGCCGAGCCGCTGCCTGGCGCATCTCCTGGGTAGCCTCCTGCCGCTCGGCAACACCAGGCCGGAGGGGGCGCCCCCCCGCGCCGGCCTCGCCCAACGTTGGGCTACGGCGTGCGTATTTTTCCCCGGTTCCAGGCATTCCTTGGCGGCCACCTGCGGCGAAGCAAGTTCTCTTCAGGCGGAGGAACGGGTATGGCCGTAGCCGCGACGAACGCGTGGCCAAGAGGACGGGTTGGGCAGGCCTACTTGACGGCCTGGCCAACGACGCCGGTGCTCGAACCAGAAAAGCTGAGCAGCGAGGACAGGACGCGGGTCAAGCGTGCCAAGGATGGGAGCCTGTACTGGCCGACCGGGACGGCGCTGGTCTCCGGACCGATTGGCTCAGCGAAAACGCGCACGACCTTCACCAAAGCGCACCTGCTGGCGCAAGCGATGACGCCCAGCCCGCGCGACGGCACGCGCCGCTTCCGCCTGGTCGTTTGCCGGCAGACCTATCCAGAACTGTGGCGGTCAACAATCCGGACCTGGCACAAAATGTTTCCGCCGGAGCAATACCCAGGCTGGAAGGGCTCCGAGCCGCGCGCGGCCGAGCACAACATCCGCTTCGAGCTCGCCGACGGCCCGCTCGACTTTCAGGTGCTGTTCGTCGCGCCCGGCGAGGGCCAGAGCATGGAGGCCTTTTTCGGTGGCTTCGAGGCCTCGGTGATCTACCTCAACGAGCTCGGGAGCTTCGATGATCAGAACACCATCCTGTTCGCCTCGGGCCGCACGGGCCGCTATCCGGACGCCGGTGACGGTGAGCTGCCATGGTTTGGTGTGTTGGCCGACTTCAACAAGACCGACATCGACCATTGGCTCTACGACTTCGTGCAGGTGCCGCGGCCTGGCCTGCAGTATTTCGACCAGCCATCGGGGTTGAGCCCAGACGCGGAAAACCTCGAAAACCTGCCTGCCGGTTATTACCAGCGCTACGCCGACGCGCCGGAGAGCGACGATCCCGGCTGGTTCAACCGGATGATCCTGAACGAGTGGGCGCCGTCCCGGCTGGGCAAGCCGGTGCATCCGAAGTTCCGCGCCGACCGCCATGTCGCGCGCGCGCCAATCAAGCCGATCCGCGAGCTTGGCCTGGTGCTGGGCGCCGATCAACCGCGCAAGCCGGCGCTGGTCGTGATGCAGTGGCTGGCCGCGCTCGGCCGCTGGCTGGTGCTTGATGAGTTCTACGATGAAAACATGGGCGCCGAAGACTTCGGGCTGCACATCAACCGGCTGTTGCGTGAGCGCTATCCGGAGTGGTCGGCATCCCGCATCGCCGCGTGGATCGACCCGGCGGCAGAAGTACAGGGCTCGGTGAGTGATGACACGCCGATCCGCACGCTGCGCCGGGTGACTGGGCTCGCCTGGCGGCCGGCGCCGGGCCAAAACGCCTGGCACCCGCGTTTTGAGGCCATCGACGGGCTGCTGCGTGTCAACGCCGAAGATGGCGGTCCGGCGCTGCTGCTCTCCCCGCCGCACCGGATCGGCTACGACGCACGGCGCAAAGTCGAGATCCTCGGCGGCTGCCCGATGCTGCGTTCGGCGTTGGCCGGCAAGTACTGCTACCCAGCCATCAAGCGCGCCGGGCAAACGCGGTTCGGCGAGCGGCCGATCAAGAACGCCCACTCGAACATTGTCGACGCGCTCCAGGCCGGCCTGCTCGGTGGTGGCGAGTACATGACTGTGCTCGGCCGCCGCCAAGAGCAGGGCGAATTCACGCGGCCTGTCATGGTCGCGCATTCATTCAACCCCTTGGAGACATGACGCTCATGACGATTGACGTCTCTCCGCTCAAACGCGCGATTGTATGGTTTGCAGACTGCCGGCCGGACGCGCCGTGGTGGATGCGGCTTCTCAAGCCCGGATACCGTCACTGCGGCGTGCTGATCGAAGATGTTCGCTTCGATATGGAAAGCGGGGTCGAGGTGTGGGCTGGCATCAACCCGCGCATCTGCGGCACTGAGGTCGATGTCTGGCTGACCCCCTCGATCGATCTATTGTTTTCCTGGTTCAAACATCCGCAGCACGGGGCAGCGACCAGCATGATTGTTACGCGGGTCGCTCCGGCGCAGCCGGAGCGCCCCTATCCGTGGTTCCCTTGCACCTGCGTGGAGCAGGTCAAGCGGCTGCTCGGTATCCGCGGGTGGTTCATCTGGACGCCATGGCAGCTCTACCGGAGGATTTCAGATGCGGACTGACGACGCGAAGCAGCTGATCAAGCGGGCGCACCGCGCGCGGGATCGCCGCGCTCCGTGGAATTCGATTTTGAGCGACGCATTCCGCTATGCCGGCCCGGAGCTCGATAGCGGCTTCCAGCAGCTCAACACCAGCCCAGGTCAGCAGCGGCCGGACCGGCAGGTCTACGATTCGACGGCCTACCAGGCGGCGAAGGACGCGGCGGACCAGGTCCGCATGATCCTGACACCGCCGAACACGCGGTTTTTGGAGGTGCGCGCTGCGCCGGACAGTGAGACGCAGGAATTGACGGACCTGCTCGACGAAGCGGCGGATAAGTTCTTTCAGCACCTGAACGCATCCGATTTCCAGGCCGTAGTCGGGGCGGCCTATCACCAGGCGCAGATTACCGCTGGCTGCCTGCAAGTGGCGGAGGCCACCGAAGGGGCTGTCTCCGCGTTCGAGATTGCCTCGGTGCCGCTGGCCGAGATCTACCCTGAGCAGGCGCTCGACCCCGCGCGGCAGACGATCTGGCGCATCCGCCGGCTGCCGGTTTCTCTCATCGAGGAGCAATGGCCGAACATCGACATCCCGCCGCGCCTTGCCGAACGGAGGCGTGCCGGCGCCGATGAGGCAGTAGAAATCATCGAGGGAGCCGTCTGGCAGCGCGAGAAGGGCTCGTTCCGCTATGTGGTCTTGTGGCCGGACGATGAGGGGCACCTCCTGTTCGAGCAGGAACAGAACACCTCGCCCTGGATCTACGGCGGCTACGGCCGCACGCCGGGCGAGGTGCTGAGCCGCGGCCCGGTGCTCGCGGTGCTGCCGGACATCCGCACGCTCGACAAGGCGGTTGAGCTGCTGCTCAAGAACGCGTCAATCGCCGTCGTTGGGATCTGGCAGGCCGACGACGACGGCGTCATCAACCCGTCGACGGTGCGCCTGGTGCCCGGCACAATCATCCCCAAGGCCGTGGGCTCGGCCGGGCTGCAGCCGTTGAGAATGCCGGGGAATTTCGACGTCTCCCAGCTCGTCATCTCCGAGCTGCGTGCCCGCATCCGCTACGCGATCATGCGCCGCGAGATGCCGAACCTGGCCAAGAGCCATGTCACGACGAACGCAATCGACCGCGAGGCGCTCGAAGTCGAGCTGTTGCGGGTGCCTGGCCTGCTGGTGCTGTGGCGCGAGCTGGTAGTGCCGCTGTTCCGCCGCTGCCTCGATATCCTGGCGCGCCGCGGCGAGGTCTTCGGCGGGATCGACGCCAGGATCGGCCGCGACATCCATGTGGTGCCAGTCAGCCCGTGGATGAAGATGCAGGAAATGGCGCAGATCAACGACGAAGCGCAGGCGATCTCGCTCGCCGCCGCCGTCTCGCCCGGCACGGTCTCCGCCGTGATCGATCTGCCGGCTTGGCAGGCGGACGTAATACGGCGCTTAGGCGTGCCGGACCGGTTCATCCGCCAGCCGGATGACATCGCAGAGAGCCTGCAGGCCCAGGCGCAGGCTGAGGCCGTGGAACGAACAGCGGAAGCGGCCGGCCGTGCAGCGCCGGCGCTGCGCGCGCTCGGCGGCCAGCCGCCGCGCGGAGGTGGGAAATGATCGCGCTCGCCGACGGCCACCAAGCCCTGCGCGTAATCTTCTCCGGGCCAAGCGGTGCGGTCGCGCTCAACTACCTCCGCCAGCGCACCATCGAGAAAGTGTCGCCTGCTACCGCCCCGGATGCGGTGCTGCGCCACCTGGAGGGCCAGCGCGAGCTGGTGAAGTGGATCGAGCACGTCGTTAGCAACGAGGAACAGAGCTATGGACAGCCCGAAGCAGCCGAAGCCGGCTGAGCCCAAGACCGATCCGACCGTGGAGGAAGCCAAGGCGCGGCTTGAACTGCTCGCACGCCAGCGCCGCGGCCGCGCCGGCCTGATCGCGACCACCGCCGCTGGCGTGGGGGGCGCAGGCGCCCTGACCGGCATCCTGCCGACGCTGACCGGCAAGACCAAATTGGGAGAATGAGATGGAGACAGAAACCGAAACGCCCGCCGATGGCGTCACTGCCAAGCCGGCCGCCGATGACGGCTGGCTTTACAGTCGCACCGATTGGGCTGACAAAAACGACCGCCCGGTTGACATCCCGGAGCCGTATTGGGACGCGGAACGCAAAGGCGTCCGTGTCGATAGTCTGATCAAGAGCGCCAAGGATACCAGGGCCAAGCTGGCCGATGTCGCGCGCGAGAACAAGACGCTGGCGGCGAAGCAAATGACGGCGCCGGAAAAGTACGCGCTCAATATCAGTGAAGGCACTGTCCTGGCAGGCGTTGCCGACCCGGCCGCGCACCCCCTCGTGGCCGCCGTCACCAAGCACTTCAAGGACGTCGGCGCGCCGCAGAACGTGTTCGACGCCGCCGTGAGCGCGTACAACGAGCATTTCGAGGCCGCAGCCGCGGCCGAATTCCAGGAAATGGTGAAGCGCACCGGTGAGCCAGACCCGACCCGCGCCGCTACCCGCGTGCGTGAGAGGCTCGATCAGATGCACACCCGCATCGACGGCCTGGCGGCGAGGCTCTCGCCTAGTGATGCGGGGCGCGCCAAACAGCTGAGCGAGACGCTCAAAGCGTGGACGTTTACGGCCGACGGCGCCGACCTGCTCGAAAAGGCGCTGAAAGGTGAGCTCACGCGGCTGGTTGGCCCATACGCCGCCGGACCGGCCGGTCCGGTTGACAAGCAGGCTGTTACCGTGGCCGAGCTGGACAAGATCATCGGCTCGGAAGCCTATAGGCGCGGTGATCCGGATGCACGCCAGCGGGCGCGTGACGTTTCCGATCGCCTCGCCGAACTGCGCCGGGCGGAGCGCGGTTAATGCCCCGCCGCACGCCGCTTGAGCTGTGCTCGCTGGCGCTGACCGCCGTCGGCGCCGACCCGATCACCTCGTTCGATTCTGGCACCGTCGAGGCGGAAGTCGCAAGCCTGTGGTACCCGATGACGGCCGAGGCGCTGTTGTCGTCGCATTACTGGTCGTTTGCGCTGCGCCGCGCCGAACTGGCGGAGCTGGCTGCCCCCAGCGATGCCGCCGGCTGGGATTACGCCTACGCCCTGCCGGCGGACTTTCTGCGCCTGCAGGCGGTCGGCACCGATGCGACGTCTCAGGGCGTGCCGTTCGAGGTCCGAGGCGCGCAACTGCTCACCGATGAGGCGATCGTCGAGATCACCTACGTCCGCCGCGCCAGCGAGGACGACTGGCCTGGCTATTTCCAGGACGCGCTGGTAGCCCAGCTCGCGGCCAACTTCGCGATTCCGCTGACCGAGAACACGGAGCGCGCCGAGGTGCTCACCCGGCATGCGGAGGTGAAGTTTGTCCGCGCCAAGCAGGCCGATGACCAGGGCAAGGACACGCGCGCCATCAAGCGCTTCCCGCTGACGGATGCGAGGTGAGATGCCGCAAACCCGTGTCACCACACTCACCTTTGCCGGCGGCGAGCTCGACCCCCGCCTGGTGAGCCGCGCCGACCTGCGCGCCTACGCCAACGGCCTGGCGAAAGCCCGCAACGTCAACATCAGGCCCTATGGCGGGCTCATGCGCCGGCCGGGCCTGCGCTACATCGATACGCTGCTGGCGTCCCCGGCCGAGGTCAGGCTGATTCCGTTCGAGTTCAACACCGAGCAGACCTATCTGGTCGTGCTGACCGATCAGGCCGTCACGGTCTATCGCGATGGCGTCGATCAGGCAATCTCGCTGGCCGATGCCGGCCAGACGGCGACAGCGATTGCCGGCGGTACCGGCGCGAACATCGGCAACGGCACCGCCCGCGGTGGCCTCGCTGCCGCCTTCGACGGCACGACCAACGCGGCGCATACCGCCTGCGCGGCCGATTTCGGCAGCGGCGCCCTCACCGTCGGCAAGGACTATTCGGGCGCTCCGAAGCGGATTCGCCGGGTGCAGACGTGGCCGGCGAACGACCGTGGATACATCGACAACTATCCCGGCGATGTCACGATCGAGCTGCGCGCGGCTGCCGCTCTGCCGGCGGACCTCGTCACCGGCGGCACGCTCCTGGGTGCTACTACCGTTGCCGACACGACGATTGGCCCGCAGGTGATCGAGGCCAACGACAGCTCGACCGCGTGGGCCTACGTATGGGTGGTGGTCAAGGAAAGCCCTGCCGGCACCGGCCACGAAATGGCGCTTGCCGAGGTCGTGTTCTGGGAAGCACCTGCCGCGGCCACGGTGCCGTGGGCGGCGGCGGACCTGCCGCAGGTCTATTGGACCCAATCGGCGGATACGCTGCTCGTCGTGCATCCGGACCATCCGCCGCAGCGGATCACCCGCACTGGTCACACCGAATGGACGATTACCGCCTGGGAGTATGTCGAGGACGAAGCAACGGGTCGCAGGTTCTCGCCGCATCACAAGTTCGCCGCCGACAAGGCCACGCTGCAGGCCTCGGCGACCACCGGCACGGTGACACTGACCGCGCGTGAGGCCAAGGCGGGTGCTGCGCTCAAGCTGTTCCAGGATGGTCACGTCGGCGTGCGCTTCCGCATTGGCGACAAGGAGGTTGAAATCGCGTCGGTGACGTCGGCGCCGGCGTCGACCGCGACGGCAACGGTGATCGAGGCGCTCGCCGACACGAACGAGACGGCTGACTTTTCAGAGGAAGCATTCTCGCTCGTGCGCGGCTGGCCAGGCACGGTGTGCTTCCATCAGGACCGCACCGTGATCGGCGGTTCGCGCGATCTGCCGAACCGGCTCTGGATGTCGAAGTCCGCTGACCTGTTCAACTTCGACCTGGGCCAGGCCGACGACGATAGCGCGATCGAGCTTCCGGTGCTCTCTGACCAGGTCAACGCCGTGCGCGCGGTCGTGCCCGGCCGGCATTTACAGGTGTACACGTCCGGCGCCGAGTGGATCCTCGAGGGCGATCCCATTACGCCGGCGAATGTGCAGCTCCGTCCACAGACCCGCCACGGCACGCGGATCGACCGCACCGTGCCGCCGGCGCTGGTCGATGGGATTTCGGTCTTCATGGGCCGCCAGGCGCCACGGCCGTTGCAATTCGCCTGGGATGAGCTGGAGCAGGGCTACCAGGCGCCGGAGCTGGGCTACCTGTCGCAGCACCTGTTTTCCGCGCCGGTCCGCGCGATGGCCTACGATGACGACAACCGCTGGCTCTACATCGTCAACAACGACGGCACGATTGCCCTGCTCGCGATCTATCGCCTGGAAGAGGTGGCCGGCTGGTCCCTGCACACGACGGAAGGATCGTTCCGCGCCGTGGCCCAGGTCGGCGATGAAACTTACGTGGCGGTCGAGCGCCAGGGCCAGGTGTTCCTTGAGCGCTACGATGAAGCGCTGCACGTCGATGCCGGCTTAAGCGGCACGGTCGACGTGCCAACAACCGACTGGTCTGGCTTCGCTCACCTGGCTGACGGCACGGCCGTGCGCGTGCAAGCGGATGGCGCGGATTCGGGCTCAGCCCAGGTTACCGCCGGCGCCATCGTGCTGCCCGCAACGGCCGCGGCCGTCGCCGCCGGGCTCGGCTTCAGCCACGAAATCGAACCCTTGCCGCCGGCGCTGATCCAGCTGCCGGAGGGCGTCGTTGGCACCCGGGTGCGCCTGGTTGCCGCCCGGTTTTTCGTTCATAACACCCGCTCGGTGACGGTGACGATCGGCTCTCGCACCCGCACGGTGCCTTTGCGCCGGTTCGGCCGCGATCGCTTCGGCGATGCGCCGCCCGAAACGACAGGTGAGATCCTCGTGCGCGGTCTCGGTTGGCGGCGCGGGACCGAAGTCGGGCTGTGGCGGATCAGCCAGGATGCGCCGCTGCCGTTCGCGCTCTTGAAAGTCGAACAGGAACTGATGGTGCAGACATGACGGACATCGATATGGCCAAAGATCATTCGACTGAGATGACAGATGTGGTCGCTATGCACATAACAGAACAGATCGCGTGCGCTGTGCCCAGCATCGATGACGCCTTGTCGGTCCTGCGCAGCGTGACTGTAGGCCTGTTCAAGCACATCAGAGATACGGCGGGACGAGAGACGGCTCTTGCCGTCGCCGACGCGCTGTTCGACGATATCAAGAGCATCGTTTCCCCGACGAACTGAGGCCTTTGATGCCGATCCGCATTCAGCGCCGGCGCTCGAAAGGCTGGCGGATGCCGCCCGGTGCCGTCTACGTCGGCCGCCCGACCCTGTGGGGGAACATGGCGGTCGCGCCAGCAGAGTACGCTGTCGAATGGTTTCGGCAGTGGCTGGCCGGCGACGTGGTCACGGGCCCCCACATGCAGAAGCGCCGCGCGCGTATCCTGGCCGAGCTGCACACGCTCCGCGGCCGTGATCTCGCCTGCTGGTGTCCGCTCGACCGCCCCTGCCATGCCGACGTGCTGCTGGAATTAGCGAACAAAAGCGGGTCGCCCACAAAATAAGCTTGCTTTTTCGCGCCAGTTGTGGATTAGATTGTGGATAGCGGAATTCTCCCGGGGCGCGGACCCGCCATTGCAGCGCCCCGCCTAGCCGGCGCGTCAGCCGGTTAGAAGCTCGACCCGGAAACCCCGGAACTCTCGGCTTCGATCGAACGCAACCGTTTGATTGAGGGGCTGAGATGACCACCGAAGTTTCCGACAGTTTCGTTATCGAATTCGAGCGTGAGGTGCATCTGCAGTTTCAGCAGATGGGTTCCCAGCTCATGAACTTCTGCCGCCGCAAGTCCAATGTGCGCGGCTACAAGACCACCTTCCAGGTCGCAGGCAAGGGCGTTGCCACCAAGAAGAACCGGCACGGCGACGTGCAGCCGATGAACGCCGACCGCACGCCGGTGGAGGTCACGCTCGAAGACTGGTATGCGCCGGAGTTCGTCGACAAGCTCGACGAGCTCAAGCTGAACCACGATGAGCAAACCGTGTGCGCGCGGACCTGCGCCGCCGCGCTAGGCCGCAGGACGGACGCGCTCATCATCGCCGCACTCGATGCCGGCACCTACAGCGGCGCGAACGTGGTCGGCGACGGCACGACCGCGCTCACCCGCAATATGGCGCTCCAGGCGACCGAGGGGCTGCGCGCCACCGGTTACCGCGGCATGGTGCCGGATGTCGTGGCCTGCGTCGGCAACCGCGAGTGGTCATCGCTGATGACGCTCGACGAATTCGTCGATGCCGACAAGATCGGAGTCGACAACCTGCCCTACAAGAACGGCGCTTTCGACAACCGCTCCTGGATGGGCGTTTTGTGGATGTGGCATCCGGACCTGACGACCAACGGCTCCGGTCACAAACTCAACTACATGTGGCACCGCGACGCGCTCGGTTGCGCGTTCGGCCAGGACGTCAAGACCGAGATCAACTACGTGCCGCAAAAGGTCGCGCACCTGGTCAACTCGATGATGAGCCTTGGCGCCAAGATCATCGACAACACCGGCGTCGTCCAGTTCAAGACCGACGCCGATATCGCCATCCCGACCTGATCGACCTGACGCGCGGCCGGGACGCCCCCGGCCGTTGCGTCCGCACACGAGTGGAGCGATAGAGAATGGCTTTCACCCTGAAGAACCTGACCACCCTCGATGGTGGTGTCCCGAAGCCGACGGCCGGCACCGGCTCGATCCCGATCTTTCAGTACGCGACCAACGACACCAAGGCGAACCTGGTGGCCGCGAACTACTGGGATGCCGCCGCAGCGTGGCTGCCCGTGGGGTCATTTATCCTGGCCAGCCTCGATCTCGACGGCACCCCCGGCGCTGCTGCTCTGGTCGTGACGGCCAACACCGGCTCGGCCGTGACCGTCGGCTACGTCGCCGTCGCCTGAGCGGCCGGTGCGCGGCCGGCACACCGTGACACACCAGCCCCCCGCCTGTGGCTTGGTACCGCAGGCGGGGCGTGCGCTTTCAGCGTAAGGCGCGCTCATGCCGGCAGCGGCGATCCTCATTGCAATGCTGATCACGGCGGCGGCCTCGACGGCCTTCAGCGCTTATTCCGCCCACGAGCAGGCCAACGCCCGCGAGGCGGAGGTCAAGGCGCAAGAGGATGCGCTGCAGGCGGAAGCGGACGAGACCGAGCGCCGCCGCCAGCAGCGCCTGCGCCAGATCCTGGGCCAGCAGCGCGCGCACTTCGGCGCGCTCGGCATTCCGTCGGCATCCGGTTCGGCCGCGGCGCTCGCCGCCGAGACGGTGGCCTCGGCATCGGCCGAGCAGGCAGCAGACGAGCGCTTGACTGGCATCGAGCAGGCAGTTTTGCGGGGCCGCCGGCAGCAGGAGGGGTTCCAGCGCGGTCTCATTCCCATCGCTGCCGGGCTGCAATTCGCGAGCGAGGCGACATCCGCCGCCATGACCTATCGCGCGCTGCGTAAGCCGTCCTCGCCGACAGGCGCCCAGCCCGGTGCGCAAACCGGCGTTTTCGGGCGGTATCAGTGACATGCGTCGCAACGCGATAGCCACCCCCTCGACGACCCTGCACTGGCAGTCCGGCGATCAGCGCCGGCGCCGGTCCCTGCCGGCGCTGCAGCCCGGCGACACGCTGGGGACGGTGATCTTTCGGGGCATCGCCGACATCTCCCGCCAGGTCACGGGCCAGCTGGTCGATGAAGCGGCCGATGCGGCGGCGTTTGAGGGACAGCTCTCGGGCCTGGCTGCCGGCCGCATGGCCGCCCTCGAAGGGGCAGCCCTGCCCGAGGCCGATGGCGGCTCGATCCACGGCCGGGCGTTCTCCTCCGCCGCGCGTGCTGGCTACGCCCAGGCGCTCTCAAGCCGGATGGCGCTGCAGGTCACCCAGGCCGGCGCCGATGCCGGCGATGACCTGCGCGCGTTCGACCGTGCCGTGGATCGGCAGCAAGCGGAGCTGTCGGCGCTGCCAGCCGACATCCGCACGGCCGCGCATGGCGAGCTCGCCCTGTTCGCCGGCCGCGAGCGGGCAAAGATTTCCGATCGGCTGACGGCGCGCCGTCTGGAAGCCGAGGAAGCGACCGACCGTGAGGCCATCGGCCTGTTTGCCGATGAGGCAAAGCGGGCCGCGCGCCTGGGCAAGGCCGCCGAAGCGACCGAGTACCAGGCCCGCCACGACGCCGCGCTCACCGGCCTGCTCGCCACCGGCCGCGCCACGGCGCAGGAGGTGGCAGGGTCCAAGCGCGCCCTCGGGCAATCGATCGCGGCCGAGGTCCACCGCGGGGAATTCTACCGCGCGGTCGAGACCGGCGGCCTGGGTGCAGGGCTTGTCTACGCCGGCAGTGTGCGGCGGGATCCGGACCTGACGCCGGAGGCGGCAGACAAGCTGTTTGCCGAACTCGACCGCACGCTCGATGGCCTGCGCGCCGATGCCGAGCGCAACGAACGGCGTGCGGAGCGCAACGAGCGGGCGCTGGCCCGCAACGTGGCGAAGGAGGCGGTCGATCGGCAAGCGGCCGGCACGCTGTCGCTCGAATGGTTGCGGGCCAACCGCGGCCGCTTCGATGACACGGACTATCGCCTGTTCGTGAAGGCCGCGACCGACCCCGGCGAGGCGGCAACCGACCCCGAGATCTATGCCGATCTCCGTGCGCGCGCGGCGACCGGCCAGGACGTGGGCGCCGAGGCGCGCCGCGCCTATGCCGAACGCCGCCTGACCCGCGAAGCCTACGACAAGGTTCAGCGTGACGCCGAGCTCGCTGACGACGCCATCGTCAAGGAAGGCGCCGAGTTCATCAAGAGTATGGTGCTTGGCTCCGAGCTGCAGCCCAAGGAGGGCCAGGCCGAGCGCTACGCGCTCGCCAAGGACGAGTGGAACACATGGGTGACCGAGCGGCGCGAGAAGGGTGAGCGGATCCCGCGTGAGCCGGCTAAGCGCCAGTTTGAGTACATCGCCCGGCAGTACCGGTTCGTGTCTGCGCCCGCGCTCCTGCAGCGGACGCCGGCTTACCTGGTCGGCACCCGCACCGAGCCCGATATCGCCGCCACCTACAAGGCCACCAATGAGGCGTTCAAGGCCGGCCGGATCACGGCCGAGCAGGCGGCTGAGCAGACGCGGATCATCGAGGAGCTGGAAAATCGCCGCCGGATGCAGGAGGTCGCACCCTGATGCCGGACGGCCAAAACATCCCCACCATGCCCACCATCCCCACCATCGAGCCCGACATCGCCGCGCGCGCGGCGGAGCGCGAAAAGGCCCGGCTGCTGCAGATGCTGCGCGAGCGCGCCGGGGAAGCCGCGCCGACGGAAGCGAGGCCGGCGGATGCGCCGCGCCCGGGTGACATGCCGCCGCCGGAGCCGCCGCCGGCCGGACCAGGTCAAAGCGGGGCGCTGGCGATCGCGGGCGATGTGGCCCGCGGGCTCACAGTGCAGGCACCGCGTGCCGTCGCCCGTGGTGTGCTGGGCGGCTTGACCGAGGCTGTCAAGGCGGGTCGTGAGGCGCTCGGCGAAGTCGATCTGCCGCCGCGGATGGATGCCGTGCTCGGCAACTTCGGCCCCAGCGAAGCCGATCTCGACGCCGTGGCCGAACTGATCCCACCGCCGGAGACGCAGACCGGCAAGATGGTGACAGCCGTCTCGCAGTTCCTGACCGGCTTCGTGGCCGCCGGCCGGATGCTGAAGCCGTGGGCCGCGGCCAGCCGCACCGCGCGCACCGGCAAGGCGATGACGCAAGGCGCGGCATCGGACTATGCGTTCTTCGATGCAGCCGAGCCTGGGCTTGCCAATCTGATCGAGAGCCAGCCGGAGCTGGCTAACCCGGTCACTCAGTTCTTGGCGACCAACCCGGACGACGATGCGGCCGCCAACCGATTGAAGCGGACGCTGGAAGGCCTCGCCCTGGGCGGTGCCACCGATGGCATGGTTGCGGCGCTCAAAATGATGCGCGGCGCCGTCAAGGCGCGCGCCGCGGCGCGCGAGGCCGCGAACAAAACCCCCGCCAAGCCGGAGCCGACCGCGCTCGAACAGAAGCTCGGTGAGCAGGTTGATTTGGACTGGGCGGCGCTCGGCTACGATCCCGATGCGCCGCTCGTGCAGTTGCGCCGGACGCCAACGCGCGAGCAAGTGATCCGCGCCGAACAGCGCCCGATCGATGTTGACGCCAAGTACGGCGAGGACATCGTCCGCGCCGAAGGCCTGGTGCCGCCAACCCCCCGGCCGCGGCCGGTTCCTGCGCCTGACGACACCGGCGAGCAAGTCTTCATCAACCACCTGCGCATCAACGCGCCGGAGGACGTGCAGGACGCGATCCAGCAGATCGCGGATGTGCGCACCGGCGCGCTCGACGACGCCCGCCGCGGCGTGCGCAGCTGGGACGACACCCGCCAGGCCGCCGGCAAGCGGGACGCCTGGGCGGACCTGATGGACCAGCGGGCGCAGCGCGGCGAGGCGATCCCAACCGCAGAGCGCCAGCTGGCCATGCGCGAGCTGTGGATCTCATCCGCCGAGAAGCTGACCGAAGCGGCAGAGCAGACGGCGAAAAGCCCGACGGACGGCAACCGCTTCGCATTCCGGCGGTTGCTCGCCATTCATCACGCGATTCAATCCGAAGTGATTGCGGCGCGCACAGAGACCGCGCGCGCGCTGAACCAATGGCGGATGCCGGCCGGTGCGACCCGCGAGCGGCTGCGTGCGATCGAAAGCGCGCTGGCCGAAGGCGGCGGTGCCGATACGCACGACCAGCTCGCCCGCGCGATCGCCGCCTTCCGCGGCCGGGAAGGCGAGTATGCGCGCGCGATCGACACCGTCGCTCGGCAGGGCTGGCTGGCCCGCAGCCGGGATGCGGCGCTGTCGGTGTGGATCAACGGCCTTTTGAGCGGGCCGAAGACGCACGTTGCCAACATGCTCTCGAACACCTCGGTGTTTGCGTTGGCCCAGGTCGAGCGCCGCATCGGCGAAAGCATTTCCCGGGCTCTTGACAGCACCGATGGTGTCGCCGCCGGCGAAGCGGTGGCGCAGTATCACGGCATGCTGGAAGGCTTCAAGGACCTGTTCCGGCTCTCCGGCGACAGCTCCTTCTGGCGCTACCTGAAGGGTGAGGTGCAGGCGCCAGGGCCATCTAAGATGGACCACGCGGCGAAGAAGGGCGCCGTCGATCCGCTGTCAGCCGAAGCCTGGGGTGTGGCTGCCGAAAGTATGCCAGGCCGCGTGATCGACTTCCTCGCTGGAGCCGCGAAGCTGCCGGGAGCGGCGCTTGAGGCGGAAGATTTCATCTTCAAGTCGGCGAACTACCGGATGGAGCTGCATGCGCAGGCGCTGCGGCAGGCCACGCGCGAGGTGCATGCCGGCGCGATCCCGTCGGAGCGGATCAAAGCCCGCATGGCCGAGCTCGTCGCTGATCCGCCGGAGCAGATCCGCCTCGATGCGACCGAGGCGGCGCTGGTGAACACGTTCACCAACACGCCCGGCCGCTTTGGTCAGGGGGTGATGCGGCTGGTCTCTGACCACCCCGCGCTGCGGCTGATCGTGCCGTTCGTGCGGACGCCTGTGAACCTGTTCCGGTTTTCGGCTGAGCGCTCGCCAGCGGCGCCTGTGGTCCGCCAATGGCGCGCCGACATCGCCGCCGGCGGCGCGCGCCGCGATTTGGCGCTCAGCCGGATGGCGACCGGCACCGCCATCATGATGGTGGCCCTGGACTTAGCGCAGGGCGGCCAGATCACCGGCCGCGCGCCGTCATCACCGGGTGAGCGGGAGATGTTTTCCCGCGTCGGCAAAAAGGAGTACGCGGTCAAGCTTGGGAACACGTGGGTGCAGTTCTCCCGCCTCGATCCGCTGGGCACCACACTCGGCATCGCAGGCGATCTCGCGGCGGCGTTCAGCGGCGACTTCGATGAGGATTACGACGAGGATGCGTCGCGCGCCATCACGGCCGCCGTGTTCGCATTCGCCTACAACGCGACCAGCAAGACCTACCTTTCTGGCCTTTCCGGGCTGATGCGCGGCGCAATCTATGGCGGCGAAGCGGCTGAAGGCGAGGTCAAGGGCCTACTTGGATCTGCCATCCCGGCCGGCGTCGGCGAGGTAACACGCGCCGTCGACCCCGTGCTGCGCGATGCGGCGGACCTGACGGACGCGTTCGTGCGCCGCACGCCGTGGGCATCGGAGAGCCTGCCCAAGCAGCGCGACCTGTGGGGCCGCGAAGTCTCGCTCCAGTCTGGCCTCGGCGTGGCTTACGACATCCTTTCACCGGCCTATGCCTCCCGCGAGAATGCAGCGCCGATCGACCGCGAGCTGCGCACGCTGGGTTACTTCCCGAGCAAGCCGCCGCGGAAGGTGCGCTTCCCCGCCGGCTGGAGCGACAGCGTTGAGATCAATCTGCGCAGCTTCGATCCGCACCTCTACGAGCGCTATGTCGCGCTCGCCGGCAACAAACTGAAGCACCCCGTGTGGGGGCTTGGCCTGTTTGACTTGGCGAACAAGATCGTCGCCGGCAAGCACGACCTGGCCGAGGTTTACCGCGCGCGCCCGGCCGACCGGCGGGCGGAGTTCTGGCAGAACTTGATTCACGACTACCGGAACAAGGCGCGGCGGCAGATCCTCGACGAAAGCCCGGAGCTGCGCCGGGAGATCGCCGAACGTCATCACGCGCAACGGACCGCGCCTTTAGGGGAGGTGCCCTGAGATGGCACGGCCAACGACCCAGTACATCGCGAGCGGCCTGCAGGCCGCGTTCGAAACGCAGTTCGATGTGTTCTCGGCCGCCGACCTCGAGGTCTATCTCGGCGACGTGCTGATGACGGACGGCTTCACGCTGACCGGTCTCGGCAGCCGGGTCACGGTCACGTTCGGGGCCGCCCCAGCCTCCGGCACGCGGGTCACGCTGAACCGCCGCACGCAAGTCGAGCGCGAAACGCAGTTCTCCGAGAGTGGGGCCTTTTCCGCTGGCGATCTCAATCGTGAATTGCAGAACATCTACCACCTGATCGACGAACAGGCGGCAGCGCTCGCCCGCGCGATGCTGCTGCCGCCGTCGTCGGCGGCCAGCGCAGCGCCGCAACTGCCATCGCCGGTGGCAACCGGGCAGCGCGCCTTGCTGCTGCTGGCTTCGGGCGCGCTGGGCCTGTCGCAGGCGGACCCCGACACCTACGAGGCACGCGTGTCGGCCACGGAGGCACTGGCCGCCGCCAGCAACACCGCCGCCGCCCAGGCGCTGGCCGCCGCGGCCCAGGCGCTTGCCGCGACCGGCAATTTCGTCAGCGCCATCCAGTACGACACGGTCACGCTGTCCGAGGCCGTGACCGAGTACGCCTTGTTGGGGCCGACCGACGACGCGGTAGCGACGGCCGGCAATTTCGAAATCTACCTGGGCGGCGCGTTCCTGGTGCCCGATGAGGACTACACGCTATCGGTTGACGGCAAAGGCATCGTGCTCAATGCCACGGTGCTGGCCGCAGGATCGACGCCTGGCGCCGGCGAGGTTGTCGCGGGCGATCGGCTGTGGTGGCTAAAGCGGTTTGCATCTCTGACCGAACTGTCCATCGCGGCCGGCTCGGTCGGCGCTGCGCAGCTGGCGGACAATGCGATTGGGCTTTCCGGCGCCAAGGTCGCGGCCGGCACCGCGCATCGGCTGTTGTACCGGGACGCTGCCGGCAAGCTCGCGGAGTTGGCCTATCCGGCCGTCGGCAATGTGCTCGGCACGACGGCGGAAAACACGCTGGGTGAGGTGACACTGCCGGCGGCGGCCGCAGACGCGGATGTGACGAACCGGACCGGCACCGGCTACGTCAAAAGCGGCCAGCTGCCGTTGATCGCAACCGCGGTGCTCGCCACCCTCAAGATCGTCAGCCTCACCCAGGCGCAGGCAACGAGCGGCTGGGCGATCGCGCGCACAAGCCTTGGCGTATACCGGGTGGACTTCCCGGCGTCGTTCGCCTCGGCCCATGACTATCAGGTGCAGATCCAGATTCAGAACGCCGTGGGCGCGCGAGCGGCGATGATCACCACGCTGGCGGTCGATCACTGCATCTTCGAGACGCGCACGACAGGCTCGTCCAACCTGGAGGACCAGCCGGCCGTGATGGTCACGATTCTGGCGGCGAAGGCGTAGACCAATGGCCATCCATGAAATCAATCTCAACCGCCTCGCAAGCTTTTTGGGACTGACGAGCACGGCGTACGACGCGAACGGCGTGATCGTGGTCGAGCGCGCCGGCAAGCTCTATTCCATGCCGCTGTCCACACTGGTGGCGCAGGTGTCGCCGGCCGGCGACTGGCAGGACAGTGTTGTCGACGCGACGCGCACAGCGCCGCCGGCGAGCCCGAGCGCTGGTGACAGGCACATCATCGACGGCACGCCCACTGGCGCCTGGTCCGCCTTCGGCGACGGCTGGATCGCGACCTACGATGGCGCAGCCTGGAGCGGCGTTGCGCCCAAGGAGGGCATGCGCGCCTACGTTGCCGCCGAACTAGCGGATCGGCGCTATGTGAGCGGAGCCTGGGCACCGGTCGCGGCCAGCGGCGCCGCCGAGCCGGCATTCTTCGTCCAGCCGGTGGTGGGTGGTGTCGTGGCCGGATCGGGGGACACGCTGGCGGATCCTGCCGCCGAGCCGCCGATCAATGTCGGCTATGAACTTCTCGACGGCGCCGACGTGTCCCAAGGCGAAAACTTACGGGTGCTGAAGTTCACCGGCGCTGGTGTCGGGATCTCCGTGACCGGCCAGACGGCGACGATCAGTATTGCCGGCGCTGGGGCAACGACAGCGGTCGGCACCATCATTACCGATGACGGGACTTGGACCGCCACCGATGCACCCGACACAATCACGCTCACCGGCGCCAATGGTATCGAGGTCTCCCAATCCGGCGACACGATCACCATTGACGGGGATCATGATCATGCCGCGGCTTACGCGCCACTGTCGCACACGCATGCGCTGGCCGCTCTGCCGGCGCTGCTCGGCAAGGCCACGGTCGTGTTTGCCATCCCGAACGCGGAGAAGCCGCTGGCGGCCGAGGTCTCCGAGTGGGTCACCGTGCCGGCGGCCGAAGATTGGACGCTGCCGGCCGGGCTCTCGGGCGCAATCGACAGCATGAGCGAGGCGCATCCAACGGCAACAGCCGCGTGCGAGCTGCAGACAAAGGCCGCGGGGACGCGGCTGGCCGGCACCCCCACGGACGCGGGCACGATCGAGGTCTCGACCGGATCGGTCGCGGCCGCGGCATCTGGCGACTTCACGGGTGTTACCACCCTCGCGGCCGGCACCCGGTTCCGGCTCCGGTGGCCGACCTCGCAGGATGCCACCTGGGCAGGGCCGATGGTGGCGCTCACCTTCACCCGAGCGCCGGCAGCATAACAACAGGAGTGATGAAGAATGATCATATCGGTATCGGCACCTGACTTCGTGGCGCAGATGGCGGCCGCAGCTGCGCCCATGTGGCGCCAGCTAGCGAAGTGGACCGCCGCGGCTTCCGCCAACGTCACGCGGACAGCGCTCACCGCATGGGCGCATAGGCTCATCAACTATGAGCGAGAATGGTCCGTTCTCCAAAGCGAGGCGAGCGTCGGCGGCGGCCTCCCAACGGCGGTCGTGGCGGAAATGCGCACCATTACCGCAAACCCGACCCTCGACATTGCGGCGGCGGCCGCTGCGCATACTGCGGCCATTGCCACGGCGCGCAATGCGATGATGACCGTCCTCAATTTGCAGGACAAGCGTCCGGCCTTTACCGCGGCCGGCGATGTAGCCGACGTCGTCTACACACCGGCGGAACTGGCGCCGCTCGTTGGGCACCTCAGGGTGCTCCGTGGAACATTCCTCACCTACGGTTAGGCGCTCGCTATGGCCCTCGAGCTCCCCGGCTCGCCATCCATCTACTCGACCGGCTATATCGGCACCGGCTCGGCGTCGTGGTCCCATGCGCACACCGGCGGCGCCGACATGGTAGTTGTCGCGATTGCGCTGACAGATAACCACACGAACCCGACCATCGCACTCACCTACGACGGCGTGACCATCCCGATTGCCGAGGCGCTGAACATCCAGGCCTACCCCGGCTACAAGGTTGTTGCCGGTGCGCTCGCCGATCCGGGCAGCAAGACCGCCAACCTGGTGATCGACCCCAGCGGCAGCAACGTCAAAAGCGCTGTCGCCTACGTTTTGCGCGCCACCGGCCTGCATGCGAACGTCACCGGCGCGGCGGCCAAATCGGCGGATGACGCCTGGTCGGCCAGCTTTGCGATCGCGCCGACCTTCGAAGCGGAGGGCTCCAAAGGCCTGGTGTTGTTCGCTGGCGACGGTTCGAAAATCTCCAACATCTCGATGTCGGGCGGCGTCACCAAGCAGGATTACCGCGAGACGCCCACGGGCGACATGGGCGTCGCCTTTGGGATCGACAGCACGCCGAGCGGTGCCGAGAGCTACACCGGCACGGCCACCGGCTCGGCCGATTACGTGGGCGCTTTTGCGATTGAGCTCCTGGCCGCGGCGGTGCAGCGCCGGCGCCGGGTGGCGCGCGTGTTCTCTTAACGAAGGAGGCCCTGATGGCGAATTACGCCCGCGTTCGGCCCAGCTTCATCGGCACCCGCGCCGAGCTGGACGCGTATCAGGCCGCAGCCGCCCCGGCCAACAAGATCGGTCTCGACGAGCTGGTCCTCATTTCGGACGAGGAGGTGCTGGCCTACGTAACGGAGGTGACGACGCCGGGCACGACGGCCAAGGCCGTGGCCTCGGCCGGCACGGCCAGCCTGCCGGAGGGAACCGCGGTCGATGATGTGCTGATCGTCGGCGCGGGCCCGGCGATCGGGCGGCACGCGGACTTTGGCTTTGACACCGGGCTTGCGTGCGTGCGGGTGCCGCGCGTGGTGCAGCGCGTGATCGATGCCGGCAACCTGACCCCGGCCGGGACGGCGGTGGCCTGGCAGCCTGCCGTCGGTGCTGGCCTGGTCAAGGCCACGTTTAATGCGACGGTGACGCTGAACCAACCGACGACGGCGCTGCCGGCCGGGACGTTTGCCGATGGCGCGTCCCGGGTGGCCACGTGTCGCTTGCAGCTCCTGAACACGCACGCGACCCGGCCGCAACGGGTGGTGAAGGGCACCATCCCTGTGATCGGCGAGATGCCGGACCTGGTGGCCCGCGCCGGCCGCGTCGTGCTGATCGACCTGCAGAACGACGGCACCGGCTGGGCAATCGTCGGCCGCAACGCGGTGGCGCCTTCGATCGATTTCGCCGCCGGTTTCAACGGAGAAACGGTGCCACAGCTACCAGACGTGATCTTGGAACAGATCGCGGCCCGCGAGCTGTTCGTGCCGGCGGACTTCTTTGCCTTGGGCCGCGCCGATTGCTACCGGCCGAGCGGCGGCGCCGCCTTCCAGATCAACCTGCGCCGGCTGACCGGCTCTACCTGGGAGACGCTCCTCAACATCGACTTCGCCGCCAACGGTGCGGTCGGCGTGCTGTCGATGGCGGCAGCGTTCCCCAATGGGGCCACCATCGCCAAGGACCAGACCTACGGCGTGGTGATGCCGGTGCCGGCGAGCGCGGCGAACGTGACCAATCTGCGCGGTTCGATCCCGGTGCTGGCGTGAGCAGCATCTACGGCAGTGACCTCCTCGCCGCGCTGCAGAGTGCGCCGCTGCGCCGGCAGCCGGGCCGCGTCATCATCCCGCCGGTGGTGCCGTCCTCGAAGCCGACCGCCGCCGCAGTCCTTGACGCGAAGGGCTATTCGCTGGCCTGGCAGGACCGGCTGGGCGAGACGGACGCGCCGACCGATGACCGCCAATTCTTCGGCGCGTATACCGGCGCACGGGTGTCTGAGGACCCGCCGAACGGCTACCCCAACGAGAACAACAGGAGGCTTTCCTTCGTCACCTTCGACGGGAAACCCTGCCTCAAGTCGATCTACCGTGCCGGGGAGCACGGATGGCTGAACTTCCGTTCAATGGTGCTGCCGCAGCGCTATCGGAAGATCGGCCTCGCGGTCGACGTGTTCGTGCCGACCGCATTCGAGCTTCTGAACAGCTCGGGTGCGACGATTTCCGGCAAAACGATGTTCGGTCTGGTCATCGGCCACCCCGACCACCAGCGGCCGGGCGTCCTGCCAGGCTGGGCGCCGAACGTGCCATCGCGCTCGTGGCGCGGCGCCGTCTGCGTGCCGGAGGATCAGCTCGGTGCCGAATGCGGCATCAATTGGACCTACCGCAACACGACCGGAGCGTTTGAGTTCGACATCTACGCCCACGTTCCGGGACGGCGCGCCAACGGCGTCTACTACCCGCGGATGGACGCGTTTTCGAACATCTACAACATCTCCGGCGTCGCCGCCTCGCCCAAGGTGCCGGTCCCGCGCGACCGCTGGTTTACGCTGACGTGGTTGGCGGAAATCGACACCAACGGCGGCGATGGCGTGCTGGAGATGTGGTACGACAACGTGCTTGTCGCGTCCGTCACCGGCATCGACTTAGGCGGCTGGGTCGGCGATCGCGGCCTCTACAAGGGCCGGACCAAGACCGCGGCGCCGTCTGGCATGGCGGACACCGACACCAATCGCCAGCAGTACAGCTTCGGCTTTGGTGATCTCTCGAATACTTCCCTTGGCCAGTACGCCTGGAACAAGGGTGGCTGGCGTGGCCAGGGCATCTTCATCCGCGACATGATTGGCGGCGTGACGAACGATCCTGCCAAGGTGCCGCGCACGACCAGCGCCTATTATGCGCATAACTGGCGCGTCAAGGGGGTGGTGTGAGCGGCGATCCGGCCGCGGCTGAGGATGAGGACACGGACGCGCTCCCGCCCTGGGAGGCGTGGCGACGGGGATTGAAGCGCTTCACCACCGGCGTCTGGCGGCGGTTGGAGCTGTACGGAGAGATCGATACCAACCGGCGCGACGGCCTGATCGAGTGGTATGTCGATGGCGTCCGCCAGCAGAGTTGGGAGGCCTTGGATCTCGGCGGCTGGGTGGGCAGCCGCGGCCTCTACCGCGGCAAGTCGGCACCGGCGGGGGCATCATCGGCAACCGCCTCCGCTGGCGATGGTGCTCTTTCGGCTGATTGCGATCCGGCCTATCGGAGCTATGGCGGCTTCCGGCTCGTCGGTCCCGCGATGCGAACGATGGGGGGTGGTTACTCGCTCGACCCGACGCTGGTCCCGGAGAACGACTGCTGGCATCTTCTCTACAATTTGCGGTGGTACGGAAGGTAGCAATGGTGGAGCAAATCACCGACCGCGGGGATCGCGTCCCGCCGACCGCTGGTAGGAATCAACACGACATGGAAGGCAGCGATGCTCAGGTCGAGCGCCGTGTGGGCAATGACGCCCTGCAACATGACGTGCGCATCGTACTCGCGGAAATCCGCGCGCTGAACGCGTCGATGGAGCGGATCAAATACGCGATGCACGTCGCGTTCGGCCTCAACGTCGACGATCCCTCGAGCGTCAGCAAGGTCCATGCGCTGCAGAGCGCGCAGGAGCTGACGGCCGCCTGGCGTGCAGAGATATCGAGGTGGGCCGTCAGGGTGATCGCTGCGGCCGTGCTGGTGGCGGTGAGTAACCTGTTTGCGCCGGCGGTGCGCGACGTGTTGGTGCGGCCCAAGGACGCGCTGGCGCCGGTGATCGGCCGATTGATCCCCGACGCCAGCGCCGATCCGCTGCTGCTCGATGGTCAACAGAACGGAGTGAACCAATGAGTGCCGATAAACAGTTTTGCGGGTCGCTGACGATCTGGGGTGCGGTGGTCACCGGGGTCGCTGCGCTGGTACAGTGGTTCGGCCTCGGTGAGATCACGGCCGAGGAACAGGCGGCCCTGGTCCAGCACATGACCCATGCCGGTGAGGCGTTCGGCCTCGTCATGGTGATCGTCGGCCGGTGGCGCGCTAACAGGCCGCTGCGTTTCGGTTGGGGGTCACGGCCATGAAGACGCTGATCGTGGAGGGTGGACAGGCGCTGGCCGCGCTCGCCGCCGTCATGCTTGCCGGCAGTCTGCGGCTGATCGTCGATTTCATCACGCTGAAGCTGGCGCGGATCGCTGCCGCCGCGCTCGCCGCCGGCACGCTCGCCGGCTGCGCAAGCCAATCCGCATCTGTCACCACCGCCGCCGGCGACACGATGACCGTCAATACGTGGACGCTTGCCAAGGACCTGCAGAGCCCAAGCGGAGAATTTGACACCGGAGCCGTGCGCCTCTCCCTGCATGCCGGGTCCTCGACGTCGATGACCCCGGAGCAGGCGGCCGGTGCGCTCAAGCTGCTCGGCCTGCTGGCCGGGGTGGCGGTGCCATGATGATGGCAACAACCAGCCGCAAAACAGCCGAGGTCTCGGACCTCGTGGTCGATGTCGCGCTCTGGCCAGACGAGCTGCTGGTCGCAGTGCGCTGCAAAGCACAGTCGGACGCGTACGTAACCACCCGGCAGATCCCGTTCAACTATGTGTGGCACGGCCAGCGGCGCGCGTGGTGGATCCCGGCCGGCTTCCGCTTTGCGCCCTCGACGACGTTTTTCAGCCGGCTCGCCCACGATCCGCGCGAGGGGCCGCACATCGTCGCGAGCCTGTTCCACGACTACCTGTTCGAGCTTGTCGACGTCGTCGACGTCACCATTGAGGAGGCGAATGCCGTGCACGCCTTCGTACTCGCGGTCCTCAAGGACGATGACCTCGATCGCTTCGTTGCTCGTGCCGGCCTGGCGCTCGGCAGTCGCATCTGGCGCAAGATGGGTGCGTGGCTGAGGCGATGTGCGCGTCGCTTCAGCGGGCATCCAACCGGACAGGAGGGTGTGTGATGAACCGCCGGCGTGAGCGGTGCGGCCAGTACCTCGACTGGATTATCCGGCCGTGCCTGGTCTCGATGGCAGCGCGCACCGACGTCCCCGCTCTGAACTCGCGCGGCGCCGCCGCCCTCCTGCTCGGCACCGCGCTGATCGAGAGCGAGTGCGGTGAGGCGATCGTCCAGTTCGGCGGTGGTCCGGCGCTGGGCGTGTGGCAGATGGAGCGATCCACGTTGCGCGATCACCTGCGCTGGATCGCTCAGAATAAGCGCTGGAGCGAGGCGTTGGCGGCCGTGTGCCTGCCGGTCAGCAGCATCGAAGGCCAGCTGCCGCAAAACCCGCTCCTGGCCTGCTTCCTCGCCCGTGTGCACTATTACCGCCGCGACCCCGGCCCGATGCCATACGCAGAGGACTACGAGGAGCAGGCCAAGCGCTGGGGCCGCTACTATCAGACGCAGAGCATTCGCGCGAAGATGGACGCCTACGTCCGCAAGATGCGGGACAGCGGCCACGGCCTCGTCTAGGCAACCATGACGGGCGTTCGACAAAGGCGCCTGAACGCGAGTAAATCATGCGTGAAAAGTCGAACGCGGGCCTGAAGTCATTACCGCTTCTGGATACTCTTAATCAGCGGGTCCAAGGTTCGAGTCCTTGTGCGCCCACCAAGTTTTCAATAACTTAGCGGATGATCCGCGTGGGAACGAAGTGCGAAAAAGTCGAACGCGTTCAACTCCAGTGCGTGAGATGTTCCAATTCCAGCGCTGCGACTATCGGATAGGTTGCGGTTCCTGCCCCACATTGAAAAAGCCTAGCTGGCCGCGGCATCGGAAGAATGCCACGGGTTGCGGATTGCGCAACACAAAGCCCCACGGGCCTACAAACCACGGAGATGTGTGCGCGCGCACGCAATCGACGATGTCAACCCTGCCGATGATGCCGCCGCGAAAGTAGGGACAGTCATCAAGCATTCGTTCATCGGCACCGATGCTCTTGACGACCGCCGCCGCGGCGTCGAACTCCTCCCGTGTCGATACTTTCGCGGCGTGAATGAGCAACGGGCCGCGATAGCGAGTTGGCCACGTCCTGTTCTCGATGTCCTTTCCCGCGAATACGATTAGCGATGCCCAAGGTTCGCGTACTGAGAGTGCTTTCATTTCCCCGTTCCATCTTCCATAAACGGCTTCCGCTGCATGTCGCACAGTCGGCCGGCACCCCCCCCTATCCTGGAAGCGCTGTGCTTCTTACCTGCGCTCTTCTATCGCGGCCTCTCGGCATCCATACGGCGGCGGAAGGCGCGCTCGGCCAGGCGCTCGGTGCGGACCAGATAGCGGTCAATGATCTGAGCGCAGCTGGTCAACGTGTGGCCTGTGATCGCTGCGATTTCGGCGAGCTCGCAGCCGGCCTCGGCGAGGCGCGCCACGGCCGTGTGCCGCAGGTGCATGAAGTCGAGGGCCTCGATCTCGGCCGCGAGGCCCTCGTCGCCGCTGCCCTGTGCCGTCGTGGCGCGCGCCTGCTCGGCCGCTGCGGCGCGCACGGCCGCGAAAGCGTGCCGGAAGTGATCGGCCTTGAACGGCCGCCCGCGGGCATCGGTCACCAGCCATGGGCTCTGCACCGGACGGGCCCGCGCCCGCGCCTGCTCGGCCGCCAATCGCTCGACCAGGCGCGGCACGACGCCCACGGGCAGCGAGACGATGGCGCCGGTCTTGGCCTGAACCACGCGGATACGGCCGTCGCCCGTGACCTCCGGCCTGCGCCAGGCCAGGACGTCCGCCTGCCGCTGCCCGCACCAGGCGTTCAGCAGCACGGCGGTGCCGATGCCATGCTGGCCGGCTGCGTCGGCCGCGGCGACGATCGCGGCCACGGCCGCGTCCGACCAGACCCGGCCTTTGGCGGCCGTGTCGGTCAGCCGCATCTTGCGACACGGGTTGTCCTCCTCCTTGATCAGCTCGGCGTGCACGGCGTAGCGCATCAGCGCCTGGGCGGCGCGCATGACCGCGCGTGCCTTGGCCGGCGTCCGCTCGCGCAGGCGGATATAGATTGCTTCGAGGTGGCGGCGCCGGATCCCGCGCAGGGGCTGATCGTGAAAGACTTGCATCAGCACGTCGACGTTCTGGCGGTAGAAGCGCTGCGTCGCCGGCTTGAGCTCGGTCCACAGCCGCGACGCCTGCCAGGCGCGCACCACTGCCTCGAACGTCCCGACCTCGGCCGCGCGCGGCTGCTCACCGGCCCGCCAGGCGGCCAGCTCGCGGTTGAGAGCCTCGGCTTCCGCGCGCGCCGCTGCCGGCTCGTCGGCCAGCCGGCGCACCGCCGAGCCCTGGCGCACCAGGCGCGCCGCCGGCGACCAGTAGAAGCGAATGCGGCCATCGCGGCCGGTGCGGGAAACCAGATAGGGAACGGAAATCTTCATAGCCTGCTTCCTTTGTCGGTCGCCTGGCACGAGCGCTGCTGGCGCTCGATCAGCCGGGCGAGCCGCGCTACCGGTGCCGGAACGGCGACGGTGCCGGCGCGGTAGCGCTTGATGGTCGCCTCCGAGCGTCCGAGCGCTTCGGCGGCATCACGCACTCGCATTTCCAGCCGGCTCATCCAGGACACGAAGGACAACGCATCCATCGCGCGGCTAATTGGTATGACGCGGTTTGACATCACTGTCGGCCTTGGCGTCCCATATAAGCCTCATCGGCACCTCGCCCGACTTGACCAGAAATTGCGCCATCGTCGCCACGAGGAGCTGCTCATTGATCCCGAGTGGCGCGGCCGCGTGTTCCTGCTGCACGATGGTGGCGGCCACCGCAATGCACGCTTTGAGCGACAGCTCGAAGCCCAAACGATTGGCATTCACCACCGCCAGCAGTTCGGCGTACGTCGCCTTGTACCGTTGCTGCTGCTTGTCCTTCTGGGAAGTATTCATGGTATCATTATGATCCCGTGCCAAGTAAAAAAATGGGGGCCGCCAGCGTAAGGGAGGAACCGCCGGCGGCCCCAAGTTTCATGCCCTGCTGGAGCTCAGGCGTGGTCTAGAGTGCTGCCGTGCGCATGAGCACGGGCAGCTCGTCCAGCTGATCCTCGCCGCCATTCCGGCCGGCATCGATGGCCAGCCAGCCATCGAGCCAGCGCTGGACCGCGCTGCGCGACCAGTAGCGGCGCACCGCGTGACCGCTGCCGCCGCGGAATTCCAGGAGCGGCGCCGGGAAGCCCTGGGCCTGCGTCTCCGCCCGCCGCGCGTAGAAGGCATCGGGCGGCAGGCCGATCAGGCGCGCCGTCGCAGCGGCGTTGAGCAGGCCCGGTGCGCGCATGCCGATCATGCCGCTGCCCGCCGCGTACCATTGGCCGGTGGCTCCGGCCAGCCGGTCTCGGCAATCCGCTGCTCGATCCAGCAGCGATGCCAGTAGCGCGCCCGGCGCGCGCAGGCGCGGGCCTCGTCGTGGCAATCGATCAGCCGCCAGCCACGGCCGCGGTTGACCTGCTCTTCGGCCAGGAACCGGAACATCTTGAGGACGCTCATTGATCGCCTCCATCGATGACGGTGAAACGGGGCTGCTGCGGCCGCGCGTCAGGCCTGGTGTCGTCCGCTGCAAGGGCGCACCACGCCTCAACGATCTGGGCCGCATCCAGGACAGCGCAAAAAGCGGGGTCATCGCTGCTTCGTGCCAGCCATTGATCGAGCTGGCACCGCGACCACAATGGCTTCCTGCCATCAACACCGATCGAAACCAGCGGCTGCGGCAGGCCGGCTGCGTGCAGCTTGGGCCGCGCCCGGCGGAAGACGTGACACGTCAGTCCGAGCAGGCTGGCGAGCTCGTCCTCCCGCAGGAGATTTGCCGCCAATACCGGTGTTTGCTGTTGCATCAGAAGGCCCGCCGGCGTGGCGGTGTGCCGGCGGTGGCGCCTGCTGGCGGCTGCTTGGATGCCTGGGCTCGCGACCGGAACAGCGCGCGCCAGGTGGCGAGCTGCCGGCGCCACCAGCACGGCCGGCCGGTGACGAGATGGGCGCGCAGCCAGCGCCGGTGTTCGGCGTGCACCGCCGCAACGAGCTTGCCCTGCAGGACATCCGCCTGCAGCTCGGAGGTGGTGCGGATGACGACGCAGCGCGGCGTGTCGTGTCGACGCGCACTGACCGGATCCAGGATGTCGATCCGGGCGAACAGGAGGATCTCAGCCATTGGCACTCCACCAGCAGGGCCGGTGGCAGATTGATGGGCCGACCGGCGGTTCTCCTCCCGGGAAAAGTGCCCCGGCGCCTGGGGTGCGCGCCGGGGCCGAGTCAGGGAGGTCTCCACGATATCCCGCCGTGCTGCGGGAAGACGGTAGGGACAGCACGGCGGAACGCGACGATGATGGACACATTTTGTGTCCCTCCGCAAGAAAAAATAAGCGCCGGCTTGCGGCCTGCGCGTTGGATGAGGCAAAGTGCAGCCATGCGCTACAAGAACGTGCTGATCGTGGCGGGATGGTTGTTAGGTGCGCCGGCTGCTGCCGTGCGGGTCATCGACGGCGACACGCTGGAGATCGGCGGTGCGCGCGTGCGCCTGGTCGGCATCGATGCGCCGGAAACAGGCGAGCCGGGTGCGGTGGAAGCAGAGGGCGGCCTCGCGCTTGCGTTGCACATGGCCTCGGAGATTCTGTGCCTGACATCGGGGCGCGACCGCTGGGGCCGCGCGGTGGCGCGCTGTTGGCTGGGGCCGGAAATGCTCGATTTATCAACGCTGTTGGTGCGGCACGGCTTCGCGCTGAGCGATGCCCGCTTTTCGGCCGGCCGCCCGGCTGCTCAAGCGGCGGCCCAGGCTGAGGGCGCTGGTCTGTGGGCGTGTGATGCGGAGGCGCCGCCAGGCTGGGCGGCGCTGAAGGCGGGAACCTGCCGCTAGGCCGTGACGAGGTCGCGGATCACGGCGATGACCCGGCCGCGCAGGACCACGCTGTCGTAATCGATCAGCGTCGGCGTCAGTAGGCTGGGCTCTTGCGTCATTGCCACCAGATACGGCGGCCGGTGAAGCCGGATGACCGAGCGGGACCAGCCGGATCGCTCGGTGATGCTGGCCAATCCCAGGTCACCGGCCGGAGGCGGCTGGCCCAGGTCGACGATGGCGATGTCGCCGGGCAGGATCCCGCCCAGCGTCAGGCCGCGGTCGCGCATCAGCCATGGCTCGCACAGTGGACGCAAAACGCGACTGCTGGGGAGGCAACAATTGTGTTGCGAGGGGATACATAATGTGACTAGGCTACAAACATGGACGTGAATGGTATCCTTGGCCGCTTTCGGTCCGCCGATGGTGACTCCTGGAGGCAGGTGGCGCTCCGCATTGGCGTGCCCTATCGGCGGATGATCGGCTGGCGGGGCCGAAATAAGATCCCGAGTTGCGGGATCCAAATGCTGATCCGTCGGGCGCGCGAGCTCGGCGTGGGGCTTTCGCCGGCGGACTTCTTTGACGGCGACAGCACCTCGGAGGCCGCATGAGGGCGCAGCATAGCGCGCGGCCGGCCGGCACTTCATCCCCCTGGCGGGGAATCGTGGGATGAGACCGCCGGCGCCGGAAAGCCTGCTGCCATTCGAGAGAGCGCCGCGGATGCGGCCTGGTGAGCCGAGTCGTCTCGGCAGCCAGGCCGAACCGGCGCCGCTGGTGGAAGCCGAGCGCTGCCGGCAGCTGTGGCAGGCGGTGCTGCTGCGAGCGGCGAATGACTTGTGCGGGATTTCTTTGCCAGACACCGGCCGGACCGTCGCCGAGCTGCTGCCGGGCCGGGTCTTGGCCTGGATCAACACCACGGACTGCCAAACGGTGGCAGACCTAGCCGGCGTGGAGATCTCCTTGGTCGCCTCGTGGTTCGACTGCCTCGCCCGCAACGACGATCAGGCGCAGGCGCGCCTGGCGCTGCAAGCGGGCGACGCCGTGGCGCTTGCGGCAGCGCTGACGATCAGTCTGCAGGCGGCCCGGAAAAGAATTACCGGCCGAGGCGCGGCCCCGACCCGCAGCGCTGGCGCGGCCGGCCGGCGGTCTCCGAGTGCGAGCGAGCGGATGAAGGCGCTCAATGCCGATCCGGAGTTCCAGGCGCGCAACCGCGA
>ERZ761593.4-NODE-4-length-31529-cov-70.364460_pt1 | contig 31529 bp, 54 predicted proteins | sample MGYA00433094_ERZ761593 | MGnify/ENA primary metagenome ERZ761593 (study PRJEB28899, sample SAMN03785551) | bioreactor sludge metagenome | biome: EBPR Sludge; feature: EBPR Bioreactor; material: 0.22µm filtered reactor supernatant | place: Saint Lucia: Queensland...
CGGCGTCGGGTTCACCCTCACGCACGGATCAGCCGGCGGGACCGAGACCTATACCGCGCTCGTCATCCGCTAGGCTGGTGCGGGTGCCGCTGGATGCGGTGCAACGTCTGTGGCCTGATTTGTGGCGGTGGCTTGAGCAAGGCGCCCAGGCGGCAGCGCATCCGATCGAGATAGGCGAGATATACGGGCGTGTGCTCGACGGACGCTGGCAGGTGTGGGGGATCAGGCAAGACGGCGCCACGATCGGCGCTGTGTGTACCGAGGTTTACGACTCGACCGCTGGCCGCACGTGTGCGCTGCCCATCGTCGGCGGGCGCAACATGGCCGGATGGCTGCATCTGGTCAGCGTGATCGAGGATTGGGCACGGGCGCAGGGATGCGTTCGACTTGAGGGTAACGGGCGTGCGGGTTGGGAACGGGCGCTTAAGCCGCTCGGCTGGGCGACCATCGCCACCATCGTGGAGAAACGACTTTGAGCGGGTCCAAGACGGTTCAAACCAGCGAGCAAAAGCAGCAGCAGAGCTCGAAGCCGTGGGACGTGGCGATGCCAGCGGTCAACCGCGGCTTGTCGGCGGCCGGGGCGCTGTATGACCAGCGCATGGGACAGCAGTTTTTCCCCGGCCAGACCTATGCCAACTTCAGCCAGCCGACACAGGACGCGTTCGCGGGGATCTTGGGCCGCGCTGGCAACGGAGCCACGGCCGGCGCTCAAGGCATGGTCAATTCGACCGTGCGCGGCGACTATCTGAGCCAGGGCAACCCTTATTTCCAGGGTATGGCGCAGCGGATCACCGACAACGTGCTGCCGTCGATTACAGCGCAGTGGGCGCGGGCGGGCCGCGGGACCGGGAACGGCGAAGTCGTGCAGGCGGCGTCGCGCGGTCTCGGCGATGCGATCGGACAGCTTGCGTATCAGAACTATGGCGACGAGCGCGGGCGCCAATTCCAGGCCGCGCAGATGGCCCCGACGCTTGACTATGCCGACTTCGACCGCATGCGGCAGGTGGGCGCCGAGTACGAGGCGCAGGACCAGAAGCGCATCGCGGATGAGATGGCGCGGTATCAGTTCGAGCAGGACAAGGGCGCGAACGCGCTGCGCGAGTATCAGGGGCTCACAATGCCCTATGTCCAGCTTGGACAGGAGAGCTCGGGCACCTCGAGCGGGACCACGACGGCGCAGCAGAGGCAAAGCCCGCTCCAGACGGCGATCGGCGCTGGCCTGATGGGTGCATCGCTGTTCACGGGTGGCGGGCCGCTGTCGGGGATGTTCGGGGCCGGAACCGGCGGTCTGTCGGCGGCGTCACAGGGGATGATGGCAATGAATCCGGCGATGCTCGGCGGCTACATGCCCAATCCGTCGCGTCCGTGGGGCTGACGTGGGTCTCTCCGACGCGCCGAGGTCCATCCGAACCAACAACCCCGGCGCTCTCAACTACGGCCCGTTTGCGCAGCGCTATGGCGCGGTCGGATCGGATGGGCGGCTGGCAATCTTTCCGGATGTCGAGACGGGGCGCCGGGCCATGGCTGGCCTGCTCGACACCTACGAGCGCAAGCACGGCCTCAACACGGTATCGGGCATCATCAATCGCTGGGCACCGCCCAACGTCGATAACAATTCGACCGGCCTCTACATCAAAACCGTTGCGTCGAAGCTGGGCGTCGATCCCAACGCCCCGCTGACCGCGCAGCATCGCCCCGCCCTCATGGATGCCATGGCCGCCTACGAGGCCGGCACGTCCAACATTCCGCGCCAAGGGTCGTTTGCGTCACCCGGCGGCGGCCTCTCAGGAGCATCGCCACCCATGGCCCTCTCGAATGCCTACGTGAACCCTCAGGAGCAGCCGGGGTATCTTGACCGCGTGCTCAACTCGCCGCTTTTTATGATGGGGGCATCTGTGCTCGGCGCTCCGAACATCGGCACGGGCCTCATGCAGGGTTCGCAGGCGGCGAGCCAGGGGGCGATGGCTCGGGAGCGGCTGGCCAACGAGCGGGCCATGATGCCGCTGCGCCAAATGCTGATGCAGTCGCAGGTGGATCAGGCGCAGCAAGAGCGGCAGATGGCGCCGTTGAAGCAAATGCTAATGCAGTCGCAGGTGGACCAGGCGCAGCAAGAGCGGCAGATGGCGCCGCTCAAGATGCAGTTGATGGAGGCGCAAGTTAAGAAGGCGATGGAGCCGGCGACCACCGACGACATCCGGGAATTCCAGTACGCCAAGAACAACGGCTTCACGGGCGGCTTCCAGGATTGGATGAAACAGAAGCGCGACATGAACGGCCAGACCGCGCAGCAGATCACGTGGGGCACCGACGATAAGGGCAATTATGTGCCGATGCAGGCGAGCCGCGACGGCAAGCTGGTGGCATCGCAGATGCCGCCAAACGTGACTCCGGTCCCGGCCGAGGTGCTGGCATACCGCAAGGCCGCAGCGACCGAGCAGGGCCAGGGCGCCGGCAAGGCGAGGGTTGATCTTCCTGCCGTTCGCACCAACGCCAACATGATGTTGGACGCCATCGATGCCATTGAGAAGGACGATAACCTGCCCGCAATGACGGAAGGTCTGAGCGCGTGGTTGCCGAACATCACCGAAAAATCCCGCGCATCTGCGGCCCGTATCGATCAGGTGCAGGGCAAAGCGTTCTTGCAAGCCTACGCGGGTCTGCGCGGCGGCGGCGCGATTACCGAGGCGGAAGGCGCTAAGGCCACGGCGTCGCTGTCACGGCTTCAAGAGCTTCGCGTCGGCACAGCGGAATACAAGCAGGCGCTCGCCGATCTGCGCCGGGAGGTGCAGGCGCTCGTTGCGCTCGCCGAGCAGAAGGCGGCGGCGGGCGAACCGAATATGCCAGTGCGACCGCAAGGCGGGGCCGGCGGGGCGGCTGTTCCGGCAGGAAGCTACGTTTTTGATCCCGCAACCGGGCAACTGAGGCCGCGCTGATGGCGATCAAAGTAAGGTCTCCTGACGGGGCAGAAATCGAATTTCCAGAGGGGACGGACGCGGGCACGATCCAGCGCGTCATGTCTGATTTCATCAAGAACAAGCCTGCACCAACGTCTCAACCGGCGGCGCCCGCAGAGCCTGCGTTCGACTTGAACCGGCCGGATGCTGCCATCCGTGCCGACCTTGAGAAGATGGAGCCCAAGGCGCAGCGCAAGGCCATGGCGGCATGGGCCGACAAGCGCGCGGCAGAGGAGAAGTTTGCGCCCGGCTCGCTGCTGTCCAACGTCGTCCGCGGCACACCCATCGGCTCATGGATCGACGAGATCGAAGGCGGGTTGCAGCAGGGGTTGCACTCGGTCTCAGGCGGCCGGGTGGGCATGCCGTATCAGGAAGCCAAGGATCTTGCCAACGCCCGGTTCCGCAAGGTCGACAAGGAAAGCACTAAGCTCGGCACATTGCCCATTATTGGCGACGTGACGGCAGGAGGGGCGCAGAAGCTCCTCGGCGGTGTGATGTCGGCGCCGGCGGGCGTGTTCAATCTGGCCCGCGGCCAAAGTCTCGGATCGCAGATCATTAATACCGGCCTGACGGGTGCCGCCTATGGCGGTCTCTACGGCGCCGGCGAAGGAGACACGCTCGAGGATCGGGCGGTTTCCGGCGCGCAGGGCGGTCTGGTCGGTCTCGGCCTTGGCGCCGCTCTGCCGCCAGTCGCGCGCGGTCTTGGGAACGCGTTCGAGTACGTGTCGAACCAGCGCCGCGGCTTGCCGCAGCAGCTCCAACCGTATGAGCCGGCAGCGGTGCGGCGCGTCAACGAGGCGTTCATCGCTGACGACGCCGCCAATGTGATTGCTGGGGGAGACCGTGCGCGCCAAATGCAGGCGGTAAACCAGGCTCGCGCCCAGGGCGGTGGCGGGATGGAGTTTGCCGAGGAGCGCATTCGTCAGAAAACGCCGCTGCTTGGCGAGGATGGGATGCTGATCGATTACGGTCAGAACCTCATGCGCGACGGCGATAACCTGTTCAACCGTCCGGGGGAAAGTGCCGCCATCGGCCGCCGTGCGCTCGAGGACCGGGCCAATCTGCGCCCGTCGCGCATCGCGCAGGATGCCAATAGGACCATTGGGCCTGTGATTGCGGACGACATAACCGCGCGGGAAGCCGTGCGGCGCGGCAACGCAGCGGCGACACCCTTCTATGACCAGTTCCGCGCAATCCGCGTAGAGCCGACGAACCAGCTCAACGACATCCTGCAACGGGTCCCGTCCAGCGCCTACAACAAGGCCGTTGAAATAGCGGCAGCAGAAGGCGTCAATCTGCGCACCCACCGCACGCGCGGTCTCGATGGAATGATGCTGGACTACATCAAGCGCGGCGTCGATCAGCTTGCAGATGACGCACAGCGCGGGTCAAACTTGCAGCGAGTTTACTCCAACCTGTCGAGAGACTTGCGCGGCGAAGTCGACAGCATCCTTGTTCAGCGCGGCGCCATCGCCCGCGATGCGCAGGGCCGCCCGATCACGCCGAACGGGCGCGACCCAATCAGCGTGTGGGAGCACGCCCGCAATCTGAGCGGTCAGGGCAAAGACATCCGGGAGGCAATCGACCTCGGAAATAAGGTGTTCCGCGACGAGCTGAGCGCTAACCAGCTCGCCCAAGAAATGCAGGGCATGACCATCCCCGAGCGGGAAGGTCTTCAACAGGGCATGCGCAACAAGGTCCGCACGATGCAAGTCACGTCGACCCGTGATGGACAGGTGGTCAATCCTTTCGCCAAGTACGAGAACCGCCGCAAGCTCGAAATGGCCCTACCGGACTCGGTGACGGCCAACTCGCCGTTGAGCCAGCAGGAGCGCGCCCGCCAGTATCTCAACCGCATGGATGCGGAAGCCAAGATGATGGCGACCGAGCGCGAGTTGACGAAGCAGTCGGCAACGGCGCCACGGTTGGCGTCTCGAGATCGCTACCCTCTGCCGGCAACGTCTGGTGATCAGGTGCTCGGCGGTGTGCGCCAGAGCACGCTGACCGGGCTCGGCGTGGAAGCGCTCTATCGGATGGGCAATGCACTGACGATGGGCATGCTCAACGAGCGGCGCAATCGCATTGCTACGGATGCAGCGCGCATGCTGTTCGCTCAGGGCGCGACCCGTGACGAGATCATCCAAGGGTTGATCCAGTACGGGCAATCGGCCAACCTGACCGCACAGCAGCGCGTGCGGTTCGAGAACAACGTCCGCCGGTTCGTTACCGGTCTTCGTCCCCAGGCGGTCGACGCAGCAACGCCCGAACGGCGTCCTTGATCTCTTCGCGCTCGTGGTCGTGCATCACGAGCCAGGCCAGGGCACCCACCCCGGCCATCCACCACGCGAACGCCCAGTAGTTCCCGCCCGTGAACTGATCCTTCAGCCACCGCCCTCCGGCGGTGAGGATCAACAGCGTCCCGACCAACACAAATAGCGGCTTCATAGACACCACCATGGCAGAGCTGATCGACCTGGCCGTTACCGCGGCCGGGAACACCGCACGATTCCCGGAGAACATGCAATTCCGGGCCGTCAACGACGCCGCGCGCGAGCTCGAGGCGATGATCGCCCGCCAGTATCGCGACACCAACATGAGTCTAGCCGCGTCGGGATCGTCGAACGCATTCGCGGTCACGACCAATCAGACCATCACCGCCTACTACGACAACCTCGTCATCGGCTTTACCGCTAACCACACCATCACCGGTGCAGCAACCCTCAACGTCAATGGCCTGGGGGCAAAGTCGATCACGGCGCAGGACGGATCGGCGCTCGGCCGCAATGACATCGTGTCGGGCCAGAAGGTGCTCGTGGTCTACAAGACCTCGTCCGGCGGCTTCCAGATCGTCGGCGGTCGGGTGGCGGGGTCTAGCGCCGATGTGCTGGCGCGCATCGTGAAGGCCGGCACTGTGATGGCCTGGCCGGCGGCCACGGCGCCGGCGGGCTGGCTCGAGTGCAACGGCGCGGCGGTGTCGCGCACGACCTATGCCGAGCTGTTCGCCATCATCGGCACGACCTACGGCAGCGGCGACGGTTCGACGACGTTCAATCTGCCGGAGTATCGCGGTGAGTTCCTGCGCGGTTGGGATAACAACCGGCTCGTCGATCCCGACCGCGGCACGCGCACCAATCGCGGTGATGGCACGACCGGGAACAACATCGGCACCAAGCAGGACGCGGCGACGCTCGCGCACAACCACTCGTTCACGGGGGCCGCGAGCTTTACGTCTGGGGGCACGACCTCGGTCAACGACGAGCACCGGTCGGCCACATCGACGTTCGTCACATCGGTGTCGGTCGGTTCGGTGTCGACGGCAGAGGCCAACATCGGTGCCACCGTCGAGAGTCGATCGATCAGCGTTCCCGGCCTCGCCTTCACGCCGTCCGGGTCCATCTCGTCGACCGTCGGGAACGAGACGCGACCCCGCAACATCTACGTGATGTGGATCATTCTGGCCTCGCCCGCGCTGGCGTCGGCCTCCGCGCTCGGTGTGGGTGGGTTCTCGTATTCGTGGGACAACGGCACGACGGATGCCGACCCCGGCACGGGCAAGCTGCGGTGGAACAACGCGACCACGTCCAGCGCGACGGGCATCTACATTTCGGAAACAGACGGCTATGGCGCTCCGCTTGGCGAGGCGATCAAATCGCTTCCGGCGAACACGGGGCTTTACATATTCAAAGTCGGCGAGCCTTCCACGTTTGCATATTTCACGATGGGCGCGGCGCCTACGGACGGCGGAAGCTACGACAAAATCCTGTCCCTGACTTACGTTGCCGGAAACGGCACGTTCGCGGCTGGCGATCCGCTAACAGTCGTGCCGTTTCGGGCGGGAGCCACGGGGCCAACCGGCGCCGACGGCGGGTTGAGGTGGACGTATGATTCATCGACCTCGATCGCAGATCCCGGCACAGGCGCCTTCCGGCTCAACAGTCTGACACTGTCGGCCGCGAACGAATTAGCGATCTCGGCTTCGACGGCGGAGACAGGCAACCCGGACTTTTCCGACTGGGTCGCCGGCTGGGACGATAGCACCACGACCAGCGACCGTGGCCAGATCATTCTGCGCAACGCGTCAGGAACCGCGCAGGCGGTGTATTCTGTGAATGGCGCGATCACAGACAACTCGACATGGCTGGCGATCCCGGTCCAGCACATTGCGAGCTCGGGGACGCTATCGTCAACGGTGCTGGTCTCCTTTGCCCGAACCGGCAACGCCGGTGCGGGTTCTGGCGATGTGACCGCAACGAATTTCGGGACCGATAACCGCGTCGTGAGGTCGGACGGCACGCTCAAAGCGGTGCAGGCGTCGGCAGTCACAATCGACGATTCGGGCAACGTCAGCGGCATCGGAACCCTGACCTCATCGGGGGTGATGACGGCGGGGACCACGGCGGCGACAGCCGTTAAGCTCGATCCGAGCGGGTTCATCGAAGTCCCCGAGATCTCGGCGCCATCGACACCGGCGAGCGGCTTCCTGAGGCTCTACGCGAAATCGGACGGAAAAACATACCAGAAGAACGACGCCGGCACGGAGACCGATCTATCGGCCGCCGCAAGCGGCTCCACACCGACAGTGACAGTCTACACGTCGGGGTCGGGAACGTGGTCCCGACCGAGCAACTGCACGTGGATACGTGTGCGCATGATCGGTGGCGGCGGCGGTGGCGCTGGATCAGGCACATCGGCCGGCACGGGCGGAGCTGGCGGCAACACGACGTTTTCAACATTGACGGCGAGCGGTGGGTCGGGGCCGTCGTCGACGATAGCCGGAGGTGCTGGCGGTTCGGCGTCGGGTGCGACGATCAACATTGGGGGCGGTCGCGGTGCCGACGCGTCGAATTCGTCGTCTGTTGTGTCAGGCTTTGGCGGCAGCACTATCCTCGGGTCAGGCGCAGGGCCAGCCGTCTACGGCGGATCGGCGGGCCGGTCGGCATCGGCCAACACCGGCGGCGGCGGGTCTGGCGCCACGGCGTCAACGGGGACCGTCGCGGCGGCAGGCGGCGGCGGCGGCGGCTATTGCGAATCGATCATCGCCAGCCCGAGCGCATCCTACAGCTACGCGGTCGGCGCTGGCGGATCGGCTGGTTCCGCCGGCAGCAGCGGGTCGGCGGGCGGCGCGGGTGGGTCTGGCTTGATCATTGTCGAGGAGTTCTATTCATGATTGTGAAGCTGGCCAAGTTTGTCATGGCGTCATCGCGTGTAGCGGCGGGGCTGGTGGCAGCCGTCGTCATGGCGCCGTTTATATTCCTGATCTGGCTGGCGACTGCATTTCACAATGCATGGCGCCATCTTCTCATTCTAAGCGGGGGAAAAGACAAATGAGGCATGCGATCGTCGATGTTGCCACCGGAACCGTTGTCAATCTGATCGACTACGACTCAGCCATTGATGGGCCGCCGCCTGGAATGGGGGCCGACTATCTCGCTGTTCCCAGCGATGACGCGAGAATCGGGTGGAATTATCGAAAGGGGCGCTTCATTGGTCCGCCGACAGTGCCCGAGGCGGTGCCCGTGTCGGTAGAAGAGACATTGACGGCGCAGAAGCGGGAAATTGAAAGTCTAAACAAGAAGCTATCCACGCTTTTGTCGGCGATAAGCGAAGCGAAAGGTGCTAAAGACTGATCGATGACAAACGCGACCATAGAGACGTATCCGGCATCTGTCGTTGATAGCATTATCGGCGCGCTCGAACAGCGTGTTGTCGCCCTGGAACAAGGGCAGCCGAATTGCGCCCCCGGCGGTGGCGGCGTGTCGATCCGCGTGATCACATCGAACAGCACCACGTCGACAGATTTGTTTCGGACATGGAACGAACCCGGCGGATTCCGTCAGCGGTTCCACGTGCCTGACGCGGGTGTTGTCATCCCGTTTTTGAATGCTGACCTGATCCACAGGAATCTTGTGTCGGGTCCGGTCGGATGGGGCCTGAGAGTCCAGCACCGCATGGCACCCACGGAAGGGGGGCTTGGTGCGGCGCTGTGGGCGTGGATTCCGCACCATTACGCAGCAGGCAACATTGCCAGCATCGAAGACCATTACGGCGGTCGGGCCAGTTTTGCGCCGTTGCCGATCCCAAATGCGACATGGGTGGAGTTGAGGGTGATGGGCAACTCGCATTCCAGTGCAGCGCCGAATACGGATGGTCTGGCGGAACTCCACCAGCCGAGCCCGTCAGCGGATTACAATCTGCTGATGACGCTCATATTGACCGGCCCAAACGTCACGATAGGGTGAGGCAAAAATGGCTGACCGCGCTCCCTTCGGCGTGATCGACATCGACAATCTGCCGGTTGCCAAGCCGGACACTTCGACGTGGTTGAAGCGGTTCGGGGCGTTCCTCCGCGGCGGCGGTCCCTGGGGCACGGCCCAGCCCGGACAGCGGGGAACGTTTGTCCCGAGCCGGATCAACGAGCAAGGACGGCCTGAGTTCGCGTTTCCTGGTCTTGTCGCGCAGCCGGCGGAGAGCCTGCAATCCCTGATGACCGCCCCTCTCTCTGACATCGTTCGCAGCGGAGACCGTGACGCGATCAGAGCGGCGGCTGAGGCGTCATTCGACGTGGCGGGGGCCCTTCCGGCAGCGGGGGCGGTCGCAACAAAAGGCGTCGGCGCTCCCGCCGTGTCTGGCGCAGCTGTGGCATCTCCGCCCAAGCCATCATTGACCTGGGAAGCAATCAAGCGCCACGGCAGAGCATGGGACAAGGCTTTCCCGACGCCAGGCGACAAGATCGATCAAGTGATGGGCGGCGGTGGTGTTCCGCTCAGCCTTGCCGCTCCTTTCGCGGGCGTTGCCATGGAATCCTCGCCGGGGATGGCCGCCAGCATTATGGGCGCCGCAGCCGTCGGAAGTATGCACGACCATATTTTGGATGTGATCCGAATTCGCAACCATTTGTCGGGTCTTCGGCAAAAAGGGTTGTTCTCCAACCCTGACGATCCCAACACCTCCTCTATCCTTGCCGCTCTAGCCTCTATGGACAATCCAGGGAGGATGAGCGGGGAGGATCTGGTTCGAGCGACCACGAAGCGACCGGCGAACCTCAACGCGCCGGAATCCGTCTCGCCGCTGCCGGATCGACCCGAGAGCACCAACTTCGCAGGCTACCAGCAGGGCGATGTCACGCCGCTCGTTGATCCGAAACGGTGGGATTATGCCTCGCGCGACGGGCGCCAAGGCCAGCCGTCCATGCAGACCGCCGAGCAGATGTTCCCCCAACTTGCGGCGAAGGCCAAGGACGGGTGGGACGTGCTCGATGCGGCCAAGCCGATTCTGAACTCGCTGCGAAACGACTACGGCGCAATCGTGCATCAGGGCCTCGAGCAATGGGCGCCCCAAGACGCCGCGCGGATGATCCAGCTTGTCAACGACGGCGTGAAAGCCGCCGGCCCGACGCAGAACGTCATGCAGCGGTATGGCGTCAAGATCGTTCCCGATGCCGAGCGCGTGGCATGGATGGCTGATGGAAGCGGAACCACGCTCTATGTCGGCACCAAGGCCACATCGTCGGACGTAGCGAGCGCGATCAAGCAGCGCATCGCCAAGGACGGCCGATGGAAGCCGGTCGACGGGATGTATTCCAACCCTGACGACCCGATCACCTCAGCTGCGGCAGCAGCACTCACAGCGCAGGAAAGGCCGAAGGGGATCAAAGCCTATCACGGGTCTCCGCACGACTTCGACAAGTTCGACCTGAGCAAGATCGGCACGGGAGAAGGAGCGCAGGCTTACGGGCATGGGCTGTATTTTGCTGAGAGCCCTAAAGTAGCGCGGGCCTATGAGGGGATGCTGGCGCAAAATGGATATGATCCGGCCGTGATCGCGCGTGATGCGCTGGAGGCGGTCGGAGGGGATCCGCAAAAGGCAATGGATGTGCTGGTTAAAGACACTCCTGCAAAGATGGGTCTGCCAGAATTGGACATATTGACAGATAATTACGGTCTAGCGCTTGATATGTTGAAGCAACACGCGGCCGGCGCACCTATGCCTTTGCCGACTAGGGGCCGCATGTACGAGGTCTCCATCAATGCCAACCCTGAGGATTTCCTCGACTGGGATAAGCCGCTCAGCCAGCAGAGCGAGAAAGTGAGAAAGGCTCTCGGTGAACAAGGCATCGGGCAAGACGCGTATACGCGTGCTGCGCAACGGCAGCGTGAAGGGCAGCGTACCGGCAATCCGCTCGACGACGTGTTGTTTGATCTCCCGATAACGGACCACCCCGCAGCCGCGCAAAAGCTCCGCGAAGCCGGCATCCCCGGCATCCGTTACCTAGACCAAGGCAGCCGCACGGCTGGTGAAGGGAGCCGGAATTACGTCGTGTTCGACGACGCATTGATCGACATCCTCCGCAAGTACAGCAACGCCCCTGATCCCAACACTGCCGCTATCCTAGCAATCCTCGCCGCTCAGCAGGGAGGCCAGCAACACCAATGACCCTCGCAGCTCGCTCGCTCGAAAAGCTGGCGGGCGTGCATCCTGATCTTGTCCGCGTCGTGGAAGCCGCCCACGCCACCTGCAAGTTCCACGTGACGGACGGCGTCCGCACCCTCGCGCGGCAGAAGCAGCTCGTCGCCGCGGGTAAGTCCAAGACGCTCAAGAGCCGCCATCTTGTCGGGTGTGCCGTCGATCTCGTCGCCGTGACTGAGGATGGAAAGGTCTCATACGACGATGACCGGATGAAGGCCGTTGCCGACGCCATGAAACGCGCGGCCGGCGAGTGCGGCATTCCGATCGAATGGGGTGGCGATTGGAAGTCGTTCGTGGACACGCCGCACTTCCAGTTGCCCGATGACCTCTATCCCGACGCCGCCGCGCCGACCCGTGCGCCCAAGCCCGTCGTGGAGGCGGTGAAGGAAAGCCGGACCATCCTCGGGGCCTTGGTGGCCCTCGCCGGCACCCTCGTCCAGTGGATGGAGGACGGGCTCGGCGCCGCGCTCGAGGCCGCTGCGAAGGTGGCGGAATGGACGCCAGCCACGACGCTCTTGGAAACCCTCGGCGCCAACACCAAGGCGGCCGGGTTCGGCCTGGCCGTCGCCGGCATCGTGCTCGTCATCCTGCGCCGGGTGGATGCGGCACAGAAGGGCAAAATCGGATGATCAGCTTCATACGGACTCTGATCTTGGGTAATGGTGCCTGGGCGGCTGTGGTCGCCGGTCTCGTTGCGTTTGGTGGGTGGCGTCTGTGGGACGTGTCCAAGCAACGTGCCATCGGAGCCGAGAAGGCGGTGGCCAAGATCGAGAAGGCCACCAACGATGCCGTCAAGAAAGCTGATGCCGCTGGCCGCAAGTCTGCTGCTGGCGGCGGGGTGCGGAACCCCTATTACCGCGCAGACTGACGCGGTGAAGATCGCCGAGAAGATCGGGCACATCGCCCCTTCACGTTCCGACACCTGCGAGACTCAGAAGGCCATCGCTGCCCAGTCCTCCCGTATTGACACCATCGTCCAAGGGAAAGAGGTGGTCTACAAGGCCGAGTGCAAGGATAATCCCCAACGCGTGGCGTCTACCTCGAAGAGCTGACCATGGCCGCCCTTGATGACCTCTCGACGACCTTCCCCCTCATTGCCGCCGCACGTGGACGCCAACGATCCGCGCACGTTGCGATGGGAAGTGGACCAGCTCAAGGAGAGGGTGAGCGATCTCGAAAACCAGCCGTCAGCTATGGAGCTCGCCCAACGTCTCCCCTGGGAGCGCGTCGTCGTCCCCTTGCTGTTGGTGATCGCCCTCAAGGCCGGCTGGATCAGCGCCGACCTCGCCAATTCGCTGCTTGGGCGATGACCGCCGTAGGGATCGCCCTGTGCGTCTATGCGGCGGTGCTGATCGTCTCGGATTTTCGAAGGCAGTCAGCAGATCCCAGCGTCACGCGGCTCGTCTGGCAGCGGTAGCGCGGTGTAGTCCTCGCACGCAGACAAGATGTCCGCTAGCTCGTCGTCATCGTCCGGTACGTCCCACCACTCGCCGTCGGTTACGATTGGGTGTCGAAGCTGTACGCCGCCTGCGTTGCAGTAGTCCGGCTTCACCTTGTTCTTGAACTGGAAGTCGTCGTACTTGGCGAGCACGTCGCACAGTCGGCGCCCCTCGTCGAGCGAAGGGACAAGCGCCGTGAACGGCTTCATGGGCACTTGAGGCACCCACCAGACTTGATATTCGATCGCGCTCACAGCGGCCTTGTCCTTCTTAGGCGTCGATCATCGCGCGCATGGCGCGTTCGGCGATCGTTTTGTCGCCGACAACCTCAGTCACGGCTTTGAGCATTGCGCGGCGCTTGTCGGTCTTTTCGCGTTGCCATCCGCGATCAGCGCACATCGAGCAATTGCCCGGCACGCACCCTTTATCCTTGCTCTCAGCCAGCGGCCAGTCGCAAATCACACAGCGCATTGCGGCCATTCCTTTCTTGGCTCAGTCGTGCTTCTGACCGCGGTGCGTGCACCGCTCGTTGATCGAGCGCGCGCACCAGAACCAGGCCAAGCAGCGGCGGCAGTATCGTCCCAACATCGCGGGGAACTCCGTCTTATCGCTCTGCGGCGGCAGCCGCGTCCATCAGTGCCACCGCCAGCTCGCGAGCCTGATGAGGCTCAAGGTGCAGGCTGACGTAAACCGCGCCAGTATCGACATCGAGGCTCACCGAGCGGCCATAACCAACGAGAGCGCGCACCGACAGATCGTCGGTGACATGCTTCTCCATCACCGGCTTTTCTGTGACGCCTTCACTCATCGCGGCCTTCCTTGTCTTGAGTTCCACCACTGAGAAGGGCAGGCCGGGCGCTACTCCGGCTGGCATCGTCTCACGGGGCCACCGCTTGTCGACTTCTGCCGTGCTGCGGTTGGCCAGCGCTGGCTAGGCACCGTTCCCAACCTGACCAGTTGCGTGTCTGCTTTCCACGCCGCTGCCCGTCTCAGTGGTGGGCCTCCTTGTCTTACTCCTCGAACGCCTCTTGCGAGAACGGATGTATCGTCGCCGCGTAAGCGCGATACGAACCCCCTTCACGCCGATCATGAGCGACCGCTTTGCACCGCTTCGAGCAGTAGCGGCCCCAGCCGCGCTTGATGTCGGCGGCACGGACGGCCATCTCAGCGCCGCAGCACTCACACCGTTTCGCGACCTTCGCCATCGTGGCCCTCTCCGTCTTACTTGCTGCCGTCGTCGAGATCATCCATCTCGATCGGCTCAGTCTCTACACAGTCCATCCCGTACCCATCGCAGGCTGAGCACAGCACGGCACATGGCGTCGGGTCGTCATACGGCCCCACGGTCGGACGCACCTCGACCTCTCCCGAGCCGCCGCAGCGCTCACAGGCCACGTAGCGCAGGCGTGTGATGTCGTCACACATGGATGACAACCGGACCGAACGCGGCATCCATCGCCGCAGCATTCCGCTCTGCCGCCCGCGCCGCACTCTGGCGGCAATAGGTGATCGCCTCGTGCCACCGCTCAGCGCGGGTCAGATAGCCGGAGCCACGCGGGTTCGCGAGGAACCTGTTGCGGTCTTTGCGCGCGGCTTCGATCACTTTGGATGTCGCGAACATTGCGGCCCTCCTCGTCTTGGCTATCGCGCTTCGTTGTAGCGGTCGACGGCGGTCCTGCCGTCCGTCCCGTCGTAGACGGGGCTCTATCGTCGCTTATTTCGTTGCGTTCGGGATGCCTTCGATCTGCACTAATAGTGCGTATAGATCGCAGTACCTTAGATGCAGGCATCCCCCTATCTCCTGCTCAGCCTTCGCAAGCCAAGGCGCGCTGTCGAACAGCTCTCGCGCCATCGACACCGCGTGCGCGACATGCGCACCAGTGATCGCACGCGACGCTTCCGTAAGCATCGCTTCGGCTCTTGCCGCAGAACGCCGCATCTCGCGTTCTGCCATCTGTGCGGGCGTGCTCATGGCGGGGGCTCCATTTGACAGTCAGAACTTGAACCCAACGCGCCGCAGCCATGCGGCTGCGGCGGCACTGCACTCACGACTACCTGCTGCCTGCGCTAGAGAGCCAACGGCCATTTCGTGCCAGCGGTCCTCGGCAACGCCTTCCGCCACGCTTGCGCAGGCGTTGTCGTGAGCGCCGCCTACAAGGTCGAAAATCTCCCACGCCAGCGGCGAACGGCTCTTGTTCCAGAGCGCATCGGCTTTGCTCTTCACGTGATCCCAAACTTGCTGGTCGGTCGGCATGTCGCGTCGGCCTCGTGTTCGATGATGCCAAATTAGAGACTGTTGACAGACATGTCAAGTGCCTGTATCACGGTTTGCCATGGCAAAGACGCGAACAACCACGTTCACCGCTTTTTATCGTCCGCTGCGCGGCTACAGCCGTGAGCATCAGCGGCAGATCGTCCAAGCGTGGGTGGCGAAGAACGGCGCCACGCTCATCGCCGAGTATACGGCAGGCGAGCACGGCGACGATCTGGACGAGTGGCGCCGCACGACGCGCGCCAACGAGGGCGCCATTGTCGCGGACCTGTGGGCAATCCCCGATCTTAAATCGGCCGGCGTGCGCCCTACCGCCGAGTACAGCCGGCTGATCGTGGCTCTCATGGCGAGTTGCGCCGTTATCGTGGAGGCGCGAACGGGCATCACGTCGCGCGACGGCGAGCGGTGGCACGACGCCGTTGCTGCCGGCGCAAACAAGGTCGGAACCGGCCGCGAGCGCCCGCGCGGGCATCACCGCAAGGCCGCCAAGGCGCGATGGGCCAAGGCTGCGCCGGGGATAGTCGAGCACTGGCTATCGGCAAACATGGCGGAGCAACGCGACCGCTGGCAAAATCACTGGCAGAACCGGAAGAAGTACCGCAGCGCCGAGGCCGCGTTCGCCGCGCTGCCGGAGAAGCTGCAACAGGAGTTCGCAACGCCCCGCACGTGCTATCGCATCTTCGGGCCGCGCGACCCCGATCGACAGAGCGGCGGGCGACTGCCGAAACGGAAACCTAGAGGCTGAGGAGGCCCTGCCGATGAAAGCCAAGCTGATCCGGATCGACCTGGAACACGCCGCGTCCGGCGTCTACAGCAGCAGCCTCGACATGACTGGACTTGTCGCCAGTGGCAAGGATCGAGACGAGGTGCTGGCCAAGCTGCCCGAGGTGATCGAGTTGACGTTCAAGGCGCTCGGCGAAGATGTGATGGCGCTTAGATGCGAGCAGGTCGGAGCACGCCTACACGGCGCATGGTGTGCGTCGGAGATTTTCGCCGTGATCCCTCGCGGGGCGCATCATGCAAACAGTGACCTGTAGGCGCTGCGGTGAGACGCTGACGACGCCGAAGATGGCACAGCGCATCACCTACTGGGTCTGCTACACGCGTCGCAGTGACGGGACGCGGTGCATGAGGATCAACGCGGAAGTTTAGGAGCATCGCTGTGCCGCGCGCGTACTACAACGACAGCGACAAGTATGCGGCGCAATGGCTGCGCAACCTAATCGACGCCGGCGTTGTCGCTGACGGCGATGTTGACTGCCGCAGCATACGGGATGTAACGGCTGGGGACCTGCATGGATACACGCAACACCACTTCTTCGCCGGCGTTGGCGGATGGTCTCTCGCTCTCAGATTGGCCGGGTGGCCAGACGACGAGCCGGTGTGGACGGGATCGTGCCCGTGTCAACCATGGTCTAAGGCGGGCCGCAGAGGTGGCGCCGGCGACCATCGACACTTGTGGCCCGCGTGGTTCAGGCTCGTCCGCGAGTATCGCCCTGCAATCATCCTTGGAGAGCAAGTTGCGGGCGCGTGGGTTTGGCTCGACGGTGTATTCGCTGACTTGGAAGCCATCGGCTACGCCTGCGGGGCGGCTGATTTGCCGGCTGCGAGCGTCGGCTCCCTGCAAGATCGCCCCCGGCTGTGGTTTCTTTCCTACCCCGAGGGCAAGCGGCGGCAACGCTGGACCGGACTACGCGAAGGCCACACGCAGTTCGACGGGGCTTTCGCTCGCTACGGTGCTTGGTGGAATGCCGAACCCAACGTGGCTCGCGTGGCTAATGGGATACCCGCCGGCGTGGATCAGCGCCGCGCCTTCGGAAACGCGATCGTCCCCCAGCTTGCAGCAGAGTTTATTCTAGCAGCCGCACAAGCTGCGTGACGATAAAGGAGCCCAAAGCGAAGAGGTAGCCAAGCATGTGGCGGCGGTTCAGGTGCTACACGAGTTGGTGTCGACCGGGGCGGCGGTGCTGCCTGTGTCGGCACAAGGACTGAAAAGGGGAATGGAGGGTCGGTGTGTACAAGTTCCGGCCCTATTCGCCGGACGTTCCGACCCTGGTGCAAACACAACGTCAAAGCACCACAAGCATTTAAGATGCAAAGTCACAGCCTTCCAAGCTGATGATAGGGGTTCGATTCCCCTCACCCGCTCCAATATTTTCAGTTACTTAATATCCATTCTGCGATCATGGGATTTAATGTTTGCAATGGTGTTTTCAATCTGGCGCTCCCGCCCGGAGTTGCACCGGGTCCAGCCGCGTCCATCTGGTGACAGCCAGATGGAGTGAACGGCCGTGGGCTGCCCATCTCGGGAACGTACTTATTTACGACCGCGCCGGGTCGCCAAACCTACCGCGCCTAGACCTTGGTCCGCCCACTGACTTCCACGCGCGGCCTGTAGCAATGTGCGATGCTTGCATTTGAGAGATGCCATAAACCTGACTGGCTTCCTTGGTCGTCATCCCGCTCGCTACGTTCGTCCTCAGTGAGATGACCTGCGACGTGGTCAACTTGGCCTTCGCTTGCGCTTCCCCGCGAGCCGTCCTCCCGTGGCGGTCGCGGTCTCGCATGTTGTCGAGATGCGTACCCCAGGCCACGTTTTCGGGAACGTTGTTCGCAGGGTTGCCGTCGAGGTGGCGAACGTACCGAGACCCGTCTGGCTGTGGTCCATTGAATGCTTCGCACACAAGCCGGTGCACAAGGAAGCGTCGCCGTTTGTTCGGCTCAATGGTAAGGGCCACGCTAACGTAGCCGCCTATGCCGTGTCGCCCCCTGATCACCCTTTCGCCGCACCTCACAACGCCAGTCCTGTCGACCGTGTAGCGAGGTGCCTGAGCAATGATCACCCGTTCATCCACCTTTGGACTCCCATTTTAGGATGGCTGCACGCGCCAATTTTTGCTGGTTGACCATCCGTCCGTACCACTCGACCATGGCCCGGCTCTGCCCCGTGATGGCCGCCACCTCGGCATCGGTGCAGCCGGCCTCGAGGAGCGTCACCACGGCGGACTTCCTGAGCCCGTGGAAGACCAGGCCGCGCTCAACCACAAGCCGGGGCCGGTGCTTGCGCCACGCCGTCTGGAAGCCGCCCCGCCACGGGATGCCTTCAGCGCTGGTTAGGATCGTCACGGCCCGGCGAGGAACGTTGTCCAGCACGGACCTAAGGTCCCGGTGAATCGGGATCATCAAGTGTTTGCCGGTCTTGCCCTGCTTGACTGCCAGCAGCCCGCCGGCATTGATCGCTGACCACCGCATGGCCAGCACGTCGCTTAACCGTTGCCCCGTGTAGAGCGCCAGCGCCACGGCCCACCACAGGTCAGGGCGGAGCTCGGCGCGGGCGGTCTCGATCACGTCCCACGGCCAGGGCTCGTATCCGTCTCCGCCCTTGAGCGCCTTCATCTCGCGACACGGGTTGTCCTCCCGCCAGCCGCGCGGGACGGACCAGCTCATCACGGATCCGAGCACGCGCAGAATATTGTTCGCGGTGGCGGGACGGTCGGCATAGTGGTCGCGCAGAGCCAGCACGTGCTTGGGCTCGATCCCCTTGACCTCTAGGGATCCCCAATGGCTCAGGATCTTCTTAGCTAGGCGGCCCCACTCGCGCTGCGTGCTCGCCTTCATCGAGGTCCATTCCGGGGATCCGCGCCACGCGTCGAACAGCGCCTCTATCGTGTCCGTGCGGATCCGCGGCGGCGGCAACCTCATCGCGTCGGCATAGGCCAGCCAGAACGCGTCGGGCTCGACCTCAGGATCCGGGAGGCGGATCCGTGGCTCAGCTCGCGCTGTCCCTCTGAACCTGTGCAGGTAGTAGTACGGGCGTCCGGTCTTGTTGCGGACCATGACGACGTGCGGCGGCAGCCTTGGGGGCATTGGAGAGCCCTGCGAGGTAAGGATCGTCGGTAGTGTTAGCATCCTTACCGATCTCCCCCTGTCGAGTCCCCTTGACCCACGCGTCAACATCTTCCCACCGCCAACGCGGCGCCTCGCCGATCATGACAGGAGGTGGCAGCAACCCGCGCTTGACGAGCTGGTCGATAGCCCCGACCGCCATCTCGAGCGTGCGCGCCAAGGTCTCCCGGCTCATGTAGGCTGGGCGGGTCATGTCCCCCTCCACTCGTCCCGGTCCCGCTGTGCTTCGTCCCCGCCATAGACGGCTTGGAGCTCCACCCACCGCCACGACTGATGAATGACCGCCGCGACAAAAAACGGGAACGAAGCAATCAAGACCGCAACCAACACGGCGGCGTTGGCGCAGTGCCAGAGAGCGCGGGTCATGTCTCGCCCCGTGCCTTCAGCATCGCGTCGGCGTAGGCGTATGCCATTTTTGCCGTTATCGTGAGCGTCAGTTGATCTTCCGGAATTTTCTTTGCCTTCGCCGTTTCACGAATGCGGTGAAGCTCCGTTTGTTGGCTCGTAACCTCTATGCAAGCAGCCAGCGCCTGCCCCGCGAACCAGTCCCGAAGGCTCATGCCGTTGAGTTCAGGCGCCACTTCTGTCGCAATTCCGTTGCCGTCGTAACGGAACATTGGCTTCAAGTGCGGAAACGCCGGCCCGCCGTCTTTCTCACTCATGGGGTATCTCCTGCATTTCATACATGGCCCGCTCGTCCACGATCTGGCGTAGGTGTTCGATCACTCTGAGCTGAGCCGTCGCGTGCAATCCGCCGATCTCGCGCCAGCAATTGGAGAGGGCCTGGATTTCCACTGCACCGCCGGCAATAGGGTCCGGCCGGCGAGCGCGGAACAGCTTTGGCAGTCGCAACACCTTGCTCATCGCCAAGCCCTCCCCGGCACCTTCACCCCGTCATGCCGGTTACCCATCCGCTTGCCCTTCGCAACAGCGCGCGTGTCCTCGGCCGCCTTCCCGTCCTCGCCCGCATCGCAGTCGATGCAGATGGGCCAAAGGTTGTCGGGCGTATCCCCGCCGCCCTCGGCATGGCGCTTGATGTGGTCTGCTCTCCAGTCCCTCGGATCGGTGCAAACCAAATCAATCGGCAGCTTGCAGACGTGGCAGTCCATGTACTTCCGCCCAAGGGGGCCGATGTAGGAGTGCGTATCGACGCAGATGCGCCGGGCCTTCACGGAATCCCTGGGTCGCTTCGACATTGGGGCACCCCTTCCAGTTCTGCAATTGCACGCCAAGAAACATGCCGATGACGAGGGAGATGATCGTGCTGGGCCTCATCGGCTCATCCTCTTTTCGTCGCGCGCGTCGGCCCGGTCCTGCTGCTGTTCGGAGTGCTTGATCTTGATGTAGTCGAGCTGGAGCTTGAGCTTGTCCGCGCGAGCGCGGTGCCCGCACATGTCCTTGATGTACGCCTTCCAATCGTCTGAGCACTTAGCGAGGCGTTCGGCCTTGTTATCGGCCATCGGCTCGTTCGCCTCGCTCATGATCCGGGTCTTGATGTTCTCCAGCGTCGTCGTCTTCATCTCCTCCATCAGCTTCGCTGCCGCGTTGGCGTCCGCGTACTGGTTCGCAACAATCCGAAATTGTTCGGAGATCGGCCGCTCCCGCTGTGGCATCTCCTGCACCATTGCACTGGCGCGCTCTGAAATGGTCATTGGCAACGATCTCCAGCCAGCACGCTTCCCACGTGTCCCGGTCCATCTTCCGCATCTCGGCCAGCCCCCGGAACGTGATGCGCCCCTCGCGCCACGCACGCACCAGGGTCAGGTCGAAAAGGCGGAGTTTCATGCATCCGGCCCGTAGTCGACGGGCAGATCGGGAACGACTTCGATTGCGTCATCCGGCGTGGGTTCCTCGCCGACCGTAGGCGGCAGCGCCTTGGCGCCCGGCGTCACCGTCTCGCGGGCTGCTGGTGTCACATCGCGCAGAGGCTTTGCGTCCTCGATTTCTTCGCGTAGATACAGACCTCCGAGCACGTCGGCGGCGCCGTCGCGTGCCGCAAAGCCGCGCGCCCGCATCTGCAACATGCGGTCAGGAAACTGCTTCCACGGCCCGGCTTTGCCCCACAAACCTGCGGTCTTGGCGTCTGAGATTGAGAACACGCCGGTAAACACCTGACCATCGGGGCGCGTGATCTCGCACTGTGCGCACCGCGTTTCGGCGCCGCCGCCAATGCTCTCTTTGATCTTGAACCCGCGAGACAGAAGCAGCGCCGGGATCGCATCGCCCCACACCGTGGGGCGGCCATTGATGACGGCGATCCGCTGCACCGCCTGCATGGGGGGCAAGCCGAGCTCGAGCCCGTGCATGATGGCGACGGTCAGGGCCTCGGCTGTTTTCATGCCGTTCGGGGCGAGCCCGCTTTTGGCAATGGCCGTGGCCAGCCGGAACACCTGCTCAATATCGGTCGGGACGATGCCGGTAATCTTGCCGCCCGCCGTCAATGGGATAATGTTGCTCATTAGCGCACCCGCTTCTCTGTCCGCTTCACTCGGTCGTAAAGGTCGCGCATCACCAAGAACGTTCCGGCCTCATCATCGAGGCTCGGAAAATGATGGTGTGCATAGTCGCCTTCTTCTTTGGCGAAGCGGCACAGATGGGCGCCGCCTGTGATTGGATGGTCGGGGTAATTTTCTTCCCACAGCAGTTGGTAGGCTGCGAGCTGGTACAGGTAATCGGGATAGATGCTGTTCGACGTTTTCCAGTCGATCAACGCTAGACCGTTGCTGCCGTTGACGATGCCGATAGCGTCGAGCGTGCCGCCAAATTTGTGTTTCTCGCTCGCAAGAGAAACCTCTGTGTGTCTGACCTCGAGCTTGGTCATCGCCGACCACGTGAGGTAAGCATCGAATGCACGTCGGGCCTTGCCGATGATCTCGCCGTCCCCTTCCAACGTCGGCAGTTCGCGCTTGTTGAGATGCGCCTCGACCAAGCTATGCGCCATGGTTCCAGCGGTTGCCGCAGGGATGCGCGCTTGATCCAGCGTCTTGCCCTCGAGGCCGGCATTGTTGGCCCAGTACAGCAGCGCTCCGCTATCCTTGAACCGCCCGATGATTGTGGTCACGGATGGAAGCCTTTTGCCGTCGCTGTCCTTGTAGATTTTCGCAGCCATTGCATTATCCCTCGTGCTTGACCCGCGCCGCTTCCCTCATCAGGAGCGCCCAGGTCAGCTCTTTGCCGTGCCTCTGTTTCAGCTCGTCGATGATGTCGGCCAGCCTTTCAGCCGGCGGTGTCCACTGACCCGCGCGCTCCACCGGGAGCGACTGCACCGGCATCAGCTTCAATTCTGCTCTCTCTACCGTCTCGCCCATGGCCCATGCCGCGATTGCACTCAGCACTGCGAAATGCACCGCACCAACAAACAAGTATCTCGCCACCCACATGACCAACCTCTCAGAACTGAAGCTCTCTCAGGCCGCGAAGCTTCTGCTTCAAAAGCCTGATCTCGTTGTCCCTGAGCTGCTGAGCCCGGCGCTTGGCCTCGGCTTCGGTGCGATGCCATTCATGCCGGCGAGCAACCACCGATGCGAAATCGCCATCGCGCACAAACCGGAACCCGTAGCCGCCTTGGATCTTCGCAAACCGGCCGCGCACTTTCAGGATTCCCTGCGTCAGCGCGTACTTGGTGACATACGCTTCTACTTCGTCGGACATCACAGAAGCTCCCGCATCCCCAACCGATGCTCGCGGTACTGGTCCCGCATGGGCGCCCGCTCCTCCACCTTGTCGTGGATCACGCCCTGCCACTTCTCTTCGATGTGAGAATGGACCTTGATGAACAGCGCCCGGCCGAGCGGATCGGTCACATCGAGGGGAACCTTCGACCCGTTGGAGTCCACCATCAGCGTGACGTTCCAATGCAGGTCTTCGTTCACGTCCTCGTACCATTCGACCTCGGCGACGATCCCGGACACGCACACGATGGCGTCGGCCACCGGCAGGTCCATTGCGTCAAGATCGATTTCAAAGGTGCCTTCGGTAGCCATTCCCGCCTCCCTTTAGATTACCGGGCGGGGTTATGGATTCCCCCGCCCGGTCCCTCTCACACGGCGTCGTTACCCCCGCTGCCGTGCGTAGAAATCGTTTTGCCGTCCGCGATCGGCTCGATCTTGCGGATGATCCCAAGCAGGGCGGCCATGTCCTCACGAAGCTCAAGCGGCGCCTGCTTCACGCCCTTGAGCCGGTCGACCATCTTCATCACCTCGGCCAGCACGACGATCGCGCGCTTGGCCCTGTTCAATTCGGTTTCGGTAATCGTGATGGTCGTCATGTCCGCCTCCGTGTTCTGTGATCAGCCGCCGCCCGATCAGGGACCCCGTGGGGTGCCGGGGGAGAGAGTGGAGAGCGGCGGCTGATCTGGAAGTGACCATAAATTGCCACCACGGCAAGCGTCAAGAGGAAAAATGCCGACGCGGCAAATTTTCCGCGCATCCTGACGTTATCCACACGGGCTTTTGACGCTTGACCGTGGCCACGGCGGCAATTATTATCCGCGGCATGAAGCTCAAAGACTACCTACGCGAGAAGGACATCACACCCCGCGAGTTCGCGGGTCTGATCGGTGTCGACTACTCGACCGTCACCCGGTACTGCGCTGGGGTGCGTCGCCCTGAGTGGGCGATTCTGGAGCGTATCACGATCGCGACGGGCGGCGCGGTCACACCGACAGATTTTTTGTCCCGTCCCAGGCGACCGGCTCCGGCCGCCGCCAGCGCCGCCGCGTAACGTAAGCGTCAATCCGCGTCCCTGTCAGTGCGTAGCGCCCGGCCCTAGCGGTCGGCGGGTGGGTCCTCCGTTGCCGTTCCGCCTCCTCCGGCACCGTCGAGCGAGCCCGTTACTCACCCGTCGACCGCTGGCGCCCAGAGCTAGCGTTTCCTCACTGGCCTGCCGGCGGCTAACCACCGCCGGCCCTTTCGCGGGCTTGCACCGATGGCGGAATTCAACGGCTTCGACGCTCACCGCGTCCTTCGCGCCCGCATCCTCGGCGCACAGAAGCCCGCCAAGAACTGGATCGCCGACATGTGGCCCGAGCTCAAGATCCCGCCCGTGGCGCTCATCGTGCCGACGGTCCCCGAAAAGGAAAAGCCCCAGGAGGGGGGCCCCTGAGGCTTTCAATCGATCCCGCGTTAGCAGCGCGGTTCCGTAGCAGGCTTATGCGCAAGGTGATTTATGACGGATAACCAAGACAAAATCAAGGCTATCGGTGCGCTGCCGATCTCAGCGACCGCAAAATATGTGGGCATCCTGATGCTGGTTCACAGCATCGGATCCGCCAAGGCTCTGGTGGAAGCCACGGGCCTCCCCAAGTCGACCGTCTACCGGGCGATGACCGAGCTCGCCGCAGCCGCCGACGACAGTCTCACTTTTCCCACCAGTGAGATTCCCACTGTTCCCACTCGTCCCGCCAGTGGGAAAACTGAGACCGAAATTCCCGCCAGTGGGACAAGTGGGAATGGTCCCTCGCGCGCGTATATGGAATCTCCTTCGGAGATACACTCTTCCGAAGGGAAGTTAGATTCCCCCTCTTCGGTCCCCCCCAAGCCGAAACGTTCGCAAGCTCGCGGAGCTCGCTTGCCGGACGATTGGATCCTGCCGGGCCCTTGGGCCGAATGGGTTCGGGTGAACTTCCCGACCGTCGCTGAGCCCGAGATCACCCGCGAGGCCGACAGCTTCCGGGATTACTGGATCGCCAAGCCGGGGGCCCAAGCCTGCAAGCTCGACTGGGAAGCCACGTGGCGCAACTGGTGCCGCAAGTCCCTGAGCTCCGCCGGCCGGCACCGCGGCGGGCCCGCCCAGCCCCAGCACACCGCGCACTGGAAGGACAAGGCCCGCGCCGAGCGCGCCGAATGGGTCCGGCTGTTCAACGGAGGCGTCCAGTGAGCACCCCCATCAACCCCCTCCTGACCCGCCTGATCGTGCTCTACGACCCGCCGGAGACCCACGACGGGCCCGCCTGGATGGCCGAGGTCTCCCGCCTGATCGCCGACTACTCCGCCGCCGAGCTCGCCGACGCCTTCGACCTGATCGTTCGCACGCATCGTGGCCGTGGCTTCCCGACCGTGAGCGAGATCGTCACCGGCTGCGCCGACGCGCGGTCGAAGCGGATGCCAAACAAGCCGAAGGCCTATCCGGTCGACGACATGTGGAGCGAGCAGGCTTACGCACTGGCCGACAAGATGGTGTGCGGATCCGAGCTTGGCCGCCAAGCCGCTCGCGGGAATTACCTGCAAGCCGTTCACGAGTACGTTCGCCGGCACAAGCGGCTGCCGAAGGGCGTCGAAGTGCGCGAGCTCCGCGACGCGGCCGACTTCGTTGACGGCGTGGTGGACGGCTCGATCGATGCCGGCACGCTGGCCGGGCCCCTGCGCAAACTCGGCCGTTCCATTCAGCAGCGCCGCGCCGAGCTCGGAGAGAGACTGTTTCCCGGATCCGAACTCACCCCCCGCTCCCGCGCCATGGCAGGGGAGGGCGACCAGTGACCTACGACCAGCTCCTACAGTGGGGCCTTCCGCTGTTCGTCTGCCTCGTCGGCTGCGTGTGCCTCTGGCAAGCCGAGCGAACCTATCAGGAGGCCGTGGCCGCCCGCGTCCGCAATGAGAAGATCGTCAAGCTGTTCCTGGAGGGCATGCTGCTGGTGAAGCTCGGCGCGATCGAGGAAGCCGAGGACTGCATGCAGCGCGCCATTGCGGAGGCAGAGTGATGACCCTCTCCGACCGCATAGCCTTCCAGCGCTCCATCAACCCTGAGATCAACGAGGTATGGCTGCCGGCAGACAAGGTGCAGAGGCTCACAGCGGCCTTGAAAGCCAAGCAGCGTGAGGTTTGCAAGCTCCGCAAGAGCCTCGCTCGTGCCCAAGCCAAGGCCGACGCCAACGAGCTCGCCGCCCAGGCCCACCACCGAGAGATGCGCCGCTTGCGTCGCCGCCGTGAGGCCATACCTCAGCCTCGCCGGAAGTCTATCGCGGCGCAGATCATCGAGCAGGACAGCAGGAAGGACAGGGTGTGATGAGCATTTACGTTTATGACGAAAAGATCAGTGCGGACTGGATGAATCGCGTCGCTCGCGCGATGCGAGACCCCGGAGCGGTCATTCATGTTCCGGCACCCTCCCTTGCCAACGACCACCTGACCCTCTCCGCCGCCCACCGCCTTCTCGGAACCCTAAAAGACGAGACGAACTCTCGCGCCATCCATGACGAGTGCGAGGACGTGATGGCGAAGCTCAGCAAGATCGTGGAGGGGTGATGTCAAGTGAAATCATACCGAAGTCAGATGACGGCGTCGTCTTCTACACCCGCACGATGGAACTCAGGTTCCTTGGCCGGGAGGTCGACCTTGGCGCGTTTTACTCGCCGCGAACAGCTATTAGCTACGTCCTTCAGCAACGCTGGCAAGGGTCCGATGGTTCGTCGCGCTGGGAAGACGTCCCGTATGTAAAAGACGAGCCCACCCCATGACCGGCCACCGCCCCCGCGTAAAGGGCTACGCGATCAAGGACGGCAAGCTCATCGTCACGATGAGATTCAAGCCGTTGCCTGCCCGTTACAAAGCCAAGACCAAGCGTAAATTCGTGCGCGTGCCCAAGCCCTGAGGCCCCATGGACACCATCATAGCCCTGACCTCGCCCCAGCGTGAGCTTGAGGCCGTCGAGCACCTGAAGGTCCACGGCTACGACGCCTGGACCCCGGTGGAGTACCGCTGGCGTTCCATTGGCCCGCTCCGCAAGCGCCGGAAGGAAGTGCGTCCCTATCCCATGCTCTCCCGGTACATCTTCGTCAGCCTGCCGCCGGCCGCGAGCTTCTACCACCTGCGGGCCATCACCTTCCCGACGCCGACGCCGCATCGGGCCTTCCCGGTGATCGCGGGTTATCTGGAGCGCGACGGGATGCCGGCCACACTTTCCAGATCGGAAACCGTGGCCCTGCGCAAGCTGTCCACCGATGCCCCTCCGAGGTCCATCCCGCTCAATCGGGGTTTCTCGCCCGGTGAGCGCGTCCTGATCGTCGACGGCCCGTTCAAGGGTTGGACCACCCGTGTCGATCGGATCAGCCGCAAGCGGGCGCAATGCACACTCGAGTTCTTCGGTTCGACGCGTGAAGTCGTGTTCGATCTGACCCAACTGGAGGCCGCATGAGAGCGCACCCTCGACCAGCCTACGACTACTTCCAACGCATTGACCCGCGAGGCAAATCAGTATAAGCGCGGTAGGTAGGAGTCGGCGCATCCAGCGGCACGTTCCCGCTTTTGCGATGCGGAGCGCCAAGACATGCGGGGCCAGTATGCCCGCACCGATGGCGAAGCTATGCCGAAACCGATCAAATCAGTCGTCGGCCGCACGGAAAAGCACCGCTGCCGGAGGTGCAATCGCAACCTGCCGTTCGATCAATTCGCCCCGTATCGGGGTACGACGCGACGGGTGGGGCCGATGATCATCCAGCTGCTCCACCCCTACTGCTACAAGTGCCTGAACCAGCTCAAGGGTAGGTGGGCGCAGCACCCGAAATACACGCCGAAGCTAGATCGATTCTGGGAGACTGCGCTATCGGCGCTCAAGGGAAGCGCCTACACGCGCGGCATCCCGGTGCTGGTGACGAAGGACGACCTGCTCGGCATGTACCTTGAGCAGGACGGGCGGTGTGCCCTGAGCGGCATTGAGATGCTGGTTGAGACCGGCGAAGGCACCCGCAACGACATCAAGCCCAGCGTGGACCGCATCGACTCCAGCAAGGGCTATCTTCTGGATAACGTTCATATCGTCTGCGCCATCGTAAACATCATGAAGAACGACCTGTCCAAGGCGCGCTTCGTGAACCTCTGCAAGCTGGTGGTTCAGCGCGAGGCGGATCGGCAAGACGAGCTGCTGAGCAAACTGGCCGGGTGATCGAAGCCCCGGCAACGCTCTAACCAGCGCCGGGGCTTTTGACTTTGGTAGAGCGCGGCGGGTCGCTCCGACCTTACGCAACGCAGGCTTTAACCAGCGACAGGCTGGGCGCCTAACTCAACGCTACTCGACGCCACACTGCCATCCGTTCGCGCCCAAATCAGGGCAGCGACATAAACGAGGCATGAACGATGGAAGTCACCATCGGACTCATCTTCCTCGGCCTGATCTTCGTCATCGCCTGCATTGCCGATCTGATCCTCGTGCTCCGGGACAGGGGATGAAGTCGACCCGCCGCAAGCCCTACACCGCCCGCGGCATATCCCGTGTCCCTTGCGTCAAGTGCGGCGCCCCCTCAGTCCATCAATGGCGCATCTGCTCGACGGATGCCTGGACCGCTGTTTGCCTACCCTGTGACATCGAGATCAACTCGAAAATAGCCCGCTGGGCCTTCGGCAAGGACGCCGAGCCCATCATTGCCCGATACCGTAACGCGTCCCCCTAACCTCAGGAGGACCACATGACCCTCGACGCCCGCCTTACCGAGGCCGTTCGGTACGTTGTCGACCGCTCAATGCTGTGGGCGTTCGTCATCGTCCTCGTGTCGGCCTGCATCCTTGGCTGGTCCTACCAGTCGTCGACCTCCTACCTGTGGGCCGCCATCGCCGTGGCCGTGGTGCTGGGCGAGGTCGGCGCTATCCACCGCGCCGTGGAAGCCGCCCGCGAGCGCAATTGGATTGTCACCGGGGCCGGGGCCTTCATCTGGGCCGTGTGTTTCGCCTACAGCTTCGTCCAGAGCCTCGGCGTGGCTGCCACCTCTCAGGACACGGGCGCCGCCATGCGTCTTGCGAAACACACCGTCTACGAGGACGCCACTGCCGACGTGTCCGGCCTCGAGGGCAAGCTGACCGCCCTTTTCGACGCTCGCTCTAAGCTCAAGCCCGCCCGCTCGGCCGCCGACGCCCGCGCCGTCATCGACAGTTCAGAGGCTCACCGCTTCTGGCAGATGACGAACGGCTGCAAGGAGACCAAGGGGCCGCAGACCCGCGCCTTTTGCGACACCTACCGCTCTGCCGAGGCCGACATCCGCTCTTGGGACGCGATCAGCGTTCAAGATGCTAAGATTGAGGACGCCCGCAAGGAGCTCCGCACCGCCAAGGCCAAACGCCAGGCCGCTCCTGTCAGCACTGCATCCGTCGACCCCTTCGCCCAGATCGCTAACAAGTATACTGGCGCCGACGTGCAGACCGTGTCGGATTTCGCCGCCGCCCAGAAGACCATCACGGTCAATAGTATCCTGACCCTGACTGCCTTGATGCTCTTCGCTGGCGCTGCCGGCACCCGTCGCAAGGACGAACCCGCCGCCCCGCTTCACACTGCGGAGCCGTCTACCCGCATCGTCGAGCGCCACACCGTCGAGACGGATGGCCGCTTTGACCGCCTCGTCTCTGCCCTCACCGACAAGGGCCTTCTAAAAACCGCATGACCCCAGACACCGACACTCGCAAGCCTGGCCGCCCGCCCAAGTCCAGCGCGACCAGAGCCGCAGAGCAAGCCGACGCTCTCCTACACGCTCTCACCCTCCTGACAGACCACGAGCGACACAGGATCAGCGTCTGCCTAAATATGCGCCATGACGTGCTACTCAAGGACCTCGAAGCCAGCATCAAGGCGTTTGCAGACCTCGCACGAAGGGTGGATTGAACAGTGTCCGATGAGCCCGTTATAACATCGGTAACAACCGAAGAGAAATCGTCGAAGCCGTGGCTGTTCAAGCCCGGCAATAACGCAAACCCGCGCGGCCGTCCCAAGGGCGCGCGCAACAAGCTCGGCGAGGCGTTCGTCGAAGCCATGCTCAAGGACTTCGAGGAGCACGGCGAGGCGGTCATCCAGAACGTTCGCACGGAAAAGCCCGATCAGTATCTCAAGGTGATCGCGTCGATTCTGCCGAAGGAGCTCAACGTCACGACGAACCGCGTTGAGGAAATGAGCGATGATGAGCTCGCAGCCGGTATCGCTGCCCTGCAATCCATCCTTGCTGCTTCGGGAGCTCGAGCAGGAGATGAAGCGCCGGCAGGACAGAAACCGCCTCAGAGCATACAGACCCTACAGTAAGCAGAGGGACTTTCACCGCGCCGGCGCCACGCATTCCGAGCGCTTGTTCATGGCCGGCAACCAGCTTGGCAAGACCATTGCCGGCGGCGCCGAATGGGCCATGCACCTCACCGGCCGCTATCCTGATTGGTGGGATGGTGCCACTTTCGACAAGCCCGTCCAGATGTGGGCGGCTGGCGTGACCGGCGAGAGCACGCGAGACAACCCGCAGCGCGTCCTCATCGGCCCGCCGACGCAGGAGGAAGCTTGGGGCACGGGCATGGTGCCTAAGGATGCCCTGCTCGACTGGAATAGGGCGATGGGCGTGCCCAACCTGCTCGACAGCGTGACGATCCGCTGGGGCGGCGGGGGCGATGTCCAGGCCGGGACCGCGGTGCTGAGCTTCAAAGCCTATGAAAAGGGCCGTGAGAAGTGGCAGGGTCCGACGCTCGACGGCGTCTGGTTCGACGAAGAGTGTCCGCTAGAGATTTACACAGAAGGATTGACGAGAACCAATCGCGGCCAGAGGGGGCAGTTTGTTATAATGACCTTCACTCCGCTGCTTGGAATGTCTGAGGTGGTTTCGCTGTTCCTGTTGGAAAACAATTCCAGTCCATCGACGAGCGGATGAAATAGAATTCCATGGGTCGTCACGTCACATCCATGACGATCTACGACGTAGATCACTACTCCGACGCCGAGCGGCAGCAGATCATCGACAGCTATCCGCCCCATGAGCGCGAGGCCCGCGCCAAGGGCATCCCGACCATGGGCTCTGGCCGTGTGTTCCCGATCGCCGAAGAGCGCATCGTGTGCGAGCCGGTTCAGATCCCCGCGCACTGGGCGCAGATCAACGGTCTCGACTTCGGCACGGATCACCCGTTCGCCGCGGTACGGCTGGCCTGGGATCGCGACGCCGACTGTGTGTACGTGACCCACACCTACCGCCAGCGCGGCGAGCACATCAACGGCGAGTGGACGGGATCGCCCGCCTACCACGCCACCACGCTGCGCGGCTGGGGCAAGTGGATTCCCTGCGCCTGGCCGCATGACGGATTGCAGCACGACCGGCAGTCGGGGGACCGACTCGCCGAGCTTTATCGCTCGCACGAGCTCAACATGCTGCATGAGCACGCGACGCACCCGGACGGCGGTTTCGGCACCGAGGCCGGCATCATGGAACTGCTCGAACGGATGCAGTCGGGGCGGTTCAAGGTGTTCGCCAACCTAGGCGATTGGCTCGAGGAGTTCCGGCTGTATCACCGCAAGGACGGAAAGATTGTGAAGGAACGGGACGACCTGATGAGCGCGACCCGCATCGGCGTGATGATGCTGCGCTTTGCGTCGACTCAGCATCCGGTGACGCCGCCGCCGTCGCGGTACGGCAAGGCACGTAAGAGCGGGTCCGCATGGGCAGCATGAGCGACGACGAAGAGCCGTCCTCGGCTCCCGACGACACCGTCGAACACGAAGGCGCCGAGGGCGAGGACCACGAGAACGAGGAGCTATTGCGCAAGCTCC
>ERZ761593.7-NODE-7-length-25327-cov-76.046573_pt1 | contig 25327 bp, 55 predicted proteins | sample MGYA00433094_ERZ761593 | MGnify/ENA primary metagenome ERZ761593 (study PRJEB28899, sample SAMN03785551) | bioreactor sludge metagenome | biome: EBPR Sludge; feature: EBPR Bioreactor; material: 0.22µm filtered reactor supernatant | place: Saint Lucia: Queensland...
ACGTGGTGGGTTATGTCAATTCGCTTGACGCATTCAGTTTAACACAGTATTAAAGAATATGCAAATTAATTTGCATTTAATTCTTTGATTTTCCAGTGAACTTCCTTATTCTTAGTGAAATACAGATCTTCCACTTGCATGGGCAAGTGATTAATACGGAAAGATCTATTCACTTCTTTGATTGCCCAAATCTTATCTTCCTGATCCAGTTCATAGTTTGCCAGCATAAATTCTGCTGCGCAGTCTGGATGACCATTAATTTTCTTAATGACCTCTTTGGGGGTTAAGTATTTCATAACGGACTCCTTGAAAAAGTCCATAATACTATAGTTGATGCGTTGCAGCAAAGGCATCGCTGCAACGCACGTCTGGGTTATCTCGTTCCTGTTCGCAATATGGGAATCTTACGTAGCACTTGTGGATACAAAGGTTCGTGTCGAATCAACTGCTCATGTTCCTTTTTGAGCTTTTTCATCGCTTTCAACATCCGATCATGATTCTTGAACATCAAATTAGCGGTACGCCGATCACGACGTTCTTTGTTCTTGACGAAATAAAATTCATGCGGCATGACACACCTCCTTATACTTGTTGTACGCCCAATCGTATGCATACTCTCGAAAGTGAATGCCCAGACGGGTAATGACGGCGGCTCCACCTAAAAATTCATCGGGACGCGGTTTACTGCATGTCTCCGCCCAAGTGAACAGAATAAAACTCGGAATGGGAATCAAGATGTACAGTTTTAGTAATGCATATAGCCATTCCGTAGCTAAGTCTACGTTACCGTACTCTTCACTGTACACGTAGTAATAACTGGAACCTTCGATGCGGGTGATGAATCCACGATCTACGTAATCCAGTGACGTTGCAATGAGATCAGTTTGTTCCAACACATCTTTGGCAAATGCGGGAACCGTAGCCCATATCTTATCAACATCGGGAATGGGTTCTTCAAAAATCCCTAAATACCATGTTTCTAACTCTTTAAGTTGGTCGATCTTGTCGGGATTGAGTGTGACTCCCACCGAGAATTGGATGTAATTGTCAGCCATGATTATTCTCCCAAGTGAGCATAAATTTCTTGAAGCACCAATTCTTCGGATGCACCAATGAAATGGGGAAAGATTGGCATAACACTTTCCCCCATTGGATCTTCAATCATTCGTCGTTTCAGATTGATGTGAAACTCACCAATTTGATTACCCATATCTTCAGTCCATATCTGTATTGGATTGATCTTGATGTGTTTGGAATTCTTGGGCATTTTCAGTTCAACATTCTCAAATGCATTGAACTGATCTTCAATAAACCACAGTTGATCTACCATCGTATTCATGACTTAATTCTCCGAGTGTGGGGCAATAAAAAAACCCGTAGGATCTACGGGCGTGTGGATAAAAAATTCTTAATTTTTACAATTAAGAACGTGGTAATTCTTGCTGTGTGGGTATGGCACGAAGTAATAACCATCATCCTTTCTGGAAATGAATCCGGTGATATTCTTTTTCTTGTACTGAATTCTTGCTGGAACACTGAAGAATGTGTTGGGTTCTCCAGTCACCTACGCAGTCAGTCTGATTTCAGTACCAGCAATGGGACAATTTTTCACTTTACTGAGTGAACATTGTGGTCTGGGTGTGTGAAAACTCTTGCTACCATTGGGGTATTCAGTACCCGGATCTTTGGGGTCGGTGTAGTACATCTGCTTTTCTCCATTCACGTTGATCTTTGGGTCGATACGCTTTAGTGCGATCTCGATGAATTTGAATCCGGTTAATCTTTCGATTAACTTTAGCCACTGGATTCTTCATCATCCACCTCATGGATGGTAATCGTGCTTTCATCATTTGAAAGCAGATTGAAGTCGTGTTCCAATGTGTGAGTAAGGCCCGTCATTGGATCTTCAAATTCACATCGAATGATGATCTTGACTCGATCTAATTTAGTGCCGGAACTGTAAAATGGAGCCTTGCTAAAACTCACTCTTGTTACGTTATGTAAAAACGTGGATTCAAGTATCATGTCAATTCTCCATCATTTCAGTGGGTTGTGCCATGCTGCGCAAATTCAGTTTAGCACACGTTTGAAGAGTTTGCAATATTAAAGTTTGCAAAGCTTTTCAATGCGTCGGCAAATCCATTGGGTTCTGTTTGTATAGTCGGGATTTTTGTTATATGCTTCCAGTTTCTTATCCAGCAAATAATCCATGAGTTCTATGTAACTCAATTCCATGCAGTTTAGTAATATACAGCAGAGTTTTACAGTGGCTACACTTGCACATCTTTGGTAGTAAGGTCTACCCTTAAAATCTTTTTGGTCAGTTTTGACCACCAAGCAGACTTCCATGAGTGGACTGCGATCTGGAAATTGTTTATTGACCGCTTCTGCATTGCTTGACCACGGCCCTTTTAACACCACTTCACTGCCGTCTTGCATGATAATGGGAATGTGTCTGCCACCAAAACCTCCATTATTATCTGGACCTTTCCAGTAGAAAAAGCTACCGAAACCTTCAGTATCTTCAGCCCGGTATACACCGCAGCGTTCTTCATAGCGAAAGCAATGTGCTTCCAAGGATTGGAACTGATCTACTTCGATCTCAATTTGAGGATCTGTATCCCAATTTAAGCATAAATCAATCTTAGCGCCAATGATGTTCATACTTAATTTCTCCGTAATGTGGATTGTTATACGCTTACTGGCGTAAGCGCAGTTTAGCACGGAATTAAAGAGTTAGCAAACATTTACTGTAGAAATGTACAGTTAAATGAAGTGCAACCTTCAGCGTATTCAAAGAATGCATCTTCAACATCGCTCTGCCATTTACAATATTCTTCAAACTCTTTATCGGGATCTGGAACCTCTTCTTCACCTAATTCATTCGTAGCCCACATCAAAAGATCATAATGTGTTTCAGTTTTATCAGTCTGAATCCATCCAGCGAAACATCCATCCGTAGATGTTCCAATGAGATAACCCGTTCCATTTTCTCTAAAAAAATTGATGTTAGTCAGATTTCGATAGTAATAATTGGGAATATAAATCTGCATTTTATCATTGAAAATGGTGGGGAACTCTGTTACTCGATGACCATTTTCATTTAAAAAGTAACCCTCTTCATCAATCCAAAGACCTTTTTTTAAGATGTTGATTATTTTTAGAAATGAATCTTGGTCACTAAAAACAATCTCACCTTCCATACGTGAATAAAAGGACATTTTAGTTCTCCAATCGTGGGATAAAAAGTGATTCCAGTTTAGACCAGCCATCTCCATTTTGGTAAACAAAACCTTCCACGGTACATGGAGTGGGAAAAGGTCCTTGTTCTTCAATTTGGTTAATGGCCCATTCTTTAACACAGTTATAGCCGTGTCCGAGAATAATAACATCCTTAATTTTAGAACCGTTCGGTTTCCGAACGGAGATGTTTATCATATTCATGTTAGTTCCTCTTCATGAAATAGTCATCGCTGGAAATACGATGATCGCCTTCATCGTCAGTAATAATAATGGGTTGACCACAAGACCATCGTGCTAAATACATGGCAATGGTTAAGATTGTGCTATGAAATCGGCAGTGCATCCAAAAAGATTTTAAAGCGGATACCTTCATCGTGAATTCTCCAGTGGAATAGTTGTACTGGAATATACAGATGTATCTTCCAGTACAACCACTCTGTATTGAGTGGTTGTACTTTTACTAGATGTTCATTAACATTCTAGCAATTTTTCGACCCACCTGCTCTACATTGTTAGCCTTCACTACGAACACATCTTGTCCATAAGCCGTCTTGAGTGACAGTCCGTTGGTAGATTGAAGCGCCACCAAATCTTCAATCAATGAATCTTCCATGCACACCAGCATCGGAATGTCCAGCATCCTTAACACATTCACCAGTTCACCTATGCCCGGTGTGGTTGCGGCAACTTCCATCTTTCCACCAATCGAAACCATGGTAAAGAATTTGGATGGATTGTGAAAGTTTCTTGCTTTGGGAAGTATCTTGGACGTTTCGTAGTCTTGGCGATTTTCAATCATCATTAATTCTCCGATTAGTGGGGGTATATCACACAATACAACAAATCTGCTTGCTGTATTGTGTGATATACCCACATCTTATGATGTGGGTATTCAGTCTAGCGGTACTGTTGTGTTCGGTAATTCTTCCAGCTTTTGACTTGGTATGAACTTCTGACCCAATCATCCCATGCATTGGGAAGGTTACGTGCGGATCTGGCAGCACGTAATTTGATATTGACATCAAATTCTTTTGAGTCAATAATCAGACCTGTCCACAGTTTACGCTCTTGAGTCGTTTTGGGGTGACGGTAATAAGACATGATTCACTCCTTAATGTTGTCCAGAATCTCGGACGCGCCAAGTGTAACCATCATCATCTACACCGACGCACTCCAACAACTGCAATGAACTCCCTAATTCTTCCAGTACAGTATTGAGTTTGTTCTTGATGGGTTCCATGTCATCCCAATACATGTGATCTGGTATAGCTTCTCCGTAAGCTATGACCGCATCTTCATTAATCTCGGATTCTAGCCAATCCATAATTTCTTGATCGTGCAACTTGCCAGACCATTCGATCTTTAACATGTTAGTTCTCCGTAAAGTGCCATCCTTGGCAATGGAATCATTAGTTTACTTTAACAACACAACCATCTTCAATGGTTGCAGTAGCATACCATTTATGAGGCTGTGGGTAGTGTGGTCCTTCCAATGCTACCTTACCATTCTTGGGAGTATTGCCACCAAAAGGTCCGGGCTGGAAAATGGTCACGCGATCACCTTTGGCAATTGCTTCCTTCAAAGCTTTCTTTGTTTGAAAATTGGTGGAAGTATACATGTTAATTCTCCAAGTTGTTCGTGGGTTGCGCAAAATTGGCGCAATCGCAGTGTATCACGCCAATGAAGATTTTGCAATGAATTATACTAAAAACACAGTCAAAATCTTGAATGTGTTTAAAGTAAAATCTTGGCTGAGTAAATTCTCCACAGCCAATCTTGCCATTTCAGCGCATGTTGCGCCAAATCGAAAAGAACTTTTACGAATACTGTTCTTACGAGTCACAGCAATGTACGTAATTCTGAATTCGTTCATGACTAATTCTCCAAGTTTTCCAGTGCTTACACCATGCTGGCGCATGGCAATTTTAACACGGCATTTAAGAGTTTGCAAATAATACTTGACAACTAACTTTAGTTTCTGTATAGTGAACACACTCCGTAGTAAGAGAAAAGAGTGCTAAAGATTTTATATCAGGTTGCTTTGTTTGATGTTCGGTTCTGCACTCCGATTACTACCTTCAAACAAAACAACCTTTTTATTTGGAGATTTTTAAAATGATTACGTTAAAACGTCGAGAAATAAAGCCCGTTTTAGTTTCCAATCAAGACGGTAAATTGAAAACGGATTCTTTAATTGTGGCGCGAGTGTTTGAAAAAGAGCATTTTAATCTGATGCGTGATATTAGAAACATTACAGAATCAGATACGTATCTGAAGCGAATTAAAAATGGTACACAACCCAATTTTGAATTGTGCTTTAGAATCAATGAATTAGCCAATGGTAAAAGAGTTCCTTACTACGAAATGGATCGTCAAGGTTTTGAAATTCTGGCAATGGGCTTTACGGGTGAAAAAGCACTAGAATGGAAATTTAAATATTCTGATGCATTTGCTGCAATGGAAGAATTGTTGAAAAAGGAGCGTATTGTTGTTCAAGATAATCCGTTCAATTTGGAAGAGTTAGGTTTGGGATTGTTGCAAGTTGGATCTGAGCAACGACAAACAGCTAAACAGGTGCGTTGTCGTTGGGTGAACATCTTGCAAAATTCCATTGGTTGTGGAAACATCTGGGTTTGTCGTTTGACTAATGAAATCTACCAAAGTTTGTTGAATTGTCCGCAAGCAAACGCCAGAAATTTTCGTCAGCACATGAATCTTCCATTGATCTCTGCCATATTTTTGACGCGGGATCAATTAGAGGGCCACATACAGTCTTTCGTTACCGACATTGAATTGAGTGCAATCAGATTGTATTCTTTAAATCGTGAAGTCACCTTTGGCGAAATTCGGGAATTTATGTTGGGACAAGCTAAGATGTACCATAAGCAGTTGGTACGAATTGCACAGCAACCACCTTCAGCATTAGTGTTTGATCATGAATACAATGTGGTGCCAATTCTTCCATACCGTGGAAGAAGGATGCAACAAACAGAGTAATACACTCCACTCTGCCAATACGCCGGGGTGATGTAAATTTTCATCTTAATCATTGCAATTCATCAGATTTTACAGATAAAGTCTTAACGCCACTTCTCAATCTCGCCCCAAAAATCCCGCCCGAAGGCGGGAGTGGAAGATCATAGTTTAAACTGCGTGATAATCTCCGGTGAACGAATTGGGCGGGTTAATGATTTCTACAATAATCATCGACCCGATCAGATAGTACGTGTAACCCGGATATTGAAACGTAGTAAAAGGCAGCATACAATTCTCCGTCACAATAAGTTCAGTTCTAAATCCCACAATGGGAAGGTGAAAACCTTGTACTCATTGACGGGTTGATGAATCTGCATGACGCAATGTTCAGCCAGCAGATAAAATGTTACGTCATCACCTGGCAAAGCGGCAAATGGTAGCATGTAAGTCTCCATTATGGTTGGAAACCAAATTCAGAATCATCGGGGTCGTCATAGCCCCCTTGTTCCGGGCATTCTTCATCGTGCGTATCGGGGTCACAAACACCACCACAATCTGCGCACACCCACACGCTGTTCTCTTTGGACGTGGCAAATCGGTCATAACGACCTTTTGTTTCCAGCGGGTAATCTTCCGTGAGTGCCTTTTGTATGGTTTCGTGGTATGCCGTAGCACACCCAGTTTCTTCATCACATGGGAAAAATCCATCTTCCGACCGATAATCTTCCCAACCGGGGCAACCCGTATTGAACATGCACATGGTAATTCTCCTCTTACGCGGAATAGCGATTAATGATCTGACGATCCACGATGTAATCAAACCCTTGCCGATCTACATCGGCCAGCGTGAATAATGGACGACTCTCTTCATCCAGCACCACAATGGACACTAGATTTTCACGATGGTCTTGTGCCAACAATTCGTTAGCCCATTCTACCAACGCATCAAATGACGAATCGTTCTTCCATTGTGCAAATGACATGGCGCGAAGCATACTTAATTTCTCCGTAGTGTTGGGGTGTTTACGCTTACTGGCGTAAGCGCAGTTTAGCACGGTTTAAAAGAGTTTGCAACTATGGAACGATCTTGGGTGTACGAAGTACCACAAATTCTTCCAATGTCGCACCGAGTTCTTCCATTTTGTCGGCAGTGATCTCCATACCCCGTAAATCTGCTGGAATGTTTAATACCAGATGGAAGTAACGTCCTTGTCGATCCCAAATTTCGGCAGCGAGATGGATGGGTAGTGTTCCCAACACCACGTCACCTTTTTCGACAGTCTTCACATCGAAATGCTCAACAATCTGAGCATCAAAGCCTTTACGCGCTGCCCAATCTTTGGCACCTTGATGCCGGGTCACAAAATAAGTCTTAGCCATGTTAGCGATCTCGTCTAAAAGTAGTGGACAAAATATAAAGAATCATGCCGAAAATAACGGCAAGCATAATGATCTCACTCATCAAACACCTCCATTAATTCGTGGATAAAAGCCATCCTTGGCTCAAGAATGCTGTTTAGCTAGTTTTTGAATTGCCGCCAGCACTCTCTAACATGGTCTACAACATTCATCGGATTATGACCTCCGATCTTGTTGCGTGGATGTTCTTCATCAATCCATGGGGAGTCGTTATACTCTAGCCAGTGCCAAAATTGGTTTTGGACTCTGGCTACAGCTTCTTTACCACCCAAGTCGCCTTCACACGCGACTAGCCATTCACGTCTGACGTATACGGGATGCGTCGGCAGTATAAATTCTGCTGATGTAGCGGGGATGCTACCTTCGGGCCGCTTGACATCTACCCACCACGCATACGGTGCGTGTTGGTAATTCTTCAATTCACTATCTAACACTGGAAAATCTTCCAGTGCTGATGCACCCAAGCACAAGTAGCCGTAGTAATCTCCATCCTCAACGAGTTCGTCATCATCCGTGGGAAACGGAATCTCGGCAATGAACACAGTGATCTCCACCGGACCCAATCTGTGTTCCGGGTCAATGGTATCCCACAGCGGGATGGGTGTCTTAACCTTCCATAGTTGGCCCACATTTGCATCTTTCGGCTGTACATGTGCAAAGTCTGCCCGTGCTTTGGTGGTGCGGGCGATGGCGTCTTTCACGAACGCTGGAACTTCTACCACTTGAGCAGTGGCCTTTTGAAACTCGGACATGGAGTATCTCCGGGTGGATGAAACAACAAATGGGTTTTAATGCAAGCATACCTTGTGACGACATGCTTGCATTAAAACCCACTCTTGCGAGTGGGTTATGGGGATTACGCCGCCTTGGCCGCCTTGGCCGCTTTGCCCGACTTGCCAGTCTTGACAACTGGGGGCTTGATGACCTTAACGGTAGCATCCGGCTTGGCAGTCTCGGGCTTGGTCTCTGCCGCTTTAGCCAAAGTAGCGGCCTTTTGCGCCTGGACTTTCTTCATCGCCGCTTGTGCAGCCGTGGCGAAGTCTTTAGCACCCGACAATCGCTTGGCAACGGTCAAGCCACCTTCCGCTAGCAAGTTAGCAAATTTCTTTTGCGACTCAATGGCTTGCAGCACCTCATCGGTGGGCAACAATTCTTGATTTTCATGGAAGCAGCGAATCTCGGATGCACTCCCATCCATAGCGTAGTCTTCCATGCAGCCGTAATCTAGTGTGGTATACGCTGATGGAATCTTAGTAATGGGCGCACCCACCTTTACTGAACGGGAAGTACCTACCCACAACGATTGGGTAGCGGCCATTCTCCAGCTTTGCGCCCACGCAATGAACTCTTGTGGCCTACCCGTCTTGGCAGCATCCTTACTCTTGTGCCGATCCACCTTTGACTTGCTGTTGGCGTTAAACGCCAATACAAATCTGGGTGCTGTTCCGCAAGCATAGCCTACGCTCACGGGATCGGCAATCGTTTGGTATTCTTTGGGGATGAATTCCCCTTTTTGGAAAGTTTCCCAGTTCTCCAGCATCCATGCGATTGTGGGGAAATTCCCTGCGTTGCACAAAAGGTGTGCGAACATATTCGCTTCCATGCTCTTATTACTCACCGCCAAACCTGCGGTTGCCGTAGCACACCGTTTCAATTCTAGCCCGGTGATCTGTTTGATCAGTACCAAAGCCTCTTCGCGTTGTTGCTTCACTAAACTGTTATCTTTAGCCATGCTATATTCTCCGCAGCGCATTAAAGCGCATTTAAAAGTCTCAAAAAAAGCGCCATGCATTGCCATGCTGGCGCAAATGGATTTTAGCACACTCGAAAAGAATGTGCAACGGTTAATTTTAAAATTCTGGCAATGCAATTACATCCAGCACTTCATCTGCCCATGTAGCTGCTTTCAGCACCTGATGCTTAGCATCCGCCTCATTAACAGCCATCAGACACAAATTGATTTCCGTTCCATGGAAATCATCTTCAATAACATACACCACCACGATGAATTCTTTCATGACGTATTCTCCGTAAATGCGCTAGTCCACTATGTGCTGGCGCGTTTGCAGCATAACATGCTGCGGAAGAGTTTGCAACTATTTCGTTAAGAGTGTTGCAAACTATTTGCAGAACTAAATGCACGATCTCCGTGCTTATCCCAACATGATGGGTAAATCACCTGTTGTTTCCGGCTCTCATAAAAGCCGGAACCATCCAAAAAGAGCGTCAACATTACATCGGGTGCTAAGATGATGTTGATGCCAGTATCTTTGTATCCAAATGATGCGAATTTCTCCGCCATTGAACCGTTCATGTTAACTCCTTATAAATCACATCGTCCAAATATCTGGACGCTTGGGTGTAAGTGACTTTAAATTCTTTAGCAAAGTCACACAAAAAGGCGTGGGTTGCAGCGGGGGACGTCTTGCCACGCAAGATGAAATCCATCACACGCTCTTTGCATTTCAAATCCAATGCGCTCATCTGACTCATTTCCAATCCTCCATCTCTGCTAGTTCATCGTAGTACAACTCTGTTTCCTCGTCATAGTCATCATCTGACCATTTCTGGGCAGTAGTTTGGAATGATGAAAAATTAGCCAAGTTGCTCAAGTAGAACATTTTGAACATCTTGGTTTTGCCGGTAACATCATCCCAATCCAGCAAGTTTTCTTCGTACACATACGATCCATCCTTGAGTTTATGGATGACATCCGATTCTTCCATGGGTTCGAATCTGGATTCGACAACATTTTGTAAATCTAACTGCTGATTTTCTACAACCATGTGGGCTAACGACATGACAATATCTCCAGTTGTGGATGGGTACATCGGTATATACATTTGCATATACCGATGTACCCACTCTTGCGAGTGGGTACTAAAACTCTTACACGGCCATATCCAATCGGAAAACCATCTTCCGATAGCTTTCCAACTTCTGCCGCTTGGGCTGCAAGTAGTCTTTACGATCACGGTTGCGCGATCCCATCTTGGAACCATCGCGCACTTCCTTAGCGCAATTCTCCAACAGCCGTGCCAACCACATGGCATCTCCAGTTTGCCATGCGTGATACAGCGGCAAATCTTTGGATTTCGTTTGTGGACTACGGAAAGTTCTGCTCATTTCACACCTCCCAAGCTGACCAATCAAAGTCGGCAGATTTCACAATCCAGTTGCCATCTTTAAAAATGGCGCTTTTCGCTTCCAAACCTTTGCCGCATTTCTCCACGGCGGCAACTGCATAGTCCATGACTTCTTGAGCCGTAGCATCCTTACCAACCCGTCCGTAGTAGACGGGGTTGGACTCTCCCCATTGGACAAGCACTTGCCCTTTGGGGTTGGGCAGTTTAAATTCTTTCAGCATGGCATTTTCCTCTTTTATGGATGGGTACATCAGTAAGTACATCTTGCACTTACTGATGTACCCACACCTTTCACAGTGTGGGTACGGAAACGAATTACTCGATAATCTCATTGGGGACAGCACCGCCCCAATCTTCCAGCCGCAACCGGAATTTATCTGACGGATATGCTGCACGAATCCGTTTTAGCTCTTTCAAAGCCGACTCTCGTGTAATGGGACGCATGACTTTGAAATCTACGAATTCACCCGTTTCCAGGATCTCAATGACCGCATTATCCACATTTCCGGGAATTAAGAACGGACGACTAAAAACCGGAATTGAATAGTTCATTACAGTTTCTCCACGACGATGGTGATCGTTTCCTGCTCGTTTGAGCAACTAAATCCTTCGCGCACACTTCCTTGTATGCTATACCCTTTTTGCTGCAAAAGCCCGCGAAGCTCTTTCAAAAACTGCACCATCTTGGTGCCATCTTTGACATCTGTCATCCGACGACCTTGCCGCAGCACATCTACAGCATACGAATTACGGGGTAAAATACCTGTCAAGTTCATGTCAATTCTCCGTGGTTGTGGGGGTAAAGTCTCTTCATTCGGTGGTACGAATGAACGCACCACCTGATGAAATTACTCTACATGGAAATTAAGCAATCTTTGCGTGGCGAATACTTGAATTTCCATTGTTTATTATCTTTTAGTCCCGTGAATACGTATTTTTTGGATACGATTTGGGCCTTGACATCAGCATATCCATTCTTTTCCAGTGTTCGACACAGTGTGTTACGATCTTTCACCGGAAGTTTGGAATGCCAATCTTCCGATACCCATGATATTGCTCTTTGTGGCTCTCCATTTTCGTTGGTGCCGCAAATCAGCAAATCCAATTCTGGCTTACTTTGCACAACGTAAGCGATACACTCATCTTTCGATCCATAAAACCGGAACGATCCCCCGCATTCTTGCACGATTACGAAGTTCATGATCAATTCTCCGTCAGTTCTTTGATTGAAGTGGGTCTTTGTAGCCATAAATTGGCTACAAATAAATATGCCAAAGTCTGCGCTCTGGCAAACGCTTGCTCTTTACTCATGTTAATTCTCCGTGGTGGACAAAATAAACTCAACAATAGCCGCATAAGAACGCGGCTATCAGCAAAGTTTATTCAGCCTGCATCTGAGCAGCTTCTAATTCAGCTTGCATCTCATCGAATTCTTTTGTCCATGCATGTCCATTCCATTCGATCTGGCGTCCGTTGCTCCCTTTAACGAAATGGGTATACATCACCCCATGTTCATGTGTCACCTTCACTAAGTACAAGTGAATCTGTTTTCCGTCAAATTTGACGTAGTTGGGGTCATTCTCAACAACCCGGAACAATGCTTTAGTCTGATACATCATAATTCTCCCGAAAGTTAAAACATCTTAAATAAGTACGCCAAGCTATATAGCTTGGCGCAACCCATTTTAAATCCGATTGAAAGAGTTTGCAAACATTATTTTCATGACATCTGAAAATAATTTGCCCAAAAACATAGACATAGCGTTCAACGCCATGTCCACGTCTGCTCCCAAATTCCATGTCAGAAGCTGTGAATAATCTGCTCGCGCAAACCCATCAAGAGTTTGAACTCAAATTCTCGTACCACGCTTTTCTTAGCGTGGACAAAATGCCGACAACCTCCATGTTGAAGTTTCCAGCACACGAATCCCACACGTATAAGAGTGTTCATGCCAATTCTCCCAGTTAAACTTTACTTTGCAAACACAACTTGTAAAGCTCAAGATCAAATTCTCCACGCCGCCAGTCTTCGAATAACTCCAACGCATCGAAGAGGAATTGTGTTTCTTTGAACAGCATGGGAAAACCACGACCCCCTTTAGCCGCACCATCGAAGATACCAAATTCTCGCATACAGTTCTCCCATTCCCGACCATGCGGATATACGGTTATCTTCATTAGCGAAGCATTGAAGTACTTTTTCTGGATAATCCCATGACACACCTCATGAACTGCCGTGTGTGCCACCTGATAAAACAAATCTAGTTGATTTTCAATTCTTCGTAAATCCACGATGGTAGCGGGAGACAGCGTCACCGACGAAATCCCTTTGTCGTAGTAGTACGTACACGATCCTAAAGAACGTGCTCTGGAATCTTTACCGATGCTGATGTGTTCAGCATCTCGACCCCGCAGCATTTTGCTTTTCGTAACAAAAAGTTGGAAAAGGTACCATGCTGAGTTGATTTCGTTCTGCCGGTTTGAAACTTTGCAAAAAGCTTTCATGACTCAATTCCCCAAGTGAGTAGAGCGATCACATGCTCTCTGAAAAGACAAAAATCTCTGAAAAAGACAGTTGAAAAAACGTCGGGAAAAACAACTGTTATTCCCGACGTGATTTGTTTCATATGAAACAAATTTATTTCAACCCCGCCCAAGTCTGGTTGCGGACTTCTCCATCGAAAAACATCTTGCGGAACTGCACGGGTTTACGGTAAGCAGTTAATATCTGCTTAATATCCGAAGTATCCATCCCGCAATCTTCAACCAACTGTCTAGCCCGTTGCAATCTTTCCAGCTCTTCCATGTTAATACAACGAGCCAACACCGTCACGTCTTCCGGGAACAAGTGTTCACGGATATTGAGCCACGGCGAATCTCCATCCATGTAAACGCTCTCGATGGATAAATCGTTCAACCGGATCATGTAACTCTTCAGCATCCGTTCCAAATCATCTTTCGTCAATTTCGCATTCAGTCCATGAGTAAAGCCTTTTTCCAACTCTTCAGCCGCAAAGCCTCCGAAGTTGAATCCCAACTCTCCGAACTTCTCCACCATGCCAGCAGCATCGACAATTCCGGCAAACTGATCTAACTCATGTCCGGGCGCTGTGATCTGAATCCAAATCGTACTTTCCGTCAATACGGCTGATCTGGCACCATTGACCGTACATGATTTGTCTCCGTTCCGCAGTTTGGAACTCTTGGACTTGTACATCTTACCAACATTCTTCGAAGCATTCCGAGCCAATTCCCGGTTAGCATTCTTCGAACTTTGAACCCATGATTTAGCCAAGTTCTTCCGTGCCATCTCCAAGTACGTCAATCCCGACTCTGGATCGTAAATTTCGTCGTAATAATCGGATACGTCATTATCTCCGACTAAATTTTCCACCGAATTATTACGACGACCACCTAACAGCTTGCGGATCTGATCATCCAGATTCCACTGGATGAACCGTTCGCAGTTCTGCGATTGCCGCATTGCATCCAATGCCGGAATGTATATCTTTGGAGCTAAACCATTCTTGTTCAGCCGACTACTTGAAACACCTGCCATCGCATTGATGGCTAATTTCTTGGAATCTTTGCTTGGAAACTTCCAAGCATAGTACGATTCCAGTGGATTGGGACAATCTGCCAGCCACGCTTCCATGACTGACCAATCTGAAGCTTCCGAGCAGTAAGCTGATAATTCTCCATGACACGCATTCCATGCTGCCAAATTGACCGCTTCACCTCCCACGTTGATCCATCCACCTGCACAGCGGCATTGCCGATGTCTGACGTATGGGACTAAACCCACCATGAAAATCTCCCGGCGACCATCTGCCGTTAAATCCATGTTCTTTGACGACATCGGAATCGAAATTATTTTCAGAGCTTCAAATTCCTCTTTCAGCATGATGCCGCACTCGATGGAATTCTCCAGTGGTTCATGGACGAGCACTTCCTTCTTAAACACCGTCCCATTCTTTTCCACTTCAATCTCGACACTTGGATGCTTGGCAACGGAAACGGGACGGAGCGAAATCACAGTCTTCCCGTATTGCCGTGAACTGGACATGAACGTGGGCTTGTTCTTTTCATTCAAGCCACCGTCGAAGACTTTGATGGTTCCCGATGATTGCGAACCACGGGGATTCTTCAGTTGTGAATCCCAGTCTGAGCCGAATTTCATGCTCATGGCAACATCGAATGCACTCTTGATTCGACGTTCTGTTACCACGGAAGATGCTGTAATCGGAACAACGGTTACGCGGTCAATCACTTTTTCATCTTCGAAAAATTGACCGTCGACTTCCACTATTTCTTTCACAGTTTCCTTCCAATGGTATTCTGTGTCATCTTTGGAAACAGTGGAATGAACTGCGTAATCCACTTCTTCATCTTCCGTATCCAGTCGTTTCACGAGTTCCAGTCTGAATGCTGCTTGCTGGAACGATAAAACATCTCGTTCGGATTCAGCAGCCAGTTGCGAACCTCCGTAGCCAATCCATGCTATCTGATCCGTGGCATCCAATGCCCGGTAGTAGTTCTCCAAACATGCAGCATCCAAGCCACCAAAATCAAGAGCTTCGATACTGCTCCATACTGCCGATACCACGGCGGACTCTGCACCCGAACATTCCAGCCGGAGTTTCATCTCCAGCAAACGTTGGTCAATGTGGTTCATGACTTAATTCTCCAGTTGAAGCCAAGTTCTTGCCAAATACCCCGTCAAAACGGAATTTGGCAAGTGTATTTTACCACGATTACTCAGATTTTGCTACCGAGTCTGAGTAAAGTGGGATAACGAATGTTTCCAATCTTCCGCTGAACTGCGAATGGGAGTGTTGGAAAGTTGAAAGATAAAGAACCCAAGTGTACCCCATAGCAAGATGAGACGGGGAATTTCTGGGAGTACGAAACAACATAACCAATCCAGAATTTCGAGTAAGGTTTTCATCTTAATTCTCCGGTTGTAAAACATGTCTGGTCATTTTGACCGCTGAAAAATGATGCTGGCGCATCCATGATAAACCCCATTTGCAGAGTTTTCAACCATTTTCGGTTGAATGCCTGCGGGTTGGATTCAAAACCCGTTCAAAAATCGTCTGGAAACCCGCCAAAATCGTCTCACAAGCCACGCAATCCAGAAAGTAGTATGATGGTAGCGGGTAGAGGAATGACCCCTCTCAAATCGTCTCGTTGGGGCTTTGTCGAACGTGGGTCGTTTGAGAGTTTGATTTCTGGATGGGAATGTTGTGTCCAATTTCTTGGAAGCTTCCGATTTGCTGGCTGATTTCATCTTAAATTCAAGAATATTGTAGCCAAGCCACAGCATTTCAGATGGTGCTACATTCTCCAATGGAACCACCCCTCCGGGTCGGTAAACGCAGTTTAACACGAATCAAATCAGATGTCAATACTTTTCTCAACAAAATAATAAATAAATATTCATTCATAAAGAGTTTCATATTATGTAATTACTGTATAACTCTTCATGACACAATTCTTTAACCATATGGAATCTTCGTACAAACTCTTTCAAATTTCAATCTCAGTATGGAGAGTTTGCAACGCCGACTCTGCGCCTGCTCCCAAAAAGAGGGTTAAAAACTCTTCATAGTTGTCAAATTCCCGCACTACATAGCTTGATTTCTCCAGTACGTAGTGCTATGCTGTTCCTCTACGTAGTTACTTATTGGAGAGTTTGATGAAAAAGTTATCGTTGGAAGAGCGTTGGGTTAGTAAGATTGATGAATCTTCGGATGACAACTCTTGTTGGTTGTGGAAAGGAAGTCGATCTACTCAAGGGTATGGACAGATGTGTGTTAATAAGAAACAAGTGTTGGCACACCAGATCGGCTGGCAACTCATGGGTAAATCTATATGTAGAGGGAAAACACATCTCCGAAACAGGTGTGGTAACAAACTCTGTGTTAATCCCGATCATTGGGAAAAAGAGTTGAAAGTGAAGTCTTTGTTCGTATGTACTGGGGAAGATCTGGATTAAAACTCTTTTGTCCATGCGTTTTTACGTCAGTACATAGTCTAGTCAATTCAGCGTGAAGGTATTACGTAATATGTACCATGTAATACCTTCACGCTTGAATCTAATCTAGCATGTCCCACACATCTTCACTGATGTCGTCAATGATCTGTTGTAACAGATCTGGACGAGTGAATTCTTGAGTCCAGGTGAAACTCAAGTCTTTCGCTTTGGGACGTTTCACACCTAACTCTTTCATACATTTTCTCCATTCATAGCCATGATGTTGGGTGTATGAGAGCATACTTTCATAATGCCATCCTTCATCCATCATCACTAAAGTCTGTCGTTGATGCCCCGTTTCATGGAGTGCTAACATGATATTCAGAGTTAGAAGAACATTACCTCTGCGCTCTTTGGGTAGACTCAAGACACGACTCTCCATCCAGTCGGGATCAAAGCCATAGTAGAATGTTAGACCTTCATGATCCGTATATGAAGTTCTGACAAACGCAATGGAGTGATCTTCTCGATCTGGAATAAAGAGTTGTTTGAAAGGTGTAAGATAGTTCCACTCAATGCGCTGATGCACAGAGCGAACAGTGTGGTGATACAATTCTTCGTACTGATTCATGATTAACTCTCCGTGATAATACGCATGGAAATGATATCTGATGGTAAGATCAAAGCTTCCACCAGATGGGGAGTATCCCGCCAAACCTCTTCACAGTCAAACTCTTCGCCAAACTCCAACCAGCGAGAGTATGACGCACAACTACGACCTTGAATTCTCCACCACTTACTCTTAACTCGTTTCATTCTTGGATGCTCGAATGGAGAGTCTGCATTGTCGCTCCATGACATGAAATCTGATTTCAACCATCTCTTCGTGGGTTGTAATGACAGATCACGGATGCATGTCACTTCTAACTCTACCAATGTGGTTCTCCAATCATCCAAGTTGTGGGAGAGCTGCAATGCCCAAGCCAGAGCTTGGTCCACTGATCTTGTTACAAAGATCGCATCACCGATTCCTTCTTGGAAGAGCATACCCCAATCATTGGCGGTAGATGGATTATCTGGATTAACAACTTTGTACACTTTCATGATTAATTCTCCCATGCAAACTGAATTTCAACTTGAGGAATGTCACCGAAGATTTCTTGGATCAGCGTTCTTACAATGCCTGATTTGCCTCTGCTCCCAAATCTTTTTATACGTGTGGTAGTAAAAATCTCCAGTATCCATGTGCCAATGGGGATCACGACAGAGCCGTGAGTACACTTTCCGACGTTGTGGATCTGCGCTACGGATCATAAACCTCCAACGAGGTTTATTGTCGGGTTGATTTTTGATCTGGTCAATCACGGTATAGATCTGCCGTTTCAGCCACAGCAACCTGGACAATCCCTCTTGTCGAGTTTCCAACGCATCAATACTCTTCCGGGCTTGCCGTACTGCCCGAACATCATCTACCCGAATGCGGGCAAAACCACTGAAGACTGCATAGACTTTAACGTCAGATTCAGTCCACCATTCAATGCCGAGAACAAAGTCTTGATCACGAATACAGGTGAAGCCAACGTCTCCGACGCCCAATGGCCGGAAGTATTGAGGTGAGTATTTCATGATTAATTCTCCAAGTAATATTTCATGAAGAGCGTTACGTATTACATCTTACGTAACGCTCTATGATTTTAGCCGTGACCAACTGGCACGAAGGTGCCATAGTCATCCATGAAACCTGTCCAGTCGGCGTTATCAGCGCCGACTCCCCAGATTTCGTTCATCCCGAAGAAATTATGTCCAGTTTCCCGGACGATAAAGAGCGTAATGCTCTTTTCAAATGTTGAGTCTTGCTGTAACAAGGCTTTGTATTCTTCGTTGGTTAAGTACATGCTCATCTCCAGCGGCTAACGCCGCGCTAGTGTTCAGATGGGAAATCCATCTGATTTAATGGGGGTCGGTCTCATTGAACCGGCCCCGGTCGAGTGCGAAGAACGTTTGTTCAGCGCACACCTAAAGCACGGAAAATGTTTGAAAAATCAAGCATTTGCCCGTGAACCCCGGTGGGGTATGTATATTGTACACACATTTATAAGGAGTGTCAAGTACCCCAGTGAAAATAATTCAGAGCGATGTAGAGGGCGAATACGCTCTGTTCATGTCTGATCATGAGAGTTAGAGGACTTTCGAATTAGAGTAGATTGTTGACCTTTAATATGAGATGGTAGAGGGAAGGTGGGAGATGTCAGATGGGTAGATGGAAGGGCTGTAGAGTGGGGTCGTAGGTGGAAATTCAAGGTGGTCATACCAGAATCCCCTCTCAACCTACAGTACACTCTAACGCCTAATGTCTTGTTTGACCGCCCCTGCCCATGGACGGGCGCGGGGCGGCGCATTTTTCGTGCCAGCCGCGTGTGTCCATTGCGTGTTACGTAACGTGTGGGTGACGGTATGCATACACCATGCCAACCATTGACTGTATAACACATGTTACGTAACAGTGTTATGACAGTATAACCCCATGCCGGGTAATATGTCAAACATGTGTTACGTAACAACACTGTACAGTATGCAGTGTCGCAATCGGTTGACATGCAGCACAAGTTATACATGCAACCACCTGATACATGATGGGTGCATGTTACGTCAATACAATGCAACAGTCCTGGAATTGTGACTGTAGCATTGTTGGGTTGTTTCATGTAAAACAAAACTAGGACAGCATTAGTTTTGTTTCATATGAAACAAAACTAGCGCCCTGCTACAATCCAGTGACAGGGCGCATTGTGTTACTTTTTGACAATATCCTTAATTGTCAAGGGTTTAGTTAGCAGCATGTTTGCTGCTGTCAGATATGCTAGGGTCTGTGCCCTAGCAGTGGCTTGTTCAACGTTGAGCATTGCCTTATTCTCTAAACAAGCAAAATAGACAAATATCGCCGATAACAGCAACTATAATCATTAGTTGCAATGCTAGCGCTTCAATACTGTAGCCGCCAGCTAAGAGCGTAAAACTTAAAACAATAAGCACTAACAAGCTTACAACAAACTCCAAAAAGTCTGGAAACGTTTTCATCGTAATACTCCAAGTTAGTGACACATCCTTGTGTCAGTGTGTGTTAGTCAGTGCTACGTTTTGTTACATTGAGTTCAACATCATACCCTCTTGCATACAAGAATTCCTTTAATTCTAGTAAAGTTTTACACCAAACTTTAGTGTAACCTTTTGGCGCATCTTTACTTACAGCTTCTGGCAAGTAGTAAAAATGGTCTACTATCCAAGTAGCTAGTTCATTGTTACCAATGTTATCAAGGCTAATCTTAGTCATGTCAATTCCCTACATTGTGCCAGTGTATTAGATCGGGTACACTGACTAACCCGCCTAATCCTGTATCGTTAGGGAGACAGCCGGATTAGGCTGACTGTCTCCCATTTGAGACTGTCACTGTGCGAGGACAGCCTCAATTTGCGCTATCCGACTGACGCGCAATTCAGTAAAATCGGATTTTATTGAAAATGTGGTATAAATAAAACCACAAATCAGGCCAAGTATAAAAAGATTGCGTAACATTGTTGTTTCTCCATGTTTGAGTTTATGCCAGTGTTTCATATGAAACACTGGCTGTTATGGGTTATACTGCTTTGGGCGCTTTAGCCTTACCTTTACCTTTTTTAATCGTTTCCGACTGGACTGTTTCTGCCTTAACAGTTTGCGGTTTAGCGGGTTTAGAATACTTTTCCAATATCGCCGCTATTGACAGAGAGGCATTCTCAAAAGCAGCGCGATTATTGTCATGTTTTGCGCTTTCCAGCGCTAACACTTCTTTACTGCCAACTTGCCGTGCTTTGGGATTGCTTTGTGCGCTAACCATGCTAGCAGCAAGGCGGCCCTCTACACTTCCAAGACTTGAATCTTGGCGCGGTCTAGCAAACGCCATGCCGGATTTTATCGCTTGCTCGTTAACTCCACGTAGCGCTACGTGGGCGTTTTTAGTCCAATTTTGCGTTAAAGCGTAGCAAAACTGTGCTAGCACAAAGTCGTGACTACGCCCCTTAATACCGTCACCCGCCAGAGGTACTGTGAAGTATGCCAAGGGGTTAGACATAGTAGACTGTACCTTGCCATTGACATGGAGTTTATACTGTTTAGCTAGCAGTCCAGTCCAGTATGACAACGTGTCACTACTGCATGACACTGAATTCATAGCGGATTGAAGCTTAGTGATTGCATTATTCAAAGAAGTTTGAGTAGCCATGATTAACTCTCCAATTTTGCAGCTTTGCGGAATTGCTTGGCTTGCGCTTGGAATGATGCGAGCATTGTGCCAAGTTCCAAAACTATTTTATAAGTTCCTATTTTCAAACGATTTTTATTTTCATTGCTTTGAATTAGCTTTTGCTTAATTGTTGTTTGCAATAAAGCGCTGTAGTGATAACTTGCTGATTTCATAGAAAAATAAATATTTTCAATCCAGTTTTTGAAACTCGAAAACAGGGTGACTAGCATGGGCATATTGTGACGTTGCGCGTCAACTTTTGACATTCACAAACACTAGGCGAAGCCCTTGGAGACAGCGCTTATTCTATAAACCGAACCTAACGCCAATTTTTCAAAGCTTGTTTCATACGAAACAAGCACATAGGACTTAATCTATAAACCCTAGCAGAAATCTAACACCAATTTTTCAAAACATTGTTTCATATGAAACAAAATAAAACCTTGACCATACACAAAACCAAATGACCACTTCAAAGTAGTGTTTCATATGAAACAAACCAAATTATGTACTGCGTATTTTTCTCTCACATTAGCTAACCATGCCAAATACCTCACCTTCTTCTCTAACCACCCACTACCACCAATTACCATTATATCTAACACATGTCACACAACCTAACAACCCAATACTCACACACTGACACAGTGATTCCATTCGTAATTTTTCATCTAGTCAAAACAGTTCCATAAAAATTTACAGATTATTTCTAACACCTGAAATTTCGTTTCAGTAAAATTTGACAGTGATACTGTCCATCATATATAGTATCCATTCATTCATTATATTGGAGTGCTTGATCATGCTAGAACATTACAACATTCAAATTGCCGTGTTAGAAAAACTGGTAGATTCACATAAAACAGAACTGACTGTACGACATGTGTTGGATGAATTAGAATATCTGAAACACTGTATACGCACTATGGAAGATGAAGTATATCATTGGGAGTTGTATTTCGGACGGTTACCTTAATTGTTAATATGCTTCATGGCCTTCTGCCATGAAGCATTCTTTAAGAATATAGAGTTTAAGTATGAACGCTATTGGTAAAAAATACGGAAAACTAACTATTATCGCTTATGTAGATTACACTTGGAGTGCTCGGTATTTATGTCAGTGTGAATGTGGAAATACAAAAGTAGAAGCGTTGAGTAATTTAAATCGTAGAAAACGAACTCGATTTGATTGTGGTAAATGTCCAAAAACTGATGAAGAATACAAACAATGGTTTTTATCGAAAGTGGTTAAAACAGATTCATGTTGGCTGTGGAATCAATCCTTAGATCGAGATGGTTATGGTTCTGTTAACATAGAAAACATTCGATTAAAAGCTCATCGTGCAGCTTACTTTTTATTTGTAGGTGACTTTGAAGATGATAAATTTGTATGTCATACGTGCGATAATCCACGTTGTGTAAATCCAGATCATTTGTTTTTGGGAACTCATCAAGACAACGAACGTGATAAAGATTTGAAAGGTCGTCGCCCGATTACTTCAAATGGCAAAGTGACTGCTTTAAAAGACGCAGATGTAATAACCATTCGAGAGCAGTTTGAATTATTATCAGGTACTAATTTACAACGTTATCATTATCTTGCTGAAAAATTCCAATGTAATGCACGAATCATAGAACGTATTGTTAAACGACAATTCTTTAAAAATGTGAAGTCTAAAGAAATTAAACCTTCGAATAAAGTCAATCCATTTTCTTTTTTATCGAGACTAAAACAATGAATATTATGAAATCTTATAATTTCTGTTACGCACACCGTGTATGGAATCAAGTACTGAGTACAGGTGTAACGTGTAAGTGCAGATATTGTCACGGACATTCTGGTAAAATCGATCTGTGTTTGACTGGTAATCTTGTAAACGGAATGATCATTGATTTCAACGAGTTACAGTTCATTAAAACATTTATTGATTCAGTGATCGATCATCATATGCTGTGTGATATCTACGATCCATTGGTTCCACATTATTTTAAGTTACTGAACAGCAACGTATTATGTTTCGAGGATCGGGGGCTTTATCGAGTGGTGAATCAAAACTTTATGAAAGACTTGGCTGTGGAACTGCAAGAGTTTGGTTCTTCATTAGTGTTTATTGATGGAGTGCCCAGTGCTGAGAATTTAGCTTTATGGTTGGGTACAATGATTACCGAATTGTTATTACAGAATAAAGTGTGTGAAGAACGAAATGTTCGTTTAGTGTCATTGAAGTGGTGGGAATCTGAAACAAGCTATGCAGAGTACATTGTATGAATACTCAAAAACCCACTCCGGTGAATTACTCCAATTCGCAGTGTGAAGTAGAAGAAATATTCTATACTTTGCAAGGGGAAGGTCCTTTTACTGGACATCCTGCGGTGTTCATTCGATTATCAGGTTGCACTCTTCTTTGTTCGCTCTGCGATACGAATTACAGTTCATTTCATTCAATGACGGTAGATGACGTGGTGGAGCAAGCTATAAACATCCAACACAACGCCCAATTAGCCGTTGTAACGGGCGGTGAACCGTTCCGGCAGTACCCATTGGCTCCATTGATTGATGCACTGCTACAGCGGTTTTTGACGGTACAAATTGAAACTTCCGGGTCATGCTACCAACCCACATTTACCGCTTTGAAAAAAGCATATCCTGAACATATCAAAGTGGTGTGCAGCCCCAAAACACCCCGACTCCATCCGCTAATTCTGCAACACATTGATGCTTATAAATACGTCGTGCGCTTTGGAGCAGTGGATAAAGATGGATTACCCAATGAAGAACCCCAAAAGTTTCGTACTACTCCCGTCGCCAAACCCCACGATCCCCATATTCCCGTGTATATTTCGCCATGGGATGAAAAAGATTTAGAACTGAATATTCTAAATACGCAACAAGCCGTGGATGTGTGTTTAAAACACGGGTATTTTTTATCATTGCAAATTCATAAGATCGTGAACTTGCCTTAACTTTAAGAGCGTAGATTTTTATGGAACGTAGAAATATTGAACTTCGTCCCAATCGTGCGGTGACTCGTAGTATCCAAGCCATTCCTCCCAGTCAGCGAAATTTAAAAATTTCAGCGGATGAATCCCATATTGTGGATGCAATGGAAAAGAAACCCGAAAATCATTTCGGGACTTTAGCCCATCACACCAAAACTCTGGATATGGATTTATTGACTAAACGAATCTTGAAAAAAGGATCAAAAGAGTTTGAACCGCCGGTTAAAGAGTTGATTGGTGAGGTGCCACCTGGTCATGAAAACGGTGTACTTTTAACACATAGCCAAGTCTGTCGAATGTTTGATGTAACAGGTATGACTGTGTATGACTGGCGTAAACGTTTAAATCTTCCTGTCATTGTTTTATCCGGGGGTAAGCGACCACCCGTTCGTTATGATGAAGGGGTGGTGTTGGCTTGGGCAGAGTTACACAGTCGTAAAATAGTAAAAAACGATTATCGAGAGTGGATGTAACATGGAGAATTGAGTATGAGTGAAGAAACATTAAAACAAATCCGTCAATTACTACCTTCGTTAGTGGACAGTGAACTGCAACAAATCATCTTATTAGCGACAAAATTACGTACTCGTGAAAATCAAGAATCGAGTGTCAATGCATGGTACATTGCACTCAGTACGGCATTGATGTCACGAATGGATTGGCGGACTCCTCCCATCAAAGCTTTACCCGATCATACCAAAACCCAAATTCAGAAAACGGGTGATGGTTTATTGGTTTGGCTCAATGAAGTGTTTGAACCACCATTAACCAAGATTGAACAACAATGGGCATTGAACTGGTGTGCTCAGTTGTTGGCAGATTCGTTAATGGATCGAGAGCGTCCATTGTGTTTGAATGGATTACTCAATGCCGCACCTGAAATTCCTTGGGTAATTAATCAAGCGTTTCCGGGTTACATTAAAAACGGAGCATTGCGTTGGGTTATTAAGAATTCGATTAACGGTCATGTTTGACTTTGTGCAGTTTTGCGAAGAACATCGAATTCCGTATATTGTTCGTGGTGTCAATAAAAAAGTCTCAGACGATTGTAATATCAGTTGCCCATTTTGTAATGCCAGTGCTGACCCCGATCCTTCTATGCATTTGGGAATTGATTCACAAAAAGGCGTTTATTCATGTTGGCGCAATCCACGACAACACCGAGGACGTACTCTTCATAAATTAATTATGAAGTTGATCCGTTGCTCATATTATACCGCGTGTGAACTGTTAGGTCAGCAAACGATCTGGTTAAAAGAAGGATCTTTTGAATTATTAGCGGATG
>ERZ761593.8-NODE-8-length-24641-cov-18.693403_pt1 | contig 24641 bp, 23 predicted proteins | sample MGYA00433094_ERZ761593 | MGnify/ENA primary metagenome ERZ761593 (study PRJEB28899, sample SAMN03785551) | bioreactor sludge metagenome | biome: EBPR Sludge; feature: EBPR Bioreactor; material: 0.22µm filtered reactor supernatant | place: Saint Lucia: Queensland...
CAGGTTTGGTCACGTTGACCGGAACGCTTGGGCAATATCGCCTGTCTGGCCCAACCGATGCCAATGCAACGGCCACGCTTGGCAGCGAACTGATCACCAACGGGGGATTTACATCTGATCTATCCGGCTGGGCGGCTGGTGCTGGCTGGTCATGGTCGTCTGGCGGCGCGCTACACGCAGCCGGCAATACGGCTACTCTGGAGTCTGCCGTAACAGTAACGTCTGGAAATACATACCAGCTTGCCGTGGTTATTTCCGGACGGACGGCTGGGTCTGTTGCGATGGCTTTAGGGGCGGTAGCCGCTATTGAGAGCGCAGCTTCAACCGCTTTTTCAGTATCGTCATCGAGAACGGTCGTGGCTGGAGCATCCGGTGCTGTAACTGTGACGATTACGCCGACAACGGATTTTGACGGAAGAATAGACGATGTGTCTCTGAAATCTGTCACGTTGGGGTCGTTCCCGCCGGCAATGGGTTTGCTGGAGGCGGGATCGATGACAACTGAGTTGCGGCAGTCGCGACTCAGACAGGTGGTTTCACTAGGGCAGGACGCTGGGAGGAGCAACACCACTGGCAGTGCAAACACCAATGTCGGGGTAAATGCCGGATACAGCAATACTACTGGGACTTGGAATACCAACTACGGGCGAGACGCTGGAAACCGCTGCACCGTGGGCATTGCCAACACAAACGTCGGGGTAAATTCCGGATACACTAACGCATCAGGCGGGTCGAACACCAATATCGGCGCCAACGCCGGTTACAGCCTCACGACAGGCAGCTCGAATACTAACGTAGGAGATAATGCCGGCTACAGAATCAGCACTGGCACCTCAAATTGCAGTATTGGCCGCGGCGCTGGCAGGGGGATCACAACAGGCAACACCAATACCTATGTGGGGAGGGACGTAGGTTACAACCAGGAGACTGGCAACGGCAACGTCGCTGTAGGCAACAACGCCGCGCGGTATATCGCAGACGGCGTGACCGCATTGGTGACAGGAAATAACTGCGTTTATATCGGCACGTTGACAAAAGCCTCCGCCGATTCCGTCACGAACGAAAACGTCTTCGGCTACAACGCCACCGGCATCGGCAGCAATAGCTGCGTCCTCGGCTCGTCCGCGGTCACCAAATGCCAGATCTTCGGCGACATCATCCTCGACAAGACCGTCACCGCCGGCGGCACCACCGGAGCGCAGACGATCAACAAGACCGTCGGTAGCGTCAACTTTGCCGCAGCTGCCAGTTCGCTCGTCGTCACCAACAGCCGCGTCACGACGGCCTCTGTCATCATCGCCACCGTCGCGACCAACGACTCGACGATGAAATCTGTCGTCGCCGTCGCCGCATCCGGTAGCTTCACCCTCACCGCCAACGCCGCGGCGACCGCCGAGACGCGCGTCAACTTCATCGTCATCAACTGAGGCCAGACATGCCACTCAACCGCGACGACATCATCAGCGAGGCCGCGATCTCCGGGTCCGCTGGCATCACCTGTAACCGCATCGAGATCGTCATCGACCCGGTCTCGCGCAACCTGCGGGCCAACTTCCTGCTGTCGAAAATCACTGTTCTGAACAGCGGAAAATACTTCGAGGAATCCATGCAGCCGATCAGCGTCGATCTGTCCGACGGCACCGGAACCAAGACCTTCCCGATCTACAACCGCCGCACCGGCCTGCCTGCGGCTGGAGGACAGACCAGACAGTACGACACCCTGACGCGTGACCTGATGAGCCTGTTCTTCGCGACCGCGGCGGCTTCTGGAGTCGCGTAACGACTGCTGACGAAGGAAGACAAATGCCTGAGCCCAACGAACCCGACTACCGCCAATCTGCCGTCACCGGAACGAAGTGGCGCCGGTCCTGCCACGGCGAATTCGACAACGCGTACGCACGGACCCCGTGGATCCGCTTCGACTGGGAGGACCGCGTCCTCCTCGCCGACGGCTCTACGATCGGCACCCCGGCCGGATCGACCCAGCGCGAGTTTTCCGACCCGCGCGCCACGCTCGCCCTGCGCGACCCGGAGACCGGCGCCCTCACCGGCCAGACCATCACGCACGGCGAGCTCTACGCGATCCTCTGGAGCCTCGCGATGGAATCCGCCGCGCGGGCCGACGCCGCGGCGGCTGGAGTCGCGTAATTGCGCGCTACCTGGCGTTCGCACATTCCTTGGCGTGCGCGCGTCACGTGGCGCGGACGCGGGTATTCCACTGTTCCGCCCCTGATTGTCGACGAAACCATCCCGCTCGTCTTTCCCCCGGAACTCGGGATTTCCGCTTCACAGCGGCTGTGGTCGGAAGAAGTGGCCCTGGCGATCACGCGCGACGGAGAGCCGATCGATCAGCTTGAGGTGGCCTATGAGTTCAGCAATGGACGACGTTTTTATTCCCCGTGATGAGACCTACGAAGAACTCCCAGAGCCGGTACGGATGGTGGTCTCGTGCGAGGAGTACCTCTGGCTCAGCGACGCCGAGAAGGCGCGGCTTGAGCGCGATTTGACGGAACCGGAGTGGGCATGAGCGAACTGACGCAAGCAGACCGGATCACCGCCAACGACATGGTTCTGGCGAAGGACATGGCGGACGCGCTGTTCTCGCACTACCCCAGGCACTTGTGGGGGGTGAACGTGGAGGGGGCGCAGGGCATGGCCTATGTTCGCCTGTTGTCGGTGTCGGGCAAGTACGGGTTCAAGCTGCGCCTGCCGCAGAACTACTCGGCAAGCGAGTTCAGGCAGCGCGTCGTGCGCGCCGGTGGCGAGATTCTGGAGCGGTACCGCCTGCGCCGGGGCACAGCGGACTGGGAAGAGATTAACGGCTTGCCGGTGGCTCCGACTGGTATCGTACAAGGGGACCTTGCCGCATGATCACGAACTCGCGAGCGTTGCAGCTGGCGCGCGATGCCTACTCCGGGAGCACCCGGTATTTCGACGCCAACGTCCGTACCCGGCTGGAGCAGGACATCCGGATGTTCCAGTCCCGGCATGCGCCGGACTCGAAGTATGCGTCGGACGCTTATCGCGCGCGGTCACGATTGTTCCGGCCGAAGTCGCGCGCTACGGTCAGTCAGAACGAGGCGATCGCCGCACAGGCGTTCTTCTCGACTATGAGCCCGGTGGCGGTCAGTGCGATTGACGAGCAGGACCCGCTGCAACTGGCGGCGGCCGAGACGATGCAGGCTCTGCTCACCCATCGGCTGCAGAAGAGCGTTCCCTGGTTCCTTACGCTCATGGGGGCGTACCAGGATGCGCAGGTTACCGGCGCCGCGCTGGCGCATCTCGACTGGGAATACCTGCCGGAGCGCGGGATCGACCGGCCGAGTATCCGGCTGGTGCCGTTGGAAAATTTCCGTTTCGACCCGGCGGCCAGCTGGGCCGATCCGATCGGTACCTCGCCGTACCTGATCGAGTTGATCCCGATGTACATCAAGGACGTCAAACGGCGCATGCGGATTGGCACGGACGGAGCGGCGCCGAAGTGGTTTCCGTTGCCGGAGTCCGAGTTGCAGAGTTCGGCGCAATCGTTCGACAACACCCGCCTGCTGCGCGACGAGGGCGCCAGCGACGCGCGCGATGTCAAGGCGACGACCGAGTTCTCGGTGGTCTGGGTGCATCGCAATATTGTCGAGGACGGGGGCGTCGACTGGTGCTACTACACGCTGGGCGATCGGTTCCTGCTCAGTGAGCCGGTCCTGCTCGCGCAGCAGTATGGGCACCCTCAGCGGCCTTACGTGCTGGGCTGCTGCGTCGTCGAGACGCACCGGCCGTACAAACCCTCTGCCGTGCGACTGACGCGGTCGCTGCAAGAGGAAATGAACGAGCTGGTCAACCAGCGCATCGACAACGTAAAACTGGTCCTGAACAAGCGTTACTTCGTCAAGCGCAACAAGCAGGTGGACCTGCGCAGCATCACGCGCAACACCCCAGGCAGTGTCACGATGATGTTGGATCCGGATGGCGACGTGCGGGTGGTCGATACGCCGGATGTAACGGCATCCAGCTACCAGGAGCAGGACCGGCTGAACCTCGACTTCGACGAAATCGCAGGGTCCTTCTCGAATTCGAGCGTACAGAGCAACCGGCGAATGAACGAGACCGTCGGCGGTATGCAGATGCTGACCGAGAGTTCCAACCAGCTGGCCAACTACCGACTGAAGACCTTCACCGAAACCTTCGTTGAGCCGGTCTTGCGGCAACTCGTGCTGCTTGAACAGGCCTGGGAGACGGACCAGACAGTCTTGGCACTCGCAGGCAAGCGGGCACGCCTGGAGCGTTTCGGTCTCGACCATGTGACGGACGAACTGCTGCTCGCCGAGGTGGTGCTGACGGTCGATGTTGGCATGGGGACGACCAGCCCGACGAACCAGATAAACAACCTGCTAACCGGCGTGCGCGGGGTCAAGGAGGCGCTGGCGGATTCGATCCTGGAGCGCTACGGCGTGGCGCCCGACGAGATCATCAAGGAGATTTTCGGCGCGCTCGGCTACAAGAACGGCGGGCGGTTCTTCCGCGAGACGGAAAATGCGCAAGTCGAGAGCCTGCGCGCGCAGCTGGAGAAGCTGCAGCAGCAACTCGAAGCCAAACACCCGCAGGCGGTCGTCGACGCCACCGTCGAAAAGCTGCTGGCGGAAGTCGAGTACATCAAGGCCAGGAAGGTTGCCGAGGGGGTCTCGGCAACGTACTCGGCAATCCAGACGGCGGAGAGCATCTCTTTGGCGCCGCAAGTCGCGCCGATCGCGGACAAGGTGCTCGAAGCGCAGGGGTACACCGTGCCGGATCCCCGAGGGGTCGATCCAGGGTTGCCGTTCAACGCCGCCGATGCGGCGGGGGTTTCGCCGGCAGCTGCCGAGGCGCTGCAGACCGGGCCAGTCGAGGTTCCCGAGAGCGGCAACACGAGCCCGATGTTTCCGGCAGTCGCCGACAGTCCGCGGCAGGGCATTGAGACGGAACAGAACGATGGTTGATCGCGGCGTGCACTTGTGCGGGGGTGGTGCAGGATGACCGAAGTGCAACAAATGGAAGCAGCGGTAGCACTCGGGCTGCACGTGGAGGGGTTTCTCTCCGGACCGATCGGGAAGTATCTCGTCGGTCGAGCCGAAGAGGAAATCGACGCGGCGCTTCAGGAGATGAAGACCGTGATGCCTACTGACACGCCGCGTATCGTGGCATTGCAGAACGTGATTCACCGCGCCGAGTCGATCCAGTATTGGCTCGCCGAGGCGATCCAGGCGGGGCTCAACGCGCAGCAGGAACTGGTTGATAACGGGTAAAGGACAGACAAATGCAGGTGGATGCTGCCGGCGCCACCCTGACGGGCGTGCCGGAAAGAGGAACGGAAGAGGGCAACGTGCCAGTGGCGCAACTGTCGAGCCGCAGAGAGGCAGCACTGCAGGCCATCGAGGACGCGGTAGCGCAGCAGCGCTCCGCTGAACTTGGGGTGCCGCAAGAGACCCCGCCCCCGGAAGACGAGCAGCTGCAGACGCAGATGGCCGACGAGGTCATTTCCGATCCGGCCGGGCGCAGGGTACGAGTGAAGGTGGACGGAGTCGAGCAGGATGTGGCGCTCGACGAGGTCCTGCGCACGTTCCAGAAGAATTCGGCCGCCGACAAGCGGCTGGAAGAGGCGACCCGTTTGCTGCGGGAAGCCCAGCAGAGGCAGCAAGCGCAACCGCCCACTGCACAGGAAGACAGCAAGACCGGCACCGACCTGGCGCCGGGGGATACCGCGGACCGGAAGCAGCTTCCGGCCGAGGTGGAAAACCAGGTCAGCGCGGCATTGGACGCCATCTACTCCGGCGACCAAGAAGCCGCACGGGCAGCCCTCGTCAAGGTCTTCGAGCAGCAGTGGAGCGGCGCAGCGGCGCCTACTCCGGTTGCGGCGCCGCAGATCGACTACAACGAGGTCGCCCAGCGCGTACAGCAACTTCGCGAGGTCGATACCGCTCTAGAAACCATTCGGCGCGACTACCCCGACGTGATCGCCAACCCCGACATCGAGCTGCTGACCGCCATCAAGGTCAATGCCCGCGTCGCCGAGGGAACCCCTCGTCACGTGGCCATGCTCGAATCGGCGAGCGAGGTGTATGCCTCGCTGGGCAAGACGCCAGGGCGCCAGCAAGCCGACCGGGCAGGCGAATCACGGGACGAGAAGTTGAAGCAGAAGGCCGCACGAGACTACATCGCGCCGGCCAGTGTGGCAGCCCCAAGCGCGGAAGCGCCGGAGCCCTCGAACCCGGCTGACGTGATCCGTCAGATCGCGGCGCGCAGGCTCGGGCAAAGCCTGGCGCTGGCGGGCCGCTGATCAACTTTTTGAGATAAAGGAGACCCGCCATGGCCGGTCAAATCTGGGTCACCAACACGCTTGGTGGCTACATGTACTCGGAAACCCTGTCCAAAGTGCTGCGCATGGCCGTGCAGCCGCTGTGCAAGTTCCGCCAGTTCGCCGACGTCAAGGACGCCGCGACGCAGGGCAAGGGCAAGGGCGACACATTCCACTGGAACGTCTACAGCGATGTGGCCTCGGCCGGTACGGTGCTGACGGAAACCAGCACGATGCCCGAAACGAACTTCACGATCACGCAGGGCACGATGACGATCACGGAATTCGGCAATTCCGTTCCGTACACCGGCAAGCTCGATGACCTGTCGTTGCACCCTGTCACCGAGATCATCGGCAAGGTGCTGAAGAACGACGCGAAGAAGGCCTTCGATACGGCCGCCTACGCGCAGTTCAATGCGACGCCGCTGCGGGTCATCCCGACAGGCGGTACGAGCACCACGGCGATCACGCTGTACACCAACGGCACGGTCACCGGTACCAACAACGTGGCGCTCGGCAAAACGCAGGTCAAGCTGATCCTGGACACGATGCGGGAGCGCAACATCCCTGCGTACGAGGGGGACGACTACTTCGCCGTCGCACACCCAAGCACGTTCCGCCAGGTCAAGGACGATCTCGAATCGGTGCATCAGTACACGACCGAGGGCTTCGGCTTGATCGCCGCTGGCGAAGTCGGCCGGTACGAGCGATGCCGCTTCGTCGAGCAGACCAACATCGCCAAGGCGGGCTGGACCAACGGCAAGTCGAACCAGGCGTTCTTCTTCGGAAACGATACCGTGGCCGAGGGTATCGCGGTGCCGGAGGAGATGCGCGGCAAGATTCCGACCGATTTCGGCCGGGGCCGGGGCATCGCCTGGTACTACATCGGCGGTTTCGGTCTGGTCCATACCGTGGCGGCGCAGGGTCGCATCGTCAAGTGGGACAGCGCGGCGTAACCCGCCGGTAGCGCAACGCGAGCGGCGAACTGAGTGAATCGGTTCGCCGCCCGATGCAGGAGGTAGCGGTATGGGTCTGAAATTTCTATTCGGCGGCGAGAGTCTGACCGGGGCATCGCAAAAAGCGGTTTCCCAAGGCTTTGATGTGGCATCCCAGCCGGCCGAGCGCGAGTGGATGTTCGTCCAGGGCCCCCCGGTCGAAAACCCTAACCCTGCGCGGCGCGGGTTTCAGTCGCGAGGTTTTTGGGACAACACGTCGCAGGTAACGGAAGAAATGGAGAGCGACAATGGAAAGTGATGCCTACACCCCTACAGGGGAGCTACAGGGCGATGATCGCCCGGTCCCCTACCGGGGCTGCACGACCGGGGTCTTGGCGGGCACGCACGGCCGGGATTTCGGGATGGACGCGGTTCATCGCATGGGAGGCATCGCGGGCGACACCGGCAGCGACGCGGCTTTCTCCTTGGAATCAGAAAGCCCGTTGCAGTTCTCGGGCAAGACGAACCGTCCGGATGAGTCGCTGTGCGGCTGTCTGGAGAGCGCCTGATGAGCGAGCTGGACCGAAGCCGGGCGTTTGGCGAAATCTACGGTGACGAAGAAGGCCGGAGGTTCGAGCAGGACGGGCAGTTCTTCGACGGCACAGGCAAGCTGATCACTTCCGAAGCGCCAAAGCCGCGGCGCAAGCCTGTAGTGACAGAGACGCCCGTTGTGGATCCGGCCGGGCTGGATCAGGCCGCGGCGCAGCTTCTCTCGTAGGGGGTAGGGTGGTCCTCACGCAGACCCGGTTCGGGGCGATGCTGGTCAACGAGAACGACGTGTTCGTCGGGCGTTCTCTGATCGCCTACGGCGAGTTCTCCCAGGGGGAGGCCAATTTGTTTTCGGACATTGTTGAACCGGGGTGGCGGGTGGCCGATGTCGGCGCGAATGTCGGCGCGCACACCTTGCTCTTTTCCCGCCTGGTCGGCCCCAGGGGCAGCGTACACGCCTACGAACCCCAGCGGGCCGTCTACAACCAGCTGTGCGCCAACCTGGCGCTGAACGACGCGCACAACGTCTGGGCGCACCGGGCGGTGGTCGGAGCGGGAGGTGGAAGCATCGCCCTCGGGGACGTCGATCCGCATGCCGAGTGTAACTTTGGCGGGTTATCGGTCGATGCGCTGCGGCAGGAAGGCGCGGAGGCGGTTCCTGTGATCCCGCTGTCCGGGGATTTTCACTTCATCAAAGTGGACGTCGAAGGCATGGAATCCGAGGTGCTTCGGGGGGCGAAAGATTCGATCGCCCGTAACCGCCCTCTGCTCTACGTCGAGAATGACCGAGACGATAAGTCCCCGGAGTTACTGCTGCTCCTGGAAGAACTCGGGTACGACGCGTTCTGGCACGTCACCCCGTTGTTCCCGGAAGAAAATTTCAGGGGCAACGCAGAGAACATCTGGGGGGCAAACGCCAACTACGTATCCCTCAACCTCTTCTGCACCCCAAAAGAGCGCCCGATGAACCACGACCTGGACAAGGCCCGGGAATGCAGCAGCGACTATCTGAGGAAGCGCTTTTCGTGATACCGGAATATCCCCCTGAGCACCCAGGAAACGGGGCGATCTGGGACCTCGTCCCCTACACCCGCGGCACGGTGCTAGACGTAGGCGGCCCGTACGTCAAGCCGTTCCCCCAGTTCATCAAGGTTCACGACTCCCCAAACACGGATAACAAACCAGACCTGGTGGCGGACTGCGCGGATCTCTCGAAGTCCGTGCACGCCGGGAGTGTCGATGCGGTTTTCAGCGCGCACATGTTGGGGGACATCGAGGATTACCGGGCCGCACTAGCGAGCTGGTGGGCGTGCGTGAAGGTCGGCGGGCACCTGGTGCTTTACCTACCGCACAAGGACCACTACCCGAACATCGGCTGCCCAGGTGCCAACCCGGACCACAAACACGACTTCGAACCGCAGGACATCGTGCGCGCCATGCGAATGTTGCGCGGAGGCTGGGACCTGGTGGTGCAGGAGGTGCGCACCGAGGGGCGGGAATACTCGTTCCTGCAGGTCTTCCGGAAGCGCCGGGACGACAGCCAGCAGTTCCCGTACATGGCGTACCAGAAGCCCAAGAAAACGGCCTGCGTCGTTCGCTACGGCGGTTTCGGCGACATGCTGCAGGCAGCCAACATCCTGCCGGCGCTGAAGCGGCAAGGTTACCACGTGACGATGATGACGACGCCCGTCGGGCAGGACATCCTGCGGCACGACCCGCACATCGACGACTGGTTCATCCAGGATCCGGATCAGGTGCCGAATCACTGGCTGAATGCGTTCTGGGCGCACGTGTCGCAGCGCTTCACGCGCTTTATCAACCTCTGCGAGTCGGTCGAGGGAACGTTGCTGGCGATGCCTGGGCGGGCTAACCACGCCTGGCCGTTTGCCCTCCGGCATGCCCGGATGAACGACAACTACCTCGAATTCACGGCCAGCCTGGCAGGAGTGCCGAATACCCGCGATGCCCGGTTCTACGCAACCCCGGCGGAGAAAAAAGCGGCTCGGGCGCGGTTGCTGCTTGATGGTCTAAACGTCGTCTGGGCGTTGTCGGGGTCGAGCATTCACAAGTTCTATCCTGGGCAGGACGTTGTTATCGAGCAAATTCTGCAGGCCTACCCCGCCTGCCGGGTGTTTCTGGTCGGCGATGCGGCCTGCAAGCTGCTCGAACAGGGGTGGGAGCACGAACCGCGAGTCGTTTGCCTGTCGGGGGAGTTGGCTATCCGGGACACGCTGGCACTGGCGCAAGTGGCGGGCTGTGTCATCGGCTGCGAGACGGGCGTGCTCAACGCCGTCGCGTTCCTGCCGAACCGCAAGGTGGTTCTACTCTCCCATTCGTCGGTCGAGAACCTCACCAAGCACTGGATCAACACAGCCAGTCTGGTTCCGGACGCGGTGTGTCACCCCTGCCACCGGCTGCACTATGACCGGACGTTCTGCCCGCAGGATGAGGCCACAGGAGCGGCCGTGTGCCAAGCTAGCATCGCCCCCAAAGAGGTATTCGCCGCGATGGGCGTCTTCCGGACGGAGGAGAGCGCAGCATGAACGTCGGCCAACTGGAAGCGGCCTACCGGGTGCAGACAGGGGACACCGTCGCGGCCAAGTATCTATGCTCGCGCGCTGACTTCCTGCTGCGGCTCAACGAGGCGCAAGTCGAGGCGGCGCGGCGGTCGCACATGTTGATTGACTCCTCCACGCCGGAGTTGACTGAAGTGACGGTTTCCGCCGGACAGGCCGTGGTCGAGCTGGATCCGCGGATCATCCGGGTCCGGCGGGCCTGTCGCTTGCCGCAGCGCTGGCCCTTGGAGAAGACTTCAGCTCGGACGCTGGATCGTTGCCTGCCCGGCTGGGAAGCGGCGGCCAACAGTACCCCGTCAAGGTTTGTGACGGATTGGCAGTCTGGCGCGCTGCGCCTGTACCCACCGCCAGTCGCGGCAGTGACGCTGGCCCTGACGGTCATTAGGGAACCGCTGGACTCGCTCTCTGACAACACGCACGAACCAGAGCTGCCCGCCCGCTGCCACCTGTCGCTGCTGGAATGGGTCAAGTACCGGACCTACAGCGCACAGGACCCGGACAACTTCGACTCGGTGGCCGCGGAAAAGGCTTTGGCCGCCTTCACCGCAGAGTTCGGCCCGGCGATCGGTGCGATCAATGAGCACTGGTCTTCCGAGCAGGACTGGGACAACGGAGAGTTCTGATGACGTTGAAGAAGAATCTCGAGATCGTCGAAGGGACCACATTCTCCTTGGTGGTCTATTGGGAAACTACGCCTGTGGTGTACAAGGCGATCACGAACGTCTCGCAGACCGCGCCGGTGCGCATCACGGCACCGGGGCACGGAGCGCTTGAGGGGGTGAGAGCTACGGTTACCGGGGTTCGCGGGATGAAGGAGATCAATGCGGCCGAACCGAATGCGCTAACCGATGACGACTACCACCGAGTAACAGTCGTCGATGCGAACAACATCGAGTTCAACGACGTGAATGCCTCGGATTTTCGGGCGTATGTAAGCGGCGGCTACCTGCAGTATTTCACGCCGGTTGATTTGACCGGTTTCTCGGCCCGAATGAGCGTGCGAAATCGCAGGGGCGTAACTAACCTGCTGGAATGTCTGGTGGACGGAACTTCGGGAACGACCAAACCGGGCGCGGCAGGGGCGGACGGCACCGTTACCTGGGCCGCGGCGAGCACGGGCGCCCCGGATCAGGAGTGGCAGCCGGATCACGCCTACGTAATGGGAGACTTGGTGGACACCGAAGAACTACTTCGGCTGACGGATGGTAACGGGCGCATCCTGCTCGACGACGTGGCGCAGACGATCACGCTTTCCGTGTCCGCGGCAGACACGGCCGCCATTGACTGGAAGACGGGCGTGTATGACCTTGAAATGGTTAGCCCGGACGCCACACCGGTTGTCACAAAGTTGCTGTCTGGCAGAGTCACCGTGGTCGAAGAGGCAACGGTGCTGTGAATGGACGCGGTCTTCTGTCGTAACGAACCCCAGGAAACACGGGTTCTCGCCCGTTCGGTTTGTGTCTTTGCAACGGCGGGTAGCCTCTCATCGGTCGGCGCTCTTGTTGCGCAAACCCTGATCTCCGTCTGTACCGAGCCGGCTGTTCTGTCGGCGCAAGTACGTCCCGGCGCCAGCCTCTGACGCTAACTCTACAAGGAAACCACCATGGCCGGAAAAACCGCCTACCTCGAAAACGCCCTGCTGAAGCTCATCTTTCAGGCGGTCGCCATCGCCAACCTGGCGGACAATGCCGCGTCTTCGCCGGCAACGACGCTGTACCTCAGTTTGCACACAGCGGACCCGACTGACTCGCCCGCGACTGAACAGGCGGAGAATGAGACGACGTACTCGGGCTATGCGCGCAAAGCGCTCACCCGGAGCAGCGGCGCATGGACGGTGACCGCCAACTCGGTTTCCCCTCTGGCTAACGTTGATTTCGATGCCGTCGTATCCGGTTCCGGAACGATCACGCACGCCGGGGTGGGGCTGTCGGCATCCGGCAACGGCAAGCTGCTCTACTCCGGAGCCATCACACCGGCGATCACGATTGCGGCCGGTGTCATCCCGCGCCTGACGACCGCATCCGCGATCACGGAAACGTGAGCTTGGCCGGGTAGCAGGTCGTGTCGATCGCCTGGGGTACGCCTACCACCTTCTATGGGATAGGCGGGGAGCAACGGTTCTGGGTCGAGGTTGAGACCAACGTCTTCGCTTCGTTCGGGTGGTCCGAGGGGGTCCTGCTCGAATACAACCCAAGTACCGAGGATTTCGACGTTTCGGCGGTCACGGAGCCTACCCCGGCAACCGCATCGGCGGCGGCGGCGTCTAGGCTGGCTGACGGGCGCATTTTGCTCGCCGGGGGCGACTCTTCAGACTCGACGTATCTCGGTACGTTCTCAGCTGGTGATTTTACCTGGGTCGCATCTACCGACCTTCCTTTTTCTCAGCCCGGTGGGCATGCACAGACGATTCTTGGTGACGGCCGCATTTTCGCGCTCGATGTTACCGGCGTTGAGGGAGTTGTGTGGCTTGGCGAAGTCAGTGGTAACACCATTTCTTGGACGGAAGCCACGGTTACATCCGGAACGGCCGACACCCTCCCAGCACGAGCGGTCACGCTCGATGATGGGAGGGTGCTGGTAGCGTGGTCGCCCGTTTACCTGTCTTTCGCTACCGTTACCGACGACAACGTCGGGTGGGAAGACGCCACCGTGACCGGTGGAACGTTCCCCGGAACCCCCTTGTTCCCGTCAGTTGCCGCACTATGGCCGGACGGGGTGCTGGCTGGGTGCGGGTTTGATTCGTCATCATCGGACCCATATCCGGGGGAGTATTTCCCGAACGTCGCGGGGGCAGAAATTGCAGGCACCGATGTTGACCTAACCGATTTTGACCCGGTTCCCGTAGACCATCCGGAAGTCTATTCAGGTTTCTTTCGGTTGTCTGACGGCAAAATAGCGGCACTGCTTTATGACCTCGAAACTAGCGAGGATGTCTGGGTACTCGGCACGGATAGCAACGCCTCCCCGATCAGGCAAACAAAGCTATCAGTCTCGGCTGCAGCTACGGCGGCATTCGTCGCCGGGTCAGGCGTAGATCCAGGAGTGCTGGAGGTGCTCGCAGGATCCAGCACGGAGTGGGTCAACCCGGGTCGCGCGTTACAAATCTCCTGCCCCTCTACTGCGCATTTCTGGGCGCCATCTTACGCCCGGCTCTCGGTAGCAAGCGCTTCGTCCGCCGACTTCCGGGCGTCGAGCAAAGTACAGTTCTCCTGGTACTTACGGTGCGCGAGCCTTGCGGCCTTCCGCGCCAGGTTCGAGAAGCCTGTTGCGCTGCGGTTCTATGGTCGGAGCGCAGCACGCTTTGCCGCGGTGGCGTTTGTTCCCGGTGGATTGCTTTCTGCAGGTAATGCGCACGGGGAATTTCACGGCCAAGTCTTGGCGCGTGTAGCTTGGTCGGCGGCCGCAGGCAGCTCTCTCTTGTCGCAGTCTGCGGCCTATGCCCCTGCCGTGCTTTCCGCCGGGGGAGGGGCCGCCGCCAATTTCCCGGCGGTGAAGTTCAACGGGGGGAGGATGGCGCTTTCAGGGGCGGCGGTCTGCTCGTTCACCGGCGGGGCGATCCCGGTAGTTCCCTGGATCGACATAGCGCGCCTGGATTCCGTGCACGTGCTCCACAAACCGCAGTTCGTTTACGCAGGAGGTAGCGCTTGAAATTCGGACCGTTCCTTGGGTTGGACAACCTACGGGAGGTGAACGAGCTTGCCGTGTTCGAGAACGGCAAACCGGCCGGGCAGTATCTCCGGCACGCCTTCAACGTCGATCTCGACCGCACGGGCCGGGTTCGTCGCCGGAGCGGGTTCGCGCAGGCGAAAGCGCTACCAGGGGCGCACTCGCTCTGGTCGAACCAGTCGCGCACGCTGTTCTGCCGGAACTCGAAGCTGTACGAGGTCACCGCGTTCTCGCCAGTCACCGAGAGCCTGCTGACCTCACTCGCGGCGGACGACGCGATGAGCTTCGCGGACCACAACGGGGACATCTTCTTCAGCAACGGCACGGACGCCGGCAAGCTCCGCAAGAACGAGGTGTACCCCGAGCCTTGGTCCCTGGCGGTTCCGTCAGCCCCCGCGGTCTCGCTGGTCGCCGGTTCTCTCCTCCCAGGGGGCTACCTGCTCAGCGTGACCTTCTCCACCGCGGACGGCGAGGAGGGGGGCGCAAGCCCGGTACAGCGGATCATGTTGACGACGGACAGCGACATCCACGTGACCGCACCTTCCGCGGCGCCGGGGGCGGCCTTCTTCAACGTGTACCTGTCCGCGCGGGACGGCGAGGCGCTGACCTGGCACTCGACCGTTGCCGCTGGGGCGGGCACCGTGGTGATTGACGCGCTCAGTACCGGGCACACGTTACGGCAGCAGCACATGGCGGTGCAGCCCGCCGGGCAAATCGTCGCCATCCACTACGCGCGGCTGCTGGTTGCGTCCGGGGCGATCCTGACCTATTCGCAGCCGCGCACACCGGGCAAGTACCTGCCCAGCAAGGGGTTCATCCAATTCCCGGAACGTATCACCAACGTCGTCCCGTGCTCCGGCGGCGTGTACGTGACCACGGAAGCCATCAGCTACTGGCTCTCCGGGCCGGACATCGCAACGGCCGCGATGCGCGTGCTACTCCCCTACGGGGCGGCGGAGGGGAGCCGGTTTAGCCTGCCCGATGGCCAATTGGTCGGCTGGTACGGCGATTCCGGTGTCGTCATCGCGGACGAAAACGGGGGCGTCAAGGCGGTACAAGAGGCGCACCTGGCAACCGACACGGCGGATCAGGCGGCGGTGCTCGTGTGTGAGCAAAAGGGCATCAGCAGCCTCGTTGTCGTGTTGCAAGGAACCGTCACGCCGTCGCCGCTGGCGCAACCGGGGGTCGCGGTCGAAGCCGCGGCGGTGCTGCATGGCCTATGACGACAAGGATCTCGGGCCGGTCTTTCCAACCCGGACCGGACCACCGCAGGGCAAGACGACGGAACGCGGCATGCTGGACGTGGTCGGCGGCGCGGCCGGGATTCGCACCCGGGTGGCGGAAAACCCGGATGGCAGCAAGACGTTGCTCCGGACCCGGGCGGGCAACCCGGAGTTCATCACAACAGGCGGGGTCTCGCCAACAGATCCCTGCGTGCGTGGGCCGTTCGAGGAAGTCGACTTCAGCCAGCGGCGGTGGCACACAGCGCTGGCCGACCTGGTCAGCTCGGATGGGATCTTCAGGATTCCGCGCGCGCCCCTGCGCAAGATCGCCGTCGAGGCGGGCGAGACTGACCCGAAACGCCTTGTTGAGCTTCACCTGGCCGCGTCCGCACTTGGCGGTCAACTGACCTCGCCGACACCCGGAGCGCTTGCGCTCATTGAGCCCGCCTACGGAAACCGGTTGTGGCACGCAAAGCAGATGGGGCGCATCGTCGAGAATGGGCTGTACTTCTGCATGAACCGGCTGCGTGCGCTGGTGCTGACCTGCCCGAAGCTCACTGGCCAGAAGCTGTTCACCTGGTGGTTCTCGAAAGAGGCGGACCCGGCCATGTCCGGGGGGTTACCGATCTGCCTGAACCGGGATGCGCAGGAAACCGGGCTGACGACGCGGATCCTGCACGGGCTGAGCGCGCTGAAGCAGTTCAGCCTGCGCGTCAAGACGCGCGCCGGGACTTTCATCACCGCGGCGCCGGGTGGGTTCCTCGGCGGTTTCGAGTCGCCGACGGAGGGCGGGCCGCCGGAGTTCCCGGCCGTGCTCAACGACAACGACCAGGTGCTCAACGACTTGTCGCGCGCGCTCTCGTGCGGGCAGCCGTGGCACGGCTGGATGGACACTTCCGGGATCCTGACGACCGCGGACCTGGTGAACTTTCCTGCCGGGCTCCTGGTGTCTCCGTCGGGGTACGTGGCGCCGGATACCGGGGACACCCACTATTTCGCCATTCCGGGGCTCCCGGACGTGTCGGACGCGGTGCCGGATGACTTCGCCTACAACGGCATGCGGTATTTCAAGGACGCCATCTTCTTCGGCTCGACAAAGAGGTACTCGCCGATCGCAGAAGACTTCAACCTGGGCAGTGACAGGTGGTTGCATTACGGGGCGACGACGGGGGAGATTCACGTTCTGCGGTTGGAGATTGTCGGGCCGGTAACCAAGTACGGGGCCACCGTTCGGATTCACAATGACGGCAAGCTGACGCTCTGGGGGGTAGAAGGAACCTCGGCGCAGATTGGCGAGTTCTTTCTGGCCGGGGCGCCCTCCTCGATAGACGCCCGGATCGCTTCGACGGCTACCGTGCTCTACTATGCGTCGACAGATTTCTTCGCCGCGTCGTATCCGGGGGTTCCGAACTACACCAAGCCGTTCAGGATGCCATTCGCTACGTCGCCAGCAGGTGGAGCGGTAGCCGTCTTGCTCTACTATTTCCCGTCATCATGGAAGTCGCTCAGTAACACTGCGGGGCCGCACGTCCTTTCGGCGTGGGAGATCACGGTGCCCGACAACCTGTCGTTGCTCGCTGCCGCCGAGAAATACAGCCTTGGCGTGCCGGTTCCAACGGAATTCGCAACCTACCTGACGATACATTACGTGCGCGCGTTCAGCCATACCCGGGACGCCGGCGGCGGGGTCTTGTACGACGTCTACTCTGTTTGGGAGCGGATGGAAAAACACGGGGATGACGTGGGCGGGGAGTGGGATCGCGGTCTCATTGGGGCAAACTTCCTTTCAGGCGGAACTCTGGCGCTGACCAATATCATCTATTCCATAGCGTTCGGCGCCGCAGTCTCTCTGACAGACGAAGCAACTGCCTACACCTACGAGGTTCCGCACGGAGATCCAGACCCGACAGGCGCGGAGTTGCCTGACCTACCTCGACGACAGGCTTGGCGGGAGTACACGGAAGTCGTAACGCTCGAGGCCCCGGATTATGATTTGGCGTCGGTCCTTTACACCCCGACGACATCCGGGCACACCGTAGACCCAGACGAGTTCGACACCTATTATGACCGCGCCAACTGGTGGCATCCTGCGGCCAACAACCTGACGTTACTGGCCCCGAAAAACCTTCACGACTCCGCGGTGTTCGTCGGCCCGGATGTCGTCGTTGAAGGAACCACCCTCGGCTACTACTACACGACGCACCCGGACTACCCTTGGCTGTTCGGATACGCCAGCTACAACCCGCGAACCAGCGAAATCCGCTGGAGTTCAACCCCGATCGGCTGTGTGTGAGGCCCTGCCATGACGACCTATGCCCTCAATCTCGAGACCAACGCCACGACGCAGTACGGCGACTCCTTCGATTTCAATTCACTGACCCAGGCGCATGACGGCCGCTACTACGCGATGAACGCCAGCGGGCTGTGCCTGCTGGACGGCGATGACGATGATGGCGACCCGATCGAGGCGATGATCGGGCTCGGGCAGAGCGATCTCGGCAGCGACCAGCGCAAGCGCTTGCGCGTCGCGTACCTGGGCGTCGAGAGCGACACGCCGATGGTGCTGGTGCTCGGCGCCGAGGGCGAGCAGTACGAGCTGCCCGCGCGTAGCGCTTCGGACGAGCACCAGCAGCAGCGGGTCGACGTGTGCCGTGGGGCGCGCGCCAACCTCTTCACGCTCGACCTTTACAACTCGGGCGGCAGTGACTTCAAGCTGTCCGCCCTCACCGTCGTTCCGGCGGCATCGGCCAACAGGAGATTCGGATCATGAGCATTGTCAGTTACAGCGGGCCGGGGTACTACCCGCCGATCGTCGTCGACCTGATCAACGCGGCATGGGACCAGGGCTTGAACATGCAGGCGACGTTCGAGGCCAAGGTGGCGAACGCTACGACGGGATGGCTCGATACGGCGCTGGCACCGGTCATGGCGTCCTCGTCGATCGCCGTGCCGACGGTCAGCGAGCCGTCGGTGACCGTGCCGACTTCCGCCTCGGTGGGAGATGTGCTGGCGACGTTCGACGCGCAGTACGCCGACCTGGTGACCTTTCTTGCCGGCAAGTTCACTGACTTCCGTACCGCGCACTTCCCGGACGACGACAGCAACTACAGCGCAGCGGCAGCCTGGATCGCCGATGCGCTGGCCAACCCGGACCAGGTTCTGCCGACTGCGCTGGCCGACATCATCTGGGAGGATGATCGCAGCCGCATCCTGCTGGACACGGCGCGGGCCGGAGCGGATGTCGTCGCGACCTGGGCGGCCAACGGCTACCCGTTGCCGGCGGGAGCGGAAGCCAGCGCGGTCCTGCAGCTGCAGCAGACGAGCCTGCAAGAGTTGGCGAAGTCCTCGCGTAATGTCGCCGTCAAGACCTTCGAGATGGCTTACGACCGTCTCAAGTTCGTTGTCAGCACCGCGATCTCCGCGCAGCAGGCCGCCATGTCGGCGGCGCTCGACTACATCAAGGCGCTGGCGGTCGGACCGGACATTTCCAGTCGGTTGGTCGATGCCGGCTACACCGCTGAGACCAGGCTGGTGACGGCCGCGAGCGCCTGGTACAACGCGCGCAGCGACGCGGTGAAGGTGACCATGGCAGCCAACCAGTTCAATGCGACGGCAACGCAGAACGCCGCCGAGAAGAACCAGGCCAGCGAGCTGGCGCTGATCCATGACCGCCTGACCGCCATGCTCGAAGAGGCGCGCGCCCTGGCGCAGATGTCGACCTCGCTGTTCAACAACGCGCACGTATCGGCTGGCGTTTCGGCGAGCGACTCGGTTTCCACCTCGCTGTAATCCGGCAGCACTTGTGCGGGGGTATCGTACGCTCTCGTCGTTTCTGTTGAAGTGCGAGAACGACATGCCAACCGAGCAAGCAGTGCGCCCCCTTGTTGGGCGAACGATCGCCAAAATCAAGGGCAAAGGAACAGCAACGTCGGACGACGTACCGATCGTAGCAGCCGGACAGCGGGTCGCCACGTCAAATGGCGAGGGGGTGTTGGTCCTTCCCGCAAAAATGATGTCCAACGAAAAGGCGCTTCGTGCCGTAGAAGCCATCATCCAAGAGGCCAACGGCGGGCGCCCCCCTGTTCCACGAACTGGACAGGCGAGAAAAATGGCGGGAGGAGGGATTATCGACGGGGTTCTGCGCTTAGCCGAAAAGGTTCTGCCGGCGCCCAGTGGGGAGACCTACAGGGCGAAACAAGGCAGCAGGGAAGCCGAGCCGCCTTCTCCTGCAAAGACGTTCAACGCGGACGCCAGAAACCCACGAACGGTTACCCCGGTAACCGAGAAGCCCCCAAGTGGCGGGTTTCAAGAAGAAGCGGAACGCCGGCGAAAGCAAATGGCCGAGGCCATGTCATACAAGTGCGGGGGGATTCTGCGCAAGATGCGAGATGGCGGGGTGGTGGAGCAAAACGTGCCAGATAGCATTGACCGCTTTCTCATCGAGTACCGGGCCGGGGCATACCCCCCGGGATCGGCTTTGCGCGGGGCCGACCCGACCGGCGATGCCGGGGCGATCGTCCGCCAGGGGAACTCCTTCTCGATGGCGCCGACCGGCGACGCGGGCCGGCACGTGGGCGGCACGGTCGGGGTTCCCGGGTTCCAGCGACTGGCGCCCCCGGCCGCCCCGGCGTCCGACGGGCGGCCCTCCTTCCTGGCTGGTTTGCCCGAAGGCGGGCTGTTGCTCAAACCGGAAGGCCGGCAGGCGTTGCGCACTGCGTTTTCCGGCGAGGGCCTGCGCCCTGATGCAAGCCTTTTCGGGCCCAGACAACAGTCTGCCCCTGCGGCGCAGACGGGCCCCGCTGGCGATGCGGGTGCGATCGTCCGGCAAGGAAACTCCTTCACGCTGCTGCGGCAACCAGAGATGGCCGCGACTTCTGTCGCAGGGTCCGCACAACCGCAACCGGTTGCCGCGGGCGCCGGTGGGCCGGACAAACCGCTGCCGCGGGGCAACAGCTTTTCGGAGACCGGAACCGCACGCCCGCCGGGCGCGCTCTTGCTCGACGCCTTCGGCAACGACACAGGGCCGACGCAGCAGTATCAACGGCAGCTCGACCAGGTTCGCGCGGAGAACGAGGCGCTTGCCCGATCCCGGGCGCAAGCGATGGACCGGGCGCCCGGGACCAGTTACGAGGAACAGCAGAACGCCAAGTCCGACCGGTTCAACCGCTTTGTGAACGAGTCCAACACCGCAAGGCTGGCGAACGACCTGGCCAAGGGGGGAGGGTGGTTGCGCAGTGAATCCGGCCGCATCGCCGCGCTTAAAGAAATGCAGGACCGGGACGCCGCAGCGCAGGCCAGCGAGTTGACCCGTTCGGCGAAGATCATCGAGGCCAACAACGTCCGCCGCGGGCAGGACCTGCAGGCGAAGGATCAGCAGAACCGGCACGAGACGGCACTGATGCAGGTTCTCGGCAGCCCGCTGCAACAACAGGCACAAATGCTCGACGCGGCGATCAAGGGCGGGCAGCTCAACGCGGTGAACGTCCTGCAGTCGTTGCAGCAGATGCTCCTCGATGCCGGCAAGGCCAAGGACGTCGACGCGCAGGCGCGCTACGCGCTGCTGATCCAGCAACTGCAGGGCAAGTCACCGGAGAGCAAGCTGGTGACGATCGGGGGCGGGCAGGAGATCGACCAGACTACCGGCGCGCTGCGCGCCCTACCGTCGCACCTGGCCTACACAGGCCCTGCGCCGACGATCGTCAGCGCCCCGCAGCAGACGGGACTGCCGGCACCGAAGAGCAAGGCGGACATGGACAAGCTGCCGAGCGGCACTCGCTACCGGGCTCCTGACGGAACGGATCGGACGAAGCCGTGAGTACCGCCGAGCAGTGGTGGGCAGAGCACCCAGTGGAAGCGCCCGCGAGCGCACCGAAGGAACCCGCGGTAGAGGATGACTGGTGGTCGGCGCATCCGACGACGGAAGCGCCAGGAAGCCTACTTAAAGGAACCGACGGTCCGCTGACTCGCGGATACGAAAACGCGGCGAGTTCGGCAAAGCAAGCTGGGGCATTACTCACCGGAGACGCGGAAACCGGGGCGCGTGTGGTTTCCGAACGAGCGGCATATCGTGCTGCCAACCCAGGAAGCCCGGAAGGCCAGGAACTGATGCGCGCCTGGGATACGGGAGAAGGCATTTCCGGGGGCATCGCAAACGTCGCTGGTGAATTCGCCAAGGACTGGCAGGAAGCGCCCGGTATCGTCTCCGGGGTCCGTGCTACCGGCAAGAACCTTGCCGCAATGGGCGCCGGCATCGTCGAGCAGGTGCCGAACATGGTAGCGCCGATGACGGGCTTGCTCGCAGGGGGCGCAGCCGGTAGCGCGGTGGCAGGGCCTGCAGGTGCAGTAATCGGCGGCTGGGCAGGGGCTTCCGCTGGAAACACGGCGATGGAGGCGGGGGAGCAAGTGGACCGCGCCTTGCAAAAGGCGGGCATCGATCCAAGGGACAGGCCCGCGGTGCAGGCTTTTCTTGCTGCGCAAGGGGACGCCATTCTCGGCCAGGCTGGGCTCAAGGGGGCAATCATCGGGGGCGTCGATACCGCCACCATGGGGCTCGGGCATCTTTTGCTCTCCGCCCCTGGCAAAGCCGCTGCGGGGCGCGCGCTTGCCGACCTCGGCGTCGACGTAGCAGATAAAGCCGCGGTCAAGGCGGCCCTGCGGTCTCCCGAGTTTGCGACGCGCATCGCTGGCGACGCCGTGTTTCATGCGTCGCAAAGAGGAGGCCAGGCGCTGGCGCGAAACCTCACGGTCGGGGCGCTTGAGCCGGCCGGGGAGTTCGCAGGTGAGTTCCTCGGTCAAGGCGCTGCGACCGGGGACTGGGACACGAAGGGGGCAGCGCTCGAAGCAGCAATGGCCCTCGGGCAAAGCGGGATTACCTTTGCCGGACAGAAGTTGTACGAGGCGGCAACGTCGCCCGCTCGGCGGCAGACCACGACGACACCGGGCGCAGAGCCCGGCTCGCCGACCGCGGAACGTATCGCAGCGAGCGACGCCGCCAACGCGGCCCTGGCGGGTTCCGTCGATCTGTACTCCGCCTTGCCTGCTGCCAGTGCCGGGCTGCTCACCGAGAAGCCGATCATCGTGCAGAACCCGGTGACCGGGCGGATCACGGAACTCGACCGGCGAGGCGGGCCATTGGAGCGGGCGGCCGTGGCAGCCGTGGAATCCGGGGCGACCGAAGCCGTGCAGGCCAAGAACGCGCCGGACCTGTTGCTCCCGTACCCTTCTCAAAAGGCGGCGGAGACCTATCGGGCGAGGCAGATTGACCCGGAGTTGTTCAGCGTCATCGAGCACCCGTCCGTTCGCGGGCGGTTCGCCGTGGTTCCGAAGACCGGGTCCGCGCGGGATACCGTGCTGACAGGTCGCGCAGTCTCAGCGGCGCAGAGTGCGAACGTGACCCGTGCCGAGCAGCTGCGGCAGGAAGAGCTGCCCGTCGAAGCGCCGGTACAGCCTGTTGCGTCCGAGAAGGCTTTACCGGCAAAGGCGATTGCAACGACGCCTGCGCCGCGAGTTGATCTGGCCGCCCTGAGAGCCGCAGAAAGCGCACAGGACGAGCTTTTGCCGTCGGTGGCACAACCGGTCGCCGGGATGCCGATCGCGCAACAGCGGGCCAAGGCGCGAGCCAGCGAGGCGGTCTCGGCGAATGCCGTCCGTGCCGAGCAGCTGCGGCAGGAAGAAGACGCAGGGGGCAACATCGATGCGGCCGCGGCACGGGCCGACACGAACCCGAGCGAGGCGCAGAAGGCGGCCGGGAACTACGCCAAGGGGCACCTGCGCGTCAGCGGCATCGACGTTGCCATCGAGAACCCGGAAGGGTCCGTGCGCGCGGGCATCGAGAACGGGAAGCGCTGGAAGACCAAGCTCAAGGCGCACTACGGGTATGTGAAGCGCACGACGGGGAATGACGGCGACGCGGTGGATGTCTTCGTGAAGCCGGGGACCGCGGCGAACCACACGGGGCCGGTGTTCGTCGTCGATCAGTACGACCTTTCCCGGAGCTTCGACGAGCACAAGGCGTTGATCGGCTATGCCAGCGCAGCGGAAGCGGCGAAGGCCTATGACGCGAACTTCGGCGACCGGTCAGGGCCGCGGCGCCGGGGGGCCGTCACGGCGATGTCGCCGGGCGAGTTCAAAACCTGGGCGCAGCGGGGCGACACGACGCGGCCGGTATCCGGTACCCGCTTCAAGGGCGAACCCAGCGACACCGCTGACCAGGCGCAGGAAGAGATCGCGCGCAGTGTTGGCGCGCGCATGTCCCGGCGGCGCGGCGGCGAGACTGACGCGGCCTACCAGACACGGATGGCAGCGGAAGCCAACCAGCGGCGCGCGGAACGGACGCAGCGCCAGGCGGTGCCAACTCGAACAAACGACGAGGCGGAAGTCCGCCGCGTCCTGCGAGGGATGCCGGACGTTTCGGCCGACGTTCAGGTGACCCTGCATCAGCCGGCCGACCTGCCGGACGCCGGGCAGACGAAGGGCGTGTCGAAGCAGGCCGCGCAGTTCGTCGAGCAAGTCGCTCGTGTCTTCAAGAAACGGGTGGTCTTCTTCTCGTCCGACTCGGCGGCTGCGCGCACCGACGGGTTCTACCTGCAGGGCAACACGATTTACCTGGGCGCAGACTCGTCGGTCGCGCACCTGCGCGTGCTCGGGCATGAGCTGACGCACGCCATGCGGTCACAGGCGAAGGACGCCTACGACCGGATGCTGACCGCCGTGTCTGGACTGCTGACGGAAAGCGAGCTGCAGGCGCAGCACAAGGACTACTTCGGCGCCGAACTAGACCTGGCACAGCTTGACCAGCCCTACGACGGTGCGACGACGCTGCGGGAGTTCCTGGCCGAGGAGTGGATGGCAGACCTCTCAGGCAACCGTTTCGCCGAAGAAGGTTTCTGGGCGGACGTGTTCTCGCGTATCGAGGCGCAACACGGCGGGGAGACCGCCCGCAGCATCATTGCGCGCGTCCGCATGGCGATCGGCAACGCGCTGAGCAAAATGCTGGCGCTGGTCAAAGGCAACGCCTTTGCGGTCGATGCGCGGCTGGCGGACAAGCTGGACACCGTGCGCGAGGCGGTCGCCGCGGGCTTCGCCGAGTACGCACGCCAGGTGAAAACGGGCGAAGTAGGAAGCACAGGAGAGACGGCGTCGCCGAAGTTCGCGCTCGCTTGGCACGGCACGCCGCATGTGTGGGCGCCTGAGCCGGGGTTCCCGCATGGGCGTCCGAGGCTCGACAAGATGGGGACCGGTGAGGGGGCGCAGGCTTACGGGTGGGGGTGGTACAGCGCGGAGTCGCAGGGCGTTGCACAGAGCTACTCCACCGCACCGGGCGCGGCCTTCAGTGTTGACGGCAAGACGTATGCGCAACTGCAGAATGAGT
>ERZ761593.10-NODE-10-length-23115-cov-40.860841_pt1 | contig 23115 bp, 21 predicted proteins | sample MGYA00433094_ERZ761593 | MGnify/ENA primary metagenome ERZ761593 (study PRJEB28899, sample SAMN03785551) | bioreactor sludge metagenome | biome: EBPR Sludge; feature: EBPR Bioreactor; material: 0.22µm filtered reactor supernatant | place: Saint Lucia: Queensland...
TTAGGTCAGCAAACGATCTGGTTAAAAGAAGGATCTTTTGAATTATTAGCGGATGATCCCAACAACTTTTTTAAAGAATCTAATATTGAAAAACAAGAATTAATGTTATTGGAAGAGTTTCGAGATTTTGGTACACCACTTCAAGCCGAACAGCGATTTATCGGCTATTTGCAACAGCGGGGATTTTCTGCAAAACAAGTTACAGCTTTGGTTCGTGAATTCCATTTAAAATGGGCCATTACGGGTCGATATAAGCAACGGATTATCATTCCATTGCACCATCAACAACAGTTGGTGGGATGGACTTCGCGTAGTATTCACAGTAAAGAGTCTATTCGATATTTAACTTTATCCGATGCTGAAGGGGCTTTAATCAATATTAAGAAAATGATCTTTAATTGGGATCAACTCATTGAACATCCTACGGACATTGCAGTAGTGTGTGAAGGTCCATTTGACGCTATGACTTTAGATCTACATGGACGAAAATATGGGATTCGGGCGACGTGTTTATTTAATCAGATGGCAACAATGGAACAGATTGCTTATATTGCAGCATTGACCGATCTGTATCAATACGTACTGATTTTATTGGATGATACTGCAACGGTATATGCACAATCGATTAAAGATCAATTGCCCGGTTATCCTTTGGAAGTGATTCAACTCCCGGATGGAATTCACGATCCGGGTGAATTAACGATGGCACAGGTATGGACATTGAGTAAGCAGTGGTTTAAACAACTGGAGATTAAGTAATGGCACGGCAATTGGGAAAAACCACGCAACAACTCAGTGATGCTCCTACTTCAGCAATTTATGTTTGGTGTAACAGTAATTTGGAATATCCCAAGTATCTTGCTAGGAAATTACAACGTACTGATTTGTTTATTGTTAGTCCTAGTTGGTTGACTGAATATCGTTGGAGGGGTCAAACGTTCAATGATGTTATTGTTGATCATGCGTTGAATTTTACATTGGAAGAGTTAGAAGCTCTTAGGGAAGTTAGATTTAGATGCGGTCGTAATAAAAAGATTGAAATTTAATTGGAGATTAAATAATGGCTTATATTATGGTAGATGTTGAAGCTGATGGGCCATGTCCCGGTTTATACAGTATGATTAGTTTGGGGGCTGTCGTCGTAGAACCTTCATTAAATCGAACATTTTATATGCAGTTTAAACCGATTTCCGATCAATGGATTCCGCAAGCTTTAGCAGTATCGGGACATTCTCGTATTGAGTGTTTAGAATTTATGGAACCAAAAATTGGAATGGAATGTTTTGATGGTTGGTTAAAGACTTTAAATACAAAAGTTTATTTTATGAGTGACAATAATGGCTTTGATTGGCAGTTTGTCAATTACTATTTTTGGAAGTTTTTAAATAAAAATCCATTTGGATACAGTTCCATTAATTTAGGATCTTTGTACAAAGGACTGGAACGAAACATGTTTAAAAACTTTAAGCATCTTCGTAAAACAAAACATACCCATCATCCCGTTGATGATGCAAGAGGAAATGCGGAAGCTTTTTTGACGATTCAAAATCAGTTTCAATTGAAAACTGTAAAGAGTAAGTAATATGACACCTAAAGCTCTTACACTTAGATCTTTTAAGTGTTTTTCGGGTGAAACTAAATTTACATTTCCCGTTGAATCGGGATTGTATTTAGTCCAAGGTCGTAATGAAGTTCAACCATCATTGGAAGGTAATGGCTGTGGTAAGAGTACATTATTTGGTGATGCGTTAACATGGTGTTTGTTTGGGAAAACGCCCCGCTTATTGAAAGCTTCAGATATTCTAAATTGGGAAGCGGGGTCTGCTGGATCAGTTTATTTTGAGTTTACCATGGAAGGCAAAGAATATGGACTATTACGAACTCAAACTCCCAATTCTTTATGTTTAGATGCTGACGGAATTCGTAAAACCGCAACTCAAGAACAAGTCAATGAATTGTTGGGATTGGACTTTGATCAATTTGTCGCCAGTATTGTCTTTGCCCAATTCGGTACAATGTTCTTTGACTTGTCTGCGGCTGATAAATCTACATTGTTGTCAGCAATTTTAGATTTAGATGTATGGGATACCGCTACGGATACCGCTAAAAAATCATCAAATCAATTGGAATCTTCGATTACTACTGTAAAAATGGATACAGCCAGTGTTGAAGGTCGTATTGAAGGTTTACAATCACAAGATTTTGATGACAAAATTAAGCAATGGGAACAAAATTTTGAAGATCAACATCAAAATTTGATGGAACAAAATGATCTGTTCTATCAAAAACTGGAAAAATTGATTAAACAAGGTTCCAAAATTGAAGATCAACTAAAAGAACATCAAGAGCAGCTAGATGAATTGGCTGAAATCGAACAAGAAGTTCAATTGGACGGTCGTAAGTTGGAAAAACAACGGAGTTCTTTACAAGATAAACGTAATGAACAAGAATTTTTATTAAAAAATCTTAAAAATGAACTGAAAAAGTTCGAAACTGTGGATAAAACATGTCCATATTGTTTACAAGATGTTCCAAAAGCTCATTTACAACAAGAAATGGGCAAGTTACAAACACAGATTTATAATGCGCAATCCAAGAGTGCTGATTTTAGAGCTTTGATTGATGAAAAAGATTCTGAATTGAATCAATATCGGATAGATTTGACAACTATACAGCAAACTCGAAAGGAATTTTTAGCGGAACAACGCGAAACACTGGATAAAAAGTCATTTTTAAAGGCAGAGTTGGCTAAAATCAAAGTTCAACAGCAAACAGTGGAGCGTGATTTAGCTAAATTACAAAATTCAGTCAATCCGTACTATTTGGAACAGCAACAACAGCAGCAACATATCGAAAAACTGCAAGATAAGCTAAAAATCAATGAAAAACAGTTAAAAGAACTGAACAAAGAGCTGTTTGCTACCCAATACTGGGTTAAAGCATTTCGTGAAGTACGTTTATCGTTAATTAGTGAAGTGTTAACGCAGTTAGAGTTGGAAGTAAATAATAAATTGTTCCAATTAGGTCTTGAAAATTGGAAAGTGCTGTTTTCAGTGGAAGGTTTGACTAAAGGCGGTAAAGTTAAGAAAGGTTTTACGGTCAATATCATCACGCCATACAATTTAGAACCCGTTCATTGGAACGCATGGAGTGGAGGCGAGTCACAACGCTTGCGTTTAGCCGGTGCTTTGGGTATGTCGGATTTAATTACTGCTAAATGCAAGCAACAGCCGACGTTTGAGGTGTTCGACGAACCCTCAAGTTACTTATCTGAAGCAGGTATCACATCATTGTTATCCATTCTTAAAGATCGTGCTAGACAATTGAACAAGCAGATCTTTTTAATTGATCATCGAAAGCTGGATAGTGTCGCTTTTGATGGAACCATATCTGTAATCAAAAACCATGATGGAATTGACATTGAATCATCATGGGCAGTGTGTTAAAATAAACCTTTTGGAGGTATTATGCGTAATATTGATGTAAAAATCTTACATCCCACGTTTTATCAACAATGGGATTTACCCCAGTATGCAACTTCAGAATCGGCAGGATTAGATTTACGAGCTTGTATTGATGATGAATTAATTTTGGCTCCAAAAATTAAATTTTTATGTCCTACAGGATTGGCAGTAGATTTAAATGATAAAGAATTAGCAATGTTTTTATTACCTAAATCAGGTTTGGGCCATAAAAAAGGGTTGATCTTATCTAATTCCGTTGGTCTCATAGATTCAGACTATCATCTCGAAGTTTTTGTAAGTTTGTGGAATCAAGGCAGTGAGAGAATTAAAATTACACCAGGTATGTTTATTGCTCAAGCGTATTTTGCTCCGATTGTTCGAGTTCAATTGAACGTAGTAAAAGAATTTGATCGAATTGTGGAGCGAACAGGTGGTTTTGGATCAACAGGAACTCATTGATGTCTGAACAACACGCTGTTGGTTATAAAGCAGATGTTGGAAAGAATCGACTCACTCTCATCATGCACGGCTTTGCGCGTGCATTACTAGAAGTGGGCAAAGTGGGAACCTTCGGCGCACAAAAATACACGGATGATGGATGGTGTGAAGTGGTTAATGCGGAGCAGCGTTATACCGATGCATTGTACCGTCATCTGTTAGCTGAAGCGACGAATGAAGTATTTGATGAAGAATCTGGATTACTCCATGCTGCACATTCTGCATGGAACGCTCTCGCAAGATTGGAATTACAGCTTCGTAATTCTAAACAATAACAGTCCATGCACGATAATTTATATCGTGCATTTTTTATTGCCATGAGGTTTGATTATGTCTTTTCAATCCGTATCTAACTCTGTATATTCCAATAAATATCAATTGTTCGATAAGCATGGCAATGAGGTCGATGAGAGTAGAAGTCATAGTTTTATGCGAGTGGCTCAAGCATTGGCTAAAAATGAAAAAGATTGTCGATATTGGACGGATGTCTTTTTTGAAGCAATGGTGAGTGGTGCAATACCTGCTGGAAGAATTATGAGTAATGCGGGTGCTGAGGAACACAAACCAAATACTTCGCAGATCAACTGCGTCGTTGCAGATACAATCTATGACTCTATCGAATCAATTGGACAATCCGTAAAAGATTCTTTAATTACTCTATCTGGTGGTAGCGGAATTGGTTACGACTTCAGTTCTTTACGTCCCAAAGGATCTTTTGTTAATGGAGTGGGTAGCACCACATCTGGCCCGTTACCTTTTGCTGATATTTTTGATAAAGGCTGTTTTACCATTGCATCAGCCGGTGGAAGACGTGGTGCACAGATGGCAACATTTGATTTACGTCATCCAGATGTGTTAGCTTTTATTAAAGCTAAACGAGAAAATGGACGATTTCGACAATTTAATATTAGTGTGCTCGTTCCTCATTCATTTTTTAATGAAGAAAAAGATTGGATATTTCGTTTTCCCATTCGTAGTTCTGATCCTGCATTGGATACTGCGGAAACGATGTGGGATACATGGCATATTAAAGATGCTGCATATATCACGAATGAACATGGACAGACTTTATTTAAAATTTATGGCAAGATGCCAAAATCAGAATTATGGAATTTAATACTTCAATCTAATTATGAGTATGCTGAACCAGGTGTTATTTTTATAGATCGCGTGAACGAAGAAAATAATTTATGGTTTTGTGAAGAAATTAGAGCTTCTAATCCGTCAATGCCAGCGGGAACTTTGGTACACACCAATCTTGGTATTTTGCCTATTGAAGAATTAGAAAATCAACTTTTTTCAGTAAGATCTTTAGATGGTTGTTGGGCACCTGCAAGTTGTCGTTTGTCAGGAGAAGCCGAAACTCTTATGGAAATTAATTTTGGTAACTATAAGACTATCCAAGCTACACCTAAACATCTATGGCCGGTTTTAAATTCTTTTGGAAAAATTGTAAAGAAAGAAACTAGTGAATTAAAAGCTGGTGATTTAATTCCTCTCAATCTAAATCTTCCATTAGAATTCAATGTAGACCCTACATTGACTGAAGATGAGGGATTTTTAGTGGGCGTTTTTATGGGAAATGGCTGGCTTTCATCCCGCGTTGATGGTACAGGTTATGCTTTTGGGATTAGTTTTAACAAGTTGGATATTAAAGTAGCTGAAAGAACCCTGTCAATTTTAAATCAGTACAAAAACAATCCTTCGTCCATCAAGGAAAATGCACATGAATTAAGTATTCAACTTACTTCAAAGGCATTTATTGAATGGTTTATGTTGCGTTTTGGAATTTTTCCTAAAACTAAAGATTTACCTTTAGTTTTATTTAAAAGCAATGATTACTTCATTCGAGGTTTTATTGATGGGTTGTTTTCAACGGATGGCAGTATTTCTGAAGGCAATGATTTTCGTGGAGGTTGTATAATTTTTAGTCAAAAATCAGAGTCTTTTACTATGAACTTAGCTAAATTGCTGAGTTTTTATGGAATAAAAACATCTGTTTGGAAAACTGAAAGTTCTAACACTGTATTTCCAAATGGAAAATCGTATAATAAAAGTTACACAGCTTTCGCTGTGAAACTTGCTAATTCAGCATCAAAAGCATTTGCTTCGTTATTTAATTTAACTTGTGAAAGAAAACAAGCAAAATTAGATTTTTTGGTTTTAAGAAAACCAAAAAAATCTAAAATAACAAATCTTTATAATGAAGTAAAAACTGTTACATATGTTCAAGGTGCTCATAAAGTTTGGGATATTTCAGTACAACATGATCAACATGTTTTTCCAACTGAATGGGGTTATACAGGAAACTGTGGCGAACAGATGCTTCCACCAAACAATTCATGTTTATTAGGTTCTATTGATCTGACTCAGTTTGTTGAACAACCTTTCACGGATGATGCTCATTTTGATTTCAGTAATTTTTCCAACACTGTAGATGTATTTACACGAATGTTGGATAATGTAGTAGAGTTTAATAATTTACCGTTAAAGTCTCAACAAGATGAAATTTTACAAAAACGTCGGCATGGAATGGGCTTTTTTGGTTTAGGCTCTGCTTTAATTATGCTGTGTATTCATTATGATTCTAAAACAGCGTTAGACTTTGCAGAAAAAGTAACGAAATTGATGGCAATTCGTGGGTATGTCACGGGTTGTGCATTGGCTGAAGAAAAAGGTTGTGCACCCGTACTGAATGAGTATTTTGAGATTACTCCAGAGATTGTTAGAAAGAATGAATTATTTAAAGATCAGTTAGGACAAAAAGTTAAAGGTATTGAATTATTTTTGGCAAGTCCATACATGCAACGTTTATTAGCAGATGAACCTGAATTAAAAGATCGATTGTTGAGACATGGCTGCCGTTTTAGTCATCACACCTCTATTGCACCTACGGGTACAATCTCTTTAGCATTTGGAAACGGAGCATCTGGAGGTATCGAACCTTCTTTCTCCCATTGTTATTTTCGTAATTTAACAGTACAAGATAAGAAAACTCGACAACAGGAAGCCGTGTACAGTAAAGAGTTTTTGTTGTATAAAGAATTATATGGACAAAATAAAACGGACGAAGAATTGTTAAAACATCTACCGGATTATTTTGTGACTGCGGATACCATTTCATGGAAAGCCCATATAGACATGGTGGCTGTCGTACAAAAGTGGGTGGACTCTTCAATTAGTAAAACCTGTAATGTACCCACTAATATTACTTTAGAAGAGTTTAAAGGTATTTATGATTATGCCTATAAAGTAGGTTGTAAGGCAGTCTCCACATTTCGTTATAATCCTGAAACTTTAGGGTCGATTTTAAGTCGAAGTGAAGACTTAGCCAATAGTAGGTATGAATTTAAATTAGCTGATGGTACGGTGATCCAATGTGCAGGTGGTGATCGTGTTGAATACGATGGTGAAATAACCACGGCTGAAAATTTGTTTTCCGCTTTGAAAGAGAATACTTATGGAAAATTCTAAAATTGTACAAATTAAAAGTCCCATTGTTGATTTCAAATACTTGGGAGATTCTAATGAGAGTTCAATTTCTAAAGAATTGTCAATGGAAAAGTTATGCGAGACAACGGAACGTCCAGCGATTCTCGAGGGAAGAACCTATAAATTACGATCTCCAGTGTACGATGCCGCCTTGTACATTACCATTAACGACATTATCCTTAATCACGGTACTGAGCATGAGCAAAAACGACCGTTTGAGATTTTCATTAACTCAAAAGCCATGGAAAGTTTTCAGTGGATCGTTGCTCTCACACGAATGATCAGTGGTGTGTTTCGTAAAGGGGGCGATGTTACTTTTATTGTAGAAGAATTAAGAGCTGTTAACGATCCAAAAGGCGGTTATTGGAAAAAAGGGCAGTATATTCCCAGTATTGTGGCCGAAATTGCTTTAGTCATTGAAGAGCATTTCATTCAATTGGGATTATTAACAGCCACGGAAAAGCCCGTTGCCGTGGTTGAACCCGCAGTAAAAGATTTACCTGCTATGAGAATCTGTCCTAAATGTAATATGCCTACATTGACACGGGAATCAGGATGTGATAAATGTTTATCATGTTCTTGGTCAAGGTGTGGATAATGTCTGAAAAAGCATTTCATTTAGAAGCAGTTCAATCTTTTGAACGAACCTTCCGGTGCATCTTCCGTCAAGCAAATGAAGAAGTAGATCGTTTAGAACGAATTAATTCAGCAATGAACTTGCTGGAAAATCGTTTACTAGATCCTGAAACGATTGATGCCATGGACACCATGCAGCAAATTGCGTTAATGGAATTGCTTTCAAAGAATCAACAAGCCGCAATTAAAAATGTCATGGGGTTTAGTGGTACGTTATCCAAAGTCAAGAATGTGGTAGGAGTCTTTGACGGAATCCAACGTTACGCTTCGTTGCCGGATTCACCGGATGGAGATTTTCCTGAATTGGACTACGAAGATCGTCCTTTGATCGGACAATTGATGGATGAAGAGTAACATGCGGCAACAAGAGTTTGATACACTATTAAAGTGGTTAGCGTATCCCGCATTGTTCAAAAATGCCATTCGTAAATCTGTGGAAACAGGTTTAGCATTTAGAATCTTAACGGATCAAACGCTAACGGATGAGTTGAAAAATCAATTTAAAGTATTAATGCAAGAAGCAATTCCTCAAGCTGATTTACAACAACTAATGAAGGTATATGAACGAACCTTTCCACAGATTCAACATCAAAATTTTAATAATCAGATTTATAAATTACATTCTGATGTTTTAAGAATTACACCATCGCAAAGAGTTTAATGATGAATATTATGACCCCGGCTGAAGCTTTTGAACGTTATTATGATTTAGGTGTTAAGCGTAATTTATTACGTTTATCTAAGATCATTGGTATTGAATTTGATTTATTGTCCAGTTGGGCGGATGGTTATGCATGGGATGAAAAAGTTGAAGCACGGGATAAAGAAGTTAATCGAGTTTTTGAACAAGTATACAAACAACGTACTTTAGACATTCGAAATCGACTAGTAAGACAGATTGATACTTTATTAAAAGATATGGAAAGTTGTAGTTTGGGGTTGCCATTCGGGGTAACGTCTCCTGCTGAATTACGTTCAGTTGCACAGGCGTATCGAGAGTTAGTTCAAGCGAATGTATTAGCGATGACTAAAGGTGTGGATATGGGTGGTGGTAAAGCGCCTAAGACTTGGAGTGATTTGTTAGAGCAAATTGAAAATACGGAAACTGAATGACATGGATCGTAAAAAGAATTGGAAAAGTGAACTTGTTTTACGTGGACGACAAGATCCAGCTTGGTGGATTGAGAGTGTTTTAGGTGGAAGTCTTTGGGAAAAACAAAAAGAGATTTGCAAAGCTTTAGTTAAGTATGAAAGAGTCGCGGTAGCAGGTGCGTTTGGCTTTGGCAAATGTGTTGCTTTTGGTGAGCGCATAGTACTTTCCAATGGCAATGTTGCTAACGCTGAAGATTTGATTGGTAAATCTTTTAAAGTTCTTGCTTGGGATGAAAAAACTGGACAACAAATCGAAGCTGAGGCTTTTGCTGAAGATAATGGTTTAAAACCAGTTTGTAAGATCACTACTAAATCGGGGCGTTGCATTATTCGTACTGAAAACCATCCTTTATACACTTGCTATCTTCCAAAACGAAATGTTCATCGGATACCAACATTGCCAAAATGGAGACCTATTAATAATTTAAGGGGTAATATGGTTGTTGCCGTACCTTTGAAATTGAATGTTTTAGCAACAAAAACAATTACAGAAGATGAAGCTAAGTTGATTGGCTATTTATTGGGAGATGGCGGTACGACAACTGGTATAACCTTTACACAAGAGTTGGGAAAAACTCTTGATGATTTTAGAGATATTGTTAATCGTTTTAACTGTGATGTTATCAAAAAAACTGATTCACGATACGATTATCGTGTGATTGGACGTGAACGTACTGAAGATAATATAAATAGATACAATCCACTGTTGGAAAAATTTCGTGCATGGGGATTAATTGGACATAAAGCTAAACATAAATATTTACCAGATTTTATTTGGGAATTAAATGATGATTCTTTAGCTTTAATTATGAATCGTTTATTTGCTTGTGACGGTTGGGTGTATATACCAAAAACAGATCGTGAAACATCTAGAATTGCTATTACTTTAGCATCTGAAAAATTAATTCGTGATATTGAATTAGTGATGCTTCGTTTGGGTATTTATGGAAATGTTTCTTATGGACAAAAAACTTGCAATGGTAAAAAGTTTGACGCTTGGACTTGGCAAGTTTTTAAAGGTGTAGAAGTTTTAAAATTTATTGATCGTGTTGGAATTTTTGGAAAAGAAATTAAATTAGAAAAATGTCGTCAATTTGTTTTAACAAAAACCAGTTTTAAGCATACACTGGAATGGCCTTTTAAAAGTCTTCCAGAAGGTTATGCTTGGGAACAAATAAGATCGATTGAATATTTAGGATTGCAACCAACTGTGGGTATTTGTGTACCGGAATATAATACGTACTTGACTACGTTTGTAGAACATAACACTCATTTGGCCGCGAGATTAATGTTATGGTTTTTGCTCTGTCATCCAAATTCTAAAGTAGTATCCACGGCTCCCACACAGAGGCAGGTGAAAGATTTACTTTGGTCAGAATTACGTGCAGCACATGCTAAAGCAATTATGCCGTTAGGTGGAGAACTTTTACAGTTACAATACAAATTGGGCGAAGATCATTTTGCGGTTGGTTTTAGTACAGATTCTGAAAATATAGATCGATTTACGGGCTACCATGCACCTCATCAGTTGGTAGTTTTTGATCAAGCTGGAGGTATTGATAGTCCAATTTGGGAAGCCGCAGAAGGTTTAATGACTTCTGCAAATTGTCGTTGGTTAGCTATTTCCAATACAGCTATTTCCAGTTGCGAATTAGCTAACATCTGTATGCCAGATCGTAAAACCAAGTTTGGTGACTGGCACGTTATTCGGGTAAAAGCAACTGAAACGCCTAATGTCTTAGCTGGTAAAAATATTTATCCCGGTTTGATTGCTTATGATTGGGTAAAAAAGCGTGAAGAAGCTTGGGGTCGGGATGATCCATTATACAAAATCTTCGTAGAAGCAGAGTTTATTCCTGACTCTGAAATGGTGGTTGTACCGTACAAAGCGATTGTTGATGCATTCAATATGAATGGGGAGTTGGGTTCGCATATTGAAGTGGGCTTAGACGTAGCGCGAATGGGGACGGACAGTACCGTATGGACTGCGGTTAGTGGTTCACGGGTGATGGAAGTCAAGCGAGTCACGGGCAATACCACCATGCAAGTGGTAGGTTTGACGGTAGAGTTTGTAAAGCATTTACAAGAAACTTATGGTTTACCCGTAACTGCGGTAAAGATTGACGTAATTGGTTTAGGTGCGGGTGTATATGATCGATTGATAGAATTGGATGACGACAATATTGAAATTCCCGTAGTGGCAGTCAATAATGCGGAAGTCAATATTGTGGTAGATAAAGAACGTTATTCTAATGTTCGTGCGGAGATGGCTTGGGCATTTCGTTATCGAATTGATCATGGTAATGTGGGATTGGCGGCGGTACAAGTTCACGATTATGAAATTAAAGAGTATATTCGTGGTGATATTCAAGCCATGCGTTATAAGATCACTTCACAAGGTAAGATTCAGTTATTACCCAAAGAAGAACTTAAAAAGAATTTAGGACGATCTCCTGACTATTGGGATTCATTAGTTATGGCATTTGAAACACCGGGTGGTGGACCTCCGATGCTGGAATCGATATCTTCAAAGAAAGAACGTGAAGAAGAGTTTTCAATTTCAGAAGAAGAGTGGCAAATTTTAATGGGTACGCGGATGCCCATGGATGATCGATTTTTCCGAGACGTACAATTTTAAATTTTTATTGACAAGGATGTAATTTCATGGCACAGTATTCGAATCAGACTATTAGGCTTATTCATGAGCTTTAAAATCTTTTCATTTAATGATTGGTTATCCGAAGGCGGCGCTGCGGGGCTGCGTTCTTTTGTTCTTAATAATTCTTATGAAAGGATGTGTTGGGTATATGCGTGTGTTAATCGCATTGCCACATCTGCCAGTTCAGCACCTTTAGTTTTTTATCAAGGAAAACCAGATCGTATCCCTTCAGATGCTCCAAATGAAAAAGAACGGATCAAAGATCGAGAGCATCTAGTCTATCAATTATTTAATCCACCAAATCCTCCCACAATCATTAGTTTAAAACAATTAATGTATCGTACTTTTGTGCATGTCAGTATTGATGGATTGGTTTTTTGGATTATTGAACGTAAGAAAGGTGTAGCAACATCCATTGATATTCGTTTAAAGACTGAATTACGCCCCATTTTAGTGTACACCAATGCTGATCCAGCCCGTCCGCAATTACGCGGTTGGGAAGATTCATCGGGTAAAAAATATTTACCAGAAGATGTACTTCCGTTGGATAATTATAATCCAAAAGATCCTTTAGCGGGATTATCACAACTCAGTCCTTCACGGATGAGTTTAGAATCAGAGTTTAGTATTGCGGGATGGAATTCGGCTTTTTTCCGTTCCGGGATGAAAAACCCATTATTGATTCAAGCAAAAGGTCAGTTAACCCGCGAACAAAAGAAAGACATTCGCAGTGAAGTGGTGAATTATTACAGTGGGATTGATGGAGCGCACGGAGCGTTGTTAATGCAAGGTGGAGTTGAAGTCAAACCGCTCGTTGTCAATCCAAAAGATGTTGATTTCATTCGTGGTAAAGAATTAAACCGTGAAGAAGTACTTGCAGTGTTTGGTGTCCCTCCATCAATTGTGGGTATTTTTAGTTACAGTAATTACAGTAATGTGAGAGAACAAATTAGAATCTTTTGGGAACATACTTTATTACCCAAAATGAATCACGTTTTAGAACTCATTCAATTTAATATTTTAGATCGTGATTTTCCTGGCGTGTATGCGCAATGGGATGTTAGTAAAGTCGCTGGTTTAGCTCCTGATCCTGTTGAATTAGCAGCACCAGCATCTCAGTATCATGCCATGGGCTATTCCCCGTCACAAACTGCGACCATTTTAAAATGTCCAGGACTAGAACCAGATAAAGATTTTAAAAAGCCGGAACCCATTAAGCCACAGATGCCAACAGCAGATAATGAAGATGACGAAACATCTGCTGAAAAGCCCAAAAAACCTAAAAAGCCAAAAGATCCTAATGCTGGTGATCCGAAGCCTTCGGATAAGCCCAAACCCGATAATAACAATTCTTATTTAAAAGAATTGTTAATGGATAAGATATATTTATTTGCAATCAATGTTCCTTTATCGGCTCCAACACATAAACAAATTTTTGCTCTTTGGCAAGATTTGGTAATTTCTGTATTACAAGAAAAGTTTAAAGGTTTTGATTTTTTACAATTTAATTTATTACCTGAGATGCTTTGTCAAAAACCAACTGAAAAGATGCGACAAGAATTCATTAAAAATAGTGAGTTAATAGCTGAAAAAATGCTAAACACTATTTACAAAGCAAAAGTAAGACTATAGTATTCACTGATTATAGGAGATTACCATGTTTAGTATTTGCCAATTTGATTTTAAAAGACCTACTTTATTGAAAAAAGGGGTCGGTATTAAAAACGTATATACCGCGATTGCCAGTACGGCGGCTGTAGATCGTCATAAAGAAATTTTAGTACCTCGCGGGGTCATTACTGATGCTTTTATGAAGAATCCAGTGATGTTGGATATTCATAATTCGCGGACTTATCCAGTGGGTAAGGTCGTTGAAATTAAGGTCAGTAAAGAATCTGTTGAAATTCATTTTGAATTTGCAGATACTGAAGAAGGTGTTAAACTGGAAAAACTTTATACTTCCGGTTTTATGAACGCTTTTTCGGTAGGTTTTATTCCTAAGAATTATATTGATCTATATGACATGCGGGGTGATGATGGCAAGTTATCCATCACTTCGTTAGAAGTTGAATTGCCCAATGGCGAAAAGGAACTTTTAGATCTGAGTCAATACAAAGAAATTCCTTATGGAATTATTTCCAAATGGGAACTCTTAGAAGTGAGTCCTGTTTCAGTTCCGGCCAATCCCGAAGCGTTAATGCTCCGTGCGAAAGATGACATTGTTCGTAAATACTTGGACTCCGGTCATCATCAAGTTGCTGCCAAGTTGCTAGATGCACAACTCAGTGAGCATATTACCGAACTGCGTAAGCATTTTGATGATCTTTTGAATACGTCAAAAGATGAACATGTTGAAATGAGTTACGCTGTTCCATTCCAAGATTCTAAGGCTTTAGATCAAGAATGGGATGCTTCGGAAGCTCGTGCATGTTTGGCATTATGGTCAAGTGAAGATAAGACTGGTGAAAAGGAAACTTTGAACTGGTCTAAATTCGCTAAAGGCTTTGGTTGGATCGATCTGGAAAAAGCCGATCAGTTCCGTAGCTATCGTTATATTCATCATACTGTAGAAGGTGATGAATTGTATGTTGTGGCTGAAGGTTTGAAAGCGGCCATGGCGGATTTGTTAACGGATAAGTCAGTTAATAATGCTGAAGAAGTTTACGCACATCTAGCGAAGCATTATGAAGCTTTTGATCTGACTGCACCAGAATTTAAAGATTATACTGAGGATGAATTGCAAAAGATTCGTTCCGGTGAATCTTTGATTGAAACCATCGAAGAGACTGAATTGGAAAGTTCAGAATCTGAAAAAGATGTTAATCCAGATGTTCTTAAAGATTTGATCAATATTGGATTTACTGAAGTTAAAGATCAAATTTCCGAATTGGAAGAAACAGTTCGGTTGCGTATGAACATCCTCAGTAAGATGTTTGACGAGTTGCAGAAAGAATTGTTGACTTCTAAGCCAACCACTGAGACTGTTACAGTCGAAGATGATTCTGATGAAGTCAAACTGTTTGCTGATAAACTCACTGCATTATCTTCCATGTTTGAAGATATTCGTGTTCAATAAAACCTTTGTGGAGTGTATGTAACATGTTAGATCATGATATGAAAAAGCAGTTTGACGAATTTTCGAGTTCGGTTAAAGAATCTATTGCATTGTTTAAGAATCAAGATGCTTTGGTTAAAACTTTGCAACAGCGGATTGGTGAACTAGAACAGCGTGTACTGGATAACAGTGTTTGCACGATCTTAGAGTCTACTCATGGCGAAGTGGGCTTTACTGATCCTAAAAAAGCTAAAGAGTTTGTTACTTTAGTTCGTCACATCTTTAACAAGGATGATTATGCGGTTAAAGATTTGGTTGAAGGTCGTGATGCAGATGGTGGATATCTGGTTCAGCCCGAATATCGCAACACCATGATGTCGTTGATTGAACAGTATGGCGTGGCTCGGCAGTTTTGTACGGTCATTCCCATGTCTACCACTGAACTGATCATGCCGAAGCTGACAGGTGGCGTTCAAGTTTACTGGATTGGTGAAGGCCAAACAATTACTGAGACTCAGCCGACGTTTGGTGAGTTCCGTATGACCGTCAAGAAATTGGCGGCATTGGTTCCGATGACCAGTGAATTGCTGAATGACGCGAATCTAGCTATTGCTAACTTGTTGGCAACTCTGTTTGCTCAAGCGTTGGCTAAGGAAGAAGATCGTATCGTATTTGTGGGTAATACTGCTGCCAGTGATCCGTTCAATGGTGTGCTCCGTGATCCTGGTGTCTACAGTCATATTTTGGGCAGTGGCAAGACCAAGTTCACTAGTGCTACGGCTGGAGATTTGGCTGACGTGACTTCGCGTAATTCGTTGTATACGCAAGGTGCTCGTTGGTTCATGCACCGCACGATCTTTAACGTGATTCGTCAGTTGCAAGATGGTGATGGCATGTACATTTGGGGTAATCCCACGCAAAGTTCTGATCAAGGTCTTATTTGGGGCTATCCGTACACCTTGGTTGAAAATATGCCAGCGGTTACGGCGACTGCGGTCAGTACTCCGTATATCTTCTTTGGTAATCTGATGCATTACTACATTGGTGATCGTCAGCAGATGACTTTGGCCCGTTCGGAGCATGTTGGCTTTGCGGCGGACAAAGTGTATCTTCGTGTACTTCAGCGTGAAGGTATGGCTTATGCTTTACCGGAAACCGGCGTTGCGGTAACGACTGCGGCTAGCTAAGTTTGATAGAGTGGGACTGCGAATTTTACAGTCCCACTCATTTCCAAGGAGTTTTTATGTTATATCAAGCAACAAGACAGTTTGGTGATTTTGTTAATGGAATTGAAATTCCTTATGGTGGTTATGTTGAAACGGATTGTATTAAATGGGTACAACGGATTGGTCCTTTTTTAAGACCTTTGTCACCCAGTGAAAAGCCAAAAGGAAAAATAATCAGTGTTAAAGATACACTTGAAGATGTTGTAGTTGAAGTGGTGATTAAGGAAGATATCGCTATTAAGGAAGAAGTACTTGAAGAGCCTATTCTTGAAATTACTGAAGAAGCTCTGGTTGAAGAAACTGATGTTACGGAAGAATCTGTGGTTGAAACGACACCTTTACGTCGTAAAATTAAACCATTACGTAATAATTAAGGATTTTTAGCATGTTAGATGATATTGACTCTTTTGTTGAATTGGTTGTTACTGAGGCATGTGATCTGTTGCAATTAACAGCACCAGAAACTTATGCTAAAGTAACAACTGATTCAAGAGTCAATTTATGTGCTCGTGCTGCATATACACAGATTACTCATTATTTAAATCGAGATTTGATTTATAAAGAACATTACGAAGAATATTTCGAAGAAGATACTACAATTACATTAAGATGCACACCTGTTTCAGAAATTACATTAGTGAGTATTAGTGATACTCGTTATTCTGAAGTGTTGTCAGATCCAGATAAATTCACAGTTTTAGATCCAGATGAAGATTATCGTTTAGTTCGTGAAAAACGTTTAGTGATTTATAATTTAATTAAACTAGGTGAGATCGTTGGAAGTACGACTCAACGGATAAATGCGTATGTGGAATATACAGGTGGTTATTATACTAGTGAAGATATTCCAATCGTTCATAATGCTTTAGTGATGCAAACGGTTGCCAATTATAATCGAGTTCCCGCTTTAGGTTTGACGCAAATTGAAGGTGGGGGTGGCGATGCTAAAGGTGGTCGATTATTGTTAAATTTAAATTTAGTAGATGCTGGACAGTTGCTAGATTCTGTTAAAATAATGTTAGATCCTTTTATTTATTATGGCAGTGCGGAGGATTTGACATGAGCTTTAAATTTTATGTTTCGACGAATCAGCTTTTACGAGATTTAACAAAATTGTTGAAAGATGTAGAGGATTATCCTAAAACAAAATTAGGTGCTCCACGAATTGCTATTCAATATCAAAATAATAAAGTTTTTCAAGATATTTTGTGGAATAATTTAATTACTAATTTAAGAAATTTAGGTGGTGGTTTTGCTTCGGGACATTCGATTGTTGAACAAGAATTACAAGTAAATCCCGGTTCCGGTTCGGGTAAACGGGGTGTTGCGGCATATCAAGCTGGATTTAAGAATACCGTTCGTGGAACAAAAGCTTTTAAGATTGCTAGTATTTGGGATCAAGGTGGAACGATTTGGCCGCGTAAAGCGAAGTATTTAACGCAACCTTTATCTGATGGTAAGAAAATTGATTTATCACCATTGGAATACGATGATGCAGAACATGTTGCACAATTTTATAAAGGTATTGGTTCGCCTTCTCGTCATCCGCTCATTCAACAAAGTGTTCACGGGTTGATGGTGATTCGTAAACGCCCAGTTAAATCTTTAGTCCGGCGTAAAAAAGGTGAAAAGAGAAATTTGGGTCAACATGTTGCAACCTTTTTAGTATTGAACTATCAAAAGCATTTGAGTACTCAATGGATCTATCACGCTGCATTAAAAACTCGTACTGAAGTGCTTCCTTTAATGATTAAAACAGGTAAAGAGTATATTAAATCTCAAAAGGTCTTGTCATGATTTTGGCAGATCCACGCACATTGATCATGGATGAAATGAAGCGAAGATTAAACTTGGCATTTCCCAATGTGATGCAATATGAAGGTGCTGGATCGGTTTGGGGTGAATGGTCAAGATCATTACCTTGTATTCATATTTATGAACATACTGAAGAATGTAAAAGCAGTAAAATTGCTGCTAAAGATGTATATTTAAATACCTTACCAGTACAAATAGAATTTGTTTCCAAACTGCAAAATCAAGCATTGTTGTTTACGGAAGGCAGAAAAAAGCGATTAAGTTTACGTCAAGCTATTGAATTGGACGACCGTTTCATGCAAAATAAAGGCTTGGAAACTGAAGGCCAAAATTTGGTAGTAAGCTATTTGATGACTGCAAATGAAATTGTACATGTAATACCTGGCGTAGTAGATGTTGCAGTGATTTACGATTTTGTTTACATCGAGAAATTTTTTGGTTAACGATTGAGGAGTTTTTTTCATGTCTACACCTAATGTTGAAAATTATACACTTGGCCGTGGGATGTTGTATTGGGATCCTTGGGATTCGACTAATTTGCGGTATGAAGGCGAACGTGCTTTAGGTAATGCTCCTGAAATTAGCATCAATATGAATGCGACGTTCTTGGATCATTATTCCAGCATGAGTGGTTTCAAATCGAAGGATAAGACTGTTGTTAATGAATTGGCTCCGCAGATTACATTTGCATTGGATGAGTTGGTTTCTGATAACTGGCAGATGCTAGTATTCGGTAACAAGACTGAAGTTAGTCAGAGTGCTGATGATTCGAATACGTTGGTTATTGCTTCTCCGTTGAAAGATCGTTATTATGATCTTGGTGCGCGGGCAATTGCCAGTACTCGTATTACTCATGGTACAGTTACGGGAGGTCCTTTCCAGGTTGGTGAGACTATTCGTAATGCTGCTGCTCCCAATAATGCTACTGCTGTTGTTGTAGAAGTGGGTGCGACTTGGTTGATCGTCAATACCGTTGCGGTTAATGGTACTGGAACAGCATTTGCAGCGTCTGATACCTTGACTGGTGCTACAAGCTCTGCTACGGCTACTGCCAGTACTGGTGCGGTAGCGGTATCGGGATTGGTGTCGTTGAAGACCACTTCCGGTTCTACTTACTATACTCCCACCACTGATTTTACTGTGGATGCGGTAAGTGGACGTATTTACTTTCCTTCGACCTCGACCATTGTTGAAGGCACGAGCTTGACGGTTAATTTTGGCGTTGCTGCGACAACTTATAGCAAGATCACTGCGTTGACTGCGGTGGGCCAAGATGGTAAGATCCGGTACGTGTCCGATAACCCAGTGGGCGGCTCGTATGAGATGATCATCTGGAAGGTGCGTATCAAGCCGAATGGTGATACTGCTCTGATCGGTGATGACTGGGCGCGGTTGCCGTTCCAAGGTGACATTCTGCGTGACGCCACGTACCACCCGACATCTCCTTATATGGATATGATCGTCGCCGACGCGGCGTAATATCTTGTTGTAGTAAAAAGCCCGCCATCATAGCGGGCTTTTTGTTGTTTAAAATATTTGCACCCGTTCGTAAAATTTGATAAGCTAGTTTTGAAACTCAAAACTTGGAGATGTTTCGTGGCTGACAAAGTAAAAAAACTATCGGAATCTGATTGGGAAATTCTTTTCCAAGCAACAGATTACAAAATTGGTTCCACTGTTTTAGAATTGACCCCATTGTCTTTAGCGTCTTTAGCACGGATTACTCGTCGTTTAACGGCGATTGTGGATAAAGTCAGTGTTTTAGAATTGAGTTTGGAATCTTTAGGATCAGATGCCAGTAAAATTATTTTATTGGTAGAATTGTTACTCACTGATTGTCCAGAAATTTTATCTGAATTATCGGGTTTAGATGTGAATGATGTTCAACGTTTGCCGTTAGATATTGCTGTTGAGTTGTTTAACGTGTGCGTCGATGTCAATTTACAATCCCAGGATAATTTAGTAAAAAACTTCAAGGGGTTGGGGGGGAAAGTAGCCAAGTTCATGAGCGGGACGAACACCGTTCAATAGGCGCATTGATTCAGTTCTTAGTGGATCATGGACATGCATGGAAGGATGTCCAAGGCTACACCCTCAGCCAAGTGGGTATTTTTTTAAAGGAAGCATCAAAGTTGGATGAAACAAAACATAAGCATGATATTTTAGCGGCATGGTTAGGTTTTAATTTTGATCAAAAAGGATTGAAAAAGATCCTTGAAGAAAAAGTAATCAGTAAAAAACCCGAAGATCAGCATAAAGCACATGCTGAAAATTGGAATAAATTGTCGGCATTTGTTCGACAAATGAGGTAGAGTACATGGCTGTTCAAAACGAAATTATCAAATTACTGTTGCAGTTTGAAACAGCCTTTACGTCTCAAGATACGTTCAGTAATTTTGTTAAAAAAACTACTACAGAATTAAACAATCTTGATAGTAAGATAAAAGATAGTTCTGAAGAATTTAATAAACTTTTTAATGTTTTAAAACTTGGAAATTCGGGTGTTGTTCCTTTAAAGGAATTGTTTAAAGACTTATCGCAAGCTTCTGATGTAAAAGTAATTGTTGAAAATACAAAAATTCTTAAACAATCGATTGAATCTCTTCAACAAGTTTTAGATAAAAAACTAAATATAACGAATTTAGAAACTTCGTTAGCTAAAATACAAGAAAAATTTATTCCATCAAAAGGGATTGGTGCTGAAAAATCTGCTGATTTTGCTGGTAAGTTTTTAAAGACTATTGAAGAACAATTTAAATCTTTTGCCAGTGGTTCAATGGATTTAAATACTTTTTTTGATAATTTATTTCCAAAAGATATTACAGCTAAAGGAACTACTGCAAAAATTAAAGCAGAGTTAGCGAATCTCAAAAGTGAAGTTGAAAAAGGTATTACCGATTTAACAAATTTAACAACTGAAAAACGAGTTGAAGTTCTTGAATTTATTAGTAAAAAAATTCTTGCTGATTCTACAAAACTTAGTGTAGCGGCTAATGCAGTAAAAGGTGATGGTAAACAATTAGTAGATGCCATTGTTAATATGGCAACATCACTTCAAGATATTGGATTTTTACCACCAAAAGACTTTTTTCCTAATTTTACACAAGGTTTAAAAGAACAAAGTGCTGTGCAAAAAGACGTTATTCGTAACGTACTTAAAGACTTAATGGCACAGTTTAATGTTGCTGGTTTTGAACTTGAGAAAAGTGATATTGCTTTTAAGTTGTTAGAACGTTTAGGATTTAATAAGAGCACACTTGAAGCACAGTTCAAAGAATTAAGTAGTACTGCTCAAAAAGAATTTGAAAAGTTTAATAGCAGTATACGACAAGCGATTGAATCTCCAAAAACTTTAAATTTAGATACATATGTAAAAGAATTTCAAAGTTTCATGACCAATGCATTTAAAAATAATGCATTGGTCAGTTTTGGTGATGAATTCCAAGCACAGTTTAAAAAAGTTTCAACAGAATTAAATGGATTTACTAGAACTGCAACTCAAAGTTTGGGGGAAGTTAATAACTTTGAACAAGGAATTAAATCTTTAATTAATGCGTTAGATTCTGGAAAAGGTGCAGGTACTCCAGCATCTTTAGCATTAAAAGAACTTTTAGAAACTTATTTACAAGTTGAAAAACAATTTCGATTTGATCAAGTATTAAAAACTCAAGAACAAGCGATTAGTGAATTTGATAAAAAATTTAAAGAATTAACAAATACTTTAAAAAATAACCAACCTCCAGAATATTCTTTAAAATTAGTTACTAAGGCTAGTGCCGGTGATGAAGCGTTTAAAGAACGTGAAGTGGCTTTAGCGACGTATAACACGTTACTGAAACAAACAACAGAAGAATTAGATCGTACTGCTCGTAGTATTGCGCATTTAGAAAATATTCAAAAATCAACTACTGCAACTGAAGATCAAAAAACATCTTTAAATAATTTAATTGATAGATATAAAACATATCAACAATCGTTAAGTGATGAAGCTAATATTTTAAGAAAAAATCAAGCAGATTGGGATGCTACTTGGTTAAGAAAAACGCAAGATTTAAGTCTTGCAGAAGAAAGAGTTAAAAACTTTTTTAAAGTTTTAAATCAATCTTCTGATGCTGGCACGATTACCGGAACAACCGGTTATCTAAAAGGTCTTTTAGATATTGGTGTTAAATCTACTGAATCTGCTCAAGCTTTAGAATCTGCTTTTAAAATCTTTAGTAATTTTGGTGGTGTTACTAAAGAATCTTTACAATACCTTGAGTTATTTGAAAAGGCCATTGGTTCATTATTTAAATCAATGGGTCAAGGTGAAGGTAAGGTTACTTTAATTGATCTAAGCGGTTTAAAAGCTCAAGCTGACGGTACAGTTGTTGCAACTGAAACATTACGCAATAAACTCATTAAATTAGCAGGTAGTTCTAAAGAAGCACAAGAAAATTTCCAAAATTTAGCATTTGCTAACGATTTTTTAGCAAAGACACAAGGTGCTGCTGACACAGCTTTCGGAAAACAAATTTCTGCATTATTTACATTAGCTCAAGCCGCTAAATTATATGTCAATAATATTGAAACTTTAATCTTAAAAAATGAACTCTATGAACAAAACTTACGAAAGGTTCAAGCGGCTGAATTAGAAGTTAAAGAAAGTTTTAAAAAAGTACAAGATTCTCCTCAAGATCCTTCTGCTGTTAATGCATTGACACAAGCGTATCAAAAATATACGAGAGAAATAGCTGCGGCTGAACTCAGACTTAAAGAATTAAAAAATCTTCAAACTGAACTGGCGACACAAAAAAACACATTCGGTTTTACCGAAGCTGGTCAACAGTTACCCGGACTAGAAGCTGGAATTAGATCTACTACAGCTTTAATAGAACAATTAAAAAATAAAATTTTAGATTTAAGAACTTCTGGTGGCGGTTCTAAAATTTTTGAAGATATTATTAGAGGTGTTGAACAGGGCAATCAACAATTAAAATCTTCATTCGATGCTCTCGAAAAAGATCTTTCTGGTCGCTTGTTGGCGATTACTGAAAAATTAAACACTAATTTATCAAAAGGTAGTATTGGTAAAGGTTTATTTAAGCAAATTCAAGGTGAAATTAGTAATTTATCTAT
>ERZ761593.12-NODE-12-length-22549-cov-108.617231_pt1 | contig 22549 bp, 29 predicted proteins | sample MGYA00433094_ERZ761593 | MGnify/ENA primary metagenome ERZ761593 (study PRJEB28899, sample SAMN03785551) | bioreactor sludge metagenome | biome: EBPR Sludge; feature: EBPR Bioreactor; material: 0.22µm filtered reactor supernatant | place: Saint Lucia: Queensland...
GCTTCTGCTCAGGGTCGGCGTTGGCAATGTATTCGTGTGCCTCGGCATGGGTACGAAGCCGCCCAACAAGTACGTCAACCGGACCTTGCGCCGGAATCGTCGCTTCACTCATGATTTACCTCCTTCGCCGGCGCAAGGCCGGTTACGTCATCGTTATGCCCCATCACTTCCGCGTCTATTCGGTTCATCAATTCGAGTGGTAAATTCACATCTTCGTGATTGAATATATGTTGTCAGTTGCGCACCATCAGCGGCTCAAACCACCACTTGTGCCGACACTTCCGGCACTTCCACACTGCCAGCGGCTCAGGGTCGTACAGATACACCTGCCGAGTGCCGCACTTCGGGCACGGTATGGCCGCCTTGCATGTGCGGATGCGGCGGATTTCCAAGGCTGTGGAGCGGTAGATCAGGTTCATGCCGTCATCGCGTGAATCCACGGCCTCGCAAACTGCCATAGCCACGGAAGCACTACGAACCCCACGAAACCCAGCGCAAAACCGAGCACCGTGCAAAGTACGCACAGAAATCCAATTGGTTTAGTCAAGTCTCTTTCGCTGAATATCATGCTACCCTCCGGTAATGTCCTTGTACTTTTCCTCAGTACGCAAGGCAGTCGAGTCGGCCCGACTAGTGCCTATGCTCCGAGCATGGTCTGCCTCGCTGAGCTTGGCCGATTGCTTGTCCTGCTCCTCAGCCAACTCGATGTACTTCTCCAGAAAGTGCTGAGCCTTCCGCAAATCCTGAACCCCGTTCTTGCGCTTCCACCGGCAGACGTACTTGGTAATCTGCCCCTGGAAGTAGTCCAGGTCGTTGGCCTGGACGAAGTCCCAGTGTTGGATGGGGGTCTTGTAGTGCTGTCCCCCGACTTGCTTGCTGTTAGCGGAAGTACTCATCTTCAATCTCCTTGATCAAGGTAAAGGTGGTGGGGAGGGGGTCGTTGTCGCTCAGCCACTGCAGACCGTTTTGGAGCACCCTCTCCATGGTGGTGTTGCCCATGCCGATCTCTTCCAAGCACTTGAAGCACAAGTCCAGCATGTCTGCCTGCTTCAACGCCTGCTTCTCCGCGAGGGTCAGCACGTGCTCGTCGTGCTCTTCGACGTGTTGCCCCTCCACCCGGTCTAGCAGGCGCTTGAGCAGCGGGTTCTCCCACTTGGCCGTCGCAGGCACGTCGCCGGTATGCTGCTCAGCCAGGTCGTGCTTCAAGGCTGCGAGCAACAAGTTCGCCGATGGGTAGGGCACGATTGCCGATACGATCAGAGCCACGTTGCAGGAGTGGTGCCCGACCGTCTCGCCGACAATCAAGTCCAGGGTATGGTACCGCCGAACTCGGGCACCGTCGCGATAGTACTTGATGCGCTCGATCATTTGATCCTCCTCTCCACCCACTTCGAGCACACGTAGCTCCATGCCTCATCCTCGATGGTCCGGCACAGGTCTATCGCCTCCATGTGGTTCCCGGCCTTGTAAGCAATCCACGCCGCGTACATCGGGTGGGCGACGTGGGAGAACGCGTGGTTGTATGTGGGTAACCTGATTGTCGGGTCTTGCAGGAATCGTTGCAGGTCGCCGAACCACGTTCCTGGCTCGTGTACCAACACGTGCTTGATCAGCCCCTTGCTGAGGTACAGGTCAGTGCTTTGCGGGTCTGCGACCAACTCCGCGTGATTCTTGACCTCAGGGTAGTAGTGGAAGTCGTTGCTGACCTGAATGTACGTGCCGACCTTCAACCCAGTAAATGCCGCCATGACCTCTAAGAGCATGGACATGTGTACCGCGTTGGCTCCATACGCCCCCCAAATGGCATCGTTCGACCGGCAGCAAACCGTCATGTGCAGCTCGTCCCCCCTCACAGCAAAGTATGCGTGAGTGTTGCACGGTATGTCGAGGCTGGACGGTCTACGCAGATCCACCACTCCGTCGTACATGGAGAGCACCGCTCGTCGAGTAGTGCGGTCTTGGTAGAGCATTTCGACAAGCATCATCAGCTGGTCGTAGCCAAAGTGGCGCCGCCACCGCCGACCATAAGCCCCGTCGAACGTACCCTGGTCGTTGGCGTACTCCATCATCTGCGAGTTGAACTGGGTCACAAACGCCGCATCATTACGACCTCCCAACATCCAAAGCCCCTCCATGAAGTGGAAGAACGGGTTGGCGTCGCGTTCGGGGGAGAACAACACCCGCTCGTTGGGGCGCAGGTACTGCGTGATGACCGGGCCTGGGGCACGAATCACGGGTCCGTTGCGGGAATTTTCCTTGGTGCCGCACAGGGAGAGGTGGGTCAACCCCTGGACGTATGCGTCGTTGACGTTTCGAGCCACGATGAGTCTCATGATTTTCCTCCTGGGTACTTGCTACGGGAACTGCCCCTGGTCCACTTGTAGTACTCGCATAGACAGTTTTGAACGTTCTGGGCGTCGAGCAGCTTGTCGATCTGCACTTGAAGCTCATACACTTCCTTCTGAAACTCGGGCTGAGACCAGGTCGTGACCTCCGTCATACCTAGCACTTTGTTGAGCCCCTTCATCGACCCAGGCCCTGGGGCGCAGAAGTGCCAATAGTCGCGGCTGCCGCCCAGGTAGAACGTGCGCTTGAGGTCAGCCACTACCTGGGCCGCCATGAACGAGCCGACTCGCGGCAAGGCCTGAAGCTGCTTCCAGACTTCCAGACACGACTTCTTCAACTCGAAGTCCAGGGCATCGACGGTCTTGCATACGCTGACGATCTTGTCGGTGCCGTCGTGCTCCGCCGTGATCATGTACGCCCCAGTCCAGGTCTTGTGCCCGCGGTGAAGGCGACTCCGCACTACGCTCGTCACCCACTTGGGGTCCCATACGTGGGGGAACCCCAATTCGGCAAGGGTATCTGGCCAATTGATCAGTCTCGCCAGCAAGATAGCCCTGGGCAGGTTGGGGTGCCGCTCGTTGTCCCTGATCCAGTTCTCGTAGATCCACTTGCTGACGGTGTCGTCGTTGCGATTTACGTTGCAGAATCGGTACTGTTGGAGCACCGGGTCGTTGGTCCAAGGCTTGGGGTCGCCCGACTCCTTGAGAATGCGGACGTTCTCCCGCTCGTTGATGAACCAGTTGAACTTGAATCGCTCATCAGTACTCATATCTTACCCTCCTGAACCCTTGGGGGACGAAGTTAGGGGCTGACCCATGTCGCAACATCTGGAGCAGCCCCTGCCCCGCCGCCGGGTTGCTTCCGTCCATGTCGAATACCCATTCCCCCATGTTAAGCAGCTTGATCCTGGCCGCAGCTATCGGCTTAGCCCTGTTACGTGTGTTCTCCTCGTTGAACGGACGAAAATCGCCGGCCAGGAGTCGGCGGGCCTTTACCCGAGAGATGCACTCTTCCAGGGGGGTGTCCAGGAACAGCCAGTTGGTATGGTAGCTTATCAGGCGCTCCCCCACCTTGCCGACGTTGTTCATCAGGAACTCTCCCAACTTGCCGATGTAGGTCGATGAGAGCAGCCCCTCCATGACGATGTTGCCCAGAGGGGCGTACCGTCTCACCAGGTCTATGACCTCATCGGCAGTGCGGATGGTATCTAGACCGCCGCAGGTGTTCTCGTATGACCCCAAGACGTAGGTGCAAGGACCACCCTCGAAGTCCAGCCTGTACCGGGTCACCTTGCGACCGTCCCGCTGGGGGGTGACTTCCTGGGCCAAGTCCATCAGTTGGCGAACGGCGGTGGTCTTGCCGCTGCCCGAGTTGCCCATGAGCTTAATGATCATGGCCGTCTTCCCCCCTGGTAGTCGTCGGCCCCATCATTTCTTCCCACTCGTCGGGGGTCATCCCCGTCATGAGAAACTCGCGGTCATCTGGCGACAGGTTCGGCATCGCGTTCTGGATGAGCGTACCTTCCCGCCAGTCGTCAAGTTGCTCCTGCGTAACGGGAATGTCCAGAGTGTGGGCTACCCCACTGAACATGCTAACCTTGGTTATCAACATCGTCATTACCTCCTATATGATCGAATCCCTAGTATACTACGCTAATGCGTACTAGGGAGGGGATACCGCTTGAATTGCGGCGTAAAGCTCTTGCTGATCCCGGTCCTTCTTGGCCAGCACGTCGATGACCTTGTAGTCCAGGGTATCCTTGGCCATCAGGTAGTGAATCGTCACAGACGAGCTAGATTGCCCCTGCCGCCACACCCTAGAGTTGGACTGATCGTGCATGTCCAAGGCCCAGGGTACTCCCATCCAGCAAACGTTGCTACACGCCCCTTGCAGGTTGAGTCCGTACCCTGCGGACGCGCCGTGGGCCGCCAGCACTGGAATGCGCCCTGCGTTGAAGTCCTCAACCATCTGCTGAGTGTTCTTCTCCCCGGACAGGTTGGGCACATTCCCTAGCGCCCTTGCTATGCGGTCCAGGTCATGCTTGAACTCGTAGAATACCAGCAGAGGGTCTCCCTGTAGGTCATCTATCAGCTCCTTCAGGGCGTCTGCCTTGGCATTGTGAATGTGCTCAGCAGTGCCGTCAGGCAAATACACCCCTCCGTTCGCCATCTGGCGGCAGCGCATCCCGGCCACGGCAGCGTTGGGCGAAGCTACTGTCTCCCCGCTGGCCAGTACGGCCAAAAACTTTCTCTCCATATCCCGGTACAGGCGCTGGGCCGAGGCGGGTAGGGTCACCGCGATTCGGTTGAAGGTCAGCTCGGGCATGACGAGACAGTGCTTCTTGTCCATTCTCAGCACAAGGTGAGCTATGCGCTCAAAGATGGCCCTCTTGCCCTGTTCGGTCACCTCATACTGTCCATCGTACCCTTGGGCGCAGAACTCTCGTCTGAACCAGGTAATGTTGGGACCCAGAGCCTCTCCCCGGTCCAGGATGTATATCTGCGCCCACAAGTCTTCCAGGCCATTGGGGGCAGCAGTGCCCGTCAAAATCCAGCGGTACTTGTAGCGGTACAGCACGTCCCGCATAGCCTTGAAGCGCATCGCCGCAGGATTCTTGAACATGCTGGACTCGTCCACGATCAGCAGTGAAACGGGCATCTTGGCGAACATAGGGTTTCGCACCAGAGTCTTGAAGCTCTCAGGGTTGATACCGTAGATGTCGGCATCAGGGTACGGTCGCTTGATCCCCGCCTGCCCGTTCAAGTTGAGGAACCGCAGGTGGCTAAAGTTGTCCCACTTCTCGATCTCAGAGGGCCAGACGTTCTCCAGCACGCGGATGGGGGCAACGATCAGCGCCTTGGGGACGTGCCCCGCCCTCATCAGTTCGCTGATAGCAGCCAGAGAGATTGCCGTCTTGCCCAGGCCCATATCCATGAATAGCCCGGCCCTGGGTCTTTCCAGCACGAACTTCAGAGCCTCGTGCTGGTAAGGCTTTAAGTTGAGTATCACAGTTTGCGCTCCAGCATGGGGGGAAGGTGGCGGCGCAAGTCATACGGGTCATCCCCCAAGTCTTTGTGATTGTGCTCGATGTCGTCCCCGATCTTGTGAGACTTGGTAATGAAGTACCCGTAAAGGCCGCACAGGACCGTCTCTGCTTCAGAAATGGAGCACCCCCTGCTGGGGACTCCAGGAGCAGGGTACTCGCAAATCTTCTCCGCCACGTCTTGAAGTATGGTGGTGAGGGGAATTACTGGATACTTACTTGCTACCCATTTTGCCGCTCCAGCAGGAATGTGAGGCAGGCCGGTCCTGTAGTCTATCGGCAAGTCCAGACACCTGTCCATGTAGTCGCAAGCCTTCCAGATGAAGTAGTCGCCAAACCCCTTCATCTTGCCGAACTCCTTGCGAACGGTGAGGTACGGGGTTGGCAAGACAAAGATACTCAGCGGGTCTGGAGTGTCCTGCTGACGGTGCAACTTGTCGAAGAAGTCCAGAGGGTACGGGCTGTAATCCATCACCGACTGCAGCGAGTCTAGCCCGTTTCGGCCACGGTAGTGTCTCCGCTCTGTCCCTCGCCGAAGGGTCGCATACTGATCAAGGATGTGGGCGTAGAAGTGGTTGGGTCCCTCTTCAGCCGCCGCAGCCGCTTCCCCGGTGTGGTAGAACATCAACATGTGCAGACAAAACAGCTTGGCCCAGTCCTGCCCCTTTACCAGGCTCGCGTTGTAGCCCATGACGTAAACTGGGTCCAGCTCCTGCGTCTCGATCACCGCCTTGGCGTAGTCTTGCCACGTCCGTACTTCAATTGTCCGAGAAGACATCGATGATTTCCTTTCCTTGGGCTACGTTATCGACAACCTCCACCTGCGCACCTGCTCCTTTCAGTTGATTGTGGACATACTGCTGGATGGGGGTGGGAATCTGACCAGGGCGCTTGAACTCTATCATGAGCACCTTACCCTGGTAGATGAACAGCCTATCCGGCCACCCCACTTGCCCCTTGACGTTCAGCTTGAGAACAAGGCAGCCGCTGGCCTTGGCGTAGTCGCAAACGTGTTGCTCTATGGTCTTCTCATCCATGTTCGCACGGTCCTTTCTTGCTCTTGGCGTAGGAGCACCACTTGCAGGAGCTGGCGGAGGGAGTGGGAGGGTACTCTATAGCGTCAAGTACCCTGTTTGCCCTTGCCGTCCACCAGAGCTTGAGACCTTCCAAGTCCTTGCGGTGGTAGGTGTACTGCGGCCCTGGACCGTCGAGGTACAGGGCGGACACCATGACCTTCTCCGCCTCGGGGTACTTAACCAACCCCATTAAGGCGTAGAGATGAAGCTGGTCCGCATGCTCTGGGTATCTCTGACCGCTCTTGAGGTCAACGATAAACAAGGTAGGGGTCAGCAGGTAATGGACGTCGGTGATCGCCTTGATGAAGGTATTCTCCGACTCCTGTTCTTCTACCTCCCAATCCCGGTTGACCAGCCAAACCTCCTCTGACCGGGCCTCCAACTGCTTGAAAGTTACCAGGTAGTCGCGGATGGGGTACAACTCTGTCGCCAACTGCTCGACCAAGATGTCCCCCTTCAGGTAGTTTTCCACGTTCTTGTGCAAGCGGTTGCCCTTGTTGAGCGCCGGGCTGGATGCGTCGATGCGCTCCCCGCTGATGTAGTCATAGTGGTACTCAGCGGGGCACTCCTCGAACGTGGCGATAGCGCTGTAGCTGACTCTGGTGGGTTTTTGAAGCATGGATAATCTCCAGTGAAATAAGGCGTTGAGACCGTAGCGTCTGGGACAACTTTCAAAGGTTGCTAGGGAACTGTAGGTGACGTAGGTGGGTTTAGCGCGGGTAGTCACGCATGTCCGCCCAATTGGGTCCGACCTTGACCGTAGCCCGCATGGGGATGTCGAACTCCCCTGACTCCATGGCGTCGCAGAGGATGCGAACCTCGGTGTCCAGGTGTTCCGGGGCCACGCTGATGACGATCTCATCGTGGACCGTGGCGATCAACCTGCCGTGCCGCTTGGTCCGATCGTACTCTATCATGGCTTGCTTGGTCTGGTCCGCAGAACTTCCTTGGATGAGGTAGTTCAGCAGCACGTAGTCCTTATCCCACACCCTCCCATCTTCCCTGATGACCGAGGCAGGAGCGTAGAGCAACCGACCTCCCCACGAGCGCACAGGGCGCTTGCTGGCAGCCCTGCTTTCTACCTCATCCATGAACTCCTCGACTCCGGACAGGGCGTTCAGGTACGCTTGCTTGATATGACGAGCTTCTTGGTAGGAAACCCCCAACCTATCCGCCAGGTTGCCCATCCCCACCCCGTACAAGATGGAGAAGGCCACGATCTTGGTCTGTTTCCTGGTGAGTCGTAGCCCAGTCTCGTCGTGGATGATCTCAGCAGCCACGGCGTGAATGTCGGCGGACGGGTCTGTGTCATAAATCCGCTTTATCGCACCCTCTGCGAAGTGGCCGAGCATCCTGATTTCTTGCGAGTGAAAGTCAGCGCTGACCAGGATTTCCCCCAAATCGGGCAGGATGTAGCTGCGCAACAGGGGGTAGGGCAGATACCCTTCTGGCGGAGCATTGGGGAACTCCGTAGGTATGTTCTGGAAGTTGGGGTCAGAGCTGGAAAGTCGCCCTGTCTTGGTGCCGTAGTCGGTGCCCTTGACTTGGTTCCAATGCGGGTGTAGCAGGCCGTTGCACTTGTCCGCCTTCTCCAGCCAAGGCTCCATGAAGGTGCCGAGGCAGGTCTTCAGGGTTGCCCGATACTCCAGCAAGGCGGCCAACTCAGGATGGCGAATTACTGACCTGAGGGTATCCTTGCTCGTGCTGAACCTCTTGGTCTTGGTCAGGGGCCACTCGTTTAGAGGCACGCAGCACCCCAGACCTTGGATGGCCGCCGCTAGTTGGACGCCGGAATCGATGTTGAACTCATGGTTATTCTGGCGCAAGATGATCTTCGCCGCTTGCGTAGCCCTCTCGAACTCTGCCTTGTACCGCTTCACGTCCTTACGCAGCAATTCCGTGTCGCATCGGATACCGCGACGCTCATTATCCGCGAGAATCGGCGTCAGTTTCACTTCGCGCCGGTACGCTTCGGTCATGCCTCGTTCATGGACCGTCCTGGAAAGGTGGCGATAAAGTGCGTATGTCCGCTCAACGTCTCCAATAGCGTACTGACCCACGAGATCCCCTGGAGCTTTGCAGATGTGCGCCCCCCAGGATTTGGAGTTGGAGGGGACGATATGGTGCGCTACTAGCCAGTCGCGAACCTCCTCTTGCTCCGTGGGAGGCAGTCCCAAGATGCGCTCGGCAGAGGGTTTCAGGGAAAACGTCGGCGCCAGATGGTTGTCCAGGAAGATGAGGAACATGGAGTCCTCTATCCATGCTTCTCTAGGTATCTCCAATCCGAACCACTTGCGGGCTACCTCTAGATCGAATTTGGCGTTCTGGAAGAGCAGTATCTCCCTTGACTCCCAAACCTGACTCAGCACGCGACGGGCAACATCTTCTGAGCAGTTGTTGTTGGTAGGATGCCCCCACGCAAAGTAGTACGCACCCCCATCGTTGTGCTTGATCGCCACCCCTACTGGCTTGGGAGGGTAGTTGGGGTAATCTTCAATCGCCTCAGTTTCAAAGTCTATGGTATACACACTATCTCCTGAATGACTTGGGTGGCGCCCGGTAGCGGCTCTCTCTCCAAAGAGCGGGCTTTCCTTTCTTTACAAGCAGGTTGAATCCCCAACCATTGAGGGTTGCTACCGGGCGCCATTGATCAGAACTTCACTCCCTTGGTCGGCTTGGACTTGGTCTGGTCCTCGAACTCCTCGCCGTCGTCATTCTTGGGGTACGGGAACAGGATGGCCGCTTCCTGGGCCTGGCTGAGCTTGAGAACCCCCTCCATCGCGCCGTCAGGCACCAGGCCGACGAACCGGAAATTCACCTTGAACTGGCTCTTGGGGTCAGGGGTGAGGCTCAGCTCCGTGACGACTCCCCAAGGCGGTCGTCCCAGGACAGACCCCAACTGAACGACGTACTTGGACCAGTTGGCGACGCTGGTAACGGGCAGGCGTGCGTACCAGACCGACGCAGTGACCAAGTCCTTGTCCAGAGCCGCCGCGTCGATCAAGGCCAGCCGGCGGATGTTCTTGCATTCCTTGGGGCTGCCCTTCTTCTCGGGCCACTGGTTGCGGGGGCAATCGGCGCAGGAAGTATGCTCGGCCTTGGTGACCAGGTTGGGGTCTGGCGCCAGGTCATCCTCGACCAGGTTGATGGCCCAGCAATCTGGGCTGACGATCTTCTTGGGGTCAAACTGCCCCGGGAAGTAGTCATTCTCGTGGGCCGACTCCAAAATGACGCAGTTGATCTTGTTGCCGGGGATGATCTGCTCGTCGATGGTCAGCTGGCCGGCGCGGAACGAGATGAAGTCAGAAGGGCTGCGCTCGGCCTTGACGGCCGCAGCAGCCGCTTGCCGCATCAACTCGGCATAGTCGAACGGGGTTGCGATATCGGTGGTTTCGCTCATGAGAGTCTCCGTGGTTGAAAATGCTGCAGTACGCAGCCTGAAGCCCGCATAACGGGCTTGGGGCTGAGCACTAGTGGGCGGATGCTTTGGCGATAGCCATCTCCGCCAGCCTGACTACTGAGGCTTTGCGGGCAGCCTTGTCGACCAGTGCCGCGACATCTTCGGGGGTGCCGCCGATGTCGCGGATCAACGCCGCCATCCGGCACATTGCTGTACCCTCCTTGGATCCCATGACGTAGATGCGCACTGCGAAGGCTACCAAAGCCTTCGGATCGTTGGTCTCCAGCAGTGTCCCCCCGATGACGGTAAGCTGCGCGATGACGTTCATTGCGTTGAGGAAGTCCTCGTCCCCATCGGCCTGGTCGACCGTTGCTTGCGGGATAACGCCGTGCTGAACCAACAGAGTTGCTACGTTCTCTTTAGTGATTTCCATGTTACTCTCCTGAGTCAAAGATTTGAGCCAGAACCTTGGTAAGACTCTGGTACGCTTGGTGCTCCTTCAGAGGGATGAGGAACTTCTCCTGAAGATTGGGATAGTGGTCGGGGAAGGCCAGATGGTTCAAGAACTCCGCCCACTCTGCGTCCGTGCCTTGAAACCCGTTGCGGACAAGAGTGAGGTTGGCCCAGGCGATTCCGGCCAGCACCGGCTCCGCCTTGGACTCCATGAGGTCGAGCACCTTCTGGAGCGAACGGTAATCAGCCTCTGCGGTTCTCACCGACGTATCTCCAACGCAGCTGCGATCAACGCTCCGTACTTGGATCGGTACCGCACTACGCAGGCTATGTCCGCTCTCCCCCTGACCGCCACATCTTCATCTGAGGCGTCCAACCACCATTGATGAGTTTCGTTGATACAGCCTACCTGCATGTGCGTGGCGGATATGCTGATGGTCCAAGGGGTTGCGTTGATGCAAATGAGGCTCCTCGCCGCCCCTCCCCTCCAGTTCATGCAGTCGGAGCAGTCCGTGCAGTTCCTGCAATCCCTGCAATCCCTGCAGCAAAAGCAGTCATCACAATCCGTACAGTTCGCACAGTTCATGCATCTCTCGCAATACCTACAGGCCCCGCAACTCCTGCAATCCGTGCAGTTCCTGCAATCCGTGCAGTTCGTGCAATCCGTGCAGTACCCGCAGTTCGTGCAGTTCGTGCAGTTCGTGCAGTTCGTGCAGTTCGTGCAGTGCCTGCAGCCCGTGCAGCTCATGGAGTTCGTGCAGCCCCTGCAATCCATGCAGTTCGTGCAGTGCCTGCAGCCCATGCAATCCGTGCAGTGTCTGCAGTTCACGCAACCCATGCAATCCATGCAGTCCTTGCAGTACGTGCAGTTCGTGCAGTGTCTGCAGTTCGTGCAGTGTCTGCAGTCCATGCAATCCGTGCAGTGTCTGCAGTTCGTGCAGTGTCTGCAGTCCATGCAATCCGTGCAGTTCACGCAGCCGTTGTCGTCCATGTTCCGGGCTTTGGACTCGGCGTCGTAGTGACTGATGGTGCTGGTCGCAACGTTCCCTTTTTCTGTCTGAAATGTGTACATGTTTTCCTCCTACAACAGGTTGGCCGAAACAACTTCGCCGAAGTCGTCAAGCGCGGCCTTCACTATGGTCGAAGTCACCTTCTTGGCCCTATCCATGACGGATTGGGGAACCTCCTCGCCAGACTTTCCGGTGTGGATGATGGTCCCGTTCTCGTCATAGACGACCAAGTAGGCAGTCAGTACGTGTCTCATGCTAGCACCCCTATGATGGTGAGAATCCAAGGAAGCAGGCAGATGGCAAGCAGCCTGCGTATGCTCGCCGCCCGGCTCATTTCGTCGCGTTGATCGCGCTGATGCGATCGGAGATGTCCGCGCTATTGACGCAGTTCGAGCAATTCTCGCACGCTGAGCAGCAAACGCAATTTACGCAGTTATCGCACATAGCCGAATTGTTGCACCGAGTGCAGTGGTTGCAGTTCGAGCAATTCACACAATGCTCGCAGTTGTGGCAGTCGTAGCAGGCTACGCAGCGGACGCAGAACGAGCACTGGTAGCAATTGACGCAACCGTTCGCGTCCATATCTGCGGCCATGCTGTCGGCGTGCTCCTTACTGACCGTGGAAACGGACGAGTTGCCCTTGGGGGTGGTGTCGGAGTAGTAGCGGTTCATGAGCAACTCCCGTGCTTATAGCCTTCGATGGGGTCTATGCGGCAGTAGGTGCCGTTGAAGACCAGCTTCTCGCCGTCAATGCGCATGTTGGTCATGTACGCCCAGGAGAGGCAGTTCCAGTCCTTGAGCGATGGCCGCCAATGCTCCAACCTGGCCGTGGTGTCGGTGAAATGAACCCGATACTTGGTGCCGGAGCGGGAGTATATGACGTAATTGCCGTAAGAGTCGCGCTTGAACGGGCGAGCCTTCAGGTATTCGACAATCTCAGCCTTTTTCATGAGGCCCCCCTGGGAAGTCGTTGGAGGAGTCGCGGCAAACCGCGTTAGGGAAGAATTCCCTGCTGTTGAACGTACAGACCGTGCCGCAAGCAAGGAAGACGGGGGCATCGATACAGCCGGTGTGGTCGGCTTGCCACATCGACTCGTCCACCTTAAGGCCGAAGGCAAGGCCGCCGCCGGTAACGGTGATGGGGGGACGTTCGTTCATGGTACATCTCCTGAGTGTAGGGGTTGAGGGGTTCAGAACCCACCGAAGTCGGCGAGTATCCCTAGTATACTACCGACTAGGCAAATTTCGAGTGTAAGACGGCACATTTCTATTGGTATACACCTTTACTTTGCTCAAGGTTGTCGGTAAGATAGCTGTACGCTTTTCGATAAACCCCTTTCATGGAGAGTTACAACATGCCCAACGTCAGTCCCATCGGCAAGAATGTTCTGATCGGCGAATCCCTGCCCAAGCCGCGCCTGCTCAACCCCTTCAAGCGCATCAAGATCGGCAACGAAGTGAACGTCAAGGTCAACGGCCAGGATGTCGTGGCCATCGTGGACCGGCCCGGCGTCTACACCTACCTCAACGTGGACGGCGTGGACTGCTACGTCACCGGCGCTCTGACCGAGGGTGCCGTGTTCACCACGCAACCGTGGTCGCCCAAGGAACCGGCCAAGAAGGTCAAGGTCGAGGCCGCGGCTGAGGAAGTCGAGGCCGCGGCTGAGGAAGTCGAGGCCGCGGTTGAGGAAGCCGCATGAAGCCGAAGCGCCCCACCCCCCAACCGAAGCCCCCATGCCGGTGAGTACCCCCTCCCTGCTCTCCGGCATAAACCTGCCCAGACTCCGCGTGACCTCCTGAGCATGCTTACGTTGGGATAAGGTTATGGCCCGCCCTGTGCGGGCCTTTTTATTGCCTTCCATACCCCCCTCGGAGATCGTAGGGTCTATACTAGGAGTTCTTTGCCCCTACGCCCCTAAGCCCCTGATTTGAATGACCTTTCCACCTTTTTCAGGAGGTACCATGGGACTCGCAGCTGTATCCCCATCAGCATCCCCCCTGGATCACTACCGCACTTGGCTTAATAGTCAAGGTCTGGCTCAATCTGACGTAGAGGCTCTGCGCCTCAAGTTGGTAAACGCCAGCGATGCGGACAAGTTCCTGGGATTCTTCCCCCACCACGACGTTTGCGTCATACCCTACCCTGGCGAATCCTACGTCCGAGCACGACGTTTAGGCCCATTAGAGACTGGCGCCGCAAAGTACCTCAGTCCGAAAGGCAGTGGTTGCTCCCCACCCTTCTTGCCCCCGTTCAAACTCGACTGGGCTGACCTCCGTGTAGATACCCAAGCCCCTCTTGTAATTACGGAGGGGGAGATCAAGGCATATTGGGGATGTAAAGCCGGCATGCCTACGATCGGCCTCGGCGGAGTAGATATGACCGCTTCTCTTTTTGACGGGAGAATCGAATGGGCTAACAGAACCGTCTATGTGTGTTTCGACCATGACGGTTTGGGGGACAGAGAGTTCAAGCCTGGGGTGGCCCACGCCCTGGGGCGGCTCACTAGCAAGTTGATGGCTCACCGGGCCAAGGTCAAGGTGCTCTACCTGAGCGACGTGGTCAAGGACCGGAGCATAAAATGGGGGTTGGACGACTACCTGCGAGCAGGAGGGGGGTGGCTAGAGCTATTGGCTACCGCCGATGACCCTCAACCTTGGTGCTCGATGCTGGCCGGGCTGCTTGAAACCTGCGTCTACGTAGTGGGGACCAATAACACCCACGTCTATAACTTGGAAAACGGCAGTCGCAAGTCGGTGGCAGACTTCCACGACGCCCACGTGAACCTGCGCAAGTTGTCGGTGGACGACGATGGCAAGACCAAGAATGAGCAAGTCAGCCGCCAGTGGGTCTATAGCCCTGATCGCTTGACCGCCTCAGGGTACGTGCTAGACCCACTGAAGCCCCCAGGCTACGTCGACGGCAGCATCAACCTGTGGAAGGGGTATCCCAAGTTCGACGGTCCCCCTGACCTCGAGATCGTTGCTACGTGGCAACAGTTCATGGAGGGACTGTTCGGGGAGTACTGGACCTGGGTCGCGCTATGGGTAGGGCACTTGTTGAATAAGCCGCAGGAGCGTAGCAACCAGGCCGTAATGCTTATCACGTCCGTGCAGGGCATCGGCAAGTCTCTGTTCGGGGACATCGTGAGAGACCTTTGCGGGCCGCACGGCATGGAGGGCAGTAGCTCCCGCATGTTTAGCCAGTTCAACGCCATGGAGGAGGGCAAGACCTTCATCGTGGTCAACGAGCTGGACGTCAAGTTCAACACGAAAGAGGGGCAGCTGAATGACCTCTTGTCGGCAGAGACGGTGTCGATTGAGCAGAAGGGCAAGGACGTCATCGTACTGCCTAACCTGCGTAGGTGGTTCTTCACTGCCAACGCCTCTGCCCCGTGTCGTTTGAGTCCCCACCAACGTAGGGTGTTAGTTGTAAACCCTCCCAGGGTAGTGGCGGACACACGAGGGGAGTGGGGAGATTGGGTCAGGGAGGTAGTGGCCAAGATCAGGCGAACGGAGGGGGGCTTGGCCACGGTAAGGTGGTGGTTCGACAGGGAGTGGGTTCGCAGGGGGAGGGGATGGGACCCGTGCGCACCAGTGCCCGTTACCCAAGCCGCGTTGGACGCAGCCGAGGCCAGCAAGACTGACTCACAGATCATAGCGGAACACATGTTCGACGCAATCCGCGCCAACGACGGAATAGGGGCAACCCATCCTGACCTGCGGAAGCAGAATACCAAGGTTTGGGGGGAAGTGACTCTGCTCGTGCGCTCGCACGGTGGCAGGTGCTTGCGTAAGTCTGTCAAGTCGGAGGGCAAGGTCAGGGAGTACGTTGTGTATGACCTTGATGGGAAGACAGTGGGAGAGACTCGCAGCGATGGGTGTACTTACACCACTCTCACGTCCGAGGAGATCAGGGAATCGGCACAAGTCATGGCTACGGAGTACGTGGCGATAGTGGGGTTATTGGGGCAAAAAAGGTAAGTGGGTCGGTACTTGGATCAGCTGAAAAGTAAGTGGGTCAAGCTGTAGTTTTGGCCCTATACCCTACTCGGACATAGGGTGGAAGTACTTGGGTCACAAGATTTGCCCACTTACCCCCACTTACCTGGCGGCGACAGAAATACAGACTTAGCGGTTGAAAAGTACTTGGGGTACTTGGGGTACTTGGGTAAAATTTGAGTCGTAGCAGAATGACTCCCCATGTTGTAATACACACAGAATTATAAAAGTCTACGAACTTCGCTTTTACCCAAGTACCCCCAAGTACCCCAAGTACCTGTAGTGTGACCCCACATAGTCTTGGTGTGAAACCCATGGGTTGCTCGTGTGACTCGCCACATGTGAGCCTGTCAGTACAGACAACAAAAAAGCCCCCAGCTGGGGGGCTGGGGGCTGGGGGCTGGGGGCTTGGTGCTACTCAGCTTCTTCCTGTTGCCTGAGGGCTTCCTGTTCTGCCTTCTCAGCTGCTTCTTCCTGATGCCTGAGTGCCGTGTGCTCATCCATGGTGTAGATGGTGAGCTGGTCCTCGATCTCGAACGTCCGGTTTGAGCTGCTTTGCTCCACCCATCTGGTACCGTTCTTGGTCCATGCGTCGTCAACCAAGGTGCAGGTGGAGAGCAGTTCCAGGACCGACTGTACCTTGTTGAGAGGCACGATCAGGGTGGCGTTGTAGGACAGACGAAGGGTAACGACGTTGGTGAGTTTGCGCATTGCTTTCTCCTGAGAAGTGAGCCCCCCAGCTGGGGGGCTGGGGGTGACTTACTTGGTGACTTGCTTGGGTGCCCTGGTACGCTTGGGCTTGGTGGGTTCAGGCGTCAGGTAAGCAGCGATGGTCGGCTGCTTCTCTGCCCTTTCAGCTGCTTGCCCCTCCACCCACTTCTGGGCTGCTTCCAGAGGATCAACCTCGGTTGCCTCCACTTGGCGTTCCAAGTACTCCGGGTACGCCTGCTGGGTCTCAATGACCCCAGTCAGGACGTTGAGGAGCACCCCATCCACCACCGGCTGTTCAGGCTTGGGTTGGGCCGTTGCCTGCTTGGCCACCGGCTTGTTGGCGTACTCATCGAACTTCACCACGGTGCCGGTTGGCGGCATGACGTTCTTGGGAAAGTAATATGACTTGCCGTTCGGAGCGATCACCCACGTGTAGAGGGGCCACTTGCCGCCGCCGGTCACCTTGCACTCCAACTTGTCCTCGGTCAGTTCATCGACCAAGTACAGGTCGTCGTGCCCTGGGTTGCCCTTCTTGGGGAAGGCCAGAGGAGTCAGCTTGTGCGTTTCACCATTGAATGTTGCTTTCATGTGAATCTCCTGAGTGTGCTCGCACGACTCCCCATCCCTGGGAAGGCGCACGAGGGTTTCGACTGAATGAATGAGCTTGGGACTGCGCGGCCCCCTGGGACCACCCCACCCTGGCCATACTGCTCCAGGTGAAGATAAGTCTAGGGCTTTGCGATTGCCGAGTCTACTAGAACGTTCTTATGGGGGGCATTCGCCTAGTCTATGAGTAGGCAAAGCCCTACGAGCCGCGATCGGTCTAGTCTGTACTACCCTATGTCCGCCGGACAGAGCGGCCAGCCGTGTCTATCTAGCGTGGCCGCAGAGGGCATCCGCTGGCCCTAGGCTGCCCCTATCTCGTACCCCGATACCCTGCCCTAGTCTCGATGGCCCCTGCGGCCACGCTAGGGCGCTACGGGCCACGCTAGACCCTCGCCCAGACTAACCCCCAGCCTGGCCGCAGATCGGCCAACCTCGCGTATCCTGGGATTCCGTCGGAATATCCCGTCGGGGTACTAGCAATATACCGTCGGGATACTGAGCCTATACCGTCGGGATACTGCGGGCATCCCGACGGGATATCTTGTAGGGTGGGCTGCTCGGTCGCGCTAGGCTGCTAGGTGGCTGGGTTGGTTGACACCCTGGGGTGGTGTGTGGCTGGGCTGGTTGGTTGGCTGCGTGCGAGTGTGCTGGTTGGGTGTGGGATGTGGGGTGACCCCTAAACAGCTCGATGCGGCTATCCCTGTAACTGACTTTGCGTACGGAGCTGACAGCGAAATTTGCCAGATTCAAAACTCACAACTCAATAGGAGCTGACAGCGAAATTTGCCAGATTCAAAACTCACATCTCAATAGGAGCTGACAAAGAGAAAACCATTTACTTCTCCCCTGAAAAGTAGTACCCTACTAGCATGGTAGAACTGCTCCCAGCCGTCCAGCCTTCTGAGCCGGTAGTCACGGACCTCCAAGAGTTCTCTGACGACCTCTCTGCTGACGCAATCAGCCTCATCGACTACGCCACCCGCAGGGGGCGGAAGCCTGATCGTGTCTCCGTCCGCGAGGGGTTTGAGAGAGCCTTCCAGATGATCGGGGGTGTGCCCCGTCTTGCCCTCTGGGCGGATAAGAACCCCACACTGTTTTACACCCTGTACGCCAAACTGCTCCCCACACAGGTAGAGGCAGCAGTGCTCCCCTCCTGCCCCAAAGAGCTGGAAGCCCTATCAGCATCCCAGCTCAAGCAACTGGTGCTGCAACGTGTTGACGGTTGATGAGCTACTCCTTGAGATCGAGCGCAAGGAGCGCGCATCGTCCGATCTGCTAGCATTTGCGGAGTACATGTCGCAGTTCCCTCTGCGGCCCTCGCAAGTTGAGTACCTGTCGGTTGAAAACAACGTATGGTGCGCCCCTCCGCAGTCGGGCAAGACCCATGCCGCGGCTTTGCGAGTGGCCTTTGCCCTAGCCAAGGGTGCCAAGGTTCAGCTCTTCAGTTACAACGCAGACTCAGCGAGGTATCTCAGCAAGCGCGTCAAGACCATAGTGGAGAGTCCCAAGTACAAGGCGTTGTTCCCCCATGTCGGCCCTCCAGAGTTGGTCGCCAGTCCGGTGGGACAGCCCATGTACGAGTTCGCGCCAGACCTGGTCGTGATTGACGAGCCCATCGACCGGCGCTCGGATGATGCGGCCAACCCGACCAAGTTGAAGAGGCTCAAGAGCTGGCTCCGCACGGACGTGCTCCCTGCTTGCTCCAACGTGATCCTCTCCTGCCACCGCACTTCGGCAGGGGATATGACCACCATGCTCCCAGACCCCATTCCGCTCATCCATGCTGCGGAAGGGTCGAACACCGAGGAAGACCCAATCCGCTGGCGTACTTGGTACCTGCAGAACCCTCCCAGTATGGATTGCGTACAGGACATCGTGGATGCGGTGCCCTACGTGCCGCGGGAGGGCTTCGCCGAGTACCATCGCAACAACAAGCGTAGTGCGCTGACGGTGGCCCATCGCCGTGCGGGCAAGACCGTGGCCAGGGTGAATAGGTTGATCCGTGCTGCGATTGAGTGCGAACTGCCTTCCCCACGCTATTGCTACCTGGCGCCGTATTTCGTTCAGGCCAAGGACATCGCTTGGAACTACCTCAAGCACTACACATTCCCGCTGTCAGTCAAGATCAATGAGTCGGAGCTGTCCGTAACGTTTCAACACAACGGGGCGCAGATCAGACTATATGGTGCGGACAATGAGGACCGGCTGCGCGGCATGTATTTTGACGGTGTTGTGGCCGACGAAGCACAGGACATCTCCCCATCCACGCTGACGCAGGTGATTCTGCCCACCCTCGCTGACCGCAAGGGGTGGCTAGACATGTCCGGCACCCCGAAAGGGTGGGATAACCTGCTCGGAGTGACCTACAAGGCGGCTAAGGACGACCCTGAGTGGTTCGTACAGGTGCTAAGGGCCAGCGAGACGGGCATTTTGGACGAAGATGAGCTGGCTCGGATGCGGAAGTTGATGCCGCAGAACGAGTACGAACAGGAGTTTGAGTGCTCATTTGACGCTGCGGTGACGGGGGCATACTTCGCTCAAGAGATGAAGGATGCGCAGGACAGCGGGCGGATCACCTCTGTGCCATACGACAAGGCGTTGGAGGTTCACACAGCCTGGGACTTGGGCATTTCAGACTCGATGGTCATCTGGTTCTTCCAGCTCGTAGGAAGGGAGGTGCGGTTCATTGACTACTATGCTGCCTCAGGGTACGGCCTCGACCACTATGCTGCCGAATTGCGCAAGCGCAAGTACAATTACGGATTCCACTACGGTCCTCATGACGTCATGGTTCGGGAACTGGGCACAGGTAAGTCCAGAAAAGAGGTGGCTTTCGGTCTGGGTTTGGACTTCACCCCAGCACCAAACCTCGCGGTCAAGGATGGCATTGACGCCGCCAGGATAATGCTCCCAAGGTGTTGGTTTGACGCAGAGAAGACAGCGAAGGGGCTGGATGCGTTGCGCCAATACCAGGAGAAGATCAACAAGACCACGGGCCAATCCATGGGCCCGCTCCATAACTGGGCTTCTCACCCTGCGGATGCGTTTCGCATCGCCGCGGTGTGCATAGAGAATCCGCAACCCAGGAAGTTGGAGTTGGCTACGGAGTGGGGTCGAGTCGTCGGGGGGTGGATGGGGTGACTACTTCCAAGCAAATCATCGGAGTGGGTCCGGCCACGCTCACCATGGGACTTACCCTGGAGATTCCCAGGGAGATGCAAAGCCTGATTTGGGAGGTCAGCCATGTGTACGTGCCTAGTTTGGAACGGGGCAAGGGATGGGGCACCAAGTTGATGCAGCAAGCTTGTGACCGGGCAGATTCGGCGAACGTGGGGTTGCTTCTTCACGTTTCTGAAGACAACCAGGATAGGTTGGTCAGCTGGTACGAGGGGTTTGGGTTCGTGACTATTCAGGAAGAACCAAGATTGATGTTCCGCCCGCAGCGCTCATATAGGAATCTGCACTAGCATGGCTGAGAAGGACGACATCCTCGACCTGGCGAATGAGCGGTTCAAGGTCGCAGAAGTGGCTGGCCGGGAGAATCGCAAGGAAGCCAAGAATGACTTGAAGTTCCTCAAGGGGGATCAGTGGCCTGCCGACGCCAAGAGGATGCGGGAAGCCGAGCATCGGCCTTGCCTAACGATTAACAAGCACCAGGCGTTCCTGCGACAAGTCGTCAACGACCAGCGCCAGAATCGCCCAGCCATTCACGTTCACCCGGCGAACGATGGGGCCAGTAAGGAAGTGGCGTTGATCCTGGAGGGGATGGTCCGCAGCATCGAGTACGTCAGCAAGGCCGATATCTGCTACGACACTGCCGTTCAAGGCGCAGCGTCGGCGGGTTTTGGGTTTTTCCGATTCGTCACTGACTACGAGAGCGAGTCATCGTTCGACCAAGTCATCAAGTTCGACCGCATCCGCAACCCGTTATCGGTCAGGATAGACCCATCATCCAAGCAGCCCGACGCCAGCGACATGAACTGGTGCTTTATCGAGTCGTCGATGGCCCGGTCTGAGTTCAAGAAGGAATACCCGAACGCCGAGCTTTCCAATGAGCAGGTGGAGACTGAAGACGACATCGTCATTGTCGAGTACTACAGCATCGAGCGTAAAGCGGACGAGCTGATCCAGCTCTCCAATGGCGAGTCTGGGTTCAAGAGCGACTTGATCGGGTTGCCGGTTGGAGTAACCATCCTCAAGCGTCGCCCCTCCTACAAGCTCAAGGTTATGTGGCGGAAGTTGGCGGGGAGAGACACTAAGGTGGCCGGGTCTGGGTCATCCGTATTCTCTCTGGCCGAATTCAAGGATGTGTTGGAAGAGACGGAGATACCCTGCCATTACATCCCGGTATTCATGGTCATCGGCTCCGAGGTCGACATTGAGGGTGAGGTCACCTACTCAGGCATCATCCGTGACTCCAAAGACTCGGCTCGCATGTATAACTTCTGGATGACCTCGGCCACTGAGGAAGTCAGCATGCGTCCCAAGACCCCGTACATCGGTGCGGAGGGGCAGTTTGCGGGCCACGAGGAGCAGTGGAGACAGGCCAACGTCCGGTCATTCTCGTATCTGGAGTACAAGCCCAAGGCGATCAACGGGGTACTTGCGCCGCCGCCCTCGCGCCAGCCCATGGCTGACGTACCTCACGGCATCCTGCAGATGGCCATGCACGCCTCTGACGAGATCAAGGCGGTCACGGGCATCTATGATGCGAGCCTGGGGGCACGGGGCAACGAAACCAGCGGTGTGGCCATCGGTTCCCGCAAGCAACAGAGCGATCTGTCCAACTTCCACTACACCGACAACCTCCACCGCACGGTGAGGCACGCGGGTCAGTGCCTGATTGATATGATCCCCAAGGTATATTCTGGGGAGAGGATCGTACAGATCATCGGCAGAGACGATTCGATCAGTCATGCTCAAATCAACTCCAAGCCAAAGACTCCTCAGTTGGTGGAGAGGCCGGACGGCACGGTGGAGGCAGTTCAGCAGATTCTCAACGACGTCACTGTAGGCAAGTACTCAGTCATCGTCCAGGCCGGTCCAAGCTACTCATCGTTGCGGGAAGAGGCCCGGACAGCCATGATGGAGATGGCGGGCACGTGGCCGAAGCTGATGGATGTCGCGGGCGACGAAGTGGTTAAGGCCATGGATTGGCCTGGGGCTGCGAACATCTCTGACCGCATTCTCAAGACCATCCCGCCTGAGTTCCGAACGACCGAAGGCGAGGAGCAGCAACAGCTTCCCCCGCAAGTTCGAGAGATGATGTCTCAGGCCACGGAATACATCAAACAACTCGAACAGGCGTTACAAGAAGCGCAATCTGGAGTGGCCGTAGCCCAGATCAAGGCTGAAAGCGACCAAGCCATCGCGGCTGAGAAGAACCAGACTCAGCGCGACATTGAAGAATTGAAGGGGATGATAGCCCTGCTCCTGAAGAGTATGGAACCGCCCCCACAACTAGCAAGTACGGTGTCCAGCGACACTGCGAAGAACGATTCTGCCCCTCCTGCTGGCCGGCAGGGAATTCAGGCGCAATAGGCCCTCGTGGAGATAACCATGCCAGAAGAAAACGAAGTCCAAGAAGTCATCGAGCAACCTGCTGAAGAGGTCGAAGTTGGTGAGCAGTCCCTCGAAGTTGGGGAGACTGAGCAACAACCTGAGCCCGTAGACCAGGTCGCAGCTCGCCGTCGTTCCGCACAGGAGCGCATCAATGAAATCACTCGCGCCAAGCACGAAGCGGAGCGAGAAGCCGCCTATTGGCGGGGAATCGCCGAAGGGGGACAACCCCCCCAACATCGCCCCCAAGCGCAACAGCCCCAAGACCCGCAGATGCCGAAGATTGCCGATTACCAGGATTATGAGTCCTACATCGCCGATCTCACGGACTGGAAGGCCAGGGCGG
>ERZ761593.13-NODE-13-length-22114-cov-60.820436_pt1 | contig 22114 bp, 33 predicted proteins | sample MGYA00433094_ERZ761593 | MGnify/ENA primary metagenome ERZ761593 (study PRJEB28899, sample SAMN03785551) | bioreactor sludge metagenome | biome: EBPR Sludge; feature: EBPR Bioreactor; material: 0.22µm filtered reactor supernatant | place: Saint Lucia: Queensland...
ATGATCGCATTACCAAGCCCCTTTCCGCGTTCCTTCGGATCGACAAACACGGAGCTTATTTCAGCCACCATGCCTTGAATTGCCACAGGAAGTGCCCTGCATTTCCCGACCACCAGGGAGGCCCCGCCCATATTCAACAGAAATTCTCTTTCAGTTTTCATGACATCCACGCGTGGCCTCCGGGCCGGACGACACTTCCTTCCTCGTCTTCATCCTTTTTGAATGGCTCGGTAATCATGATTTCCGATGCGCTCATGGACAGATACCGGGTGCAGTCCATCAAGTGGTCGTTGACCTTCACCACCTGCCCTTTTTCATCCCTGCGATACAATCTGAACTCAGCCAGCCAGTTCGACAGGCTCTTGAAGATTTTCATCTTGCCATATGACAGCCTCTGCCATACGTTGTAGATGCCCGCTTCCATGGCGTTGATTGCTGTGGTCAGGGGTAGGCCCAGGTCGACATATTGCTGCATAAGCTGCTCGCCATCTCTCTGAGACCTTCCCCGTGCAGCGGGGTCGATACAGCCAGGAATCCATTTTCCGCGTCCCTTTATGGCTTCGGCGTGCACAGACGGTTCAGCATGCGATCGGTAATGCTCACTGTACATGTACAAAATGTCGGAATCCCTGTCGTGAGCCCCCCAAATAGCTGCCGTCCTGTTCCAACCAACGTCGAGAGCGAATCCCCTTGGCCAGTGTTTTGGTGTTTGGAAGTCGGGGACGACAATTTCGCTTTCCGGAACCGGGTAAATGGCCCCAGACCCCAACTGTGGGATTCCCCTGGCCCGAGAATCCCTCTGGAATGGCGGGATGGACTCCAGAAGTTGTTTCTTGGCCGATTCGGACAGGTGGGGGACGTCATCCCAACTGGCTATGACGAAAAACTTCGAGGAGGATTCGTCGATTTCGGGATCGACATCGGACATCTTGCCGCCAGGGAGGAACGACAACACCACTCCCGACATCCCCATCAGCGGGGTGAAAGTCAGCATGACCAGTCCGTTATTGGTCATGGTGCGCATCAGACACTCGGTGTACACGTCGAGGGGCGGTTCCTCGTCCAGGAGAATAACGTCTTGCTCCGTTCCCTGGAACGCCTCTCTTCTCTGGTCGTAGGATTTCAGGGTGAGTCTCGAGACGCCCCCAAAATGGTTCTTGACCATGATGATTTCAACGGCGTCGGCGATCCCGGCCTTGTTCATCACTTTCATGATGCTGGTCTTCGGTATCAGGCCCGTTCCCATGTCGCCCATGGGGCCAAGAAGCTTCTCTTGGAGGATGTCCCGGACAGTTTTGCCGGTATCGCCAGCCGCCCACGCCTTTATGGGCCTATTGAACCGTCTTCCCTTCCACCAGGAGGGATATTCGCCAGTCAGGTGCAATACCAGCTCGTATCCGCCGACGCCCTCAGTTTTCCCTACCCGGTTCGCGGCCATCATCATACGTTCGCGATACCGTGCCCCAGCCTCGAAGAATTGCATGTGCTTCGGGTAAAGGGCTCTCCGGAGGGGTCCGGTGTCCGGGTAATACGTTCCTATCTTTTTCTCTTTATTACGACGGTACTTTTCCGCAACGGCGGCTGCCAGGGCCTCTCTGGAAACTGTTGCTGTCACTTTCCGCCCCCCGGAATCACTTCGAACAGGGTTTCTTCGGCGGTTTCGGCTGCGGGCTGGGCTTCTTGGGGAACTTCATCACTCACTCCTTCCATCGGGAAAGTATGCAGCTTGGCTTTGATGAACTCGTCCAGTTGCTCGTCGGTCATTCCGTTGAATTCAGCACCAGTGTTGACCGTCACTGATACCCCGCTGGCCTTCTTCGGAGCAACATACTCCAGAATCTTCATGGCCACAGATGGGGAGAACTGCTTCACGTATATTTGATCGCCCCTCGAATCCAGGGCGGGGGTCTCTTCGTCGCCCATGACCATCGGGAACAGCCGGAGAAGCTGGGCTTTGACCCATTTCTCGTTTAGGAAATCGATCGAGTCGATGTCTTCCTGCACTTCCAAAATGGCCTTCCGGACGCCAGGGATGGCCATCATCTTTTTGGCTTCCGCCGAGGGTATTCCAGACTCCCTGACAGTGGCCGTCAGGTTGTACCCGGACTCGACGTAGCATACCACCAGCGATCTTTCGCGGTCCGTGAGGGCGTCGAGAGCCCTATGAGAGGACGGAACAATATCGCTCATTACACCCCCAGGGCGGCCCGAATGGGGCCAGCTGTTTCCCGAAGCTTCTCTTTCGGCAGGGGCTTGTCCTTGTTGACCAGCTTCAGTATCGAGGAAACCAGCAATTGTTCCCTTTCTTGGATGATGCCAGCGGATCGAAGACGATAGTTAAGCATTACCGTACGCGCGCGGATCGCGTATTCCTCATATCCAACAGGAAGGGGATATTCCCAGAACCGCCGCGCCATTTTCGATCTCCATTCCATCATTATACCACAGGCGGGGGAAGGAGTCAAGTGGGGAGGGAAAATGGACTTCGATAACCAGAGTGTGGTCCTTCCTAGTCCCAGACGACTTGCCGGGGCGAAAGTTCAGATTACCGCCCTTCGCTTAGAAAACGGAGGAGCTCGGAGCGAGGACGAAATCCCTTGTACATACGCCAGCTGCTTTGTTTCAGGGGTGCCACTACCTATGCCGTATATCTTCGGTCCTTTATTCCCTCGTCATGTTACCCCTATTCCCCTGTCATAAACACGTTACCCTCTCGTCATATTTATGCCGTCATCATTCCTTGCACTCGGGCGGGGTTGGTGGCACTGATATAGCCGCCTGGGTCCAGGGCCAAGGAAAGTACCTTCCTGTGTCAGGGAGACGTATTGCCGTGGAACATGTTACCGGGCCGTGGAATACATTACCGCAGCAGGGCGACAGGGGCCAGGGACCGCCGCCGCTCGATGAGGGTGCGAAAGAAGGGGTAGTAGGTATCCTCAGTAATCGACTGGCGCGCATCTCTCAGTAATCGACCCCCTTTCGCACCCTCATCGAGGATCCATCGAGTCGATCGAAGGGGAATAGATCCTTCCTATGAAGTTCGGGGGGCTCGTGTTACACCAACGGGCGGCGGGGTGGGGCCGGGGTACCGGGCCGGTCGCCCGAGCCCCGCCGTCGGGCTCCGGGATACCTCGGCGGGCCATCGCCGCGCGGCCCCAGGCAGCTGGACGAGGCACTCGACAGGATCCCCACCAGATACCCCGAGAGAATGACTCCCCCGCGTTCGGGAAAGATATTTTCGGTTCTACCCCCCTTCGAGCAGGAGTGGATACCGTCTCGATGGGAATCCCATTTCTTTCCAGGGAGTATCTACTCCTGTCCCGCATCCCGTCCCGATTGACCCCCTGATAGAACAGGTGGCTATCCCCATACCGCCCTGGGGCCACCGCCCGTCCCTCGGGGTCCCTCGGCCTTTCGATAGGGTAGGTCCTTCCTGGCTGCTCGATGAGGGTATCCACTCTTGCGAAGGAGGTATAGGGATTACTGAGGGGGGATATCGGCTCTGGACTCGAGGGTATATCTCAGTAATCGAGGGGGGGGGTAGATATGGGGAGAAGACTAATCGAGTGTCGAATGGCCTCGAAAGATCTGCTCGAAGGGAAGGAAAGCGAAAGAGATCTCCATAAACTGACCCTATGCTGGCATAAAAAAGTCTGATGGTCAGAGCACTCTGGAGCACTTGACAGCACCCTGCTGGCATGGTACAATACAGTTATGGTCGATCCCGACCTGCCCCGGCACCCCGCCCCTGGCCAACCCACTGGAGACTATCATGAAATCCGCTACCAAACCCGCCAAGTCCGCTCCCGAATTCAAGGTCGGCGATCACGTCGTCGCCACCACCGGTGCAACCGACAACTGCCCTGCAACTGGCGTCGTCTGCAACATCGGCAAGGGCTGGTTCGTGATCACCCTGGACCAACCCGAAGCGTTTCCCTCCGTCAAGTCTGGCAAGATCAGCGCACGTGCTGGTTCCATGGCCCTGTACGTTCCCAAGGTCGTCGAGGAGCCGGTCCCTGCCACCAGCGACGCCGACGCCCCTGAGGAATCCGACAAGCTCAGCGCCTCTGGCATGGCCGCGCAACTCCGGGCTGCCCGAGCTCATTACACCAAGACCAAGCGCCCCGATGGGGCCAGCAGCGCTGATTGCGCCGATGCGATTGCCAAGGCCCTGCGCGATTACGAGCCCCTGGAAGTCTGCGAGGTTTGCGATCGAGTTTTCGATTTGGAGGTCGGCACCACCGCCCACAAATATTTCAGCCTGAACCCTGGCCAGAAGCGGATGAACGCCGGTAACCGCATCCGCGCCACCTGGAAGAAGGCGTGGGCCACTAACGATCGCAAGGAAATCGCCCGGATCGCCGATCTGGTCGGCGTGGCCCTGCCCGACGATTTCCTGGATGAAGTCATGGTCCAGGAGATGGAAGAGCAGTGCAGGCTGGTCGATCCGCAGGAATCGGCGGCCTGACAGGAACCGAGCACAGCGCCTTTCATCAGAGGGCGCTGTTCAGGCAATCCTGCCTACTCACAGAGGAAAACGCAATGACCAAAGACGAATTCGTAGCCGCCCTGCGCAAGTCGCCGATCTGGAAAGAGGATCGGTATGGGCACTTCCAACTGACCTGGAGAAAGAATATCAAGTACCGGCTGAAGGTTCAGCCCCTGGCGGTGCGATATGAGAAAAACATAGGTTGCGCTTGGTGGAATCGGGCCAGCGACTATTACAAGAACGTTCGAATCGACGGGGGGTTCCTGATCATCCAGGGGCGCAAGGTTCCTCTGGAAGTCTTGCCTGAGTAGCATTTGGCCTTGACAGGATCGAGAGATCATGGTACAATGGGTCTCCTGGTCCATCGACCATCCTGGAGACGAAGATGAAAGAATTGGGAAGGTTCGGTTCGGTCAAGGAGGCCAAAGAGGCTGGGTTCGATCCACGTGATTACACCGGAGCAGGGCTGCATCAGGTGCTGGGTCCTCATTTTCGGCCCATCCTGTGGGTGAAGGATCGCCCGTACGTGCAGAAGCAGTCCCACTCCAAACAACGTAGTTAAACCACTCTATTGGGGAATAGAAATGAAAACACAATACGATCTGCCGGGACACCTAGCCGCAGCCGCACTTCGCGAGGCAGACTCGGACCTGAGGGAAAAACACGAATCCGGCGTGTTCGACGATGGCGATCCGAATCATCCGATGTACAATAACAGTTACAATTATGCTACCGGAAAGTACATCTTGCTTGGCATGGACCAAGATGAGTTTATGGCCAAGCAGTATCGTTAAACCACTCTATTGGGGAATAGAAATGAAAGAAGAGATCGAAAAGCTCCTGTCGGGCGACCTGCCGTACGCGCATGTTTTCATCGAGCGCAGGAATCCGCCGTACGCGCACATCAACCTGTGGGTTCGCATGCCGCGTCTTGCTTGGGATGTCCCTGGCGTCACGATCGAGCTCAGTGGTCAGGTCGGCACAGACGGCGGGGCTTATGGCAGCATAGACGCGTATGCCGTTCCATACGGTGTCAGGGCGGGGATCGTTAGTCACGACTCAGTTACTCTCGACGTCGCTGTCGAGGGCATCAAGTACCTGAAGGCATTCAAGCGGCTGCAGGACAAATACGAGGCTGGCAACGACTGCAGAGTGTCCTTTCCCGCCCTGGCGCAGATGCTCCTGATCGCGTGCAAGTGCAACCACCTGATCCACGACAAGGAATTGGGCTGGGAAAGCGGCTGGTGCGATTTGACGCAGAAGCACCTATCGATGCGAGGCATGACCACCATGCGCATCTTCGAAAAGATGGTGGCGACCCTGGATAAGTACGCTAGGACTGGCGAATAACCACCTTACAGGGCATTGATATTCAGTGTCCTGTGTGGTGCATTTCGCACCTTTCATAAGGGGAAACAAATGGGTAAAATGAACGTGATGTCGGTGAACGAGCTGGTCGACCAGATCAAGATATCGATTGCGATGAAGTTCTTGGCCGACAAGGTTACGGAATCTATCAAGGTCAAGTGTCCTGAGTTCGATGCCATGAGCCGCGGAGAGTTTGTGCCGTACGCTCTGCTCATCGCCAGTGCTGCAGGGCGCGAAATCGATGGGCTGTCGTCGGTGGCACGCGACACCAAGAAGGATGAGCTCGACGATCCGGAGAACAAATTCGCCCTGGCAACCAATGCCGCAGTCGATCGGTTGTCCAACCTTGCGGTTGAAATGTATCGGGCGGCACACGGCCAGCCCCTGCATTGAACGACTGAATTTTCAACGATGTCGGCCCCCGCATCGAACGACTGAACCGTCAGCGATGTTGGGGTCTTATTTCAAGGAGGTAGCAAACGACATCGTTGAAGTCTGCGCGGTCGAGCCCTACATGTTTTTCACCATGATCAACATGGGCGTGGCATCGGCCACGATCCACATCATCCAGGAATGGGAGAAGTGAAATGAAAATCAGCCACACAGCAGCAAGCCTGATCGGGTCGGCAGCATCTGGCCTGATTCGGGCCATCCAGTCGGACACCAGCATCCTGGTCCCGCGATCGGCAGTCGAGGAAAGGATCACCGCCCTGTACACGACGCTCGTCAAGGAGTTCATCGAGGACGAGGATAGCTGGGAGCGTCGCCCGATGCCGGGTAAGTACGATGTCTATCTCGAAATCCGCACGGCGAACGGCACCGTTTCCGAGTACGATTTCACCCGGCGCGGTCTGACCATCGAAGATTTCACCGACGGCATCGAGTTCAACAAACACAATATGCGCGTGGCCCAATCCCGGATCAACGTTGATTCCCAACTGGCCCACTCCAAGGAATGCTCAGTTTGCGGGCAGATCAAGGATCGGTCGAGGTTCCCGAAATCCGGTGGGTCGAAGTGCAAGACCTGCGTCGACCGTAACACCCGCGAGAACAGACGTTCATCCGACACCTAGGAGAATCGACATGACACCTACAGCAGCAATCGTTAAAGACCGCACCGGTCTGTATTTCTCCGTCCCGAAGGAAATCATCAAGGAAACCAACGGCTATGACTCGTTTCACGTTTCGTCGGAAGTGGTTGTGGCCGTCATGGATGATATGGACGACATGGACGCCAAAGGCAAGAAGATGAACGCCGTGATCCACAACGGCGACTCCCCGCATGAAGCCAGGGTGGTGTATTGCATGATCTTCGAAATCGGAGGCGACGCTCTGGTGCTGCTGGAACACTAGTAACCAGATTTCATCCCCCCTATCCCCATTGTGCCGCCCGCCCTGGTGTGGTATAATGGGGGTTCTCGCGTAGAGACAGATCAACCCAAATCAACAGGAGATTACAATGGAAACCACGCAGACCCCCACGAAGACGACGATTCGTCCGAATATCAAGAATATGATCAAAACCCCCGGCGGCAGCTTCCACAAGGACGACACCATCGGCAATGCTCTCGTCGGCCTGACGCTCGGGCAGGTAAAGCACATCGCCACCGAAACCGGCATCGACGTCGGCAAGTACGCGCATCTGAACAACGGTCAGCAGCGCATGACGATCGGCGGCATCCTTCGCAAGCTGGTCAAGGTGCCGGAAATTGCTGAAGGCGTCGAGGCGACCGACAAGCAGAAGGAAGCCCTCGAGACCGCCCTGGCGGTGCTGTCGCAGATCAACACTCTCGCCGTTGATTTCCGCTACGCCAACAAGATGGCAGCCGATCTCGCCGCTGCCGAGAAAGCCACAGTCAAGGCCGAGAAGGACGCCGCCAAGGCTGCCAAGCTCGTGAAGGTCGAGAAGACGCCGGACATCGGCGACGAAACTGATTCCGAAGGCGGCACTCTGGACTGATCCCCCGGCTGGCGACCGTCATAGCGCCAACTCCTCCCCCGTTTGCCGGTATCGTATAACCGGCCCTTCTTTTGGGGGAAAGAATGAAAGCATCAGTAGAAAACGGGAAGATAGTATTCCGTCTTCCGTTCTTTGAGAATCACATTGCGAAATCAGCGGGAGCCCGCTGGAATGCAACAAACAAAGTTTGGATAGCGCCACTCAACGAAATAGTGGCGTCCCATGTGGTGAATTGTCTGCCCCCAGGGCAGGTGTCGGCTGAAATCCACAGCCTGTGCAGTCCCCCTCCATCTATTCCCCCACTATCCTGTGATCCCTCCTCTGTCCTAAAGGGGGTGACGCTCCTACCCAGGCAACTGGAAGGAATCAGGAAATCCTGGTCTATGCCAGGGTTCGCTTTCTTTTGGGTGATGGGGGCAGGGAAAACCCTGTCGGCCATATCCCTGGCCGGGCTGAGGAATAAGTACGGGTTGGTGCATAGGCTCCTCGTGATATGCCCCACTTCGATCAAAGGGGTATGGGCCAAAGAATTCGCCCGATACGCCGATTTCCCCCACACCCTGCACGTGCACGAGTCGGGGAAACCGATTCCGAGAGGTTTCAGCAGCGCCCCCTTTCCGGTGCTGGTGGTCGGGGTCGAAGCCATGTCGGTGAAAAGCGGACCGGAAGTATGTAAAGATTTTCTGTCTGCGGGTTCGTCCATGGCGATCCTGGACGAGAGCAGCCGAATAAAACACCATAACATCACAAGAACCCAAAACATTCTAGACCTGTATCAGTTCGCAGAATACAGGCTCATCCTGACAGGGACCAGCATTACTCAGGGACTCCAGGACCTGTATACCCAAATGCAGTTCGTCGACCCCAGGGCTATCGGGGAAATATCTTACTATTCGTTCAAGAACAAGTATTGTGTGATGGGCGGTTATAAAGACAAAAGCATCATCGGGTACACGAAGACAGACGTTCTGCTGGGGAAAGTGCGCCCGTTCTGCGACGTCGTTCGCAAATCCGACATGAAGGACTTGCCCGTCAAATCGTATCAAGTGCGAGAAGTGTCGGCCAGCAGACAGCAGAAGGAAATTTGCAAAGAATTAAAGAAGAACCTTAAGCTGATTATAGGTGACAAAGAGACCAGCGTGAAGAACGTTTTAGAGGCCATGCTGAGGATGCAGCAGGTGGCCGGGGGGTTCGACGGAGAAGGAAACCCGCTGGCACAGAATCCGAAGATGGCGGAGTTGATAGATTTGCTGGAAGACTTTGACGGAAAAGCCGTGATATGGTCCAGGTTCCTGCCCGAGATTTTTGCCATAAGGACGTCTTTAGAGAAGGCGTACCCCGGATCGACGATGGTGATGACTGGCGACACCCCGCAGGAATCCCGGCAGCAAATGGTGGACGAATTCCAGAACAACGATAGTTTGCGATTCTTCATATCCAATCATGCTGTGGGGGGTGCCGGGATAACCCTTACATCGGCCACAATGGCTGTGTATTACAGCAACACTTTTAACCTCGAGGATCGCCTCCAGTCAGAGGACAGAATACACCGGATAGGGCAGACCCAGCCCTGCCTGTACGTCGATCTGGTGTGCGATCTGCTCGTCGACAAGACCCTCACTGCTGCCATATCCAGGAAAACGTCACTGGCGAATTTCGTGTCCTACTCCCTGTCCCAGGGTGATTCAATAGATTCCTTGCTATGAGTGGGTTATTCGGGTGGCCCGTTTAAACAACCCGATTTAATTAAGGGAATTATCATGAAAGAATTACACCCCCATCAACAGCGCGTAGTCACCGAAAAGATTGAACTGGACAAAAAGGCCACGGCCCTGAGCGAGTTCATTGGCAACAGTTCAATTTTCACGACGCTCGATCCAGCCGAGCAAAAACGGCTAAGGGAGCAATGTGAAGTGATGTGGCAGTACTCGGAAATTTTGGGACAGCGCATCGAGGCTTTCTAGATCACTGCCTCGGTCAATTTCTACCGTCGTGTTAATAAGGTCAGTTGATACTATGCAGACGTGCCAGGGCGTGGTATACTATAGATTCTGACATGACGGAGAGAACGAGATGAACGCAGATAACAGGCTTTTGGTTTTGGCCGCACGGATGAAGGTGATCCAGGGCAAGATGGAAGAGATGGACGTCGAGTGGAAGGCTCTGACCAAGGAGCTCGACGAGATTCGGCTGAAGGCGATCCCGGACCTGATGTCCGAGGAAGGCATCAGGACCGTGACGTTCGACGGCATCGGCAGGGTCCAGTTGGCTTCGGACCTTTATGTTAGCATCGTTGGCAACAAGGAGGAAACGTATGATTGGATGAAAGAGAACGGTTACGATGGTGTTGTTGTCGAATACGTCCACCCATCCACCCTCAAGGCCCTGATCAAGGAAGGCCTGAAGGCAGGTCGGGAATTCCCGGACGACAAGTTCAAAGTCAGCCCGTTTATGCGGGCGTCAATAGTGAAAAGATGATCAGATGAAAAACGAACAGAAGAATGAAATCAGCGTAGTGGCCCCTGTCCAGGGTGTGCAAGAAGATCGGCCCGATTGGCTGAAGAAGGGCTCTGCCGGATCGGAGGATGTCGGCGTCAAGGACATGATCCTTCCCCGGATCGACGTTCTGCAGGCCCTGTCCCCTCAGATCAAGAAATCGGACCCGGCCTACATCCAGGGCGCTGAGCAGGGCATCCTGTACAACACAGTCACTGGCGAACTGTACGGATCGTCGGTCGAATTTGTGCCGGTGATGTTCCGCAAGGAGTTCATCCTCTGGAAGATGCGCAAGGCCGGTGGCGGATTCTTCGGTGCGTTCAAGACCGAGGCGGAGGCCAACGCCGCCCACTGCGCCGTTACCGACCCTTCCTCCTACGAGGTCGTCGAGTCCCATCAGCATTTCGTAATCCTCCTGACCAGTACCGGTTATCGGCAAGCCGTGTTCTCGATGACCAAGAGCAAGCTGAAGGCATCCCGCACCCTGAACACCATGGTCCAGATGGCGGAGGTCGACCGGTTTGCTCGGGCGTATCGGGCGTCGGCCATCGAGGCCAAGTCGGAGAAGGGCGAATTCTGGAATATCAGGATTTCGCCGATCGGGTACGTGTCCCAGGAGCTCTACAAGATGGGCGGCGATCTGTACAAGCTGATCAAGGAAGGTCTTGCCGACGTCGACCGCGATTTCGTCGAGCCTGATGTCGGCGGGGTTGCTGGCGGATCGGCGGAGCTCTAGCCATGGCGTATGACAACACCAACAAGGGCGCGCTGTTCAAGAACGATAGGAAGGAATCACCCAGCCACCCTGACTACAAGGGCACGATCAACGTCGAAGGCACCGAGTATTGGGCATCGGGGTGGATCAAGGTGGCAGGCCCCAATGCCAGGAATCCGGGATCGAAGTTCCTGTCGGTGTCGTTGACCGCCAAGGAAGGGAACGGAAACGGCCCGCAGCCCAGGGTGCCGCAACGTAACACTTTGTACGAAGACGACATTCCATTCTAGCATCATAGGGGCAGGCAGAGATGTCTGCCTCATTCTTATGGGGGTAAGATGATGAATAACAGAGAGATGCCTCTTGGCGAGGCTTTGTTAAAGGCCAGGAAGGCGGCGTGCATGACATTGCAGGAGGCTGCCGACAGGGCCAATACATCCAAAAGCTATGTGTGGGCCATAGAGAACAACAGAAGCAGCCCTAGTTTTAGTTTAGTCGTAAAATTGGCCAATGCTTATTGTGTGTCTGTCAAGGAACTGGCGAAGTGCAGGCTGCCGGCGAAATCTAATGAGGCTTGACAACTGCCCGTATATCGGGTTCGACACCGAGACTACCGGGCTGCAATACAAGGTAGATAAGGCGTTCGGGTTCAGCATAGCCCTGCCGGACGGCACCACCGAATATCACGATATCAGGAGGGAGCCGGGGGCAATAGATTGGTTTAATGACGAGATGAGCCGATTTAATGGGAGAGTGGTGTGCTTCAACGCCAGTTTCGATTACCGCATGTCCGAATCATCCGGGCTGTACGTGCCGTTATCAAAGCTAGATGATGTGGCAGTAAGAGCCTGCTTGATAAACGAGCACGAGATGTCGTATTCCCTGGACCACCTGTCCGAGAAATACCTGAAAGAGGGCAAGGAAGACATCTACCAGGAGTTGGCTAAGCTTTTCGGGGGCAGGCCGACCCGGCAGGCTCAAATGCCGAATCTGCATCTGGCACCGGTGAGCCTCGTATCCCCGTACGCCAGGAAGGACCCCCTGTTGACCCTGAGACTGTACGAGTGGCAAGAAGAAGAGATCGAGAAGCAGGGGATACGAAAGATAGTCGATTTCGAGAGAAAAGTTATGGCCCCCCTGATCAAGGCGGAGGGGATGGGAATAAGGGTGGATGCCAAGAAGGCCGAAAGGGCCATGGCAGCACTGACCCTGGAGATAACAAAATCCCAGAATGAACTGAATCACCTCGTCGGGAAAGAGGTGAACGTCAACAGTACGAAGCAGATACGGGAGATATTCAAGCCCACGAAGCAGAACGACCTGTATTGGGTGACTGACAGCGGGTACACGTTACCCAGCACCCCATCGGGAGGCCCCTCCATAGACTCCCCCACCCTCAAGACGATGGAGAACGACAGGAGAGCGGTTCTCATATCGTCGGTAAGGTCGATGATCAAGACCCGCGACACATTTCTGGGCGGTCACGTGCTGGGGCACATGGTAGGGGATCGGATATACCCCAGAATAAATCAGAACAAAGGGGAAGACGGGGGCACCGGTTCTGGCAGGCTGTCGTACGTCGATCCGGCCCTGCAACAAATTCCAGCTAGAAACAAGGTGGTGGCGGCGATAGTGAAGCCGGTGTTTCTGCCCGAGGAAGGATGCAAGTGGGCGTCGCTGGACCAGCACAGCTTCGAGGTTAGGACGTTCGCCCATTTAGTCAACAACCCTGGCATTATAAAGGCTTACCACGAAAACGAGAGGCTCGATCTGCATGAGTATGTGGCGAAGCTGACCGGGCTGCCAAGGAACGCTACGTACAGTGGGCAGGCCAACGCTAAGCAGCTGAATCTGTCCATGATCTTCAACAGCGGCAACGGGGCTATAGCCGACAAGATGGGAATGGGCTGGGAATGGGCCAGCTTCGATGACATCAGAGGAGCCAAAGTCACTTACAAGAAGGCTGGCCCCGAGGCCGAAAAAGTAATTGAGGAATACCACCGCAGGCTGCCGGGAGTCAAGGAATTAGCTAAGAAGGCCAAAGCAATCGCGGAGTCATACGGGTACGTCCAGACCCACCATGGCAGGAGGCTGAGATTCCCCCGGAAATTCAAGACATACAAGGCGTCTGGTCTAGCCATCCAGGCGACGTCGGCTGACATAAACAAAGAGATGTGGCTGGCCATGGACGACGAATACAGGGAGCACGGCAATCGTCTGATTATGAATACCCACGATTCGTATGAAGTCAATGTGCCGGAGGGATGCGACGCGGAGAAGATGACTGAAAGGATACAGGATAGCATAAGGGCCAGGGTTCCGTGGTTTAGGGTCCCCCTGGTGTTGGACCTTAAGGGGGTGGGGAACAATTACTGGGGAAAGGAATGACCACGAGGATACTGGTAGCGTGTGAGTTTAGCGGCAGGGTTAGAGATGCGTTCATTGCTATTGGGCACGACGCTATGAGTTGTGATTTACTCCCGACGGAGGTCAAGGGGCCGCACCATGAGGGGCGCGTCGAGGACGTAATCGACGAAGGGTGGGATTTAATGATCGCACATCCGCCTTGTACATACCTAAGCCGGGCTGGCTGGAGTTGGGTGAATAAGCCCGATAGTGCTCCCGGCGTGATGCCACTAAAAGGTGAGCCAAGACGACTGGCTGCATTTGAGGCCGCACGTTTTTCTATCAATTAATCAATGCGCCTATTCCGCGCATAGCGCAGGCAATGGCTGAGCAGTGGGGCAAAGAATGATTATAGACACCGATGTACTAAAAACAATACCGGGGGAGTCGCTTCCCGACGCCGTGCACAGGGCAGCCCTATATTACATCTCTCAAGGCATCCCGGTCTTGCCGCTGGAACCCGGAAGCAAGAGGCTGCCAGAAATCGGAGGCATAAACTACTCGTCGGCCACCACCAAGGCGACTACAGTAGATAGATGGTTTGGAATCGACGGGAAGTACAGGGGGTTCAATCTCGGAATGGGCTGCGGTGCCGGGAAGGTGATGGCCTTGGACATCGACGCGAAGCCCATAAAGGGGACCACCGGGATAAAGGAGCTGAAGAAGATTCTGGACAAGGAAGGCCCGATGCCTGATGGCCCGGTCCAACTTACCCCGTCCGGGGGTTTTCATCACATATTTCTGTGGCAGGAAAACGCGGCGTCCAGTTCCTCCAAGGTCGCCAATGGAATCGACACGAGGGGAGGAGTTGTCGACAGATGTACTGGCCACATCGTGGTATTCCCGTCAATAGTCGACGGGAAGAGATACGAGTGGGCGCAGGGAGGCGAAATACCCCCGATGCCGGAATGGCTGGTGCAGAAGCTGGGCGCGCCCTGGAAGGAGCCCGGAACAAAAGCTGTTCCCAAGAAAAGCGCATCATTCGGTCAGGTTGAAAGGATGATGGCCGCGATCGACCCGGACTCCCTGTCGTACGATGATTGGGTAAAGGTCGGCATGGGGCTGAAATCGTGCTTGGGCGATGACGGATTCCAAGTATGGGATGAATGGAGCAGCAACGGGGAGCGCAGGAAAGAGGGTGAATGCTCCGCCCGGTGGAAGTCATTCGATGAAGAAGGGCTGGTTGGATTCGGCACCCTATTGTTCCTTGCCAAGGACGCCGGATGGAGGCCGATAGAGGGCGACGTTGTGTCGGGCGAGAACGATTCGGCGATCGAGGAGAGGGTCCTCGAGATGAACAAGAAGTACGCCCTGGTGAGGATGGGCAAGACCCTGGTGATGGCTACCTTCGAAAACAATCACGAGGGCAAGAAGGTGGATTTCTTGTCCATGCAGTCCTTCCGGGACATCGCCGCCCCTGAAAAGGTGTTCGTCACGACAGGCAGGGGCGTTGTAGAGAAGCCCATGTCCGACATCTGGATGGCGTCCCCGGCCAGAAGGGCGTACAACGGCGCCGGAATCTACCCACAGAACGACCAACCGGACAACGTGCTGAACATCTGGGATGGATGGGCAGTGGAGCCCGACCCAAATGCCACCTGTGAATTCTATCTATTCCACATGAGGGACATCATTTGCAACGGGGATATGTCGATTTACGCCTGGGTTCTCGACTGGATGGCAGACTGCGTGCAGCACTCCAGGGAAATAAAGGGCTGCTGTATCGTCCTTCGGGGGATAGAGGGCTGCGGGAAGGGAGTGTTTGCCGACACATTCGGAAGATTATTCGGAAGTCATTACTCGCATCTTATAGACTCCACCAGACTGACCGACAAGTTTAACAGCTATCTGTCAGATTCGATAGTGATCTACGCCGACGAGGTTCTGTGGCCCGGTGACAGGAAGTCCGCCAACATCTTGAAGGGCAGGATAACCGAGACGAGGATACACAGGGAGTCCAAGGGTGTCGACGCCGTGGAAGTGGACAATCTGGCCAGAGTGATAATCGCTTCCAACGAGGACTGGATCGTTCCTGCCGGGCCACAGAGCAGAAGATGGTTGGTGTTGAACGTGAATGGCAGCAAGGCCGGGAATCGGGATTACTTCAATAAGCTCATGTACGAAATGAACAACGGTGGCAGGGGTGCTCTGCTCCACCTGTTGCAGAACAGAGAGATTACATCCGACCTGCGGGTGGCCCCCAAGACGGAAGCGCTCTTGGAGCAAAGAAGGATGTCCAGCAGCCACGACAGCGTTATGCACTGGCTGTACGAGGCGACGCTCAAGGGATCGTTTGACACGGTGGACGTCGACGCGTCTGTGGGTGACGATGCCCGGTGGCCCAAAAAAGTCCGGATGTACGAGTTGTATGCCGAATACAGGGAGTGGGCCAAGGAAAACAGGATATCGTCGTATGACACCCTGAATTTGGCGGTGTTCTCGGACAGGATAAAGAGGTATGGGTTCGTGACAGAAGGGAAGGAAGTCATGGTGCCGGGTGCCGGGTATCTGGAAGCGATGATAGTAACGGCACAGGGCACGTATTGACCTTGTGGACAGGCAGCAGATGTGGTATAATGGAGATTGGGGATGGTCCCTGACATGGAGAACGAAATGACAAGTGTCGATGTGTTGGTAGATCTGCAGTTTGGCAGTACCGGGAAGGGGGCACTGGCCGGGTACTTGTCGGCAAAGATCAATTACGAAGTGGCCGTCTCGGCCAATATGCCCAACGCCGGTCACACGGCGTACGATGCGAAGGGCAACATGTTTATTCACAAGGTGTTGCCCAGCGGGGTGTTCAGCAGGAACCTCCGGGTAATCGCCATCGGCCCCGGATCGGTTTTCTCGATCAGCAGGCTGGCCGAAGAGTGGCAGTACCTGAAGAAGCACATTTCCACTGCCCCCCGCCTCATCATCCACGAGGCCGCGGGCATCCTGTCCCCGAGTCACAAGGAGTTGGAGCAGAAGACCCTTGGTCGGATCGCCAGCACCATGCAGGGGTCTGGCGCAGCCCTGTGCGACAAAATCATGAGAAATCCAGGGGTGATCGCCGCCGACAGGGAGTTCGAAATTCAGTCTGTTGTTCCCGACGCGGAAATAGTGAATCAGTGGCAGTGGCTCCAGTCGATCAGGTCGGCTGGGGATGCCTTGGTGGAAGGTAGCCAGGGGTACTCTCTGGGAATCTCCAGCGGTTTCTACCCGCATTGCACCAGCCGGGACTGCACCCCCGCACGGGTGATGGCCGATGTTTCCCTGCCCCTGTCCTGGATGAGGGATGTGTACGGTTCCTGCCGGGTGCACCCGATCCGCGTCGGAAACATCGCGGAGGGCAGTAGCGGAGGGTGGTACAAGGACCAGAGGGAAATTACCTTCCAGTCTTTGGGAGTCGTCCCGGAGAGAACCACCGTCACTGGGAGGGAGAGAAGGATAGCGTCCTTTTCGCGGCACCAGATCGAGGAAGCCCTGATGATGTCCAGCCCCCGCAGGATATTCCTCAATTTCGCCCAGTACAGTTACACCGACACCTGGGCGGCCAGGGAAACCATCCAGGACGTCTGCATCAAGACGTTTGGACGGCCCCTCCCTATCATGATGGGCTACGGCCCGTACCCATCGGACATCATGGAAGGCCAATAATGAACAGTGACCCGCTTTCCCCGATGACCAATTCTGTGGTCGAGTGGGTGTCCGGAATTCTTCCCGGTAGGCACCCGATGAGCACGACCATCAAGATGGTTGAAGAAGTGTCCGAGTTGATGGACGCGATCTTCACGGGGGGCGGGAACGTTGGCGAGGAATGTGCCGATGTTTTGATACTTCTCCTGGACGTGGCCCACCTGAAGGGGGTCGACCTGTCCAGGGAATTCGAAGCCAAAATGTCGATCAACAGAAACAGAAGATGGGTTGAAAGAAACGGAGCTCTGAAACATGATAACCCCAATTGAAAAGATGTTGGACCTGCAGTACGTTCAACGGTGGACGACAGTAGGGACGACCAGAGGGAGTAATGTGGCTACCCACTCCTTCAACGTGGCCGTCATAGCGATGGCCATCTACAGGGAAATCTATAACAAGGTCGGCTACACCGAAAGGGATGTTTGCTACTACGCCATCATCCATGATTACTTGGAGGCATACTCCGGCGACATCTCCACCCCGGTGAAGGAAGCCATGAGGGAGTCTGGGTTCTGTCCCGACAGGTTCGACTACGGAGCTCCTCGCGAGATGCTTCCGGAAGGGGGGATGCCGCAGGCCATAGTTAAGATGGCCGACATGATCGACAACTGGAATTTCATCAGGGAGCACGCTGATGGGGCAAGGGGAAAGAAGGCGGCGGACTTTGCTAGCATAAAGCTTCATGACGCAATAGAAGAAGCCTGCGAAGACTTGCAAAGGGCCACGAGTAAGGTGATCGACAGAATTTTGGAGAGGCCGTTTGATGACCCCGAAAAAAGAAGAAAAGCTCAGGAACACGCTGAAGAAGCTGTTCGAATCAGGGAAGAATTTACCGATTTCCCTGAGCTGGGTCGAGAGCCCTGACACATCCCCCGGCATCCCGGACCTATCTTACTGCCACAACGGGGTAGAAGGGTGGATCGAGCTGAAATGCGGACCCAGGGTGGAGGTAAAAGCCACTCAAGTGAACTGGTTCGAGGACAGGATAAAGGCAGGGGGCCTACCCCTGTTCTTGGCCCAATGGGGGACGGATTACATGGTGGTGCCGGGGTCGGCGGCTGGCATACTCCGAAGGAGCCCAGGAGAGGAAACATGGAGGGGGCTCGCAACGACGGTATGGCACGGAGGAATAACCCTCCACAATCTTTTGCGCGTGATGGTTTATCCAGAAGAGGAATATGAAGATCTTAGCAAAAGTATCGAAGGAACGGGAATCGGAATACGGAAATTTCGGGGACAATGCGTACGTGGCCCAGGAGATGAAAACGCTGGCCCGGAACCCCAGATTCTCGAGAGTCCAGCAGGAGGCCTTGGATCAGATTCTCTCGAAGGTTTCAAGGCTGGCGTGCGGCAACCCGAATCACCTGGATAGCTGGCTCGACATCTCAAACTATGCCAGACTGGCGTACACCCACACAAAGAAAGGTCGATGACATGGAAGCCGTCGTGTGGACGAAAGATTTGCCGACCGAACCCGGATTCTATTGGTGCCACCAGTTTGGCAGAACCCGCATGGTTTCGGTCTGGAGGTATTCTGGAAAGCCATACTCAGGACTTTTTACCAACGAGGACGGGGGCTCGCCACTGATGGATTCAAATATGTATAAAGATGCGGAGTGGAACGGTCCGATTAAACCGCCGGTGTACGCCTGACCAAGACATGCTGTTTGATTATGGAGGATTAGGGATGAAGGTGACCAGGATTTCCCCATTCTCAGGGGAGAAGCACACCATGGAGATTGACATCAGCCCCGACGTGTGGAACAAAATTCAACGCGGCAAGCCGTACCACTACGACGAATTCTATTATCTGGACGAGCCAGAGCGCCGGTTTCTGTTCGACGGCATCACCCCCGAGGAGTGGGAGGAGATGTTCGAGGAAGAAGCCCACTACCTGTACGACCGACAGGCTACCAGGGCGTTCTGGATCTGTTACTCGGTCATTCTGGTGGCAGTAATTGCCTTCTGCTATATGGTCTTTTGGGGGTAACAAAATGAGCGGTCAAATGAGCGAATATTACAGCCTGATTGATGCAGTCAACGAGGCAAAGACCGTAGAGAAACATAGGATGGCGTCGGCAAGACTTTACGGCTGGCGCGCCCGTATGCTCAGTCTTGGCCGAATATGGAGCGGTATTGACGACGACTTACATACCATGGGCAAGTACGGCGATGATAGACCCATGTGCTGCGGCGTTCTGCCAGATTGGGAGCCGTCGAAATGAACCGCAGACTACCCGGACCGGGCGACGAAGATACGTGGGGAAGGTGTATCGGACATCCCCATGACCCCAGGACGGAGACTGAGGAAGACTTCTGGGACGTCTGTATCGATGACGAAGTGTTCAATGACGACGAAGACCTGCACGAAGACGAGGAAGGCGATGATCCCCTGGAAGCCTAGAATCTGGAGAGTTAAAGGGGTATGGCTTTGCAGCTATTACCGTGACCATCCCTCATCAATTTCTACCGGAAATACGCCTAGTGAAGCGTACGAGTCCTGGAAGTGGAGAAACCCAACGACACCATTGAAAAAACCGCTATGAATTCTGAAGTCACCATCCGAGATCACTTCGCCGGGTTGGCCATGCAAGAGATAATGGCCACCGGCAAACGAGAACTTACCTTTCATCAAGTAGCCGACTATGCCTATAGACAGGCCGATGCGATGTTAGAGCGGGGTGAGAGGCTTCGCGTGTTTGCTACAAAGTACTCCCTACCAGACGATCTTTCATAATCAGGACTAGGAGCCTAAATCATGACCTTTGAAGAGTGGTTTGTAGCCAACCGTATGGAGTTTGCGATAGGAAACAGGGCTAAGTGCAGGACTGTATGGGAGGCAGCCCAGAAGTCATACGTTATTGACTGTCTTGAGCGACTGGAGGCGATACCCAAGACGCACGATGGATTTACTCGCGGACAAGTCATACGATCGATCATGGGAATAAAGGAATACATACCATGACCTACCTGTACGACACCATACCCATCAAGACCCGGCTGAAGATGCTCGCCGCCAGAACCGCCCGCCTGTGGCTGCTTCCCCTGGAGGCTCTACTTCAGGTGCTCTCTGGCCCAGACAAATAGGGACCACACACCGGCTGCCCCCGCAGCAAGGGCAGCGAATATCGCCCCCAGGAGCTTGCTGGCCTTCCACAAGGTCACAAGCTCCTTGAGGGCCGGTCCAATTTCCTTGGACTCAGTAATGTGTTCTTTTATAGTGTCCCGCAGATCGAGCAGGATGTCGTCCTGACGATTCAGCTGCTCCTGCAAGGCCATGTATTGGGTGGTCTCAGCCCCCCGTCGTTCAGTTCCGTCCCACGGCATTGTTGTTCCTTACGAGTTGTACGCCTTGATGATGGCGAAGTTCAGCTGAACATACTCGCTCAGCGTTCCCCCGGAGATATTGCGCAGAGCTATGGAGCACTGCCCAGTATTAGTATACTCCACTTGGGTCAGATAGGACCCGAACGACACCCCGTCCCTGATGGTGAGGGCAATTACGTCGGTGGCCTCTATGTATGTGTTATACAGAGTGAATGATACGCTGGTGGAGTCATTGAGCGCCTCCCCATCCATGAAGATAGTCCCGCACTTCGTGTCGAGGGTAACGCTGGTCGATTTGCTGGTGGATTGATATACCACCCCTCCAGCGCCCTCCGTGGGAAGGTACCCAAGTACCGGGTAGCCCCACTCAACATTATAGTCTGTCCCGTCAATCTTCCTGAGGACAGCCCCGGCAGAGCCACCAGCCGGAATTCCGATGACGGTGATTATTGCGGATACTACCTTCTTCCAGAACAGATACATCCAGTCGTCAAACTTGCCATCAGTCTTGGGTGGCGGGGGAGAGACTACAACGGTCATAATTACCTCCTGGCCTGGAATCCCGCCGCCCCTGGAGCAGCATAGGTTCCCCCTACGTTTAGTAGATCGGCCAGGGGTCTGGCAAAGTCGGGCCTGGATGTCAAGGCCTTGACGATGTGTTTTTGTATTCCCGGAGCGTACAGGGCCGAAGCTCCTATCAAGGACAGGGGTATGGCCGGAGAAGCCATGCCGCTGGCCAGCGCCCCCGCTGACATCGCCAGACGTCCGGCGGTGCCGCTGTCGTTGTAGTGGGAAGACATGATGGATTTGGCCGGACCGGAGATGTCCTGGAGGAATGCCCCGCCCTCGCTGAACGCTCGCTTGTCTTTCGTGATGTCCCCGGATTTGACGGCGGAGTGAAGCTGACTGGGGGTGAATACGCCTTCCGGGGAGGCCACTGAGGACGCCGCCCTGTCGACGATTTTCAGGATTCGGTACGCCGTGTTGATTTTGGCGAATTCATCAGCGTATTGGGGGTTCGTTCTCTCGAGCAGTTCCCTCAGTTCCCCGTGGACCGCTTTGAGTACTTCCCCGGCGTCGCGCTCATATTTCGTGGACGACCTGCCGAACCCGGAGGCATGATCCCGTATCGCTGCCATGGCGTCTTGTAGATTCGTTCCGATCAGCCTTCCAGCGGGGTCCATTCTGTGCCCCATTTCCCGGTCGATGATGTGGTTGATGGCATTCTGCTCTTGCTGGGGCATCTGCGAGATGTGATTCCTGAGCAGTTGCATGTTGGCATAGAATTGGGTGTCGTTCAAGTCAGCGTGCAAATGAGGAACCAGATTGTCATAGGCTTTCTGAGCAGTGGTTCTCAGCTGCAGGATGCTGTCATGCCCAGGGCTCAAGACTTTGCCCGGCATCCCGGTCAGGGGGGCCACCATCTCCAGACCCTTGTTGATGATGGAAACATTCAGGTCGGATTCCCCCCGTTTCTGGGCCGCTGTGATGGCGTCACCCAAGCCGAAGAAGCTTCTGGCCTTGTCTTCCGTGCGAGAAGCCAGCCCCCCGAGGGCCTGTCCGGGGGTCAACCGAACTCCGGTATCCAGGAGCTTTTTGACGTCGCTGTTCACGGAGGCATTCGGGCTGATGACCCTGCCTGCCCCCGCAACGACAGCGGGAAGAGCTCCCCCGA
>ERZ761593.16-NODE-16-length-20562-cov-20.141805_pt1 | contig 20562 bp, 21 predicted proteins | sample MGYA00433094_ERZ761593 | MGnify/ENA primary metagenome ERZ761593 (study PRJEB28899, sample SAMN03785551) | bioreactor sludge metagenome | biome: EBPR Sludge; feature: EBPR Bioreactor; material: 0.22µm filtered reactor supernatant | place: Saint Lucia: Queensland...
ACGGTTGTCACGAAGAAAAGGATCGTGTGTGGCGCGGTGTGCTGCAACTCGCGTCGTTCAAGGGGGTCGTCGAGTCACTCGAACCACATCCTGTCTTACGGCTCATTAAGTTGTTAGCTAATCAAGAATCTGTTGTTTACCTATTTGCGTTGCTTAAGGCACACAAGGATGGTAACACAGGATATGTTGACCATTGTCTAGGATGGCTTTCCGAGAAGGAACCGGTATGGGTATCAGAATTAATTGCAGGCGAAATTGCATTAATGGATAAAAACAATACAGAAGCAATAATCCATTTTAACAATAGTTTAACTAATAAGTATAATGTATATGCAGAAAAGAGGCTAAAATGACACTAAGAAACGGAATTTTTTATGTTGATTCGAACCCAATGATGAACGGGTTTTCGTTTTATCTAAGAACAACAGAGCCGTATGGGGAGAGGTTTTCTATGGCCCTCCCCCTTGTTATGGAAGAAAAAGAACCAGAGGAAGCGGCGTATGTGCAAGACCCGTTTATGACAATCTCTAGAGAGATGACACAAAAATTGATGAATGAATTGTGGCGAAACGGGTTTCGCCCTGACAAATACGAGGCTGACACTGGCGCACTAGAACAAGCTAGATTCCATTTGGATGACTTGAGAACAATTTTGTTTAATCAACTTGGGATTGAAAAAGGAAAGAAATAGCATGATTAATCCGATGAATGGTTATATTGTATTGCAAAGAATCACAGACCAAGAACAACGTCTTCCGTCTGGTGTTATTGTCGTGGGGCAAAGAATAAGCAAAAACCCGTTGGTAAAGGGCATTCATGCAGACGGCACTATCTATTTGTATGAAGAATCAGATGCAAAAACAGCATTTAGCGATGGCGTTTTGTACGATCTTGTGCGCGAATCAGATATTACCGGAACTGAATACTAATGCACCTTCTCCATTTTGTTTCTGACCAATTCAATGAATATAACAGTAGCAATTTTCGCGTAACGATTATTGCTACTGCATTGCGCAATGCTGGTCATAAAGTAACAATTTTACCGATTAAAGACTGGCTTACCCAATCATCAAGGGGAAAACTGGCCTGCTCTTTGGCCGATATTATTATTATCCAGCGGGTGATGGTACAAGAATCTGTACAACATGCACAAATGTGGATACAGAATGGCAAAAAAGTCATCCTTGATTTTGATGATGCTTACGATTTGATTGGCGAAGAGAACTCTGCGTATAATTTTTGGGGCAAGGGCGTTGTTGAAATCTTTCTCCCCAATGGCACGAAATACGAACAGGCAATGGAGACACATCCAGTAGACCTGCTCAAACGAGGAATGTCGTATCTATCTGGTGCAACTATGTCGTCGCCTCTTCTGGCAAAAGATTGGTCGAAATACACAAAATGCCATTATCTTCCAAACTATCTTGATGGCAATGTGTACAATATTCCACGAGGAAAAACTGGCAAAATAATCCTTGGTTGGGGCGGATCAATGAGTCATCTGACCTCGTGGTCTGGTTCGGGAATAGACAAAGCTCTGGCGAATATCGTTAACAAACGGAATGACGTTAAATTATTAATTGTTGGCGATAAGCGGGTTGTAAAACAAATATCTGGTATCATCGACCCGGCGAAAACGGAGTATTTGCCTTATGTGACGTATATGGATTGGCCTATGGTTCTGGCAAAGAAGTTTGACATTGGACTTGCCCCTCTCGCTGGTCCATACGATTGTCGCAGAAGTCGCTTAAAGGTTATGGAATATATTGCAACGGGAATTCCGTTTGTTGCGACTAGGGCCATGCCGTATTTTGAACTATACGATGAAATAGACAATAGCTTTGTTCCTCAAGGTGATGTGACAAAGGCGGATGAGCCAAATGCACAGGAGTGGGAACAATTGCTAAATGATAAAATAAACAATTTTCACAATGAGCAAGAACTTGCCATAGAAAGAAAAAAAGAATGGGAGCAATGGTACGATGTCAATAGAAATATCTCCGAAATCATCGGCAAATACAATTTGGTATAATGATACCAAAACATATTATATTTCGTCTTCTGCGAATACAATAGCTTGGTATAGCCAAGAAGCGAATCCATTTGAAAACAAAGTGATTCTTGTAACTGGCGGAACTGGATTCATAGGTTCGTCATTCTGCCGAAAGTTCCTTGATATGGGTGCGAAAAAAGTTATTTCGTTTTCTCGTAGATGGAACGACTCTGAAAAGCTGAAAAACAAACTGGGTAACGACCCGCGTTTGCGCTGTATCAATGGGGATATTGTCGATTATCAATCGCTTTTGTATGCAACAAAAGGCGTTGATTATATCTTGCACACGGCAGCATATAAGGCTGTTGATAGCGCGGAGTATAATTCTCAAGAGTGTACGCGAGTTAACGTTATTGGCTCCGTCAATGTTATTAACGCAGCAATCGAAAACAGTGTTAATGGTGTATTTGGGATTTCAACGGACAAGGCGTGTGCGCCAATCAATACTTATGGTCGCACAAAAGCCCTGATGGAAAGCCTGTTCATCAATGCCAATTCATTGGGGAAAACAATGTTCTCCGTTGCAAGATATGCCAATGTAGCAGGTTCATCCGGTTCTGTTATTCATAAATTCGCAGAATCAATCACAGAGGATATGGTAGCTAATGTTACCGATCCTGATATGACACGGTTTTATTTCACCGAACATGACGCGATTGAATTTGTGTATAGTTCGTTTTTGGATATGATAGAGTCAGAAGAACGGGGCTTGGTTTATATCCCGAAGATGAAATCAACTACTGCACCGGAATTAGCACAGGCAATTACCAATTATTTATGGGGTGCAGACAAAGATGTTTCGCCTAAAATAAATATCATTGGCGTTCGCCCCGGTGAAAAAATGCATGAATCAATGATTGATAAAGCAGAAGTTGCGAATGATATTGGTGACAGATATGTTATTTATCCGCCCGTTTGCCATTGGGATGCACATCAAGCAAGGAGGGGCGAACAGTTAGAACCAGGAACGGAATATACATCATTCAACACAGAAAGATTTGATGAAAAAGAACTGCAAGAACTGATTAAGGCGGTATTCAATTAGGACTATTCTACTATATTATGACAAATAGATATGAGGTAAAATATGTATATTGTTAAGCACAAAAATCCAAAGCACCCAGACATCGTTTCTGGGAAAGAATGGGCAATTGATGGGGTTGGCGAAAACTGGACAAAGCATGATGCAGAGCAGTTCGCACTAAGAGCCATGTATGTTGCCAGAAAAATCGAACATGTTATCGAGGAGCTAAATGAAACGGAACCGGAAAATAAGAGTCGTAAGCGAAAAGTTCATTCCGTACAATCAACCGGTAATTACGACGAAGGACAAGAGAGCGGTATCGAGAGTTCTGAGTAGTGATTGGATTGCTGGAAACGGCGAAACAGTTGAAGAATTCGAGGCATCAATTGCGGCATACACAGGATACAAACACGCAATTGCTGTCAATTCAGCCACAAGCGGTTTGTTTGTGGCTTATTCTGTTGTATTCCCATATATCGGCATCCCAAAAGGACAACCCCTATCTATGCCTGCGAACACCTTTGTGGCGACGGCAAATATGGCACTTGCTGCTGGATATGCGGTTAAGCTAGTAGATACAGACGAAGATGGCGTTCTCCGTGATAGAATTACCCATGTGTCAGTAACGTATTCTGGGAATCCCGAACCACAAGGAATTGTAGGGGATGACGCACATTATGTCATGCGAAGTATGGCACACCGCTCTCAGTTGGTGTCTGTGCTATCGACACATGCGATTAAGCCAATTACAACAGGGGAAGGCGGAGTAATCCTGACCAACGATTCAGTACTTCATGAAAGAATGCGAAAGCTTGTCGATCATGGGCGTTCCAAAGATGGGTTTGGGTTTGGATACAATTTCAGAATGCCTGCTATCAATGCTGCTCTTGGAATATCGCAACTCGCGGCAATGGATGAAAATCTAGAAACTAGAAAAGCGATTGCGTCAATGTATCACGTTCGATTACAAGATACCCCCATCAAACACCCAGAATGGAGCGATGATCATTGTTGGCACTTGTATCCAATTCGGGTGGAAAATCAAGCGGTACGAGACAAGCTGCGCCAATTCCTTTTTGACAACAACATTGGAACACAAGTAAATTATACTTCATTGGATACGTATGGTCATCTTGGAGAATCAGAGTACCAACAAAATGCTCGTGAATATGCCAGATATTCTCTGTCCATTCCCATGTCTGCGGCGATGTCACAGGATGAAGCACAATATGTAATTGACACCATTAAGGAATTCTATGATGCATAACAAAGCAGAAATCAAAACACTAGCAATTATCCCTGCTCGATCTAATAGCAAACGGGTTCCTGGCAAAAACCTAAAAAAACTTGGACAAACGCCGCTATTTGTGTATACGTTGCTTGCCGCACTCCAATGTGACGAAGTCGATCTGGTTTGTTTAACCACTGAATCAAACGATATTGAAGAAGTGGCAATCAGGTACGCAAAACAAATCGGCAAACTTGACAAACTTGATATTGTTCATCGTGCCATGTATCTAACAATGGACCACGTTCAGCTAGACGAGGTTGTGACTGCTGCGTTGCGGCAGTATGAATTGAACGGATACAATATCGAAACAGTTGTGGTCTTGCAAGCAACAAGCCCGTTTAGGAATACTAATCATATTATTCAAGCCTTGCAACTGTTTAAGAATCTGAACAAAACAATTAACACCATTTTCACGGTAGAAATGGACAATGGTTTTCATTGGAATTGGGACCATGAAACAGGCGAATTCTCCCCTCTTGGTCACACACCAGAAAAACGACTTGGCGGTCAATGGGAATGGCAAAACCATAGCATCATGAAAGAGAATGGCGCGATGTATGTTACTCGCGCTGATGTTATGACCCATACGAAAGCATTCCGAAATGCACCATATTATCCCTTTGTCATGGATAGCAAATACTCTGTAGACATTGATTATCCAGAAGACTGGAATAAGGCAGAACAGCAGTTGGAAGCAATTATTGTGGAGATGGGCGAATGACAACGTTTACTTCATACTGGCAGAACTCAATTGATGGGATGTCTGTTCGTGGGCATCACGCCCGATTGGTTGCTATTGAAAACGCACTGGTCTCACGTGGATGGGAGAGAACAGACAACATGCAAGCCGATGTTGCTTTGTTTGATATTTTCAGTGAGGATTTTGGATTACAAATGGTTCGGTCGTCATCTGCAAAAATGAAAGTGTGGATTGGCAATCGAACTGCACAAAATATTGGTCGAATTCTAAACGAGGTGGATGTCTATGCAGACCAAGACTGGAACAATCCAAGCTCGTTCTCTGTAAACGATAAATTGTTTGTTTGCGCTCCAGTTGTGGATGAGCCATTCTTGAATAAAATGAAACTTGTCAAGACCAAGAAAAACAACACGACTCTGTTGATTCCAGGTGGAAATAAGAAAGGATTCTTTGACAAGTTATATCAGCGCGAAGATATTATAAAAGAACTTGATAACTCAGAATTCCATTTCCATGTTGCAGAAAACATGGATCGGTCAGAATTAATGCAAGAGGCGATGGCTGCACAAAGAGTTATTTGTACGCCATCGGTCGTTGCAATGGAAGTATCTACATTGGGCGTTTTGCCAGAATTAATTATCACTTCTGTTGACCAAGTTGGGAATTTCATGAATCAGCAAGCAATGATTCGAGGATTCGAGGGTGGACTTGGATACTTGGTTAGTCAAATTATTTCACACTACATGATTATGGAGCGAAAAAATGGTTGAGTATATTGCAGAAATTAGCAGTAATTTTGTGACAAATGGCAAGAGATCAAAAGATCGCGCCATGAAACTTATCGAAGCAGCAGCAAACAGTGGTGCTACCACGGTTAAGTTCCAGTTGCTTAAGGCAGAATTGTTGTATCGTAATCCAGATACAGTAAAGGCAGTTGAGAAAGCAGAATTACCAGAAGAATGGATTCCAGAACTGATTGCTTGTGCAGAGGAAAATGGAGTTGAATTTTTATGTTCGCCATTTTATCTGGACGCAGTTGACTTGCTGGAACACCACAATGTCGAACGCTATAAAGTTGCGTCATGGGAATTGACTAAGGTTGGCGAAGTTAATCCATTGCTAGTCAAGATTCGTGATACAGATAAACCCGTTTTGCTATCAACTGGTGGTGCAAAATTTGAGGAAGTGGACCATGCCATTGAGATTCTGCGCCCCGGCGATGAAGCACCTGATGATATTGTTCTGATGCATTGTAACCCTGCTTATCCAACTGATGCAGAGAACGCAGAATTGCGCCGGATTTTAGACTTGGCTACTGAATTCTATCCGTTGTCGGTTGGATATTCCTGTCATGTTGCCGACCCAATTGTTGCTGCATCATCTGTGATGTATCAAAGCGAAGTAATCGAGGTTCACTTTGACCTAGACGACAGAAAGGGAAATGAAGCAATCCATTCTTTAACTCCAGCAAGATTCGCAGAAATGGTTCGTTATGGTAACATGCTGCAAAAAGCGGTAACTGGCAAACCGAACGATTTTGACGTTAAGTTCGCTCGTAAGAATTATCGCCGCGATCCATCTGATTGGCTGCGAGGTGTCAAATGAAAATAGCAATTTTGACATCATTGTCTCATGCATTTGTTGCATGGGATATGCACAATTACTTAAAACAAGCTGGACATAACGTAAGTATTATTGTTCCTTATAATTATATTGATTATGCCAGTTTCGATCTGGTGATTTCTTATTATTGGCCCCACATCATTTCTCAGTCTGAAATCGTTAAACCCAAATACGGAATGATCAATTGTCACCCATCATTGCTACCATTCAATCGTGGTGTGTACACAAATGTATACCCACTAGTTGAACTAACCCCTGCCGGTGTATCCATTCATCATTTAGTAAAGCAACTTGATTCAGGAAACATTATTGCACAGCGAGAAGTTGATTATAATGATTACGACACTGGTGAATCATTGTATTATCGACTTGAGGAAGAGATGGTTCAGTTGTTTCTCGAAACTTGGCCTGAAATCGAGCAGTCAATTAACGAAACCGGTTCATTACCCATTGGAACACCTCAGACAGATAACGATGAAGAAGTAACTTATCATCGAAAAAGCGATTTGGCAAAATTACAGAATTTGTCTAACTACTTCACAATGGCTGAAATGACGACCATTCGAGAGTTTATTGATATTACTCGTGCCTGCACTTTTGATGGATATACTGGTGCGTATATCGTGAATGAAGATGGCAAAAAGGTTTATTATAAATTGATTCCATATGAGGTGGAAGAATGACAAAGTTGATCGGAGAAATTGGGATAAATCACGACTCCAGTTTCAAAAAACTTATTAAGCTTTCTGACATGTTTCTTGAAGCTGGATTTGACTACATAAAAATACAATTGCGTACTCCAGAACTTTGTGTTCCCAAGGACCAATGGAATGTCCCAAAGCAATGGTTCGATGGCACATGGACAACATATATTGATTATAAGCGTAGAATGGAAATTTCAGATGATCAACTTGCCTTATGGATGAAGCAGTATCAAGGAAAAGCATTCGCGTCCGTATGGGATATACCATCGCTGGAAAAACTTGTTAAGCACAAGCCTCCATACATAAAAATCCCGTCTGCGCTTTTAGTTGATGACAATCTGATCAGCATGGCAATTGATACAGGCATTCCTGTTATTTTATCGACTGGAATGTCAACTCTAGAAGAGATAGATCACGCTGTTTCATTATTTCGTCCCATGTACAATTTGATCTTAATGCATTGCACAAGCACGTATCCAACTAACGACAATGAAGTAAACCTTCTAGTAATAAAAACGCTTAGGGACAGATATGGTGTTCCAGTCGGATTCTCAAATCATTCGGCAAGTCCCATGCCTAGTATTTACAGCATGATTCTTGGTGCATGGGGAGTTGAAATCCACGGAACGCTGTCAAGAACAGATTTTGGTTCTGATCATGCGGCATCATTAGAAGAGAAGGGGCTTAAGCTTGTTGCGCGTGAACGAAATAGAATTCCGGAATTAATGGGAAATGGACAAAAGGAAGTGTATTCGAGTGAAGTACAGAGCCTTTTAAAACTAAGAGGATCGAGCAATAAGTGATGATTGGTATATATGCAATAGTATGTTTAGCAAACAAAAGGGTTTATATTGGGCAATCCGTAAACATAAAAGCAAGAGTTGTGTATCACAAAGCCTCCCTCAAAAAAGGCACAAGCCATAATTATTTGTTACAAAGATCGAGAAATAAATATGGCGATAATTCATTAAATTATTTTCTTTTAGAAACTTGCGAAAAAAAAGATTTGACAAACAGAGAACAATATTGGGTTGATTATTTTGAAACGACAAATCCCCAAAAAGGATTCAATATTATAGAACCAGCATCTTCTGGTTGTGGCGAATTGAATGGTAATAGTAAACTAACAAAGAAAGATGTAGAAGAAATGCTAGTCATGATGGGGAATTCTGTGTCAAACGAACACATTGCGAAAAAATACGGGGTTGGATCGGAAATAATAAGCAACATTCGATGCGGTTATGCATGGTCGCACGTTAATCCCGAAATAAATAGGTCGAAACTCCCGAAACTTGGGGTAAAATTGATAGAAAGTGATATTGTAAAAATACGAAAAATGATTAGAGATGGTATGACATATAAAGTAATAGGAGATATGTTTGGAGTTACGGCAAGTTCCATAAAGGCAATAAAATCTGGAAGAACATGGAAGGGCACAGGTGAAGAGGTAGAAATTCCATCTCGAAAACATACTTATTATACAAGCGCATCGCCACAGATGGAACAAATAGTAAGAGATACACTTAAACAATTAAACTTCAAGGATTTAAACGCAATTGCAAAGAAAACAGGAGCAACAACCAGTTATATCAGTAAAATCCGGAAAGACATGTTGTTGGATCGGGATTGCGAAATATTAAATTATTTATTATCTGGAAACACAAACCAAGATGCAGCAATTAAATTTGGATTGCATGTGTCTTCAATTTCGAGAATAAAAAATAACCAAGTAATATCTAGGAAAAGAGAACATTAATGCTAAAAAAAGAATTGTGCTGGTATTTCGACGTGGACGGCGTGATGACAGATGGGCGCGTATCTTATCCATCTCTTGAAAGGTTATTTTCGGTTCGTGACGGTCATGGCTTGTCTATAATTGATCGTAATACAAATATCTATGTTGTGATGATGAGCGGAGAAGGGGATGAATCAATTGAACTCAGAGCAACCAAATTAAATGTTCCGTTTCATCGTTCAAAGGATAAATATGGTTTTGTCAAACAACATTACCCGCGTTTGCCCTATATCGCTATCTCTGACGACATTATGGACATCCCATTGTTGCAAAATGCAATTATCGCTTTTTGTCCAAATGATGCTGAACCAGAAGTCATCAATGTAATAAAAAACCACCCTCACGGACATGTTCTATCTCGTAAGGGTGGTCAACATTGTGTTAGAGAAGCTATTGATTATCTACTAAACAATAAGTATCTTCAAGACAAATTTGGTATTAAGGTCGCTCTACGAACAGAACAACACTTGTAGCACCATTCGCGCCAATAGAGCGCCGATGAATGATGCTTGAGCCAAAATAAACGCCACCAGGAGGAATCTGCAACACATGAGTCTGACTGGTGGCACTAAACACCACATTAAACACGGTCGTTGTATTACTCTCGATTCTGACCGTATCACCTAAATTAACATTTGTTCCAGTGATATACCCGCCATGAAGAAGGCCGCTCCCCAAAGTGTAAGTGTTTACACTCGTGGCGTTAACTAGAGCAAGTTTGCAAGCTCCAGTTGTGAACAGTTCTCCCTTCCGGCTGGATTTAATCAACTGTGCCTGACCATTTGCCACCCTTGAAGCATCTGAATCATCAAGATACACACCCATCAATGCAACACCAACTGCACCAGCTTCAACCTTAGACGCGAGTGAGTGAGTGCCAATACCTAGAGATGCGAATGTTTTGGAATAAATAGTCCGCTCGCCAATACCCATTGGAAGGGCAAAGTCTAGCTGGCTCACACCAGTATTAACTAGGCTCCAAAACTTTGCACCGTCTATATCTTTCGGCGCTCTATCTGATAATGTATAATTAGTTGTCATAATTTATCCTACTTCGGATTAAAGATAATCTGATATGATGTCCCTGTACGAGAGCTATTAGTTTGAACAACTTCCATATCACAGTTATACTTTTGCAATAACTCTTGCATCAATTTCTGGAACTCTTGTGTACAAGCCTGCTTGCGCTCTAGTCTCCCCTTGGCAAGGATTCGATAAGCTTCTTCTGCTGTTATTGTTTCTTCTTTTTTAGTTGTCATAATATTTATTTTACCATTTTATCAAAATAAAGTCTATAATGCGATTAATGCAGGTCAACCCATGCTCCCCCGGCATAACCTCTAAATTTGCTAGTGCTAGTATTATAGATAATCATACCATTAACACCCGTTAGCGCGTTTTGTTGCGTAGTAGTCAGGCGAGAAACAACCAAAGCGGTTGTAGTTCCGTCTATGTTTACGTTGCCCGTAACCGAAAATCTACTGCCGATTGCCCCAGCCACCCGCGTTCTGATTTGAAACTCAGTTGCATACGTGGCATCGTCATGAGTATTGGTAATTCCCCACAATTGCACACCCGCTTTTTGCGCCGTTGCTCCAGAGCCGGTTGTGTCAGTTGCGAAGGAAATAACGGCTGCATTTCCGTCAGTTGAGTCAGGGTTGTAAAACACATTAATACCTGCCGCGCCCGTTGCAGACCGTTCAAAGATGGAATTGGCGGCCGTTGAAACAACATGTAATTTGTAACTGGAGTTGGGAGTAGCAGTATTAATCCCGACTGTATCAGCGCTGCCGTCAACAAAAAGCAGGTGCGTTAGTGTATCGCCCTCAACTCGGAAATCACGACTATCTCCAGAATCATTGAACACAATCTCAGTAGAGCGAAAATCAGCTATCGCTCCGGCTACTGTTGTGCCGACTTGAAAAGCGTCCAATCCGGCATCGATTACAATTAGATTGGTTGCGGTATCCCCTTCGATTCTGAAATCGCGGTCTTCTCCCTCGTCATTAAACACAGTTCCAGATGAACGGAAATCAGCAATGGTTCCAGCCGCAGCCGTACCAATCTGAACTGCGTCTAGTCCGGCATCAACCTTGAATAAATTAGAGAAGTTTTCACCCTCCACTCTAAAATCAACATCTTGACCATCTTCGTTATAAACGATAATAGATGGACTGAATAAGGCGATTGTTCCCGTTGCGCCATTTGTTCCGAATCCTATTGTGTTTGCAGAGAAATCGCTGTGAAACAGACTGTTGTTACCATCTCCATAAATTCTAAAATCGTTTAACGAGTTGTCATAAATTAATGAAGTTGCGCCACCAAATGATCCGCTATTATTGAATTGTAATTGCGTATCAGAACCACCGGGAGAACCGCTTCCACCACCTGTTATTTCCAAATTCCCAGATGGTGTACCAATCCATAATTTTCCCCCACTATCGAAAGTGATAGCCGGTTCGCCAGGGTCTAATGTCGGTAGGTTTGCTTCTGCCTGCCCTCGTTTAATCAATATTTTTGTCACTAAAAAGTCCCTCCATCAAGAACATCAATAAATGGTGCATACTCTTCCTGTTGCACACCCATCATCATAAAACTCGGATCATATGATAACATTTTTTCTAATACATTGATACGATCAGAGTATCCAGCTTGCGGTGCGGAAAAATGCAATCTAGAATCAAATATATTCGGCCAATCTATCTTTGCAATCCCCGCTGATAAGTAAACGCTCCCAATCGGGATTGAACTTTTTGGGGGTGCAGGTATGTTAGAAAATGCCACGTTTGCAAATGGGGCCGCAAAAGTAGAACCAATTAAATCGCCAACTACAACAATTAATTCATTGATTGTTGGATCATTGGCTATAGTAACATATCTGTTCTGCCCATCGTTTATATATTCAGATAGGTCAAGGTCCGTCTGTTCAAATCGTGACCATTCATCATAAAAATGGACAAATGACATAATGGTAACAGAAGTTGATTTTGGCTCTGTTGGTCTTAACAGCCCCGGTTTAAATAACCGCGAATCAACAAATACTTCATCACCGCCTCCCATTTCGTGCTGAGTGTGATGTGCCCCTACTCCAGAGATCAGTGAAGCGCCGGGATAGTAATCAACGAAAGTTTCGTCTACATCTAGAATTCTTTCGTAAGGGTCACTGGGGTGTTTCCCAATCACAACTGGTAAATTGAATGATGGGCGAACAGTTCTATTGAGCCGAACGGGGAAAGCCTGCTTTGTTGATAGCGTTTCTCTTGCCCAAACAAAAGCGGGATTGGACTCAACAATCATATTGCTGGTTCCAGTCCCTTTCCCGTCGCCAAGATAAACCGTTCGCTTTATGGTACGGGGTTCGGCTTGGCGCTGTAATTCTGTTTTGAATGCAGCAAATGCATCCCTGGCTTCTTTCAAGTTTGCCATATTACATAATTAACCGTATTGCATACGATGATATTGCTAACCATATCGGTATTCTGACCCAATTGTTCTTGCATACAGAAAATAAGATTGCTAAATATACAATAATGCTACCTGGACCCACATATGGTGCAAAAAAATATGTAGACAATGCAGCAATGGCTAGACTATCGTATCTCCATGCCAAAAATAATAGAACAACCCCAATTGGCAATCCGTAAGGGAATATTCCCATATCTATGGGATGATAAAGTCCAATGCCCCAGTTTTGGAACATTCTAACCAACCACGGACCCCACACCAAGAATGACAATAGCCCCGTTCCGCACAGAAGCACAAGCTCTTTCCGTGAATATTTCTTTATTCCCATTAGTGCAGCTAAACCAATTACTTGAGGTTTAATTACCATTAATAAAAAGTCATGTGGTTTAATTGACTTGTTGCCACTCGTCATCAATGCAAACCCTAGCAACACAAATGCATCTAATTGCCCCAATGTGATGAAAAACCACATGAATGGATTGAATACAGTCAACAACACTCCGATTTTATCCGCTTTCATCAAATATGCACTATACATAATAACACACAACGACACAGTAATCCATAGCGCTCCTGCTAATTTGTATGGCAGTACTGAAAATGGGCGCAACAACAACATGGCCCACGGCGGATTTAAAAACCCACTAACTTCATACGGATTAATTAACTGAGCGGCGGCATGATATATCTTAAAGTCACCATATGAAGGCAATTGATACATTGCAATGCACAGGGCGATTACAGACAATGTTAATACAATATACTTTACATAACGAGTTAAATTATTCATAAACTCTATTGTGCCAACCCATCGGTCATATTGCAATAGTATACCCGTACTCTTCATGGCTACTCTGTCCATAGAGGAACAATTACACCAGTTCCATTTCCTGTCGTGTTAAATCCGCCAAATGCCCAATCCCCCGTTTTGTCTGCCCATGTGTTGCCATCGTCAGTACTGACAAAAATGCCAGATTCGGTAACAGCATAGAATTGATCGGAGTTGTATGGGAACCCCCCAGAAGCAACAACATTTCCAGAAATGCCAGAAGTTGATATATTTGTTTCTGTATCAAATCCGTCCGTAGAAATGTATAAGGATGAATTAAGCCATCTGTAGGATTTTAACCTATTTTGTGTGTACGATTCTATGCCAGTTCTTTTTGCCAGTCTACTTGACGGAAAGGGGATGCTAATTCCCCCAGAAATAGTAGTTATGGTTGCCCCGTCCTCTGTTTTTCCAGCATAATAATGCCACTGAGAGCCATTGACATCAATTAGGGCAAAGTAACACACATTACCATCGGTGTTGTCATTGTATGGGCAATGAGCAGCAATGCCACTGTAATCATCCGAACTGGACGCACCGGGGATGGACGGCCCAGTGATTGTTGCCCATGACTGACCCCCATTTGTTGACTTTCTCAATATTGAATTCGTCGCTGCGCCTACCGCTTCGTGCGCCGTATACAGCACTACGTTCCCATTAACCAGATGTGGGACATAATCAGCCGCCCCCATCCAAACACTATCTGAGTCACCAACAAAAACTTGTACGGTATTCCATGTTTCAAATGCATTTCTGGTATAAGTGACATAAACAGAATATGCATTTGTCATCGTGTGAAACATCGCAAAATAACCGTTTATATTAATGCTTCCTATAATTTTTGCCGGTCTTGCGAAACTCGTTAAACCAGAAGCAGATTGTATTGCCGCTGCCGAAACAATTAGCTCCCAAGACGGAGAAGATTGATCGAGATCGGTTGAGCGGTATATCCCTGCGTCTGTCGTCAAGTAACCTGTTGTAGCAGGACTCCAGGGGTCAAGAATGTAATCCCACAGTATTCCCGGTGTACCACTAGGAGTTATATCGGTCCATGCTGGGCTTGCTGCCCCAAATGCGCGAGTTCTGCCCAGCGTAGCGCTTGTCGCAACATATACTGTTCCAAATCCGGTTCCTTCTCCAGGTGTAACAGGATCGGGATTGGGATCGGGGGTTGGTGTAGGAATGGGCGTAATGTCATCAATTGCTGGAAATGTAATGCTACTTCCACCAATCCCATTTACAGATTCGCTCAACTCGAATTCTGCGGTTGCATAGCCTTTCTGCGAGTCATACATCATACGCAAATTCTTGTGATAAAAATTTTTGCCCGACCACTCGATCCCTAGTGCATTTTGATTGCTTTTCATAGATAGTTTCATCAACTGCTGAGGAACAGGGTCTATCTTATAATTACCGACTGTAGGGACGGTAACACGAGGGAACTTTTTATTTAGTTTGGCTCTCCAATTACCCGCCCATGTGATAAGCGTTTCTTGATTATCAACAGTTAATCCTCTGGATATTTCAGTTAAATCACCGAAATACCCCGCAACCGTACCAGGAGACTCAGCGCCCAAAGGGACATCGCTTGCAACTGCGTACATTTGGGTTTGAGCAATGCGATCATAGGGGTCGTATTCAATCCCAACTGTTCCCATTATATCTTTGTTCAACAGCGATAGGGATGGCAATGCAGCACTAGCACCGCTTATCTCAGCGTCAGCAGATGCGTACAAGTTACTCTGCATATCCGCTGACAGCAAACCCATCATGCCTTTGTCGATGTAATTGGAGCGCAACTGTTGCCAAAATGTACCTCTTGGCAAGCTCTGGAACAGAATAGTATTTGTTAATCCCAATCCGCTTGCTGGTTGAAAATCAACCAGTTCTCCAGCATTAGAACGGAATTGCAACATCGCCTGTGCCGTTCTGTCCATTGTTAGACGAGGCATACCAATCCAGTGTGACGCGCTAGGGACCGGAGATGTTTGGGCATAAAAAACATCATAGCTCTGTGTCTTATTCAGTACGCCATCAATTGTAACTGCCGTAAATGTGGCAGAATTAGTGAACGGGTTTTTCTGCAATGTTCCTTGAATTACCCATCCGCGAAAAATAATATTATTTCGTGTAGGGAAATTGCCGCCAATACTAGAAGCAATGTTGTTGTAACTCGATTGCTCGAAAATGACTATTTCGGAATTCTCTTGAATGGCCTGTGCTGTCCCACCATACGCGGTAACAATAGCACGGTATCCACCAGACTCGTATCCACCCTGTACTTCACCAAACGACACACGAGGCAACTGCGACTCGTCTTCGTAAAGGAAGATTAGTCTATTTCCAACTGCTGATGTGCCAATGTTTGTAAAATGCTCACATCTGAAATATGAACCATTGGGAGATGCTCCTGTAAAAGTCACCAATTCTGGATTTGCGAATGTTCCTTGATTGATAGAAACGCTACCATTTGGAAAATACCACGCTCTTCCATTCACACTCGCATCCCATGAATAACTTCGCTCATCGATGAATGACGCAGTATAGCTTCCGCCCTTAAGGAAACCGACAATTGGAGGACCAAGATTAACCTGAACCATTCCATCATAGCTGCTAACATAAGCTCTGTCATAATCCATTCGCCACTGGCTTGCGGCTGTGTCGTATCTTGGGTGTTTTGTCCACGGAAGAAACTGGTCCCGAACGGTAATGGTTGTTGCATCTTTCCAGTTTATTAAGCCAGAACCGGCTTCCGCAATAGGCAATAGGCTACCACCAGAATAGCCCTCTCTAGGCAATTCTCGTATTCTTATGCGTCCAAGATTGCTTGCGTTATTATTGCCGACCCATGCTGTCATCCCAGGGCGAATACCTGCGGATGTGCCACTAACAATAATTGCAGATAATGGGTAGTTATTCGGTGTGCCAATCAAAGATAAATGCGACCACACGGCTGGCTGATGATGAGCGAGATACCATCGAGTTCGTTGTGGTCTACGGCGTACTGTATTCAGTTCTGTGCTGGTTAAATTATTTCTCATATTGTGACATTTCTTACAAGTAGCTTAAACGGACCAGTATTAATGTCTCTTATATACGGTTCTTCCTGAACTGCTACATAAACACCACTCAATGTAGTGAACCCAAGCTGCTGTCTGCTTAACACTGTTAGATTGATGCTTCCAGACGACGTGCCCTGTATCCACTCTCGCGTGTGCGTAACACTCCCCCCATCGAACGAAAGCTCAATCTCGTAATTGGCAGAAAATACAGGCTGACCATTATGATCGACCCCCATAATTTGAGGAATCCATTTAACTTCAACCGGACCAATTGATGTGGCGGTTCCGTTGATTTTATATTGAGTATTCATTATGGTTGAATAATCTCCATCGTCGCCTCGTAAGATATTTCTTTGAATATCTGATTGAGTGTTTTGTCATTTGTGACATTAATGTTTACCCGCTGTGTTCCCATTCCATTTGGATAACCAGGAATAACAGGAATATCCCTATCGTCTCTAACTGCATCACCAATAGTATTGTCACTGCTGCCGCCACCAGGATAGCCGCTACCAGGGACGGCCCCACCTATCGAGCCACCACCTCCGCTTCCGCTGCCGGGGTTGTAGCCAACACCGGGGAAATTAGTATTTCCGCTAGCTCTTGCGCTTTCATAATCTTGCCACATGCGATTTAGTTCATTAATGTGGTCTTGCGTCAGTTTGCCCTCGCGCTCGTATTCCTCTGCGCGTTGAAGTAGTCGTCGCAACTGTGCTTCCTTTTGTCGCAACAATTGATCGTTATACCATTTTTGCAAATCAAGCAATCTATCACGATATGAATCCATTGCATCCCGTCTTGCTCTATCTGCCGCTTTGATTGCGTCTTGCCGCTGGTCCTCAGCGGCTTTTATAGCGTCCTGGCGGGCTTTTTCGTAGGCTTGCTGTGCTTCTCTACGCTGACGTTCAAACTGTTTGATAGCGTCCTCTCTACGGCGTTCTGCGGCTTTCTCAGCTTCTTCTCTAGCCTTTTCCTCTGCTTTTGCAATGTCTGCCAACTGCTCTTCTAGTTGCTTGAGAATTTCTTCTTTTTTATCCTGAGCTGTTTCTTCCGCGTCTGCCAAATCGGACTTTCTGTTTTGCTCTGCCTCAAATAAGGCTCTTGCATCACGGTCAATGAGCGCGGATAGTCTTGCAAGTTCGTACTTGCGTTGAATATCATTTAATTTGCGTTGGTGGTCTTCTTCTGCGTCTTCGAGCTTTTGTGATGCATCTTCTCTCGCATTGGCTTCTTTGTCTCTTGCATCCTCAGAAATATCACCGAGTTTTTCGGCTAAATCTTCGTTTATCTCAAGTTGTTTTTCAGTATAGTCTTGAGTGATTTGCAGAATTTTATCAGTTCTGTCTTGAGCAATATCAGCAAGCTTCTCTCCCAAATCCTCGTCAATCTTGGCGAGTTTTTCGGCTAATTGCTCTCGAATATCCACCATTTTTTCTGCGAAATCAGATTCGATGTCTCCGCGCTTTTCTGCCAAATCTCTAGCAATATTGGCATCCGATAATGGGTCAAATGACATTTCGATTTTATCAGAAATGACATCCAAATCGCTCGATAACCGCTTCTGCATTCTTGTCATTGCATCTTCAACAGCAGCAGCGCCCGATTCCGCTGTGCCGCCCATTAGTCCAATTTCTGTGGCGAATTGATCGTTTGCCTCCTTGACCTTTGCCGTGAACTCATCCCAAGAAATAAAATCTATGCTTTGCTGAATTTCTATTGCTTGTTGTCTGAAATATGCGGCAAGATCGTCTTGCCCCATCAATTCTTTTGCTTTCGCTTGTAACAGGACCAACCCTATCTCAACCGTCTTTAATGCCTGGAGGATGTTAGCCGCTGCCCAAACGACACTGCCCGTTGTTAGTCTCAATCCGGCATCCAGCGCAACCAACGTTGTTTTCACAAAATTAGACAAGGACGAAAATGCCTCTTGCAGTTTTTGTATCACTTCCGGTGATGCGCCCAACTGGTCTGCAATAATTGCTGCTAATTGCCCAACTGTTGTACCAAGGTTGTTCGCACCATCGATAACAATGTCAACGGCTTGTGCCCAAACGGACTTGAACACTCCGCCAGATTCTTCCATTTGGTTCTTTGCAGTTTGCAGCGATAAACCAACGCTGTCAATTGCGCTTGCCATCTCTTCGATGACTTCTGCTTTGTCCATAACAGCATTAAACACAGCTTGTGCCCGTTCTGACTCGTTTAATTGATCTGCTGTTGTGTCTAGACTCGCTGCATAGGCATCAACCGACTTGCCCACTTTCAAGATAATACCAGCATTATCAATCAATCTTGGCTCACCACGGATAATACCAGTGATAAGGGTTTCGTAGATACGGTTTACATCTGAAATATTACCTTCAACAATGGCGGAGTTAAGCGCAACCTTTAGCAATGCATCGGCTTGATTTGTAATAGCTGGCAAGTCGGCTTTCATCAAACGCAATGCGCCTTCCATTGCCGTTGTCATATTCACAGCGCCACGGCTTGCCTCTCTTAGTCGTTGAGACAAATCTCCTGAGACACCTGCCATTTGACTGATATTTGCATTGAAAGAAACAAACTTGTCAATAGACGAAGCGCCTTCTTCTGCCGCTTTGAACATGCCTTGTAGTAAGCCGATGACTTGTTGAATAGTAGAAATAGTGATGAATAAGGCGAAACCGAATTTATTGAACGAACTGTTCATCAGATTCGTCATGAAATCTGTTTTGCCCTGTTCATCTTTTAATGTTGAGAACGAATCCGCCGTTCTCCCAACTTGATCAGATAACGTTTTTAATGTATTCGCTTGTTCAATATTACCTTTTGCGAATTCATTCTTTGATGCAGCTAAGAGGGTTTGTTGCTGTTTTTTTAATGCGGCGACTTGTTTCTCGACGGCAACAGTTGAGAAATCTGTGGCCTGTGCATACTTTTCTGCCATCAAGGCGGCTTGTTGTTCAACGGGGATTAGTGCCTGCAAGGATTTGATTTCGCTATCAATTGCTGCTTTTCTTTTCTGAAACGCACCACTGGCAACATCATTACCTAGTGCTTGTGCGCCCTGTGCCGCTTTTTGTAATGTTGCTGCGTGTTCTCTTAATGCAGCGGTTTGCTCAACGATTGCACGAGTTCCCTGTTCCGCGAATGGGGTAAAATCTTGGGTGTCAAACTTTAGTAATTCAGTGGGTCCAACCGATTCCATGCTTTTGAGAATCTGTTTAACACTCAGTAAGCGAAACTCTGTGTCCCTAAGACCCTCTGAATTTAACTTTGAATTGATTAAAATCTGAATCGACATTTATGCGTCCCAGTATTGCAGAGCTATCATTATCTCTGTTTCTTCAATCATACCCCATTCCTCAACGTCCTTATGCGTCAGGTTCGATCCGACAGTACGATTATAAATTGCTGCAATCCTCATACAATCCATTGTGCTTTTCGTGCCTTTATCTAGGCCGTTTAGCGCGTTCTCTAGGCTTTTCTTTGATTCTATGCCTTTTTCTTTTTGTCTTCGCCAGAATTTAATGTCTCTGCCGACTCGTGTAGCATTTTTTTTAGGCTTTGCTGAGTTTCCAATAGTCTCAGTACATAGCTGGTGATTACGCCATACATGAAACCCCACGGCAGGTCGGGATGTCTAAATGATTCCTGTGCTGACTGAGGGGTAGAGAAATCGAGTCCATCAATGTTCGTGTCCATTACCAAACGGGATACGGCTTCAAAGAATTTATCTGATGTTTCAATTTGCTCAGTCTCTTTCAGAGCGCGGAGATCGTCCACGCTTTGGACAATTGGATTCAGCAAATCAAACACAACGGTTCTAGACGGGTCTTTCCAGAACTCAAACCAAAACGCCCCATATGTTTCTTCTTCATACCCTAAATCGGGTAGCTCTATTCTTACTGATTTCTTTGGAAATTTAATTTTATCTACCATTTTGTCTCCTAGTACAAATATACTATGGAATTATAGCATAATATTATGTCTGTCTCTTATACACATCTGACGCTGCCGACGATCTACTCTGTGTA
>ERZ761593.17-NODE-17-length-20473-cov-24.077236_pt1 | contig 20473 bp, 22 predicted proteins | sample MGYA00433094_ERZ761593 | MGnify/ENA primary metagenome ERZ761593 (study PRJEB28899, sample SAMN03785551) | bioreactor sludge metagenome | biome: EBPR Sludge; feature: EBPR Bioreactor; material: 0.22µm filtered reactor supernatant | place: Saint Lucia: Queensland...
CCAAGTTTGCCCGCTATCAGATGAATAACAAACCTGATTTCCACTGGCCATACTCTGTCCACCGACAGACCACAAAAAGCCATTGTTCCTGAAAAGGCCAATCCACCTGCTACTTGGCGGTGTGTAGCTGTACTGATCGTCACTATACGCAACCGTTTGAACGACCTCGACTTTGATCTGTGCACCGGCCAGCGCGTCTCCATACTCAGCCAATGGCAGATCATAGAACACGATGTAAGCGAAACCCCTCCACGCCGGGGTATTTTCCACGCCAAGCGTTGCCTGCATACGCGTGTCGGGCATCTGGGTATCGGTGCCGGTATAGACCGTGAATCCGCTAGCTGCCTTGTTGGAGGCAATGATCGTGTCCGTGTCAGTGGACCCAGCATCGTAATACAACCTACCAGAAATCCAGATTCGACGCACACCGCCAATGGGACCCTTGCATAACCCCAAGGCAAATGTTGCGTAATTCTCATAAGTCTTCGTCGTGGTCTTTGCTCCCCCCTTACCCCCGGACTTCTTCTTGACCGGGACCTCCTTGATCTGATTGTTCTCAAGCCAGAACACGTTACCGTGCAGTGTAGCTGATCCGTACAGTCGCGGAATCACGGCCCCGTATGTATTAGTCTGAACTGTGAGGTCCCGTAACCTCGGCCCGGTTACGGTCGGGCCTTTTGGCGGATCAAGCAATCCGCCAATCAGCATTCCGACCTGAGCCCCAGTAGCTACATTCCCGCCAAGGAAGAAGCCTACGACAGCGCCGATTACCCCGCCGACTATTTGACCAGTAGAACTCATGACAGACCTTTGACGCGATAAATTCTCACTATTCGAGAACGCCACTTAGAGCACAAGTCGTGCTCCACACAGCCACCGACAGATGAGTATGCGTGTATCACGCCAGGACCTGTACAGATTCCAACATGTTGCGGTTCATTAAAAAACCGGAACAATAGGACATCGCCGGCCTGCGGGATTGCAGGAAACGCAACAACCTCAAGGTCGGGTTGGGCGTCCAGGGCAGACTGGAGTGCCCCCTTATTTGGCGTCTCACCGTACCCAGGCACGTCAATGGGATTGCCCCCTGATGTATGCAGAGCATGGATGGCTACACCAGCACAATCCATTCCGACACCAATCAATCGACCCTGGTGTTGAAACGGTGTGCCGAGGCAGGCGCGGGCAGCGGCAATGATATCGTCAGCGGTCATTGCTCATCTCTTGCCAATGTGAGCGTATGTCGAGCCGGTCGGTATCCATGGGAAGCCGCCGAAATTGAGCACGTTTGACCCGCCAACACGGTTCTTGCAATCCACAAGGCGTTTCCTGCACCCCCGCACGGCCGTGTAAGTGTCTCCGACAGATGGTGTGTAGTAGAAGGGCTCGTAGGTGGTGAATTGCCCGCCTGCGAGATGTATCTTGATTTCTATCGGCTTCAGACCTGCATTCAGCCCGGAAGTGAATTGAATGGTGCCTGCACCAAACACGTCCGCATCTTCCGTCCTGCCGCTGTCAGCAAACGAACTAGCGCTGCTGACTGATGTCAGCGTGCCCGTCACGGTGTTCGCCTCCAAACTTGCCATGCAACCACCATACTCCTGGCCGCAGAATGTTTTCGGACATGCTGCACCGTATGTGTCGCCAACTGTCTGGTTCAGGGCGTCTACCAAACTCACACCGCCGATCTGGTAGCGGTCATCCATCATCACGGCCTTGCCGAATATGCCTGCCGTGATCGGTTCCTCGTCCTCAGTCGGGCTCGTCCAATTCGTGGCAAACACGTAGCAACGAGCCCCGTCGAATAGTCCACTGGAGATTGTTGCACGGCTGATGCCCGCGACGCCGGCAATACCCTCGATGTCGATGCTGGCCGGAGAAAAGTCCGCGGTTGAGTTATAGTTCGTGAACTGATAACCGGAAGTGCTGATGTAAGTGTGACTGTTCATGACCAGATCGTCGACATAATCAGTCAAGTAAATTGGCGACCCGGTTGCGGGAACAATCCGCATGCAAAGGACTCGATAGCGATAATCGGCAACTACTGATTTCATGGGGCCACCAACTCAAGGATGTCCACACCGCCGCAATCTCGTACGTCAGGGGACAGACTAGTCACTTCAATCTTGGAATTGAATCGGAACGGCAAATCAAAATAGCACCCGGCAGTCACGGACTCCCCGCTCTGTGGTCGCGTATTCACTGTACCCCCGCTTGTGTACGTGCCGTAGGATGAAGTGTTGATCGCAACCGTGATTGAGGTGCCGGCCACGACACTGACAATCAACCCTCGCTGACCATTGATCTGCGTCATGCCAGATACATTGGAAACATGCACGGACTCCCCGGAAACCAACGCGTGCCCAGGGATGTTGATCACCGCTTGAGATGCTTTGGTGATGCCTGTGATGTTGCCAGTCTTGTTGGCACTGAACGTGACGAGTCCAGTAGTCGTGTCCACTGACCACCCAAGCGTCGGGACCACAGAATTGACTCCGACCAGTACGGAGCCGGCCACCGGCTTGAAAATCTTGCGATAGGGTAGACCGATGCCCAATGGTGTGCCCCCGCTGCCATACCCCTTACAAAGCTGGTACACGCCAGTGGAAACTGGCAGGGCTGTGAAATCGAACGCTGTTGGTACGCCCGTATCGCTGTAGGTACTGAAATCGTCCAGGCACTTCACACGGAATCCAGCGTAGCTCCCGTAAGCGCGGTGGTAGAGTCCGATGACCTGTTCGGCCAAGTCAGACCGGAGCATGGTGAAGTTGATGTTCCCACTACGCACAGGGCGGGGGTGTGTCAACTTCCGGTACTCGACACCGCTCGCCGTGGTAGTAATCTCCACGGAATAGCCATCAGCATAGCTGGCCCCAAGCCGCACATTGACAGGCAATCGTTCTTCCAGGAAAGCTCCCATTTCATCCCCTACGCATAGCGCCGTGCGGAATTGAGTGCTGCCAAAGCTTCTCTCGTGCCTTGGCCAGCAGAACGCCGCACATCCTGTGCATTGCTGTTTCCGTTGACATGCACCACGATATTGACCGACTTACCACTACCAGATTCGCCTTTTTGTGCTCTGACGCCCAGCCTTCCCATATTATCACGAGCGAGGGGCATAACAGCTTCAAAGCCGTCTTCTGCGAATATTCCGCCCTTTGCAAAGCCGTGGAGGGTCTGAAAGGCGAAGCTCTTGGGCGTGTTCTGGACCGTGTTGACATATTGGTGCAGGGAAGGTGATCCAGAGAAGACATTACCTTTGGCGTTGTCAATGAAACTACTCGCCAAATTGGCAAAGTCTGAGTTGCTGAAACCGCCACCGCTAGCACCAGCACCAAACATGCCAAGTATGCTGCTAATGATACCACCAAAACCACCAAATCCAGCGGTAGCTTTAACAGCCAGCGCCCTGATTTCGATCTTGGCAAGATCCAGAATCACGGACTTGGCAAAGTCAGCGAAGTTGAGTTTGCCAGTGGTCAGGAACTCGGTCAGACCCCTGTCCATGGCAGTAGACATGATCGCAAACGAGTCTGATGCCTGCTTTGCAGCATCGGTGGCGCTATCTGCCCAGTCTTTGTAGCTTTTCTTCCATCCACCAACGTATGACTGGCGATATTCCTCGTCTTCTTTCTGTGCCTTGGCGCGCAGCTCGATAGAAGACCGCGTAGCTGCCTCCTCTCCAGGCTCGATCTGCTTGCGGGACACCTTGCGGTCTAGGTCCTCAGTAGCTCGTAGAGCCTCACGCTCAATGCGCAAATTGGCAACCTGAGCCGCTGTCATGTCGAGCGCAGCACGCTCAAACTCAAGGTCCTGAATGTATCGTAACGTAGCAATGCCAATGTCCTGGATCGCGTTCGATTCAGCAGTGTACGCCTTGGTGTTGTCAAGAATCGCCTGCTGTTTTTGTTTCTGCAACTTGATCGTGTTTTCTTCAAGGTCGTTCTCAAACTTCTTGATGGACACTTTGTCAGCAGCAGCTTTAGCTGCTGCCAAAGAAGCCTCAATCAATAGACGCTCGGCTCGTATCGAGTCCTCGGTCGCCTGATTCTTCTGGCGAATGGCATCGGCCGTAGTGATGGCCTGTGCCGCGACCTGCGTCTCGATGCCAAGCAACTCACGAGCGAGTTGCACCTGCTCCTGCTTGAGTCCAGAAGCCAGGTTGTCGTTCATGATGCTGCGACGGTCCTTGAGTTCTCCACGACCGGAGCCGGTTTTGTCCTTGCTGTCGCTACCAAGAATCTCGCTTGCCTTCCGCGTAACCGGCTTTGTATTACCAGTGGTTGCGGACTTCAGGACATTTGTCTCGTTTATAGCTTTGTACTTCTCCTTTTCCAATGCGTCAACGACCTTGCCCCACTTATCAACAGCAGCACGAGCGTCACTCAGAGCAGTGTCCGTGGCACGCCCCTGAATCCTCAAACCAAGCAGGTTCTCGGCCTTGTTTAGTTCTTCCTGCGCTTCGGCAAGGTCCCCAACCCCGTACTTCTCACGACGAGAAACCTTGTCCAAGGCAGACTGCGCCCTGATTGCTGCATCATAAGCCTTGTCCCCAGCGCGAGAAGCCTTGTCCCCCCACAATGTCCAGGCCGCAGCACCAGCGGCAAGAGCACCTGCAATGATGGCGAGTGGGCCTGGAAGAGCAAGGAGCAGGGAGGGTAGCCCAGCAATCACCCCTTTGAGAGTATTCATTGGGCCTAGTGCTGGACCAATGATACCGCTAGCCGCCTGCATACTGGCAGCAAAGCCAGCCACTGCAGCCGAAGTGGCCGACCACACGGAAGCACCAATCATTGCCGCCTTGTACACAACCCAAGCCTGTGCCAAGGTATACAGAGTCGGAGCCATCTGCACCAAGGCATTTGCCAGTGATGCCATACTACTAACAATAGCTTTTACTCCGTCGACAAAAGCAGGGTCTGAGAACAGGGATTTGAAGTTATCGGCTAACTGGCTAAATACAGGCTCCATTTCCTGAAACGCCTTAACCAGTTGGGACTTCATGGTGTTGATTGCTTGAGCCCACTTGCCCTTGACCGTATTCTCCAGTTCAGTAGATACGCCCTCCATGAAACCCTTGGAATTGGCAATTGAATCCCGAAGTTCTACCCATTTATCTTTTGTCAGGGCAAGCATAGCGACTGCTTCTTTTGCCCCACGCTCCCCGAACAGGCGCTGCTCTATCTCTACCCGATCACCTGGGCTGAAGCCCTGCAACTTATCCTTCAAATCAAATATGATGTCTGCAAAGTTGCGAAGGTTGCCGTCTGCATCTTTCGTCTTCAGTCCAAGTTTCTCCATTGCCGCAGCAGCCTGCGGTACCGGAGCATACAGCTCCTTCAACATGTTCCTGAAAGATGTTCCAGCAGCGGTATGAGTGATGTTGATCTTAGCAAGAAGTGTCAATGCAGCGGCGGTGTCCTCAATGCTTGCACCATATTGCTCACCAACTACAGAGGCAGTCTTCATAGCCTCTGTCATGCCTTGCACCGATGTTTGCGACAAAGCAGCCGCCTTGGCGAAAATATCGCCAACATGCTCAGACTTCTCAACAGTAAGGTTAAAGGCGTTCATCACGCCAACTAAAGTAGTAGCGGCCTGTTCCATTTCCATCTCGCCAACTGTTGCGAGATTGAGAACGTGAGGCATTGCCTCCAGTGCTTGTTCAGCATCAAGTCCAGCTTGCGCGAGAATCCTGTAGCCGCTAGCTATCTCTGTCGGACCCTTTAGACCTGTTTGAGAAAGTGCATTCGCTGAATCAGCAAGTCTTTGAATCGCATCGGCAGACTCATTTCCAAGTGCCTTAACGAAGGTCAACTGATAGGCAAACTCTGACCCCATCTTGGCTGAGTTAATAAACGCACTACCCAGTGCCGCACCAGTAAGCAGCGGAACTAGTGATCCGTAAGTGATCCACAACGTGCCAAGCGAGCCAGACAGGCCCCGCACAGCAGAGTGACCCTCGTGCGCAACCTTGTTCCAGTTGATTTGACTTTCTGCAGCTTCCCTAATGGCTGGAGGAAGCCTCCTGTGAGCAGACTCAAGCGCCCTGACTGCAGCCAGTGCGGCTTCAGTACTACCGAGTCCAGCGGCAGCCGACACAGCCTCTGGAGCAAACCTAGCAGTGGAGTAGCCGCGATCCAGTGCGATGCTGGCTCTAAGATTCTGAGACGCCTGTTGGCGCGGAGTCGAAGCCAGATAGGCCACTGAGCGCTCGTTCGCCAAAGCAACGTCCCGAAGCCTTTTAGCTGCACGCTCTGCATCAGCAAGCATGGCGTCGCTCTCGATCTTGAGTTGCGCCCGAGTTCTGGCCTTCAAATTGAGCAGGTTCTGCGCGGCCCGTTGCTCCGCTACGTACTCATCAGAATATAGGCTGTTGCGAGCATTCACCGCCCGGCGAGCATTCTCTATCGTTGCAGACTCAAAGGCGCGGTTAAGGCTCGGTGTAGACACACGAGCCAACTCCTTCTCTGCGGCCAGCACCTTGGCACGAGCCGCGTCATTGGCTCCCTTCGCGTTCAGCTCATTGAGTTTTGCCTGCGCCCGTGCGCGCTGCTCATCCCCCCTGAGCAACTCGGCATAGACGGCCGCCTGGTCAGACTGCAATTGACGCGATCCTGCTGCCTGTATGGCCTGCTGTCTCGTCAGTTCCTTGGCAACAGCCAAATCACGCAGGCGGGATTCCGCCAGTCGTTCCGCGTCACCACCAACAAGGTAGTCGCCAAACTGGTTTTTTGCCGTCTCTGGACCAAACTCCTTCAGTGCTCTTTGTGCGTCCCTTGACAGTCTAATGATGGTATTCAGGGAGGACTCTGTGTTCTTGGCAAACGCCGAGAGCACCTGATTGGTCTTGGAAAAGTTAGAACTGGTGATGCCGGACTCAAGTGCCTTAGCAGCTTCTATGCCTACAGTCTTGAGTCTGGAGTTGAAGGTAGCGATCTGGCTCTCATTGAGGGCGAGCATGCCAGATAAAGAACCGCCACCAGCAGCAATGCTGGTGCGCAAAGATGCGAGGTCCCTTGCAGCCTCTTTTGCACCACTGGACAGTGCATTGCCAAATCTCCCACCAGCCCGAACGATGTCGTCGAGGGCCTTGTTAACGCTCAGGACGCCTGCTCCAACGGCGCTCAACGATGCCTGCAGATCCTTGATCTGATTGCCGACCGTGCCGACTTTCAGGTCGGAGCCGAGTTCCTGCCTGAGTTGGCGATACTCTGCCCGAAGCTCGCCAATGTCCTTCTTGGCTTTGTCGGTGTCGATCCTAAGAGATAGGGTTGCCGCTGCGTCTACACCACTCATATCTATCCCCAGATCAAGACTTCCACATCTGCTTCAGAGCCGACGACTCCATCAGCCGTATTGAACGAAGCAGGTCAACCCTCTTCTTCCTACCCTGGACCTTGAACAGGTCCATGACCCTGAACACCACATTCAGGTCCAGCCCGACCGGCCCCCCCGGACCCATGCGCCATTGTGTGGCTACCTCGCAAAAGATCGTGTACGACAGCCAGTTTTCCGGCCACACATCGAAATCAGACGTGTCCAGCACATCTTCACGCCTGATCCCTATCGCATTAAGTTCCTCATCTGACGGTCCCGAGTCGTACATCCGGGACGCCAGCTCTACGAGTTTTTTTGCCTTCCCTCGAACAGGCCCTTGTTGTATGCCTCGAAGATGTTCTTTGCCGCAGATGGGTAATTGTCCAGGAGCGTGTCCAGGGCTTCGATGCTGAACTCGGTATCGACACCCTCCCAGCCGGCGACCAATTCGCCAATGGCTTCCGTGTCGGTGCGGGCCTTCTCGCCCTCACCAAGCGAGTCATAGAATGCTCGCAGAGCCTTGCGCCCCTTGTGCTTGAAAAGGAAGGTAACCTCCACAGAGCCGTCCACGGTCTGGATAGTGGCGGGGAATTTGAAAATCGGATTCGGTCTCAGAGCAAACATGGTTTCGCCTCATGCAAATGTTTCGCCTCGTGGGTTGTGCCACTGGCCTGTCCGTGAGGCGGAACGGACCCAGCACGGAGTCTGGTGGCCAGCGGGTTCTGTAATCAGCACACTGCATACAGCGTGCGGATATGGCTTGTTACGTCGAGTAGCGCACCGGCTCTGCCGCATAGGTCAGGTCGATTTTGCTCATCAACGCTTCATTGGTTGCCATCGTCGGCACCTTCATGATGGCCCAGTAGGCGTTCGCGACCAGCTTCGAGCCGTTCGGGAAGGCCATCAGCAGGCCGTAAGGCGAACGCGCCGTATCGGCCACCAGAACATCCGCGTACCACGACAGGGTCGGGTCATCGAACACGTCGATCACCATGTTCACGGCATCCTTCACGGTCGGAATCTGACGCTTGACCGTGTCCGTGATCGAGGTGATGTCAGCGAACTGCTGTGCACCACCGGATGCGCTGACGCCTTTGACCTGCGACAGGGCCGTCCACGCGGTGATCTTCTTGAACGTGCCCGCGCCGCCGGTCGCGCCGCCGGGGTACTTGGCCGTGTCCGACGTGTCGATGCCTTCGAGAGTGAAAGTGCTGCCGGTAGCGGCGGAAACCCGCACAATGCGCTGGTCCAGCAGGCCCCAGCCGGACGAGATCAGGACGTAATCGCCTGTGGCCAGGGTATTGGTCGCCGATGCGACTGCCGGATTGGCATTGGTGATCTGGGTGACGGTGGTGCCGGCAACGTTGTAGGCCGGGACATAGGTCTTGGCCACACTGATGGTTGCGCCAGTCGAGAGGGTAATAGCCATGTTTCAATCCTTTTGGCGTATGCCACAATTGATGAATAACCTTGCGGCCAGGATCGAGAGCGATATTTTGGCCTATCGTTATTCTAGCACGATAATGGACAACTACTGGTGTGCTACTGAATAAAATAAAACGGCACGATCAGATCCTGACTGGTCCATCCGTTACGACTCTGCTTCCGTCCCGGCCTCGGGCAATCCAGCCTGATTTCCCCACCCCCAGAAACAGGTAGGTCCTGGTAGGCCATCAGGCCCCGCAAATAGCTGAGTTTCGTCAGGCTGTCTCTCGTGCCCTGCCCGTCTTTCGAAAACAACTGGAGGATGACTTCTCCGTAGCATGCAGTGAGCGGGATTTGATCGATACCCTGCCGCACGCTATCGGTGAAGTCAATTTGGACACGCAAGAAACTGCTTCCAACGGCATCGAGGTCAACCTTTACCGTGTTCTCATAGAAAATATTGACCGTTGGGTGGGTCACTTGCCACGCCGGGTTAAAATAGGCCACGATGGTGTCGCGGGCCTGCACTTCGGTGGTCATACTCCGAGGCTCCTGAGAAAGGTGAACTCAGACTGTCCAATGTGCTTAAACCGCCTCTCTGTGAAGAGAACTCCACGTTCCACGACCCTGTCCGCGTTCGGGTTAACTGGGCGGAAATCTATCTGCCCTGACTCGATCTTCCACGCATAAGGCTCATCATGGACAGCCGAGTTGGACAGGTAAATGGATGTGCCCAGGGGCTGTGCGGCGGCCGCTATGAGCCTAGGTTCGCCCTTGCCAAGGGCGTAGTCTATGGCCAGGTCATCGCCCTTCTGATAGGGCTCCGCAGCTCCGGCATCAATGTCCTTGCTCTTGACGAAGCGGGGCGGCCTCCAGATGAGCGGCGGGGTGTTAAATCCCACCTCCCAGCCACCAACAAAGTCCCCCGTGTACTGTGGAGACTCTTCCAAAATCCGAGTCAGCGCAACCTGCCCCAAACCGGCCGCAGACTGCTGCGCAGCGACCTCCACGGCGTCAAACCAAGCGTCCACCACAGAGTCAAACTTATCAAGCCCTTCGAGCATGACAACTCCACGTGGTGCCCTCGTCCTGAGACGAGAGAACACGCCACACACCATCGGATAATGTCAAGGTATCTGGCGGGTCCGGGGTGACTGACTTCAGCATGATCACGGTCAGGTCCCCGCGCTCGTACTGTTCCGTGGCCTTGCTGAGGTACTTGAAGTGCTCCGACCACTTGATTCGGAACACTGGGACGCTTGTTGGCGTGTCCGTGTAAGCGTCCGTGACCGGGTTGTAGACTCGGGAAGCGAAAGTGGCGGTTTCAAACGACGGGCTTTCCACCACATTAGCCAGCGCAACCAGTAGTCCAGAGTCCGAGATGTAGGACTGCTTGACCAGATACCATACGGAATTCAACTGCACCAGCGAGTCAGCAGGTGCGGCTTCACTTCCGGCAAGGAAGATTTGGTATTGCGGCGGATAGCGGGACGAGTCCTCTGCGTCAGGGAGATATTTAGCAAACGTGACTGCAGCATAGGCCGTGACCGGGGTCATGCCTGCAAGTGCCTCCCCGATTGTGGTCAGGTCTGCCAAACCGTCCGCGCCCTGAATCACGTAGTTCAGCCGTATGACCGATCCTCTCCAGAAATCTGGCGAACCATGTCCGACCAGATAGGGCTGCCCCTCTATGGTTACAACACTTCGAGCAGGCACAACCACATCAGGTGCGGTACTTATCTGGCGTTTTTTTACTGCTACCCCATCGATCTTGGAATAGGATAGCACTTCGAACTGACAATGAAAGGTGTCAACCCCGTAGGAATCGGTGGCCAGCGTGTCGTCTGCCATTCTGGCTGCGTTGTACAGTTTCATTACAGACCAGTGACCGGGTCGTAACTCGGAGAAATGACCGCGAAATAGGTCTTGCTCACGACAGTGGTAGTGCTCGAATTCAGCACTGCAAATGCGCTCGCCAGTCGCGCCCTTGCCGCCTCGTACTGCCCGATCACCTGCGTGATCACGTCCTTGTACGGGTTGTCGAACCTGCTGACCTGCGCCTTTCCGTCCGTCATCTGACGGGCTGCAAACAGCGGCAGGGACGCGGTCAACTGCTTGGCCACAGCGTAGGTAGCGAACATGTCACAGGCCGAAAGAAAGCGGGTTTCCTCAGCCGTTGGCGATACCAGGGCTTTGGTCGTAGCATAAAGCGCTTCAACGCTCAGGTCCACGCCCTCGAACTCCTGCGTCAGCACGCCTTCGTAGAGAGAAAGCGAGAGCACGGAATCGGGTAGGTCATCGTCGCTCACACCCAATGCGGCGCGAATGTTGTCGTAGCTTGTGTAATCGATCAGCATTGGGGACTCCTTATTATCGACATTTTACCACGGGATGGACGGCCGTTATAAAAGTTGATTTTTGACTAAAGCGGTGTATAATACCTATAGTTATATCTACCAAAGATTCTTACATGCCAACAAAAATAACCCAGGCGGGGTTCAATGCCAAGATGCTGGAGAACTACGGGGACACTCTGGACACATCGAAGTTCGTCTACACGCGATACAACGGACGAGGAGTGGTGACGTGCCCTGTACATGGGGAGTACGAAGTATCTGCTCAAAACCTGCTCAAGGGTATGGGCTGCTCAAAGTGCTACCATGCGTCACAAACAGGGAAGTACAAATCGAACATCGCAGAGTTCATTGCACAAGCCAGAAAGGTTCATGGAAACAAGTACAACTATGAGAGCGCAACATATCGCGGAGCGAAACGCAAACTGTCTATTGTCTGCCCCAAGCACGGGGTATTTGAACAGGAAGCATGGTCGCACCTATCTGGCAAGGGCTGCTCGCTCTGTGCCGATGAAAGAGTTAGCGACATCAGTCGCTTGAGCGATTCTGAATTCATAAGCAGGGTTGTAGAAGTGCATGGGGACACCTACGACGTTGGTCAGATCAAATACAGCGGAATGAGCAAAAAAATAGAAGTAGTATGTAAGACCCACGGTTCATTCTCAGTGCAGGCGAGTAATTTCATATACAGAAAGAGCGGGTGTCCAAAGTGTAAAAACCTAAAAACATCTGAGAGGTCACGTAGAACCCTACAATCTTACGCCGAAGAGGGGGCTATAAAACATAACGGGAAATTCACATACACCGGGATCTCCTATGAGGGGCACGCCGCATATCTAACAATTGTATGCCCACAACATGGCGAGTTTAGGCAATTGGCACAGAGTCACATGAGAGTTGTGGGTTGCGTCAAGTGTAGTAAGCCTGTATTTGACAATGAATCATTTGTAGGTGCCGCCTCTGCAATACATGGTGTAAGATACGATTACAGCAAAGCGGAGTACAGCAGTAGTTTGAGCAAAGTGCCAATTATTTGCCAAAAGCACGGGGAATTCCTTCAGACCCCGAACTGCCACATCAACATGAGAAACGGCTGCCCACGTTGTGCCGGCATTGGCCCATCATCAGGGCAAATGGAAATCTTTGAGTTCTTGAAAACAAAGGTGGACACTGTTGTCGAGTTCGCATTGCCTGGCTCAACAAAAAGGCTCGACATATTCATACCTTCTAGAAACCTTGCCGTCGAATATCATGGATTGATTTGGCACAGCACGGCATTTTCCACGGACCCGCTAAAGGACAACGTCAAACACAAGGAGGCTGCTTCCAATGGAATCAGGGTCATCCATGTTTATCAGGATGAGTGGTTAAACCAGCGCGCAATAGTTGAACGCACGCTCATGTCAGCTTTGGGGCAACTGCCGAGGGTTGCTGCCAGGAAAACAACCATAGGCATGCTAGATGGTAGGGTTGCGAACGAGTTTTACAAAGAAAATCATCTCCAGGGTGCGACCAATCCTTCTGTGTCTATTGGACTTTACCATGACAACACCTTGGTTGCTGCAATGTCTTTTGCAGTGTGCAGAAGCGTTAGAACGAACACGGACAAAGGGCTTTGGGAACTTCAGAGGTATGCAGCCTCAATGACAGTTGTCGGCGGTGCAGGGAAGCTTCTTAAGCATTTTCTATCCATTAACAAGTGTCACACAATTGTCTCTTACAGCGACAATCGTTTGTTCACAGGCGACATGTACAGGAAGATTGGCTTCACCCTTGCACACGAAACTGACCCAGACTATTGCTATGTCTCAAACTCGATCAAGGACGGGAGAATTCACAAGTCGAAGTTCCAAAGAAAATACCTTCCCAGTAAACTGAAGAACTTCGACCCTGACAAAACAGAGGTGGAGAACTGCTTCAGCAACGGTTGGTATCAACTGTTCGACTGTGGAAAGAAGAAGTGGGTTTTATACAGATAAAACAAACCCCGGCACAAGGCCGGGGTTGCATACGCCACTCACTGCTTAGGCGTAGGTCAGAGCATCGCATGCGTCGAGGAACAGGCGGCGCGTGATTTGGCCGAAGTCGAAGCGCATTGCCGAGCCACGACGGAGTGCGAACTCTTCAACCGCCGAGTAACTCGCGTTCGTGCTCGTCACACGATGCAGGGCGGAACGGCTGTCGATGCCGAGGACAGTCTTCGACGGCCAGCCAACACCAGGATCGGCGATGAAGATCGGCAGTTCTGGTGCCCAGGTCGGATTCGACACATAGACGTTGCTGTTGATGCGCTTGCTGCCCGGATTATCCTGCTGGACGGTCGGACGGCCCGTGCGGTTCTCGATGGCCAGAGCGCCATCGATGTCCGTGACCAGGTGCGTGATACGGCGCTTCTTCGAGTTCGCATAGAGCCACTTCAGCCACGCGAGCTGCGTGATGCCGGAGGTAGCAGCACCGTCCAGAGACAGAGCCGTGACTGACTTGCCGAGGGACGACAGCGAAGCCTGACCCATGTCCGCGTCACCGCTCACGACCGCGACCAGGTTCTCGTTGGCGCGGGCATTGCGCTCGTTAGCGACCTGACGGGTGACGGCCAGGGTGATCAGATCGAGGTTGACATACTTCGTCACCTGATCGGACCACTCGATGCCCAGCGAGTAGGTCGGGATGCGAACCTGCTTCTCGGAAGTCGTCACGGACAGCATGGCTGCCGGCTTCGCCAGTTGGCCGATGACCTGCGAGCGGGCGGCTTCCGGGTTGGCATAGTTGATTTCCGGCCAGAGCAGCCACTCATCCGCGATGGTTTCATCCAGGGCGATCATGGCGTCGAAAGCATTGGCGTTCATGTCCAGATCGGAGAGCAGCTTGTCTTCGATCAGGGCACCGATTGCCGGCATCAAGAGCACGCGGGCCTGCGAGCTGGGTTGGCGAACGACCGCGCCCGCTTCGAGAATCGTGCGACCTTCGAGCACTGCGCTCAGGCGCTGCGGACGAATGCCATGCTTCCGGTTCGGGACTAGGACGATGCCCTCGCTTTCGCAAAGCTGCGAGAAGGCATCGCCATAGTTGTCCGCGTCGGTCGCGTAGTTGGCGTTGACATAGTCACGGAACGACATGCCGGACTGCGAAGCGTCCCGGACCATGTCCAGGCCAACTTCGAGTTGCTGGGTCGCACCTTGTGCGTCGATAAAAGCAGCCATATTCCCTACTCCTTAAACGTTGGCGCGTTCAATGACGCCGAAATCACCGACAGCACCCGCGCTATCGAAAGAAACCAGCCGCCACGCGAAGACCGCGTTCACGGCTTGCTGACCGGCAGCCGTCAGGTCGGCCGGGACCGCACCGGGCTGGTTGGTGGCCTTGCGCACTTTCGGCGGCGTCGTCAGGGTGAGGGCCGTGTCCTTGGCAACCGGGGTGCCGCAGACGACATAATCGCCGATGGCAATCGAGCCGGTACCAGCAGCCTGCGAACCGTCGAGCAGTACCCGCTTGCGGCCGTTCTGCGAAATAGTGCCGATGCTGAAGTCGTCAGCCGTGTAGGTTTCCACCGAGGTGATGAAGCCCTGGATCGGGTCGCCAACGACGCACAGTACGTGCGCGTCGGTGCCGCTCAACTTCACGAACTTGCCGATCTCCTTGTCCGTATAGGCGTTTGCCGGGGTGCTGTTGACAGAACCGACGCCGAGTCGCGTAGTGACCCGCGCCGCACTGTCAATGTTCTGAGTCATCTTGAACTTGGGCATGCTATGTTACTCCTTACTTTTGGAAACGAACCGCGTTGACGCGGGCTTTTTGACGCGGGTCAATTTGAGTCTTCGTAGGCGTGTCCTGTGCCGAAACTGCAGCGACACCACCAACAGGGAACTTGGAGAACTCCTTTGACAACCTTGCATGCTCCGCGATCAGGTCGGCTGTCTGCATGTCGGCAAACTGGCGCTCGTGGCCGCCAAGGCTGATGTGCATGATGTTCGCGCTGCGGCCAACGATGGCCTTCAGCGGCTGGATCGTGGCCTCGTACTGGTCCTTGAACTCCTGCAGCTTGGCCAGCTTGATGTTGGCCTGGATCAGGGCCTCGTCCTTGTCATTGAGTTGAGCACTAAGCAACTGCACAGCAGCATCGGTTGTGGCAACTTGCGCGGCGGCTGCCAGTGCGGCTTCAGCGGTCACTTCTTCGGTCTTGTCCCCCTCTTGGGCTTGCACGCCATCCTCATTCTCCTTTGATTCGGGATCATGCTGCGCCTCAGCGCCCAAGGTTGCGCCAGCCGCCAGGGCGACGATATCTGCTTCAGTCAAGGCTTTCTTGCCCATGGGTACTTCTCCGGATGTTACGGGCACTGCACTGCCCGATAGCTTGAATCTATTCCTGACGCCATTATCGTTAGTTTTCGATAATGATGCAAGAGCCTTCTTCTTCAATCCACCAACAACCGCATCAAATGTGGTAACGCCATCAGCCAGCCCCACATCAACGGCTGCCTGCCCAATGAACTCCTGCCCGTCTGCCATCGTCTTGTCTGCGTACTCATAGGTCTTGGCCCTCATTTCCGCAACGTGATCGACAAAGACCCCATACGTGGCATCGCACAGGGCCTGGATTTGGTCCCTGCCCTCTTTCGGGAGCGGTTCGTTCTGATCGGCCAGCGCCTTGTATTTGCCTGCGCGAATGACCGTTACCGTGACCCCTTCCATTTCGTTCCGCTTAGAATATTCACGAAAGGTGGCCTTGACGCCGATGCTACCAACCAGCGCAACCTTTCCGCAATACACCTTGGATGCGGAGCACGCCAACCAATAGGCCGCGCTCGCCATCGTGTCGCCATAAGCGGTAACAGGCTTGATCTTGCTCGCAGAGCGAATCAGCATTGCGGTATCGGCACAGCCCGATACTGCCCCTCCACCAGAATCAACATCGAGCAGAATCTGCTTCACTTCCGCATCGTTCAAAGCGTGCACTATGGCTTCCCGAATCTCGGGGTATCCTGTTACGCCGTAATAACGTAGGTACGGGCTGTCGATGTTAACCAGAGGACCCTTGATCGTGATCGTGGCCAGTCCATCTTCAACGCTCAGGAGCCTTGGAGTTCCGTCGTCAGGTTCTTCATCATCGAGGCGTCCTGCCGCGATCTGTGTCTCGGCTTCCAGTGCTGCCTGGTAATTTGCCTCTGACCCGGCCCAGACTCTTTCTTCTTTAATACTCATAGTTTGGTACCTCGAATTTGTATATCAGGACAGCATCGGTCTCTGAATTCGCGCAGCGCAGCCGGCTTGTCGATCAGCGTCGCCTCGCTGCCATTGTACGAGATGGGCGAGTTGTACGGCAGATGGCTGTTGTAGGGGATGGACATGTCAGGCGATCAACTGCGCCGGCCGATCTGGGGCGAGCAGGCCCTTGCTGACGAGGTATGCGAGCGTCTGCGCGACGTGCGAATCGGTTTTGTCGATCATACTATCCTGCTGCGTGGTCAGCAGCCACACCGCTTGCGCAATCACGACATCTCCCGCTAGTTGAGCGGCGAGAATCGCTCGCGTTTCCTCGGCTGTGAGACGGTCGCGGAATTGTTGCAGGGGGATCAACGTAGAGGGCGTGGTCGGAGTCTGGACGGTAATCGTGTGCGAAAACGGATCGATACACAGGTTCTGCTCTCCACGATCGTCGATTGCCTGTTGCAACTGCGATAGAGGGTAGATGGTAGTCATGGTATATACACCTGAGTAAGCTCGGAAGCCATTATTACTTGACACCCCGTGTTTGCGAGAATCTGCATGCTTATCGTTATCGACTTGTCTACGGAGGTATCTATTGTTCCGTAGTTGGCTGACAGTCCGGAAGTGCTCGTCCCCACTCCAAGGGTTTGCCTACTATACGTTTGCGCATTTTTGCTTCCGGCGTTTCGCATCGTAAATAGCCGCTCGTCCACCGGGTTTGTTGTCGCATAGGACACCACTGTCGAAAGCCCTCCCAATTTAACCCGCATATATTTCCCTGTTGCTGACGCATCTCCTGCCATTTGCAACTTGGACGCGAGAAATCCATTGTTCCCCAGAGAGTTTCCAGTCAGGGTAAATCCAGATATTGCAACAATCTCTGCAACAGTTTGTGTTATCCGTCCCGATGGACTGCCGGCAAATGTCGTCGGCGATCCGACAAGAGCAGGAACCCCCCCTGTGTATTGGTCGTTGTAAATCGTCCCTGTCGTCGCCCCGGACGGGACGCAGTAATACCATCCGGCTGCGCACCCGCTGCCACCTGCGTTGGCCGGAAGGTAGGCATAGCAGCCGCGCCCAGACAGACCAGAAAACAAACCGGACAGCGGCTCTGCGCTCAGAGTGTAGGCGCCTCCGCCGCCGCCGTTGAAGCTCAGCCCTGCGGCGGCGCCGTCTCCTGGAAACAAGATGAACGGAATCGCTGTCGCGAAAATGGTTTTTGGATGCCCGGCCAGAGCAATCGCGCTCAGAATCCACGCCCTCAGATCGCTGAATTGCTCCCGCACCAATAGGCCACTAACGCTATCCCTATAACCCAGTTCGTCGGCGTCGAGCGGCGTCGCCTTTGTCGCGGCGCCGTGAATCAGTGCGCCGTGCGTTGTCGCGGTGCTGTCGCCGGTATTCGTGCCGGTTGATGTACCGCTTCCTGATGGCGCGCCGACCATCGCGGACGTGATTCCTCCAACGGTGCCGGTGAATGTCGGGGATGCAATCGGCGCTTTAAGGGCGTTAGAGGAGATTACCTGCGCGAGCTTGTAGTCTATTGATGTATTGTCAGCACTGCTAGTAATGCCAACTCGGGCTGCAATCGCCTCGATCTCATCGGAAATCTCGTTTACGATTGTGTGCCCCTCTTTTCCAGGGGCATTCATTTGATCAGTGGCTACGAGGCGTGTCAGCGAAGGTAGAATTGTTGGAAAATCTGCTGGCATTTTAATTACTCACTTTTGCAAAAACTGTTTGCATTGTACCACCATAATACCCACGAGCACCGAGCGGCTGCATACCCCAACTATACTGGTTTGACCACGCAAACGGTTTATTCCATTCAATTGAAACAATAGATATAAAACCAAACCTGTTATACGGATTCGACCAATTATACGAATTACTCCATGCAAGTGAAATCGAACCAATTGGAACAGCATAAATGCGCGCAAGAACCACTTCGGTCGGAACAACCGCAAACACAGATTGTTCAGAATATCCGCTCATGTCGAGGTCGTGATTTCCGGCAGGATGATCAATTTGGAATTAGCAGAGCACGCGGCAACCACATCGCCAGAAGCCTTGATCAACTCAATGTCAAAGAATCGTGTGGCAGCGGACAACACCCCGGTAACGGCTGTCGGAAGAATCAGCCACAGCACATTCGCTGCTGCATCCAATTGCAGGGTGCCTACAGCCGTGTTGAACGAGACTATCGGCGTGGAGTTGGGGCTGCTTTTCACATCCATTCTGGCTGAAGTGAATTGTGACAGATCAAGCGGAGTGCGGTAGGCCAATTGGCCACCACTCGTGTAAACCCTGAAGCCGCTGGAATTCACATCGGGGAACTCTACGTTGTCCACGTCAAGCACGCTGACCCGGTATGCGCCAGACTCCTTCAAGTTGTTCCATGCAGAGTTCAGTTCGCCCATTCCGCCAGCATTCATTACCCATGCCCGCCAACCCTCTGACAGACCGTGCCCTGGTGCCGTAATCTGCAACGGTGCAGTCCGGCTCATCGCCGTGATATTGGCGAACGACAGATTCTCGGTTTCGATCCGAATCGGAACCTGCGCCGACGCACCGCGCCGGATAGTGATTGTCAGATCGGTCAGCATGTGTCTCTTACGGGTCCATCCCGCTGCCGGCGACGAAGATGCTGTTCATCAGAGCAGCGTTCCAGCCGAGCGCAACGCGCATGGCGTTGACCTCTTGATCCGTGCGACGGATGGTCTTGTTGTCCCACTTCCAATACTTGATCTGCGCGTATGTGCCGGTCGGCGCGATCTGGTCAGCAGGGTCTTTCGCATCAACTCCGACAACGCCACGGATGTATCCCTCAATGTCTTTGAGGCGAGCGCGAGCGATGGCGTCCGCACCCTGCATCAACTGCCTTGTCGTGAGTACGATTGATGAAGGGTCAGTAACGGCATCTGCTGGCGGGATGTCGTCTCCGGTAAACACGGTGATGCGATGCCCCTCCATGATATATCTCGGTTGTGGAACTGCTTCTGCCTCTGCTTTGCCAGCAATCGTATTCGGATATTTAAGGATGGCCATGATTAATCCATATATTCGACAGAAAGCTTACGCAGAACGCCTATACAAGAGTCTGTAGTAGCCCCAAGTACCATAACTAAACTCCACGGGACATCAACGGAAGTGTCTTGGATCGTATCTGTGGAATCCGTCGATGCCATTGTGGTAGTTGTAACATGCGCTCTGCCTAAGTTTTGCGAGACTTTAGAATTTTGCTGTGTGGTTCTCTGATTTTGTAGCCACCCCTCAAAATCACCATGGCTACGCCCCATACTCTACGGTAATACGCCGCACATACCCAATGATCGAATCGGTAGTAGCCCCGATGGTCATGATAGCCGACAGGGTAGTATCTACCGATGTGTCTAGGATCGTCGAAGTTATGTCGGACATGACCATAGCGCTTCCAGTCGCGTGCGCCCTGCCGATATTTGCGGAAACACGAGTATGTTTTTGCTCTGTGCCCTGATTTTGCAATACGCTCTCAAAATCACCGACCATGCCGGAAGTGGTTCCGGACATGTACCCAAAATGTTGCGTGTTGATCCTGATTCGTAGCGCTTTGGAAGTTGCACTAGAATTGAATCTACCTCCAAACTCGGCCCGCAGGATGCCGTTTGGCCCGAGAGACCCGCCAGGCATAATGACGGAAAATATCGTGACCGCGGAAAGGGTTTGTGTAATCCTGGTTGCAGTAAGATTTGGATGTGCAGTAGGAGACGAGACAAACTTAGGTTGTCCAGTTCCTGAATACATCTCCTGGAAAATCTCCCCGTTGGTATCGTCGGACATCTGACACCAGTACCAACCCCCAGCAACTAATCCCCCAGCCCCCGCAGGGAGATAGCAGTAACAGTTTCTAGTGAAAGCTACCGCATATTGCATTGGAGCGGCGGCACTAAGAGTAAAAACTCCTCTGGTTCCCGTGAAAATCAGTCCGTTCGCCCCGCCATCTCCAGGCGGGAGCCAAAACGGGATGCCGGATTGGTAGAGAATGCTGTCCGTGCTAATCAGCCCGACTTGCCGCCCGTCTCTACTCTCAAACCCGAGTCCGCCATTGGCGTCAGTCTCAACCAAAAACTGGGGTGTGCCCCTCACAAGTGCCATCACATGCTCCTAATCTTCTGGCCACCAACCTGGCC
>ERZ761593.18-NODE-18-length-19146-cov-10.780053_pt1 | contig 19146 bp, 29 predicted proteins | sample MGYA00433094_ERZ761593 | MGnify/ENA primary metagenome ERZ761593 (study PRJEB28899, sample SAMN03785551) | bioreactor sludge metagenome | biome: EBPR Sludge; feature: EBPR Bioreactor; material: 0.22µm filtered reactor supernatant | place: Saint Lucia: Queensland...
GATTCGCCTTAGTCTCGTGGGCTCGGAGATGTGTATAAGAGACAGGCGTTCATGTGGTGCATCAGCGCATCGCGGATCTGCTGGCGGAGGAAACGGGCGACACACCGGAATACTGGATGATCGAGCAGGTGCTGCGTACAGGCTGCGTGCGGATTCGCGGCGTGGAACGGGATTTCAGCACGCAGGTGAAGACCTTCTGCGAAGCGCTGATTACAGGGACACTCTCGCTGACCACCGAGAAGTGGGGCGCAGGCGCGGGCATTGATGTGATCTACGTGGTGGGCGGTGGCGGGCCGCTGGTGGTGGATCGGGTGAAGGAAGTGTACCCCCAAGCGGTGCTGGTGCAACAGTCGCAGCTTGCCATCGCGCAGGGGTACGCCAATTACGCGATGCTGACGAGATAAACGCGGTAAAACACCAGTAAAACAAGCTGTAAAACGGGGGTTTTACCATGCGAAGAACAGTTCGGGTTCGGGGTAGACAGACACAGTTTCTGATGAATACGAGGCTGCACCCCGACCATGACGCGGACTTGATCGAGTGGTGGCAAGCTCAACCCAAGGGCAAAGGCAGCGCCACCATCAAAGCAGCGTTACGCGCCTTTATCGCCAGCGGGACGGATGCTGCGCCAGTGACCAAGGCGGACATGGCGAAGGTGGCAAGCGGGATGGATCAGCTTATCAGGCTGGTGGCGCACCTGACACAAAAGGTCGAGCGCGGGGTGGTAGTGCAGACCAGCGCACCAGCGGCGGAAGCGGACGAGCAGTTGAGCGAGGATCAGGTGGTGCAGCGGGAACGGCGAATCAGAGAGAGGAAATGGTGATGCGACGGAAGATCACGAACGGTGTGCTGACGGTTGTGGCGGTGATTGTGGTGATCGCGCAGATCTGGCTGAAGCAGATTGAAGATGTGCTCACCCGGCGCGAGGCGGGAAGGAACAAGCGGAAGATGGTGCGGGCGCACCTAACCGATCATGTGAATTGCAGATGCGCGCCACCACCATCGATTGACGAGGGCGCAAGGCGGGCGGTTGCGATGGCTTATCGGCAGGTGAGACAGCAGGAGAATTACCGATGGAACTGACCGCAATCGTTAGGAAAGAGCCTTCGGGCTGGCGCTGGTGGGTGGCAGAAGGTAGACCGCCGCTGGCTCTGAGCCGGATCGTGGCGATCTGCGAGCAGCCGTGCATGAGCTACGCTGCGGCGCAGGCGGAAGCAGACTGGGCAGCCAAGCAGTACCGCGCCGAGCGCGAGGGCGAGGCAGTTCAGCGCGAGGCTGAAATCGACGGTGGGGAATAAGTGGGAATCAGGAAAGGGATACAAAGTGGAAGTCACACACGAAATCGTAGCACTGGTGCGGAAAAAGACTAAATCAGGCAACCCAATGTGGGAATGCACCTGCAAAGACGGTGCGAAGGTCTGGGCAGTGCAGCACAAGTCGATGGACAAGGACACATTCTGGATGTTCAGCGCGGCGGGCTTCGGGGAGATCCTCGACGGGATGGCAGAAAATGAGCGCATGGAATGGCGACAATTCCCGATCCGTGTGCAGATGATCCGTGAGGGCGAGTGGTGGCGGCTGCAAGAGGTGGCGCTGAAGATCGAGGGTCAGATGCCCGATACGAGCTACACCCCCACCACAGTGTATTGGAAGCGCAAAGCGCAGGAACTAGCACGACAACTGATCAACAACGGGAACGTGCGCTGTTGGGACACGGAGACAACGGGGCTGGATGCCGGGGCGGAAATCATCAGCATGGGTGTGGTCGATGAGGACTTGAACGCGAAGCTAAAGCTGGTGCTGCGCCCCAAGCACATCGAGCGTGTGACCGCGACGCAAGGCGTGCATGGCATCAGCCGCGAGATGCTGGATAGCTCAGCGGCATCCACGTTTCGCGGAATGTTCGACAGAATCGGACGGGAGCTGCACGACAAGGTGTGGGTGGGCTACAACCTGCGCTTTGATATGCAGATGCTAGATCAAGAAATCGAACGCATCAGCGGATTACCGATCCTGCCCTGCGCGGTATTCGATGTGATGGAAATGGTGAGTTGGTTCCAGTGCAATTGGGACGAATCGCGCGGCAACTGGAAGTCGATCAAATTGGTGGAAGCGGCGGAGGCACTGGGCGTGGCGTTCGAGGGTGACGCGCACGATGCGTTCGCGGATGCGCTGACGACGATGAAACTGGTCCACAAAATGGCGGAGATATAGGCGATGAGTGGCGCGGAAAGACCATCATTTATCGAGTGGGCGACCAGCAAGGCAGGCTTGTACCTGCCAGATAAGCGCACGCCCACACTCGCCACATGGCTACCCCATCAGGTGGACATCCTGAATCACCTGTTTCCGGCGGGTGATGGTCGGCTGCCGTACTCGGAAATCATGTGGAGTGAGCCGAAAAAGTCGGGCAAGACGGAGTTCGCTGCGGGTGTGCAGAAATACTTCGGGCTGTATGTAGAGACGCCCGGCGAACAGTATGTGCTGGCAAACGACCTCGAAGGTGCATCGGACCGCACCTTTCAAGCGATCCGGCGCAGTTTTGAGCACGCCGCGACGGTGCCCGGATCAGGCATCCGAGCGAAGGATTTCCGGCAGGTTGGCACGAAGATCATCTTGAGCAACGGCACCGAAATCAAGGCACTGGCGAACGATTATAAGGGCGGCGCGGGCGGCAACCAGAGTCTGGCGTCCATCGACGAGGTGTGGGGCTTCACAGCGGAGAAGGACTTAGGCTTGCTGACAGAATTCGCGCCGGTCCCGACGCGCGAGAACTCTTGTGCGGTGTACACTGGCTATCAAGGGTACGAAGGCGATGGCAGCCACTGGCACACCATGATCGACAATGTGCTGGAGCGCGGCGAACCAGTGCCGGAGCTGCTGCACATCGAAGACGGCGACGAGAAGCCTGCGTGCTGGCGACTAGGGCGGATATTCCTGTACTTCAGCCACTGGGCGCGGATGCCGTGGCACACAGAGGAATACCTAGCGCAGCGGCGGGCGTCGATGCCACTGAGCGAGTACCAGCGCGTGTGGGAGAATCGGCGGACCAAAAATACCAATGCGTTCTGCACGGATGCCCAGTGGGACGCGCTGGAAGATAAACAGCTACGGGCATTTCATGACGACGACGAGCGGGAGATGGTTATTGGCTTGGACGCCGCGACGAAAGATGACACCTGCGCGATCTCCGGCGTTGGCTATAACCGCGATTCCAAGCGCTATGAACAACGCAGCTTTAAGCTGTTCCGCCCGGACAAGGGAGCGATCAGCTTGACCGAAACAGTGCTGCCGGAACTACGCAGACTGCACGCCACCAAGCGTGTCAAGGCGGTGTACTTCGACCCATTCCAGCTCGCGGCAATCGCTGAAATTTGCAGACGCGAGGGCATGAACATGATCGAGTTTCCGCAGATGAGCCAGCGCGAAGCCTCAGACACATTCTTTTACGAGTGCGTTAAGGGAAGGAACTTTGCCCACTACGGCGACAAAGACCTGAAGGAACACGTCACCAACGCGGTGGCAATCGTGAAGCCGGAACGGGATACGATCCGGCTGGATAAGAAGCAATCCGGCAAGAAGATCGACGGCGCGGTGGCGACCAGCATGGCGCTGTACGGCGCACGGGAGCAGTTCAGCAAACAACCCGGCAATTTCAAGGCAATCGAGAATCGGTTCTTCAAGTAAGCTGTCGCCAGTTGGCAACAATCATAGACGACATAGCAGCGACGGAGGATAGCGGGATGGAGCGCAAGGTATTGTGTCCGGGGTGCAAGCGGATCGCTGAGGGGTTGGTGATGGTCGAGGGCAGGCTGTTCACGCTGCGCGATGAGCAGATCGGGACGCGGGTATTGGCGTATGAGTGCGAATACTGCGGGCGGCGGGTACACTTCGGGGAGCGCGACAAGCAAAAGGCGAAACTGTTGACAGACTAGAACATCCATGCTACCATGAAGGCACTTGCGAAATCTGCATATTTTGCTCTTTAGCGGAGGGTATGCGTATGTAACGCCCCCCACCGTCACCGAGAACTGAGGCGCTCGGCATCATCATGATGTCGGGCGTTTTTTGATTCCGGGGACAAGTCAGTGGACGCACTTCTCAATTTCCTCAGCCAGATCAAGCCTGAAACCAGTTACATGTTTCTGGTTTGGATTCTATTCCTCGGCGGCGGCGTGTTTGTAGTCACACGTGTGTGGCCATGGTTCACGACTGTGTATTTCCCGGCAAAACAAAAGCAGCGCGACTTGCAAATTGATGCGGAAATCAAGCGGGAAGAACGCGAAACCGATCTGCTCACCATGATCCGCGACGCGATTGTGGAGATCCGCAGCTTCATGCGCCTGATGGCGAAGCGCGAGATCGTTGACAGTGCGCAGAAAGAGGATCGGCTCTAGATGCCAGCAGCACTCGCTTACGATCCCAACGATAAGGCGCTGCGCGCTGAGGCAGAGAAGGAACTGGCGGCGCGCCGGATGCTGTGCAACACCGCGTGGAATTACTACGACGGCAAGCATGACCCGCAATTGAAGAAGACGGGCGCTTACGACGACAACATCACGATCAACCTGTGGAAGCAGGGCAAGGATCGTGAGATCACTTTCCTATTCCCGAAGATGCCGGGCTTCGAGCTGGACGACAACCTAGACGACGAGTCCGAGGATGAGAAGTGGCTGCGCGGCGCGTGGGCGTGGAACAAGAACCTGAAGCTGCTGCGACGGCTGGCGAAATACGGCGCGGTGGACGGGCATGTCTTTGCCCGCGTGATGTTGAGCGACCACCCGCAAAAGTATCCGCGTGTGCTGGCATTGAATCCAGCGAACACGCTGGTCTTCTGGCAGGGCGACGACTACGACACGCGCTTGTGGTACGAGATGTACTACGAAATCGGCGGCGCGGCGCTGCGGCAGGATGTGGTCAAGCTGGACGACGGGAAGTGGTACTTCATCGACTACAAGAGCGAGAAGATCAACAGCGGCGGGCGCGAGGAAACCAAGTGGACGGAAATCAAGCGGACAGATTGGGCATACAGCCAATGCCCGATTGTGGATTGGCAGCATATTGACCGTCCGGGGCAGTTCTACGGCGATAACGAGAACAGCCTGATCACGCTGAACAACAAGGTTAACAAGGTCGCCAGCGACACCAGCCGCATCTTGCGCTTCTACGCCTCGCCAAAAACGGTGATTCAGGCGGACATCGATGAGGGGAAGATCGTCGAAACCAAGATCGAGGACACGTGGCTGCTGCCCAAAGAGTCGGAAATCAAGAACATCGAAATGCAGAGCGATCTGCAAAGCTCGGTGCGCTTCGTGGACATGCTGGTCGAAACGATGAAGGCGCTGCAGCGGGTGGTCGTCCTCTCCGGCAATGTGGCGGATCTGCAACGGGTAACCAATCTGGGCGTGGAGACGGTATTCATCGACCAGATCGCCAAGACCGACGAGCTGTGGGAGCAGTGTGGTCCGGGCATCGCTGATTTGTGCAAGGTGATGCTGGAGGTCGGCGGCAGGGAATGGGACAGGCAGATCACCGTCAACCGCGCCAGTCCACTGCCGAAGGATGCCAAGGAAACGATTGACGTACAGGAAAAGGAAATCGATCTGGGACTGGCATCCAAAGAGACGATCATGCGCGAACGCGGACGCAACCCCAAGAAGGAACGCGAGCTGATCGACAACGAAGACACGGGCAACGACAACGCGCTGATCAGGGCGATGGGACGGGAAACAGCCCTCACCCCTAACCCCTCTCCCGCAAGGCGAGGGGAACAAGCCCAGATCATGGCGGCAGGCGGTGGCAATTGACGTTCGCGGGACGGGTGACACCAGCCCAACGCGCGGAGATGGTGCGGCAGGGTCAGCAAGCGTTCCGGCGCGAATTGGCGTCAAAGGCAGAAGCGGAAGCGCGGCGTTTGCAGCGAGCATATACCCAGATGCTGCGGCGCTTAGATGAGCAAATGGCGCTGACCAATCTGGCGGAGGAGGGGGCGCTGTACTCCGCACGGACGATTGAACGAATGCGGCAGCAGGTTGCCGAGGCGCTGAGTTCTTTAACAAGTGAAATCGAGGCAATTGCACGCGGCGCTGAGAACACAGGCATCGAGATAGGCGCAAGGGCGGGCGCAACGGGGATGACCGACGCGCTGGGCGGCGTTCGTTTCAATCAGCCAAGCGTGGGTCAGATCAGGTCGCTGGTTGGTTACGTTGACTCCGCGCCATTTCAGGCGGCGATGAACAGCTACGGACCGTATCACGCGGATGTGGTCGCGGACATCGTGATCGACAGCGTGAGCAGAGGCATCGACCCGATCAAGACGGCGCGGGCGGTAGCGAAATACACCAAGAACATGCCACTAGCGGACGCGATCCGCACGACGCGCACCGTGCAATTGTGGAGCGCACGATCTGCTGCACACGAGATTTTCCGCGAGAACGCGGACATCTTGACGGGCTGGATGTGGAGCGCCAGCAAAGGCGGCAACGTGTGCATGGCGTGCCGCGCGCGGGACGGGCAGATATTCCCCTTGACCGCGACATTGAACGGGCATCATCTGTGCAGATGTGCGCCAGTACCCGTGACCAAGACGTGGCGCAGCATGGGCGTGCAGGGTGGGCGCGAAGTGCTGGCAGATGCACCGACGGGCATTGACTTGTTCCGCCGGATGTCCGATGCGGAGCAGAAGCGCGAAATGGGCACCGCGGCATGGCTGGCATGGAAAGAGGGTCGGTTCGAGCTGGACGACTATGCGCGTCCATACCAGAACCCGATTTACGGCGAAATGACGGGTGAGGCGAGCCTCGTCCAGTTGATCGGACCGGAACTGGCACAGGTGTACGAGAAGATGGCGAGGGCGGCGTGAGCAGCGAAACACACAGTCACAAATGTCCTTATTGCGAAGCAATCTATTCGTACACGCACAATTGCGAGAAGCCACCGCTTGTTATCGAGGTGACTCGTAAAGTGCAGATGGCTCTTGACGTAGATGAGGCGATCAAGCTGCTGGAGCAAAACGGCTATCTCGTTACAAAGAAAGAGATGGCGGCGGCTAAATGAAAACGACAGCAATTGCGCTGATTTGCAGCTCGCTGATCTTTCTGAGTGGCGCGGTGGCGGTGGCGCAATTACAGGGTGAGGTACGCCACACCCCTACCGTTGCGGATTTTCCTGTGCAGCCGGGCGATCCGGCTCCGGATACGGCGTGGTGCAGCTTCAGCGCTGACTATGACCACGTGTATTGTCAGGCGCTGGTGAATGAGCAGAAGGTTTATTTCTCCCGCAATGTGCGGGATGGCACCGTGCGGACGATCAGCTATCCGACGGGAAGGATGGCGGTTGGTGAGCTGGTGGCGCTGTGGGGAAGACCCACGGCGGTTGCGGACAGCGGCATTTTTAGACGTGTCTACTGGGGCACAAAAAGTGCGCTGGTGCTCGCCAAGCGGTTCACACCCAACTCGGTAGCAGCGTTTGTGACGCTGGGGTTGATGGTGGATAACGTGGGCGAGTGGCGCGGATTTACGACGAGGTAGGGATTAGCGGGTCAGTGGCCCGATAAATCGACAGCATCCGGTGGGTGCGGAGGAAGTATGCAGATTCTAGGGTTGTTGCTATTGCTGGTGAGCGGTGTTTTCAAATTCCTTTTCACGACCACCGAAGGCGGCGATGGCGCAGGAGCGGGCACGGGAACGTCAGGGACGGGAACCGGGCAGGACAACAACAGCGGAGCAGGTGAGCAGGGCGCACCCGATCCGCGCATTAAGCAGTTGAGCGACGAGGCGGCAAGCTGGCGTAATAAGCACAAAGACGCGAATACACTAGCAGAACAACGGCTTCAGCAGCTTACGGAAGCGCAAAACAAGCTGACGGCGGCAGAGTCGCAGTTCGGCGTGGAGAAGGCGCTGTTGATGGCAGCGGCGAGAGCGAAATTCAACGATCCGGCGGATGCGCTGAAGTTCGTGGACGTGGCGGCAATCCTCAAACTGGAAGCGGACAAGCGCGACGGTGCGATCACCGATGCGTTGAGCAAGCTGGCAACCGAACGCGCCTATCTGGTGCAGGCGGTTGGAACGACGGACGATAAGGGTAAAGGCGGCGGTGCCGCTGGCAATCCGAGTCCCGCGAATCCGGCGAGCGGCGTGAAATTCACCGCTGAACAGGTCAAGAAGATGTCGCGCGAGGAAATCGCTGCTAACTGGGAAGAAGTATCCAAGCTGCTGCCAGATATCAAATAGGCGGCACAGGGCGCATGAGGGTAAGTAGAGAGCATGTCAGTAGCGAATTTTATCCCGGAAGTTTGGGCGGCGGTCGCCGAAGCAGAACTGCGTAAGACGCTGGTCTACGCGCAGCCGGGAATCATCAACCGCAACTACGAGGGCGAGATCGCCAATCAGGGGGACACGGTACGGATCAACATGATCGGTCCGGTCACCATCGGCGACTACAGCAAGGAAACAGCCATCAGCGCACCAGAGTTTCTGGACTCTTCGCAGACAACGCTGGTGGTCGATCAGTCGAAGTATTACAACTTCGCCGTCGATGACATCGACATGGTGCAAACCAAGCCCAAGCTGATGGAGAGCTTCATCAGCCAAGCGCAGTACGGCATGGCGGATGTGATCGACCAGTACGTGGCGGGCTTGATGGAAGCCGCAGTGCCCACCGCAAACACCATCGGCACGGTGGCATCCCCGAAGGATGACCTCGATACGGTGACGGGCGCGGCGTACAACTACCTCGTTGACCTCAGCGTGCTGCTGGACAACGCGAAGGTGCCCGCCAGCGGACGCTGGGCGATTGTGCCGCCGTGGGTTCACGGTTGGCTGCTGAAGGATGACCGCTTCGTCAAGAGCGGCACTCCAGCGGGTGATGCCATCCTCCGCAATGGCGTGGTCGGTGAAGCGGCAGGATTCCGTGTGATCAAGTCGGTCAATGTGCCGAATACCAGCGCCACCAAGTACAAGATCATCGCGGGTGTGGACAGCGCGTTGACCTTCGCCAGTCAGCTCGTCAAGACTGAGGCGTACCGTCCGGAGAGCTATTTTGCGGACGCCTTCAAGGGCTTGCACGTCTACGGCGCGAAGGTCGTCTTCCCGAATCGGCTGGCGATGCTGATCGCTAACAACTCGTAAGCGCAGCAGAAAGACGATAAGGAGACAAGATCATGGCACGGGCAACACTGGACGTTCAGGAACTAACACTCGGCGGCGGGACCGTCAACACGATTGGCGGCACCCTTGTCGCAGCAGACGGCGCACTGATCCGCACGCAGAACACGCGCAAGCTGTTCCTGCACATCACGGCGGGAACCATCGCGGGCACGATCACGGTGAAGGCGGGTGACAATCCGCCAGCATTCCGCAAGGATCTGGGCGATGTGACCATCGTGCTGACGGCGAATCAGCAGCAGTTCGTGGCAATCGAGAGCGCGCGGCACGTTCGCAGCGACGGCGACATTTACATCGAGTCGGCGGGATCGCTGGTAGTGGTCAAGCCCTACCGCCTGCCGGACGATCTGTAAGCGTCAGCAGAACAATAGCTAACAGGGTGGGTTACAAACCCACCCCTACCTTCACATTTACATTTTGATAAGGAGATGCGGCTTGAATCCTCTGAGTTTGCTGTGGCTGAGTAATCACGCGCAGGTGGGCACGGGGTACGGGGTGCAGACCAAGCTGTTCACCCCGCTGCTGAAGGCTCGCGGATACGGGATCGCGGTGGCACCGATGTACGGCGCTGAGGGCTACATCCAGTACGACGAGCACGGCATCTTGCAGCTTCCCCGCTTGACCGAAAGCGACGCGCTGATGAACGACGTAATTGGCGCGCACATGTATCACAGCAATTCGGATGTGTGCCTGACCTTCCTCGACGCCTGGGCGCTAAACGCGGATGTTTACGGTGCGCTCAACTGGTGCGCGTGGGCACCCGTAGACAGCACGCCGATGACCGCATGGAACAAGGACGCGCTGAAGCGGGCGCGCTGGATCTGGGCGATGTCACGGCACGGCGAAGGGGAGATGCAGAAGGCGGGCTTCGCGGACAAGACGATGTATGTCCCGCTGGCGACGGATACGGACCAGTTCAAGCCAGTGGATCGGGCTGAAGCACGCAGGAAAATGGGTGAGATGTGGAAGTGTGACCTGACGGACAAATTCGTCATCGTCATGAATTCCGCCAACAAGGGCAGACCGAGCCGTAAGGGATTCTACGAAGCCCTGAAAGCCTTCGCCCAGTTCAGCGCGGCATTTGAGGACACAATCTTATACATCCACACCGACATCCTCGGCTTGCATGGTGGCGAGGAGATCGCCAGCATCGTCGAGCTTGTCGGCTGTGACCCCAGCAAACTGCGCTTTCCGGAACAGTACAAGTACAACTACTCGCAGCTAAGTGAAAAATACCTCAACTATGTCTATAACGCTGCGGACGTGTTCTTGTCTACCAGTCACGGCGAGGGCTTCGGCATCCCGATCATTGAAGCACAGGCGGCGGGCTGCCCGGTCATCTTGACCGACTGCACCGCGATGACGGAGTTGTGTTTGAGCGGGCGGCTAATCAGGGGCGGTACGGATTTCATGCACCTGCCCGGCGCAACGCAGCGGCTGCCGGATGTGGAGGAAACTACATATTTACTGCGCGACTTCCGCGCAATAAAAGAAGACGGCGACGCAAAAATCTACCGTAAACAAGCGAGAGAACGCGCACTGGCATACGACTACCGCACGGTGTTCGATACGTACATGAAGCCCGCGCTGGATCGGATCGAGGCGGACTTAGCGGCAGACAAGGCAGTGGAAGCACGACGGGCGGAATTAAGGAGCAAGTATGGCGTTCAACGACACCCCAAATCCAGCGGTGAGCATCCTGATGCTGACGCACAATCGGCTGGACGACACGATCCGGTGCCTGACCTCGCTGGAGGCGACGCTGCGGGGCTTTAATGTCGAATTGATGGTGCTGGACAACGCCAGCACTGACGGCACGGAGCGCTTCGTGGCGGATTTGCCGCTGACGATGCGGAGTCGGCTGCCCGTGAGCGTGCGGTTGCAAGCCGCGAATCTGGGCGTGGCGGTGGGGCGGCAGTTGCTGGCGAACAATGCCGACGGCGAGATTTTCCTGTTCCTCGATTCGGATGTGGTGATCACGGAGGATCGCTGGCTGGCGCAGTTGCTAGAGCCATTCACGGACGAGGCGGTGGGCGTGGTCGGCACGGCGGGAAGCATGGTCACATTTCCAGAACAGGGCGAGGCACGCCCCGCCCCTACGCAATTTCTGCCGTCGGGCGCAGGCAAGTGCGATGTGGTCAGCGGGTGGTGCATGGCGGTGCGGGCGGGATTATTCCAGCATGTGGCGTTCGACGTGGAGCGATTCTCTCCGAGGTGGGAAGAAGACGCGGATCTGTGTCTGCAAGTGCGGGCGTGCGGCTACGATGTAGTGCAAGCGACGGTGACGGGCATCGAGCACCAGCCGGGCAACGACGGCGCTGCGGATGTAGATCGGCAGGAATCGCTGCGGAAGTTCCGCGAGAAGTGGCAGGGCAAGGGCGTGATCAAGATGGAAGGCGGGTATCGGGCGTGAAGGTAGGTGTTTACATTCTGCATTACAAAGATGACGAGATGACCGAGCGATGTGTCGAAGCATTCACCAACATGCTGGACGGATCAACGGATCACTCGATGATCTACGTCATCGACAACGGCAGCCCGACACCATACGACCCCAAATGGCTGCATGTGCAGGTACTTCGCCTAGACGAGAACATCGCTGTCGTGGAAGCGTGGAATGCGGGGATGCGGACGTATCCGGCGGATGTGTATTTCGTCGCCAACAACGATGTGTTTCCGGAACAGGGATGCATCGACAAGCTGCTGGCGGCGCTGGAAGATCCAACGGTGGGCATCGTCGCGCCGGGGACGGATGACACGGGCGTCGGCTTCATGACGGTGGCGTATCCCAACACGCTGCCCGATGTGGACATGAATCACGTCGATGGTGCGCTGTGGGGCTGGCGTCAGGATTTGATCAACGCGATTGGCTACCCCGATTGCGAGGGACACACGCATCAGATGTGCTGGGCGTCGAATCAGGATTACTGCTACCGCGCAAGGCTGGCGGGCTATCGGGTGGTGTGCGTGCGGCAAGCGTTCGTGCATCACGAGCACAAGCCATCGTATGACCGGAACGCGGCGTACACGGCGGGCGTGAAGTGGCTGATGCAGAAGTGGGGAGACAAAGCGCCGCAGGTTTGGGCGTAGGAGAAGCCTAGAATAGGCGAGGAGAAAATCAATGTCGGGTAATATGAGCAACTACTTGGAGAACCAGATCCAAGACCTCGTTCTTGGCGATGGTAGTTTTTCACAGCCTGCAACCGTCTACGTTGGCTTGTGGACGGCGACGCTGGACGATACAAGTGACGGCAGCACGTCCGGAGAAGTGTCAGGCAATAACTATAGCCGCGTCGCCGTGACCAACAACAGTACCAACTGGCCCAACGCATCATCCGGCGAAAAGCATAATGGCGCTGCCATTACCTTTCCCACACCTTCAGGCAGTTGGGGTACAGTGACACACGTGGCGATTCTCGATGCCTCAAGTGCGGGCAACATCTTGTACTGGATCGCGCTGACGGCTTCCAAAGCTATCAATTCCGGCGATACAGTGAGCTTTGCCACCAGCGCGCTCTCGATACAGGCGAACTAATCATGGCAGTGCTCGACGATACGACGCGCGCGGGCATCGTCGCGGAGATCATGCGGCAGTTGAGCCGTGAAGCCGAGTCGGTGGCGATCACCAAGCCGGAACTGCGGGCGGCAGTGGACGCGCTCGACAGCTTCCTCGACACGAACGCGACGGCGATCAACAACGCCTTTCCAGCCGCAGCACGCAACGGCTTGACGACGGGACAGAAGGCACGCTTGCTGGCGTGGGTGACGCTGAAGCGGTGGGGAGGGCAGTTGTAATGGCAACACGGGCGATATTCCTGCCGCAAGCGGCGGAATTTCCGGCATCGAACTACGCACAGATCACCGTCATCAACGAGCGCCCGGTACTGGCGTTCGACGCTTCCACCGCTGAGACAGTGCGCTGGACATGCCTTGCACCGCAGGGCTTGACGGGCACACTCACCGCCGTCGTGACGTACATGATGGCATCGGCAACGACGGGCAAGGTGGACTTCGAGATTCAGATCGAGGCAGTCAGCGACGGCGACGCCACCGATCTTGACGCCACCACCTCGTTCGACACCGCGAACACCATCACCGCACCGACTGTTCCCGGCACCGCCGGACATATCGATCAATTCTCCTGCACGCTGACGAACGCGGACAGCATGGTAGCGGCTGATTATTTCCGGCTGTCGCTCAAGCGAGATGCGACGGACGCAACGAACGACACGGCGACGGGCGATTGCTACGTGTTGGCAGTCGAATTGCGAGACGCGGCTTAAGGGGTAGTTGTGGCACGCAGCTTCAACGGCACGACGAATCGGATCAACATCAGCAACAACGCAGCGATCAGTCTAGCAACGACGGCGCTGACGTGGGGCGGGTGGATTCGGCTTGCCAGTTTGACGCAGACGCACACGCTGCTGTCCAAAGGGGACGCGGGCAGCTTCCGTTCCAACTACGGCTTGTACATCTACGATCAAGGGTTCTTGGGCGGATCGAACTTTAAGTACATCCGCCTGTTCGTTGCCGACGGGAGCAACGGTTGGACGCATGACGGTACAGCGGCACTCAGCGCAAACACGTGGGCGCACGTACTCGGCACTTACGACGGCTCGAACCTGAAGGCGTGGCTCAACGGGGCGCAGGACGGACAATCCGCGAAAACGGGCAACTTGCCGACAAACACCGACGATCTCAGCATCGGCTATTTCAAGTCCGGCGCTGGTGGACAAGATTGGCTGAACGGGCAAGCGGCGGACATCAATGTGTGGAACGCGGTGCTCACGGCAGATGAGATCGCGGCACTAGCAGCAGGCATCAGCGGACGCCTGATCCGTCCCGGCTCACTGGTGTTCCACATGCCGCTGTTCGGCGCGTACTCGCCGGAGATCGACGTGCGCAGCGGACTGACTGGCACGGTGACGGGCGCAACCGCGTTCGATCATCCGCGCATCTTCCAGCCGTCTAAGGTGATCCTGATGCCGTTCACGGTGGCTGGTGCTGCTGTCGATCTGGCGGCGTCAGGCTCGTGGACATTCGACGGCACTGGCGCGGTAAGTATCACGAAAGCACTCGCCGCATCTGGATCATTTGCATCCGATGGCACAGCGGCGATCAGCATCACGAAGGTACTCGCCGCATCTGGATCGTTCGCCTTCGACGCAACAGCGGCGCTATCCGTTGCCAAGCCACTTGCTGCCAGCGGATCGTACACACTCGACGCGACGGCGACGCTCGGCTTTGTTCATGGGCTTGCGGGATCAGCATCATTCTCGCTGGACGCGACGGCTACCGCCACTGCGAACAGAGCACTAGCGGCAGCCGCAGCGTTTACTTTCGACGGCACGGCGGCGCTATCCATCACAAAGACGCTGGCAGCCGCAGCAGCCTACACCTTCGATGGCACGGCACTACTCGGTTTCGTTCATGCGCTTGCGGCAGCAGCAGCCACTTCGTTTGATGCGACGGCGGTAGTTTCGATCACCAAGACACTGACGGCAACAGGCGACTACGCACTGAATGGCAGCGCAGTCATGAGCCTGAGCAAGCCGTTGGCGGCATCGGGAACAAGCGCGTTTGATGCCACCGCTGCCATATTGGTGATTAGACCACTGGATGCGAGCGCCTCCTATTCCTTCGACGCGACAGCGGCGATTAGCATCACGAAGGTACTCGCCGCAGCCGGATCGTTTGCGTTTGATGCCAGCGCAGTATTGTTTGATGCAGGGCTTCAAGCGGAAGGCACATGGGCGTTGGACGGCAGCGCAACACTGTCGCTCAGTAAGCCATTGGCGGCAAGCGCGACACATTCCTTCGATGCGACTGCCGGACTCAGCATCGGTAAGCCGCTGACAGCAACAGCGGATTTTGCCTTCAACGGCACGGCGGCGCTGTCACTGAGTAAGCCGCTGCAAGCCTCGGCGGATTATCGTTTCGATGCCGACGCCGATCTGTCGCTCTCCAAATCGCTGTCCGGCGAAGGTGAGTATCAATTCGATGTCGCAGCGGCGGTGTTGAGCGTCACCAAGAATCTGACCGCGATTGCAAGCTGGTCCGTAGATTCAACGGGAGGTCTCAGCCTTACAAAAGTTCTTGCCGCCAGCGGGAGCTGGACGCTTGACGGTATAGGAACGCTGTTCGAGACTGCTGGCACCGACGATGATCGCATTGTGGAAATTGAGGCAGCGGCACGAATAGGCTATGCGACTGGCGAACGGCAGGCTAGTGTTTCTAGCACACGAACAGCAATAGTGTAAAGGGGAGCTATGACAGCGCAGATAATCGCCACGTTCCAGAAAGCAAGCGCAGCAACGCTGGATTATCAGATCGATTGGTCAGATATGCTCGGCGCTGACACGATTGCCACCAGCTCGTGGGATGTGCCGACGGGAATCACTTCATCGTCGCCAAGCAATACCACAACCACTGCGACGATCTTCCTCGCTGGCGGCACGTTGGGGCAGCAGTACATCGTCACGAACACCGTGACCACCGCCGGAGGACGTACAGACACACGTTCGTTTGCGCTGTGGATAGGACCTCGCGCAGGTGTGGTCAATCTGCTGCGAACGCTGCGAGGGATAACCGACGCGGGCAGCGGGGATTATGTGCTTGCTGGCGAAACGTATTGGAGCGATCGGCAGCTACAAGATCAGCTTGACGCGCAGCGCAAGGACTGGCGGCGGGTGGCGTTGATCGCGCAGCCGGAGCTGGGCAGTGACGGCGCTTACGACTACTTCGACTACAAGATCCCGCTGGAGATCGGCGTCAATTTCGAGGAAGCAGGCACCGGGTCGATCTGGGCGGTCAAGACGACGGCGGGCGCGGTAATCAGCACCAGCGATTACGCGGTTAACTATCCGGCGGGCGTGATCCGGTTCACTGCGGATCAGGCGGGCGCGTCGTTTTATTTAGACTGTCGAACGTTCAATCTGAACGCTGCGGCGCGGGCGATCTGGGAGATGAAGGCGGCTCACGCGGCGGCGGGCGTGCAGTGGCGCACGGACAACCATCAGGTCAACGCGGAGCAGGAATACGAGCATTGTATGCAGCAGGCGGAACGCTTCCGCAAGCTGGGCGCAGGCATCAGGATGATCACGATGCGGAGGACGGACGAGGCATGGGGACAAAGCTAGAGTCGGTCAGGATCGGCGGCGCGAACTATGCGGTCAGCTTCCCGACGAGGATCATCGACACCAACGACGAGGGCAAGCTCGAAGAGTTGTGGGGCAAGGTCAGCTACGGCGCGGCGACTATCGAGATCGTGGACGATGGCTCGGTAGAACACCGTCGTGCTATCGTCTGCCACGAGATTGTCCACGCCATCCTTCACCAAGCGGGACACGACAACCACGACGAGAATCACGTGATCGCGCTCGGTTACGGCTTGGCGCAAGTGATCCGCGAGAATCCGGCGCTGATCGATTATCTGCGGGGAGAGGGCGACGATGCCACGAGTGGGACTTAACGAAGGCGGACTGCTTGGTCGGATGCGCGAGACGGCGCTGCAAATGCTCGGCAGCACCTGCACGCTGCAAGCACCGACGAACGTCAAGGACGGCAAGGCGGGCTTCACGCAGACGTGGGCGGCGGTGGAAGGCGGCACGAATATTCCTTGCCAGCTTGATCCGATGCCTGCGCCCGTGCAGAAGGATACGCTCGGTGGACGCGAGGCAATCGTCAACAAGCGGCAATTGACGCTGGCGTGGGATGCGCCGTTGGACTACGAGCAGCGGGTGATCGTGAATGACGAGATTTACGAGATTTCCGATATAACCGAAGACCATAGCTGGCGGACGTTCCGACGGGCGATAGTCATAAAAGTCGAAGGGGTATAATTAGTAACATTCCGCAATCAGGTGCAATCGTGGAAAACAGTAAGGTCAAGATTTGCTCCAAGTGCAAAACTGCATATCCACCAACTAGAGAATACTTTGCGCCCGACAAAACTGCGCGCGATGGACTAAAGTACCAATGTAGGATATGCCATCGAAAACAGCAGAAAACAATAAATGATCGCCATCGCAACGATCCTGCGTACAAAGAGCGGAAGCGTGAGTATGATCGGCAATACCGTCTCAAGCCAGAGCGCAAAAATCGTAGACGCGAACTAGCGCGGAACAGAGGCAAACAATACCGCGCCAAGTCGGGCTATCGAGAAAAGAGGAGAAAATATAATAAACTCAACCCCGATCTTACAAAAACCGCCTTTAGTCGCCGTCAGGCGCGAAAGCGCGGATTACCCATAAACTTCAGCGCCGCTGACTGGAAAGCCGCATTACGCCACTTTAACAACCGCTGCGCCGTGTGCGGAAGATCGTCGGGGACAGAGGTTACTCTGGCGGCAGATCACTGGATACCGCTGTCATCCCCAAGCTGCCCCGGCACAGTGCCGACAAATATCGTGCCATTGTGCCATGGAAAAAATGGGTGCAATAATCAAAAATTCAACCGCGATGCAACAGAATGGCTTGTTGAAAAGGCGGGCTACCGCACAGCGACACAAATAATAGCGAGGATCGAAGAATACTTCGCATCGCTGAAAGCTTGATATAAAAGCACATTTGTGCTAAACTGTGCACACAACTTTAATAGGTTTGACCTGCTGCCCTGGTTTTGCATAAAGAGTCGCAAAGTCCGCAGTAGGGGGCAGGTCTGAGCCGCCTGCACATTGGAGCGATCCAGTGTGCAGGCGGCTTTTTTGATTCCGGCAAAAGACGGGCGGTGATGTATGGCGCGTGGCGGCAATTACAGACTGGATGATCGCGGGCTGAAGTTGGTTATACGCAACTTACCGCGCAATAAGAGTCAGATACTCAGAAAAATAGCCTTTGACATCCAAGCCCGTTGGCAAACCAATATGTCCGCCAATTCGCCATCCGCGCCGGGAGAGACGCCAGCGGTGGTCACGGGCAATCTGAAGAACAGCAGCAGTGTGGGAATGCGGAACGAATCAACGGCGGAGTTCCGCGTAGGCGCTGACTACATCGACGATCTGGAGTTCGGCACGATCAACATGGCGGCGCGTCCGTCGATTGTGCCGGCGATTGACGCGGTGGCGAAGTCGCTACCAAAGTCGTTCGAGGGATTGGTGGACTAGATGGCTGATCCGCTGGGCGAGGTGATGGGCGCGGTGGTCACGGTGCTGGACGCCGATGTGACGCTGCAAGGGCTTGGCGTGGCGGGCTGGTACGAAGTATTCGCCCCTGCCAAGACGCCAGCACCATTCGGATTGCTGCGCTTCCTCAGTGGCGGCGACAGCAACACCAGTCCGCGGCGAGATGTGCGGCTGCGCTTGCTGGTGATCGGCGTTGGAACGACGCCCACGCAGGCGCGGGCAATTTGTGAGGCGATGGACACGGCGCTGCGCAATGCGGCGTTAACGGTCAGCGGGTGGTCAGTGTACCGATGTCTGCCAGATGACGAGTACGTGATGCCCGATATGTATGAAGGCAAGCAGGTTTATCAACGCGGGAAGATTTTCGGGATTTGGCTAGACGAGAACTAGCCGGAGGAGAGGGAAATGTCACTGGCAAATCGGTATCGTGGCGGCGAGAACTTGGTGCTTCAGTGGATCACCAGCGGCGGCACCTTCACGCTGTCGGACGACTACACCACGCTCGATGTGGACAAGTCGATTGATCTGATCGAAGTCACGGCGGGCAGCGAGGCGGACAAGGTATTCGTCAACGGCATCAAAGACGGCAGCGCCAAGCTGACCTTCTACGCGCAGGGCGCTGGCGGAACCGCCAACGAAGCGCAACTGGTGGAGGGCACGGCGGGCACGCTGATCTACTCCCCGCGCGGCACTGCTGCGGGCAAGCCTAAGCGCGGTTTCGCGGCAATCATCAAATCCGGCAGCGAGAAGTGGCCCAACGATGAGGCGGCAGAGGTCAGCGTGGAGTGGCAGAAGCAGGGCGCGATGGTCTACGCCGTGCCGACAACGTGGTAAGCAGCGGCTAGTTTCCAATCAGCAGCA
>ERZ761593.19-NODE-19-length-18779-cov-46.680837_pt1 | contig 18779 bp, 26 predicted proteins | sample MGYA00433094_ERZ761593 | MGnify/ENA primary metagenome ERZ761593 (study PRJEB28899, sample SAMN03785551) | bioreactor sludge metagenome | biome: EBPR Sludge; feature: EBPR Bioreactor; material: 0.22µm filtered reactor supernatant | place: Saint Lucia: Queensland...
TGGTACGCCCGTTGACGCAGGCGATGTGGATGGTACGCCCGAGGCCCGAGAGGATCCGGCCAATGGCTGTGTTGTGGATGGGGAGGTTTAAAGCGGTCTTGACCTCTGACACAGTGACCGTTGCGCCGTTGCGTTGGGCGAGGTAGTTGGCGATGGGTTGTATGTAGGGGTGGCTGGACGAGGGTTTTTTGGTTGCTGGGGGTGTTTTCTCTATGGGCGGCAGCGTGTAGTGGATGCCGGTCTCGTCAGCAATGCGCTGGAAGGCTAGTCGTTGGGTATGTGCTAGCGGCATACCTAGAGCCGTGCCAACACGCATTGTCTCTTGTGCAATGCGTACCGCCTGTTCGCCGGGGGTGGTGGGGGCGTTGTAGGAGCCGGTTGTGAGCACAGAGGGTAGGACTTCTTCGAAGACCTATTTTTCAAAGCGTTTGGCTTCTGGTTTTTTGCTTTTGACAATTAACCGGAGTACATCGGCTTTGGGGATTGTGTATTCACCTTGTGGGTTTGGGTTCACCCATTTTAGCTCTAGCAATTTGCTATAGCTGAGTTTATTCAATAGCTTGCAGTGGTCACTGTAGGCTTCTGACGGGTTGGTGTATCCTAAAGCGATGGTGACATCGCGGGCGCTAAACCAAGGCGTGTTGTCAAGCATAACAACGCGAACTTCATGGGTTTCGAACGAGAAAGGAATTATGTTATTCATGGACTGCCTCTAAGTATTTCAGTTGTGTCACACATAAGGTGACGGGGTTGCGAATCAACTTGAGCTACTTAGGGAGGGCTCGGAGCCGTATTGGGTATTCGGGCTTCCTCTTCGCAACCCCGTCTATTTTGCACGGGTTTGCCTATCGTTTCCTGGAACGCGAGGCATAAAAATAACCGCTAGTCTGACGGGGCGGAGGTTTCCGCCCTAAGTAATTCAAGTCCGTATAGTTTATGGTAAATCGGGCGACGTGTCAACTTTCTGTTCGCCGTTCTGCGCCGCGAGCCACATGCTACGCCAGACGCGCTCAGCGTCATTTCGAGCGGCCCTGATTTGAAGGGGTGTCCAGGAGTCGGGCCATACTGATTCGTCGTCCCAGCTCATTAGGCGTTGTGCGCCGGCTTCGATCATGGCGGGAGTCGGGTGGAGTGGAGTTAATCGAATGTCATTCATGCCAGCAACTCCCAAAAGTTCTCTTCCACGATCTTTACGAACTCTGAAGACAGTTCTTTTTGATTCTTAGCCCATTCTTTCCATGCCTCCATCCATTCATGGCCGTATTCGCGATCTCCAGCGAACTGGACATAAATATCCAGCAAGGATTCCAGCAAGCGAATATAATCCGCCGCATCCATCATCAAGTCGTACTCTGGCCCATCGCAATTCTCTTGCGAAGCGACGGTTACGAGTGCGTGGGTGATTTCAACGGGATCGTGAAAGAGTGGGTAGTCAATCATTTTTTTCATCACACGCCTCCAGTTTCTCACTTAAATCAAGTGCAACATCTTTCCAGTTTTGACCCCACGATCAATCTAGGTCTTAAACAGATGTCGGCCTACCACTCGACCGGCGTGATGGTTCGGATTACTGACCAAGGCGAGTATCAATGTCACGAACCAGCGGTCTCGATCAGGAATCGACAAGGGATCGCGCTTCAACCGAGCGCCTTCAATTTGATTCGTGAAGGCAAGAATGGTCTCCACTGGGTCATTTTCGTCCATCAGTTGATCAGTCATGCCAAGCAAGGTAAATAAAGATGGAGGCTGGAGTATGCTTGAAGAGTTGATACTCAGGAACGAAGTTGCCTTGATCGTCCATCAACCCATCACACCACTCGCGGGTCTCCAGCCAGTTCCAGCCAAATCGTGAACGGTTCACTCGTTTCATCATTAACTCCACTCCCACCAGGTCGCACTCGGTACAGACTCGACAATCTCCTTCGCTCTCGGCAGTATCTCTCTCCAGAGCGTACACAAGCTATCATAGTTGCCCCATCCATTCTCAGGATTCATCGCTCGGTACTTCTCAGGATTCGCTTCCAGGTTCGCCAGCATCGCCTCAAACTTCGGCAAGGTCTCGCTGATGAGTTGACCATTCAAGTGATACACCCAGTCATAGCCTGCATCACGCATCATTTTGTTGCAGTTGTGCGTGTAGTTCCAATCGGCGTTCTCGAACTTGACGTCGTTCATGCTAATACCAATATCCCAACTCATTCGTCATTCTCCTTCGGATCATCACAAGCCTCCAGTTTCTCACTTAAATTAAGTGCAACATCTTTCCATTCTTGTCCCCATGTTCTGATCATTTCGACGTGGTGACGAATGTCATTCAGTTCATCTTCAAAATACGAAATCAATGTATCCACACCATCGACCATAGAGCGCAACTCTTCTTCGTCCGCCTTGCTGTATCCGCGGACGGTTTTCATGATCTCGTTCGCTCGCTTAATCAATGAATCAATCATGGGACACGTCGGATTCGGTTGTTTACTGACTTCAAACGCTTCCTCATTCGTCATCACAAGCCTCCAATAGGTTATACGCATCCGCTTGAGCATCTAACCAATTCGCCACTTCAATAAAGTGACTGGATGCTTCGAGCAGGTCGGTGTAGATGGGGGTAATACGTTCTTCTAGGGTTTTGGTCATGGGTTATACCGATTAAAAAGCCCCTTGCGGGGCTGTGGGGTTAGCGTTTGCGGTCTAGCTCGCCGAGAGTCATAAAGCCAATTCCGATGGCGATGAGATAGACGACAATACCGACGGCATGGAGGCCGATGGCGTTGAAGAGGGGTAGGATGATGATCAGGGGGATGAGGAGTACAGCAAATCCTTTCCAGAGGGCTTCGAAGGTGCTCATGGGAGCTCCTCTTAGGTTATTCGAGGCTTGGTAGTCTTCGAGGGTCCAGTCGGCATCATGGCGACCGGCTCGTTTCGGCTGTGGCATGTGGGTATCCTAGCTGGGTTAAAATCCAGCACCAAGGTTCGTTGTTGTCGTACTCGTTAGTCCCGTCGAATATGTGACTGCCATGCGGGGTTTTCGTGATGATAGCAATTCGCTGGCGGTATGCCATTAGGGTTTCCAAGGTTAATCGTTGGATGGGGGTGGCCTTGCGGGGATGCACTTTGTATTCCACCCATAGAGTGATCCCCGACGGGCTGATGTAAAGTACGTCGGGGAGTCCGTTGGTAAACCGATCTGCCAGCTTCTTGATGAGTGGCGGGTTAGTTTGTTTTTTCAGGTGTCGGTGGATTACCTGAATGAAGGCCGTTTCCGGCTTAATCGCCACTGGGCTCGGTCATGATCGCTTCGCGGGCACGCATCCGTAGATTGAGCACAATTTCTGGGTGGTCGATGAGGCCCGATGTTTTGAAGATCAGACTGGGGAAGTCCTTATTAGGGTCAAAACTCAGGTTGGTGATGACCCGGCAGAACCCCCCTTCTCCCACCTGGGTGTTGGCCATCTTGACGTAGTGCCCCCATTTGGTGAGGCTGGTCGGACTAACTTTGATGAGCCAAATGTCGCTGTCGGTTGTGGCATCGGGTGGCACGATCGCTAACCGATATAGGTTCTGACAGGCTTTGCCTTTTCCGCCGTTAGTTGCGGAGCCATATTTGTTCTGTGCGCAGTTTTCACAGCTATCGGCTTGTTTAAGAGTGGCTTTCTCGTTGGGGGTTAGCAGATGGTCAATACGTCCCATGGCCCAGCATTTGGTAACTCCGCGCACGTTGGGGTTGTAAGGGGTCATGAGCTGGTTGATGCGGATGTAGTCCAGCACAATACAGTCAAAGCTGGACTGAGTAGAACCGTCGGGGAAAGTGAATAACTTACCCTTCGTGCTGATGTGATTGCCTTTGGTTGGGGCCAGGGAATGTCGGGTTTCTTCAGCGATCTTAGCGAATTCTTCGTCGTAGTTGATTAGTGCGTTAGTAGCAGTAGACATTTAGGCAGGGCCTCGGACAGTGGTGAGTGAAATATCGCGCAGGGTGAGGAAGGAGATGCCAGGTGGCGGTGTGCCTTCGATGGATGACAGTTCTTTACAGGCAGTGGCAGAGGGCTTTTTTTGTAATAAATGGAAGGCGTTATTTTCGCGAATGTAGGCACAGAACGCATCCCAGTCTTGAGTTTGAACTACCTGGGACTCGGTAATCACAACCCGAGCCCTGGCAGCTTTAGCACCGCTGACACCCTGTTCGTCCAACTGGTGAATTAGCTCTTGTTTGAGGGTGTTGTACCGCTCGTTGAGGGCTTTTTCCTGTTGGCTGAGTTCCCGTTTGCTTTCGCGCAGGGTCCACAGTTCGGTAATCAGGGTCTCAATGTTCATTTTACGCGGCTTTTTTGCGCTTAACGGGGTTGTCCATCCGCTTGACTCGGTTCTCCAATTGGAGAATCTGTTTAGCTTTTTCAATAATCGTCGGCACTTCAAGAGTGGCGTCGGTTAGGTCAGCGCGAAGAGTTTCAGCTTGGGAAATCAGAAAAGCACGGAATTGGGGATCAGCCATGAGTAAAACCTCAATGAGTAGGAAGAAATAACTGCGGGTTAACGTACACTTCGGCTTCTGTACCGTTGATCAACGTGTTGATCGTGTGGGTATCATCGGACGCGGAGAGGACGCGGGAAGTACCGGCGGCATCGACTTGCGTCGATACGACGACGGCTTTGTGGTTTTTCACGTTGAAAGCGTGAAAAATGAGTAAATCTTCAATGAAACGCGGTGTGAGCCAGATGAGTCGTTCGGGGATGTTGTGGAGTGCGCCGGCGTCAATGTGGAGAAAGTGGCAGAGGTTATAACGCCCGTCGGTATTGAATCGGTATTCTTTGCGGGGGTCATATCGGTTTTCATTTCCAGTAGGGGTTAAGCCCAGTGCGATGGGGGTGAGTTCGATCATAGTTGTTCAAATAGGCTGAGGATATTGTGCATTTTTGTGAGTTTGCCTTGGAGTTTGGCGTAGACGACTTCTTCTATGGTGTTTTTTGCTGAGACTAAGAGGGTTTCAGTTTTCTTCTGTTGTCCGGCGCGGTAAATGCGGCGGTTGAACTGGACAAATTGTTCTGAGCTGTAGGTGGGAGAGGCCCAAAGGGTGGCGTGGCCGGCAGTGAGGGTAAGGCCGTGTGCTCCGGATTGGGGGTGGATGAGGAGCTGGGGGATTAACCCGGCTTGGAAATTCGCGACATGGTCGTTGCGGTCAGTAATTGAGACGCTGCCGTCAATGACTTTGGCGTTGGGGAGCAGTTTAAGGAGCTGGTCTTTCTGATGTTTCCAGTGGAAGGCGATGATGCATTGGGGGCGGGCTTCGGCCAGGTCGCGTAGGAGTTCGTAACGGTCGGTGTCTAGGAGGTGGTAGGTTCCGTAGGTGTCGTAGACCGCCCCCGAGGCAATTTGCAGGAGTTTGTTGGCCAGAATCGCTGCGTTGAGGGCGGTGATTTTACCGGTGCCAATTTCTATGAGCGCCTCGGATTCCATTTTGGTATAGAGAGCGCGGTGTTTTTTGTTGAGGGTGTAGGAAATCTCCTGGGTGGTGTTGGGGGGGATGTCAATACAGTCTTCCAGTTTGTGGCGGATGCAGATGTCTTTTAATAAGTGGTAAACAATGGGTTCCATACCTTCTCGGTCTCGCCAGACGGTGATGCCGTTACCGAGTTGTTTTCCTTCGCAGATGGTGGCTCTGAATTTGAAAAAACTGTTGCCCAGGCGTTCGCCGTCGTCGGCAATAAGGGCTTGTCGCCAGATGTCAGTCAAACTGTTGGTGTAGGGCGTGCCGGTGAGCAGCATCCGATATTTAAAAAATTGTTTGAGGTAGATTATGGATTCAGAACGACGACATTGATTTTTGAATGCCGTTGATTCATCAACGATGAGTTGGCAGAAGTTACTAAGGAGGGGGGTTTTATGTTCCTTGATCATGTTGTGGAGCCAAGTGACTCCGTCGTGGTTCATAATAACGACATTTGTGTCAGTGTCGAAAGCTTCGGTGCGGTTTTCGGCATAGGCCAGGCTGTAAGTAAGGTCAGGGCTGAAGGTTTTTAGGTCTTTGGCCCAGGTCGGTTCCATGATGCTCTTGGGGCAAAGAACGAGTGTTCGCCCTTCATTTTTACGCGCTTGAATGGCTTCAATGGCGGTGCGGGTTTTCCCGGTTCCGGCGTCACTAAATTGGAGAACCCGTGGCGTTTTGAGGATGAATGCTAGGTCGTCAATTTGGTGTTGGTAAAGTGGCGGAGTCATGGGCGGATTATAACCTGGCGTCATGGTTTAGGCAATAGTTTTTGGGAGTTGGTTGATTCGTTTCATTTCTCCGTCTTGGGTGCTCAGGGCAAATTTTAAATCATTTATAGCGAATTTTATGCAGTGCAGGGTGAAGCGGGTCGGGTCAGGGTCTTGGTCGATGTAGCTGTGAAGGATGTCAAGATAGACATCTGTTTCCCAGTCCAGTTTGTATTTGTTAGCAGTTTGGGTAATGATTTTGTTACTGTTCATGGGGTTTCTTTTTAGCCGTCCATGGCGGTTGGTGTTTATATGTAGTAATACCCGTTTTCACACTGGGTTGTTACGTCAAAGCGGATGTAGGTATTTCGGTAGCCTGCATTTTTTAGCACCTCTTGTTGGTTATGTGCGGCGTGTTTAGTTACCCAGGCGCTATGACGGGTGTTGTCTGCAAAGAGGACGATCCACATAGGTTTTTAAGTTAGTTGAAAGAGGTCTTCGTTAATTACAGAACCTTCAATAGGCATTCGTACAAAGCTGTCAAGGATGGCTTGTAGGGCCATGGTGCGTTTGGGGAGCATCCATAGGCTGTTTTTCATATTTTCTGTAAAGGCGTTAAAGAGCCGCCAAATGGTGAAGCCGTCTTTTTTGAACTCATTGTGCTGGGGGTTGAGGTAGTCGTTGAGCACCTTGGGCAAATGGCTGGCCGCGACGACTTGAGCGCGAAGGGCGGACATGAAGATGTGGTCGGCAGTCTGCACATCCAGCTCGGTGGTTTTATAGGCTTCAACGCGGGCGGCTTGGTTGGTTTCAAAAGCATCAATGCGCCCCACCGCAGCATCGACCAGTAGGGGTAAGTCTCTGAAAATGTTGACTGTATGTCTACGGCTGAATTTGATTTCCCCACTGAATGATAGGTTTGAGCAGACGAAGACGCGGCTGCCGATGACCAGCCCAGCGGGAAATTTTTTGTCGTGGCTGTTGCGGAGTCCTACGGTGGTGGTGCGATCTGAATAGTCGGATTTGAGGTCCATTAGGCCGAAGTAACGTTCGTTACTGAGGGCGTGTGTTTCGTCGGTGACGTTGAAGCCGGTGCGGAACAGAGAATCTTTGACCTGTTCGACCAAGGTGATGTGGGGGATGGGGTAGTACGTGTCGGTATGGGCGGGTGTGGGGGCCGCGGCCAGTTCGTCGAGAGAAACGGTGTTGCCGCCTGAGTGGAGGTTAAGACCTTTCATGAGTTATTGTCCTGGAAGAAGTGTTGTACGTTAGTGGGTGCGGATGTTATTTCGATGCCTTCGGGCTCGTTACGGGTTGTGTAACCTAATGCGATGAGTTCGTAGTCCATTAGGTTATCGGGGTCTATGTCTGTCCATATTTCGAGGATTGTTTTATATAAGAACTGGTTATTCATATGGGGATTATTTTACGGGTAGGGTTTAAACCGATATCGCCAGTAATACGATGGCGAAGTAGAGTACCAGGGGGTAAGCTAGCAGTCCAGGCGAGAAGTCGTTCGGGGTCATGGGTCTCATCCCAGGTGGTTTTGCCTTTGCCTTGGAGGGTATTCTTCCATTGAACTGCACAGGGTCCGGTACTGGCATAACAGCCTCCTTGTTCTTTACCAACTTTGTATTTTAAGGTTCCGTGGGCGACAAAGACGATGACGTAGTCTCGTTCGCGTCGGGCGCAGAGGGGTCTTCCGTTGCCACAGGTTTGGCAAGTGATATGCTTGTGGAGTTCAGCGGGACAGCGGATAAACCGAACTCCTTGGATGCGGCGAGGCCATTGCTGATCTTCATAGGGGGCTGCGTAAACGGTAGGATACCCGCCAGCCCGACTAGCGAGAGCTTCTTCGATAGTGTCAGTGCTGATATTGAACGTTGTTCCATAATCGTATTTGGGGATTTCGGTGTAGGGGAAATGGGTGTAACTCCAGGCTAGGCCGTTGCGGGGGACAGCTTCCAGTTCTGCGTCAAAATACATCCAGTCGATTTTGTCAACCCCTAGTGTTTTGCTGGGGAGCAGGTTGCAGGTGGCGGGGCATGTGCCGTAGAGGGTGGTTTCTCCACTTCGGTAAGTGGCGGCAATGACTCCCAGTTTAGAGGCTTCGGTGGGGTACACGCATTTTAGCATTTTTGGGATTCATGGCTGTTGAGCCATTCTCCGGTGCTGGTAAATTCGGTGGTTTGGCCGTCGGTCCAGACTGCGCCTCCACCGAATCCATCCAGGCGGGGTTTGGAGCAGGTGCACCCCCATTCAAAGCCCATAGGTGGTAATTGGTAGCGGCGGACGGCGTACTCTAGTAAATTGATGGCGTCATTAGTGCTTGCGTCAATTTCAGAGCATACCCAGAGACCGTCGTTGTCTTTGGCGACTCCTAAGTTGACGAATTCCGGGTCTTCGAAGATGTGTTTTAGGGTTTCTTTGTTATTGAGGTCGTTAAGGAGTTCGTCAGTTTGTTCGGGTGTCAGAGGGATAATGAAGCTGAATTGTGTATAGTAGTCGGCCATGTAGAAGTTCTCATATTAAGAAGCGTTGTAGTCGCAGTGCTCTTTGTAATTGCACCATTTACAAATGTATTTATTAGGTTTTGGGCGTAGTTCAGTGTCGTTGATCATGCGTTCAATTCTTGCATTGAGGATAGTGCGGTAACGATCAATGTGGGGCGGGGTGTAGGTGTGTTGAACGACTTTTCCACTGTCCAGATACCAGAATTGAGTGTGGACTTCTGGGTAGTCGGGGTAATACGCATGTGCAGCGATGGCGTAGGTTTGCGCTTGGTCCTGGTGGGTAATAGGTGAAGGTTTGCCGGTTTTAAAGTCAATTACCAGCACGTAGTTTTCGTGCTTGACGAAAGCGTCGATGATACAGATGCCATGGGCTTTTTTCGTGTCCAGGCACGGGGTCCAGTCGGCGTTGAGGCCCCACTGGAGTTCAGCTTTGGCGTTTTGGTCGATGAGGTTGTGGATGTCATCGACGAAGAACGGTAGGTCGGGTATCGGGTTGATCCCGTTAATGGCATCTTCGATCTCCTTATGGATGCGGGTGCCTCGTTCCATGAATTCGTTGGGGGTTTGGGGAAATGTTTTGCTCAGTACTAGTTGGTAGGGGCATTTTTCATAACGGCCTAGTTTACTGTGGCTCCAGCGCGGCATGTTGTCGGTCCTTGTTGAGTGAAGAGGTTACTTTTCCAGATAATTTCGATATATCGGGTAGTTTTTCCGTTAATTAAGCCTACTTGGATTTTGATGTTTTTAGCCGCGAGGATGCGCCCGAATTTAGTGGGGGCGATCTCGGTGCTGAATAGGTAGCTGTAAACGACACGTAGGTCACTGGCGCTGACTTTACTGGGTAGATTGATGGAGTGTTCCCATTGGTCGAGTAGAGCTTCAAAGCGACTATGGAAGATGGCGTTTTTACTGTTGATAAATTCATCGCGGTATTTCGTTAAGTCGTCGAGATTGCCGCTTTTGAGGATGTCGATGAACTCATCAATGGTGGTTTGCGAGGCGTTAATCAGATTTTCTCGTGCTTGGTTGTGGTGAATAGTGCGGACGGCACTTTCATTGACCGGGTAGCCAATAAGGTAATTGGTAATGTCTTGGAGTTCTTGGTGAAGGAGGTCGAGATCTGACTCGTTGTATTTGAGGGGTGTTTCTTGCCGGGGACAGACTTTGAAGCGCCGGTCTTGGGAGTTGATCCAAAGGCTGTCGTGTTCATTACTGGTGAAGATAAAATTTAGATGGTTCTCGATCTGGGTGACTTGAACATTCTTTTTGTTGAGGAGGGTAGGAGCTTCGGTAATGAGGTTTTTGATTCGGTTAATACGCTTTTTGGCGCGGCGCGGGTCTTCATTGATTTGTGCTTCGTCTACAACAACCAGGAGTCCAGTTTCAACCCATTCGTTGAAGGGCCGGTCAAAGTCGTCCATCATGATCATCGGGCAATGGAGAAATCCGAGGATGGGGCGGATGACTTTGGTGAAGAGCACGCCTTTGCCTGTGCCGGTACGCCCATGAAAAATGAAAGCTGTTTGAGCTTTGGTGCGTTTTTGGACGATGTAGGCTAGCCAGTTGAGAAAGTCGTCACGCATTTGCGAGTCGTGTCCGGTGACGTGGGTAACCAGTTCCATAAATTTGCTAGGACAGTGCATACTAGGGTGGGCATTTTTTAAGTACGTCGTTTTTTGAAACAGGTTGAGGCGTTGGTGTTCTCGGTCGAGGAGATAATCTTTGGTGGGTTCAAAGAGGACATCCCAGATGGGTAGTGTTTCGGGGATGGGTTGTTGATAGATTTTTAAAAAGTCCAGGGCTTTTTTTTCATTGCCTACGCTGTAGGTTTCGTGGGTGTCATTGGTTGTGTTGTAAATGGTGGTGTAGTAGCAGTCGGTGCGTCGGTCACGGTAAGCTAAGTAGAGTTTTTTGGGGTCTATTGGGTGACGGTCATTTTGAAGTTGTCTCCAGTAATCAGGGTCGATGTCCTGGATGCGGAGGGTGGGTTCACCTTTGAAGTTGTAGAGGTATTTGGGGTTTTCCAGCGGGTGGAAATAGGCGTAGGAGTCGCCGTTGTTGAGATTGCCGTAGCGGAATCCTCGGGCTTCAATGTAAGGGGCTCGGAAAATGGCCGGTTCTGGGTTTTTGAGGATTTCGAGACCTCCTTCAGTGCTGAATTTGGCGTGTTTTCTGGGGAGCCCCATGGCTTCGCGCAAGGCGTGTAGTTTGTTTTTACTTCGGTTGTCGATCTCGGCAATGTTGAACTGGGTGAGATCGAAGAGGACGCGGCGATTGGTGTGTTTGATGAGCTCAATGCGTGTCGGGTGGGGGTCTTCGATGCCTTCCAGGAGGGGTGGAGCGATGAAGATCAGTTTGTCATTTTGGGCACAGGTGGGGTCCAGGCCGTAGGTCAGGGTTTGGCCGTTGTGAGCCAGTTGAATTTGGTTTTCCAGGTGGGGCGTTAAATAATTGAAGTAAATCAATGCCTTCTTGAGGATTTTGACATTGGTATCCTGGGCCAGCAGGAACCAGAAATGCCCGGTCAGGCCCGGTTTGCAGATGCCGGCGCTGTTACTCCACTGGAAGATGTAATCCACGTTGTGGAAGTAGGGGGGCAGGCATTGCTGAACAAATTGTTCATGGGTGGTGATGGTCAGGTCGCACCGATCTACGTCAATGAGGATGTAGGCGGTTGGTGTGTCGGGCGAGGTAGATAGCGCCCGAGATTCATTGACTAGAGGGCGTTGCAGTACGCCTTTTAGCAGGCAATGGCCCTGGTCGGCGTGGGTACAGATGAGGTTGTGGAATTCTTCAAGGTTTTCAGTCTCGTAGCTGTGTGAGGTGAAGTGGCTGGCCAGGGGGTAGGGCGTCTTTTCGGTGGAGGTGAATTTTTTGGCGAGGTGGATTCCTTCGGAGGAGAGGAAATTGACGCGCATAGCGGGCTGTCCAGGTTTTTTACGGTGGGAAATTTCAGTATAACCTAGCGGCATAGCCCCTGTGAAATTTAATCGGGCTTTTGCAGGTTTTTCAAAGTGTTGATTTCTTCGAGGGCTTCTTCGAGGGCTACCGCGAGTTGCCAAAGCAGGTATTCGACTTTGACATTGGGGCTGTAGGTGGTTTTTGCTTGGTTAATCAAGGTGTTGTGGGTGTTCATTGGATTTCTTTGGTAAGGCCGTCCCTGGCCGTGAGTGGGATTAGTCGGTGTAGCCGTCGTCTTCGCTGTCGGCGTAGGTGGTGGGTTTAGTGTCTTCTGCGTAGTGGTTGTTGTATTTCTCGTCGGTCTTATCGTCGTTGGGGAATACCCCATCTTCGTCGGGCCTATCATCATTCATAGGGCGGTCATTGACCCAGACAGAGCGCAGGGCTTCGTCGAATGCAGCGATGGTGGACATGTCCAGCTCCTGTACGACCGTGTACTCACAGACGCGCATCTTGCTGTTCTCGTAGTCTGCGGGGATGGATACGATGTCCCGGGGGTTTACTTTGACTGCAACTAGGCGTTCACCTGTATAGTGAGTCAGGTAGCCGATGGAACAGACATGGAGGCCGTGGGAGCAGGTGCGTTCGGAGACATCATCGACTTGGTTGCGCGGCATGGAGATGCGATTGCCGACGTGGTTATCGATAGTACCGCTGTAGACATCCATCCAGTCATCCCGGATGCGTTTATAGGCGATGAAGCAGCCATCTTCGGTGATGGGCAGGTTGCAGACCTCCAGGAAGCTGTAAGCTTCTTCGATGGCTCGGTTGGACGGGTTGCTCATCAAGTTGGTGACAAAAGCGACCATAGGCTGGATGTTAAAGCCGTCATCCATCATGTCTACGATACGCTTGGAAAGGCAGTTGGCCAGAGGTTGGTCTTGATAGTAGGCAATACCGTTGTCGATTTTGAAATATCCTTGGCAGAAGGTATTTGCGCTACTTTCCGGGTTCATAAAAGTGCGGATGGTTGTGAGATCTTTGGTTTTGATGGCTTCAAGCAGTCGTTCCCACTTTCGGTCGGTGTGTGGAATGGTGATGAGTTGGTTATCCAGCAGGATGGTGCAAGAGGTGTCGGACAAAATATAGTTAAACATCAGTAGTTTGCTCCAGGTATTTTTCGTAGGCGTGTAGCAGGGTGGCGTGGTCATCAACGTTGATGTCGTAGTCGATGAACGGTTTGTAGCGTTGGTAAAAAGCGTTGTGGGCTTCTAGCTGGGTGTTGTCGGGTTCGGGTAAAGGGATATGGGACTCGTAGGCTGTTTGTATCAGGTTTTGAATACGGTAAGGGGTTTCTTTGAATTGTTGAAGTCCTGTAAAAAATGGGCTGTGTCGTAGGCCGTGTTGATATTTTTTGGCTAGATTAATTAAGGTGCGTTTGTGGATGTTGTTTTGGAGTAATAGGGTGTTTTTGATTTCATCGTCGTGTAAATTAACCAGTTGGGTTATGCGTTGGGTGATGAGGGGTAGTGCATTGGGTAACTCTTTGGTGATTTTACTATCCCATCGACTTTTTGGAAGCAGCGCGATGTGACGAATGCTATAGCCAGCGAAATTATCTAAAGTGTTTTTAGCGCCGGTTATAGTGTATAGATTATATTGGCGTCCTTGATATACGACGCAATCATTGTTGATGCAGAGATAGGCATCATAATCTGGATCCAGTTCATTAGTATTTATTATATCTGAGGTGAGTGTTTTAATGCGTCCTTTGCGGTTTGACGAAGTGCGTGGTTCTACTTGGTAATTGCTTAGGTTATGAGTAACGACAGGAGTTAGTAATTCGTTGTTAAAAAGTTCAGTAAGAGTGTCTTGGTCTCCGCCGCGCAGGATGAGCTTAGTGGGAGTCGTATGAGGGATATTACGTAACCGTTCGGCTATGTAGGAAGTTTTCTTTGGGCACCAGAATAGTGTGTATTCATTGTCAATAGCTAGTTTAATGTAATTTTTCTTGATCCAGTGATCGATACGGAGGGGGCCGCGACGGCTTTTAGTAGTAAATGCGACTTCTATGTTTTCAGGGAGCGGGATGATAATGTAAGAGCTGATGGGTTCGTTAGGTTGTTCTGGGTGACGAAAGCTGTCATTCCACCAACCAATGGAATTTAGGATACCTCGCATAGGTCCAAGTTGTTTACAAGCTGCGTTGTATGTGGGGCATTGAAGGATTGTTTCTTCAATATATGCATGGATTTGTTTTTTAGCGTTGCGAAGGGTGTTTTCTAAGCAGGTGGTGGTGGTGGTGTTGTATTGCAGGTTTTCACGGTTGGGGGTAATACTGAGTTGGCCGACTTCGCAATGAATAAACAGGTTGCATTTCCAAGTATAAGTACGGTTTAAAAAGTTAATCCCCTTGAAAAGTTCTTGGGTGTTTATTTGATAAATGACATGACCCACTACAACATAGAGTTCTCCGTTAAATTCAGGAGTGGTTTTAGTGAGCGTGATGGTGTTATCGGGGGAAGTCCAGATAACTGGGGGTGGAGTAATGGTTGTGTTGGTATTAATATTTGGGAAGTAGAGTAATTCTTTTTGAATAGCGCGGACAAAACTATAGTGGTCTGCTGAAGTAACGGGGATTTTTATAGTGAGCCCGTTGGGTTCGTCAGTGACGGTGGTGCTCATTAAGCTGAGTGTGGGGATGTTGTTTCCATCTTTGTAGACGGCGTAGAGTTTTTTCCATCCGTTATAACGACTTTCGACGGTGAATTGGTCGCTGTAAGCGAATGGAGATTTTGAACCCAGGCCAAATCCTCCGAGAAAGCTGTTTGAGCCGCGTCGATCACTACGGCAAATTGTGTTGTACAAGGTCGTCATATCTTCGTGACTGAGACCTGTGCCATAGTCGTGAACTGTAAAGTAGGGGTCGAAGAGGGTAGGAGCGTTGACGGTGATCGCGACGTGGGTTTGCTGCGCGGCGACGTGGCTGTCCCAGGCGTTGGAGACCAGTTCTCGAACGATGGAGTTGATGGGGTTGCTGTAGAGCTTTTTGATCAACAAGTCAAAGGTGAACTCGTTGATCTCAATGCCAAAAGTTGTGGCGTCAAGTGGGTTTAGGGATTCTAGGGGTGTGGTGCCATGGTCGAGAATCATGTGTATCTCCGGGGGTGGATAAAGCCAATGCGAGGTAGGCGTGTTGTACGAGAGTGGCTTGGTTAATGGCGTCGTTGAGTGCGTTGTGGCCGTTATTGAGGTGGTAGTCGTTGTTGGGGAAAGCGATGGCTTTGAGGGTGCGGACATCGCGTTCGGTGTAGAACGGGAACGGCCAGCGCATGTTGCAACGGTCGAGGACATGCTTGAGCAGAGCAATGTCGAAGCTCGGGCTGTTGGCCCAGTGTAAAGTAATCAGGTTATTGGTCTTGCCTGGCACATTGCTGATCCAGGTAACAAATTTTTCTAGGGCTTGCTTAATATGTGTGGTTCCATTGGGTGGGTCGATGTGTTGAGTCCCCCACCAGTTCATTGTTTCTCGTTCAAATCGCAGCCCTAATTCCATGTTTGAGGAGTGACTAATTTCTTCGTAGAACGTTAAAGTGGGTGGGTTTTGAGTCATCGGATCGAAGACGCAAGCACCGATGCTAAAAATGGCACAGCCAGGAGAAGTTCCGCCGGTCTCTAAATCGATCATTAAGTGCTGAGGCATGGGTAAGGTTCCAGGGTTTAATACCTGGAGTATAATCTGGCGTCATTGCTTGGGGCAAGCGAATTCGTTGTAGAGTCGGAACCAGTGGGGACCAATGATATAACCGACGTGGAGGGTTTCGCCTTGGGCGGTGTCCACGTACATTTTGCTGGCTCGGGTGCGTCCTACGCGCTTTAGTAGGTCTTTGCGCGGGTGTTTGAGGCCATATTCGATATGGCCGTATTGGTCAATGGCGATCATGTGGGTTTCTCCATGTGGCGGGTTTTTTATCGCGGTAGCGTTCCAGGTCTTTGACCAGGGTGTAGGTATTTCGCCAGGGTGTGCCAGGCAATGGAGTATTAATGATCAGATTCAGGGCGTAGATGGCTCCGTCGAGGGGTGTCATAGTGGTTTTCTCACGCGAAGAATTTCCTCAATGAATTCATAAGGGACTCGGAATTCATGGCAGAGGTTAATTGCGTAGTCGTCTGGGTTGTTGTAGCGTCGTAGGAGGACCTGGGTGTCTTCTTGGTTAGCGGTGTAGATTTTATCAATGTTATTGATATAGCGGACTTCGGTGTGGACGGTCATTTACAATCTCCGTAGCGTTTGCCGATACCGGCTTCCGCATCCAGGGGGATGCCGGCGATCCAGGGGGGCGGGGTGCGCATGACTTCGAGGAGGTAGTCACGGGCGGTTTCGGCTTCGTTTTTAGGCACGCAGGTGATCAGTTCGTCGTGGGTGTGCATGACGACGGGGTAGCGTGGATGAATAGTGAGCAGTTGATGGACCAGGATGTCGCGGCTGATGGCTTGAACACAGTTATGGACAATAAAGGGACCGGAGTCCCCTTTAACTACGAAGCGTTGATTAGGTCCGCAGTTGACGATGTCGTAAACCGGTTGGTTACATCTGGGGGGGTTGTTAACTGGTTTATGGGTACTCCACGACTTAGGCGATAGTAAAGGGTTGATCGGCCTATTCCGGTAGTTCGAGTTATTTCGGAAATGTTTATCGGGGCTGTGTTCCGTCGATTGTTGGCCTGTTCTGTGTAGGTGGCCCATTTGCAGTTGGTGGGTGAATAACCCAGGTTGTTGTCTATCCGCTCCAGAGTAAGCCCAGGTTGGTATGTGTCTTTCATATCCTCCCAGAACGCTATAAATCCGGTCTGCCATTCTTCGCATACTGTTATGCCACGCGTTCCATAGTTGTGATATGCCTGATGCGTAGGCAGTCGGCAACGGTCGAGCATACTTCTCCATACCCAATAGGCAGGGTGTTTGGACATTCCGTGAGTTGTTTGTTTTGCTTGGTTGTGCGCCCATCTTACGCAACCACAACTTGGGTTTTGTTGTTTTTTGTGGGCTTTTACTACGGCAGCTCCACAACGAATACACTCGTTGCCACATTGACAGCGGAAGCGCCAATAGACTTTTTTCCCGTTTGAGTGATCCGGGCAGATACCTGTCAACAGACCGTAGGTTTGGCCGGTATGGTTGCGGGCTTTGTGATGCGGGAGTCCAGCCTTCATTAGTGAGTACCTTATGGTCAGGGGTCATTTGAACTCCATCAATAGTAACACAGGCTTGGACAGATTTAAAGAGTAATCCACCATGATTTATAAAGTCCAAGCCGTCGTGAACTAAATCATTTTTTGTAATGTTTTCAATATGTTTCCATCCGTTTTGGGTTAGTACGAGGGTGCCTGCGGCGATGCAGTTTTCCACCAGCAAAGCGCCGTAAACTTTTTTGCCGTTGGGTAGTCGGTAGGCTTGTTCATCTTCGACGTAGTTTAACCCTTCGTAACTGAGTTTTCGTTGGGAAGGCAAGATGATTGTGTGGTTGTGGAAAGTTATTCCTGGGGCGAGATGGTAGTTTTCGTTGTTGGACCGTTGGAGGAGGTGGATAGCATATTGAGCTCTTTTCCAAAGCTCGGGAATATGAAAGTAGGTCGTGCGGTAGGTCTCAACGACTTTCTCACAGAAACTGGGTTCGAGTTGTCGTCCCATGATCTGACAGTAAATTTGGAATTTGGTAGCACTCATACCGTATCCAAGACCCAGGGCTGCGGTTTTACCCACCCAGCGTTCATCAGGATGGTCTTTCTTGTTAACTTGGAAGCCGTAAATCTCGGTGGCTACTTCACTGTAGAGGTCGCGTTTTTCACTAAATACTGTAGTGATTTTGTCTTCACCTGCTATCCATGCGAGTACGCGGGCTTCGATCTGTGCTAAATCACAAACAACGAGTGTATGGCCTTCGGGGGCGACGAGAGAATTACGGAGTAAACTACCGCGTGGTAAGTTTTGGAGGTTTAAGCGATTTGCCCCCGAAAAGCGTCCGGTAAACGCTCCGTGGTAGTTGTAGGCAACGGGGATACGTCCGTTATTAAGCTCAGCAGCGCGAATGAGTCCTAAAGTTCTGGATTCTTTGATGTTGCTGTTGACGGTGCGTTTGAGGTCCAGCAGTTCGTGCAATTCAGGGTTATCGTGGTAGAACTGCTGGAATGCTGGGTTGTTTTTACTAAAAGCCGGGATATGTTTCTGTTGTTTTTTACTGAATTGGGTGGGTGGAGTAAAGCCTTTCGTTTCCAGGAAATTGTAGAACTGTTGGTCACTGCGGATGGTCTCCTTAGCGAGTTTATGTTTTTGCAAAAGCTGTTTGACTTTGTCTTGCTCTTCTTGGATAGCGATTTGGGCTTTTTTGGCGTCCAGTTCCAGTACGGGGTTGAGCCACAGCTTGATGGTGTGGTCTATAATCTGTTCTTCTTGCTCGGGAATCTGGTCTTTCCAGAGTTCATAGAGCTGAGCGGTGATGAGTGTGTCGTTCTTGCAATATGCTTTGAGGTTGGTTTGCTCTTCGGGGCTGAGCGCGTCCCACGTCTTGCCCTTGGTTGAGGTCAATGCATTGTGGTCTTTGAGCGCGTTTTGGGGCAGGAATCGATCGCGGAGACTACCCAGGTCATGATCGCGGGTGGGGTAGAGCAAACGCGCCATGCCCAGCGTGTCCATGTAAGCGCCGGCTTCGATATTGAAGTGGCGCTTGAGAACGAGTGCATCGAACAACAGGTTGTGGCCGATAAGTAGGATGTTGGGCCAGTCGAATTGCGCGAGGTGCTTGGTAGCGTCCTGTGTGCAAACGAGTTGTTTTTCGTACAAGGTGCTGACACAGAGGACGTGGGTTTTAGCTACGTACTCGGTGTAGTTCAGCTTTTTGAGCGTGAGGTCTTTGTCGAAATATGTTTCGAAGTCAATGATTAACGGTGTCATGTGCGGTTCCTGATCAGTAATACCAGTCCGGCCAGCAGCAACCCGGCAGTGCCTGGTGCAGGGACAGATGTGGGTTGCGGGCAATCTTTGCTGGATTCGGAAATGCACTCAATGCGAAACAGTTTTTGCGTTCCGTCTAGTGTATAGGGTGCGACGGGTCCCGCAGATCGAGTGAAGGTATATTTGGCGGGTTTTATAGAAATGGGTTCATAGAGCGCCCAGGC
>ERZ761593.20-NODE-20-length-18499-cov-20.348623_pt1 | contig 18499 bp, 29 predicted proteins | sample MGYA00433094_ERZ761593 | MGnify/ENA primary metagenome ERZ761593 (study PRJEB28899, sample SAMN03785551) | bioreactor sludge metagenome | biome: EBPR Sludge; feature: EBPR Bioreactor; material: 0.22µm filtered reactor supernatant | place: Saint Lucia: Queensland...
TGTTCTTAGATAAAACGAAAACCCGTTCATCATTGGGTTCGAATCAACATAAAAACTACCATTTCTGAGCGTCATCTTAACCTCTTTTCTGCATATACATTATATTTATTAGTCAAGCTATTGTTGAAATGAATTATTGCTTCCGTGTTGTTTTTGTCCATCAATGCAATTTCACCTGCAATTAATTCTGATACCCATACTGGCTCTTTTTCAGAAAGCCATCCTAGACAATGATCGACATATCCGGTATTGCCGTCTTTGTGCGCCTTAAGTAACGCGAATAGATAAACAACGGATTCTTGATTTGTTAACAACTTAATCAATCGCAAAACCGGATGTGGATCGAGCGATTCAACAACTCCCTTGAAGGACGCGAGTTGCAGCACACCGCGCCACACACGATCCTTTTCTTCGTGACAACCGTTGATATAACTTAGCTCAACTGCTTGATGCAACCATTCGTCTAATGATTGTTCTTCTGCCGTTTTGATGGCGTTAATATCCATCAGTTGCATTGCCATTTCGGGATGGGCATAACACAGATAAATCCTGTTTTTCCCTTCCATGATCTGACGGTTCGCAAATTGCGAGATGTTATATTTATGATAATGAAAATTAATTGCCCGTGGGGAGAAAATGGTTTGCACACCAAGCTTTCTTGCCCTAATCCCAAATTCAATGTCGTCCCACGCTGCACCGGGGAAACCCTCCGACAACCCGCCAATGTTTTCAAACACCTGCTTGGTCATTGATAGATTTGTGGTTAAACAAAAGCCATCCGCATCTCTGCGCCATCCGCTTTCTGTTTGTAGCGCAGACCAATTCGCCTGGATGCCAGAATTGTTCAGCCATACCATGAATTCCGTATCCATGACTTGAGGGTGAAATGGCGTGTATCCCTGAATAATCTTGTCGCTATCCCGTTTCAATTCAAGAATATGTTGCATAACGAACGAACGAGATGGAATAGTGTCAGAACCGGAAATTACAATGTTGTCGTACTTGGCTAAGGATACACCATGATTCCTTGCCGCGTTTGGCCCCTTGCCCGGATTGCGAACAAACATCAATTCATATTTTGGCGCGAAGTCTGGAAACAATACACCAATCCAGTCTTTGACAAAAATATCAGAACCATCATCAACAACAATAGTCTCGAAGTCAAAGATGGTTTGTTCGTTTAATTTGTCCAACACCATATACAACAATGAATGACGGTTTTTATGTGGAATGATAATACTAATCATGCTTGCTTTCCAGATATTCAACAATTGATTTTACAACATTATCCAATGGTACTCTAAACGAGTTTAATGCACTCACATTAACATCAGACTTGCCATATCTAATACTGCCTTCTATTTTGCTCAAATCGTCAATGGAACCAATGTAATCAGCCAGCCCTAGACTGCTCAGTGGCTCTGTAAGCGTTTTTCCTGAGAAATTGTACTCCATAGCCGGGATGCCCAATAAGACGGCCTCTAAGACGATTGTAGAGTGTTGTCCCAAAACTAATCTAGCATTGACCAAAACTGGCAACGCATCATCGTTGACATCGTATGCAACGTCAGATGGCAAGTGTGAAACAAGATGCTTCTCAAATGGATGTGGCCTAAACATTAATTCAAATCCATTATTTTGGCAATAGTTAGCTATAGCTTTTACATCTTTTTGCCAATCACCAATATACTCGTTAACAGATGGGATTGCCAATAGTACCATCGGCTTTTTACCAGTTATGCGCTGCGGGTGATATTTTCTATCTAAGTGAACTGGTCCAGATACAATAATTTGAGATTCGTCAATTCCAGCTTCGATGTATTGTTGCCGTTCGTTTTCTGACCAAACAAAAATGCCATTGCAGTAATCAGCAGATGACGCCTGCTTGTTCAATGTCTGCTGATCTCGCTTTCGCAATAACCCCTCTTGAAAGGCATAAACGGCAATTCCGTTTTGTTGACATAAATAAGCCAACATCTTTGTCCAGAAATTATTGGCGTGGAGAATTAGAACAACATCCGGTTTGCCATTCTGCTTCCATATATTTTGAACGCCATTGGCGAACTCGAACAGTTCTCGCTGCGAATAGACTTGCCAGAACGGGGGAATATACTTTGATACGGTTTCTGGTGCATGAAAATAAGAGTTTTTAACGCTGTTTACATAATCATACACGTGATTATATTTGAATCCAGAATGAAACATATATTCGGCAGGCGGGTCAATATTAATGGCATTGTTGGTAATTAAAAATTCAACATCATGTCCATTTGATTCCAATCCTTCATACAAGTTTTTCAGTTTAATCCAATGATGGACTCTACCGGAAAATATCTGAACTTTCATTTGCCACCTTAAAATCGTAGTTAGTAATTTTTTTGATGTGCTGCACTATATTAACATCGCCAAAATCCAACACATGATATGCATCAGGGTAGTTGCGCCACATTTTTTCTCTGAATTTAAAGTCAACAATGGTGTCGCAGTATTTCAGCATATTAATTGATTGCAGTTCTAGCTCTCCATTAGTGTATAATGGGAACAATTGCCGGGATCGTTCGTCAATTGGAATTGCTACTAAATATACCCGTTCTGGTGACAAATCTCCGTCTACCATTTGTTTGATTAATTTTCGGTACTGCCAATCGTTTTGTTTGTCGAAAATTATTCCAATAATAGGCAAACCATACGAATATTGATTTTTTAATTGAGTATTGTCAACTTTTTGATAAACAGGTCGCTCTAATCCGAACGATTTCTTCCAGGGCAAATATTCCAGTTCGTCATCAAAGGAAACAATGATTTCTTGCAGCATTCTGTCAGAAATAAGCAAGAACTGAGTCATCGTTTTATCAGTCAGATCGCCGATTTTGATACCAACTCGTTTGTCACATTCGATAATCCACGGGAATACAGAATGAACATCAAGCGAGACATAACAAACATTGTACTTGGGCAACCAATTGTAAGTCTCATATCCGTCATCGAACCAAAATTTATATCTATCCAAGCTTAATGATTGCCACATGGGGAAGTTGTCATTAGAAAAACTTCCATCAATCAGCCCAGGCATAAATAGCTCGTTAAACCGCCTATCTCTATTTACCTTCGATTCACTGTATACAGGTGGTAGATAAATACACTCAATGCCAAGCTGTTCGATTTGACCAACTGTTTCCTCATTATTCGTGTACACATCAACCCAACCTGTTTCCATTTTGGAAACAAGTGTATGCAGAAGAAGTTCTGAGGTTTTAGTAATTACAAAGGCTGTTTTCACGATAACACCTCTGCTATCTTTGTTTCCCAATTCTTAATTACATTGCTAGTAATAGCCTTAACGGGATGCATGGATGACAGGTCTGGGTACACATGACTATTGTCATACTCCGTTTGTGCTTTTTGCCACTTGATACGGTCAACAATACTGCGGTCAACATTTGCCGGTTTAGCTGTCTCTAAAATAGTTTCAGCAACTTTCCTAGATGAATTTTGGAACGAGAACCCGTATTTATTCAAGAATTTGCGCTTTTTGTCAATCTCATCACTGTCAATCCCAAATGCTTCCAGTGACGATCCTGTTAATTCTTGATTGTTTGGATTTAGTTGGATTACAGGTTTTCCAATAACAGCCAGCCATGCGTCTTGAGTTGTCAAGCATCCTGCGCGATTAATAACGAAGTCTGCTGCCGATAATGCATTAAACACATAATCGGCAGGAGCGAGAGTGAAGCTATTTTCGTCACAATATCTTTCCCACTCCTTCGCCGGTTCCATCGGATGTGGCTTGATAACAATATTCCAATCGCTAACAGTGGACGCCTCAACGTAGCCCGTCAATTGAGTCTTAAACAAGTGCTGCGCCCTCTTTTCTTGTTTTGCGAATTCTGTTGGGTTCTTGCGATCTGAAATGCTTGTTACTTTTAGGTCTTTCCAGTCTTGCTCATTGAAAGATACCCCTTGATAAGAAAACTTGGCCTGCGGAAACGATGTTGTGACTAATAATGTTCCTTTGTGGGGATTCAATCCGTATTTATCTAATACAAATTGTCTTGGCTCGATTAACTTGTTGTATGGATATTGATAAATATCAAATCTTGGGCAACCGGTTACAATGGCATTATCAAACATATCGCCTAGCCAGCTAGACCATGCCAATACATAATCTGCTTTACCACGTTGTGATAAATACCATTCAACTTGTTCTTCTGTATTTGGTCGTCCCTCAGTAAACATCAAATATGACGTTGCGCCATTTTGATTCGCCCAACGCAGGATTGCTTCATTTCTAGCGCCAAACGCATGATTAAGAACGACTACATCTGGTTTGACAAGACTCAGATTGTGTTGCCACAAATCAAATGATGTGACAAAAACCTCCGCATTGGGGGATAACTTGTTTAGCCAATATTTAGTAGCAGCCAGCCCGAACGAGTCTCTATAGCGGCTGTCAGCAAAAAGGGTTATTTTCATTTTATTTCAGTCACCGGGCCAATTTCATGCTCAATTGGAAGATGTGTAATCGAAAAGTGCTTTAATTTCCATGCAAATTCATCGCCGCCTTTTTGATAAACTGGCTCATATGTAGGAACAATCGAGAGTATATTTTTTTTAATTAATGATTCTATCGCTGCATTCTCGATCCATCCCGTTACTGATACACGCCCATCATTGAAAATGGCAGAATCGATTGCCCCTTGTAATTTTCCTAGAGAGTTCTCGTATAACGAAACAGGAGAATGTTTTAGCACGAAGGAAACAATTTCTTTCAATGTCTCATCTGACATTATATTGCCATACAAGTCAGGCTTGTTTGTTGATACTGTTGCTTTTATTTTCATTCAGATAATTTTTTAAGAACAATGTCACAGACAGCGATCATCAACTTGCCATTTGATGTGTGTTCGTCAAATTGTCTTGTATCAAGTCTGGTTTCGTATCCAAACTGAGGAGCAAGCGACTCGTAAGTGTTATGGAACAGAATTGCCAAATCCAATGGAGTAATTTTGCTATTCATTTCATTTCATCCTATAGCATATAACTAGCCAAAGTGGTTAGGGGGATAAGTGTTGCGTGTTTTTCGCCGTGATGTCTCGCAATAATCATCAATGATGCCCCACTTGTTCCCATAAAGAAGTCAGCAATTGGTGTAGTACAATGTCCACAAAGTATCTTCACACTTGATGCGAGACTGCCGCTACTTAGCATTGAGATACACCCTTTGTAGCATTGCTTTTACGCTGTCGGCCCATTGGTGATATTCGTCTTGATTTACAGGCTGGATAATCGGAGCTTGCGTTTCCAATAAGCTGGACCAAAGCCTCGCTTCATCCATCGTCATGGGGATGCCATAAAGCCATTTGAGTACAACGGTTTCTGAAAGTTTTTCTTGTAAATGATTGGGGAGTTTTGTTAAATCCATATTTATTCCTCTTTAAAATAATCAATTGCTAGAATGTAAGAGTCAAGCATGTCTGGGGCTAGGCAAACAAATAGCGAAGTGCCGTCTGAGGGTGATTCTGTGGGTATTCTCTCGAAATGAACTTCGTCAAATAACGAAAATCCATTTTCGAAAACAGAGGAAATTCCATTTGCGCCACAATTCGTTTCAGCAAGAAATTCGTCAGAAACCAACCAGAATGGCAGTACTCCACGAACAAATTCTATTCCAAGATCGTCATCAAGTTTATGAAAAATGGCGTAAGAAACGCCGTGCCCGATTTTCAGATTGCTTAATGTAATTAATTGGTCATTTGACATAAAAAAAGTCCTCATGACTCGCCAGAGAAACAAGGACTAATAAAAAGGTTTTGCCCGTCCTGGCGAGTCATGACCATTATAACATTTTATTTGCTTATGTCAAACTAAATTAGCCAGTTTTTGCATTAATTTCTGCCTCTCTTTGCGCTATTCGTTGTTGTAATACTTGAGGCGGGGTTATTTCCCCGTTAACTAATTCATCCGCGCCGTTCAATCCAACTTCTTGTAACGCGCCACGAACAGTAGGCCAGTCATTTTGACCATGAAACCACGCCTGCTGTTTCGTTCCAACAACCCACGGGGCATAAGTCACATCAGTTTGCGCCATTACTGTTACATCGTTGTCTGACATGCGATCCGTGACCATCCAGCTTTGTGTATATTGCTGTGATACAGGATTAATATCTCCATTAGCATGAACACGCCCCTTCCCTCTTGCCCAGTACGGCGGTGGAGGCTGATTTCCCTTTGTTTCTGGGGGATAAGTGGACAGCTTCTCTACAGCAGCATTCATGCGGTCCAGCAAGGCAGATCGCATATCAGTCAAAAACCTTCTCCTACCTTCTTGAAGGGCTTTGATTGTACTATCTATATCTTTAGATTCCGCTTGTATCATCAATACCCTCAATCAATTCGGAAAAATATTCATTCAGCACATCGACATCTGAAATATCCTTAATGTCGCTTTTAATGGCATCCATCATTTCATCATCAATAATATCACTCGCGAAGTCCCGGTTTAATGGGTTTCCTTCTCTTTCTAGTCCACGGCGATATACAGTTTTCATCTTTTTCAACTCACCCTTAAACGCTTCCTTATAAATAGCATCGAAAGAACGAATATTTTCAACCATTCTAGACGGTCTAGTGTCGCCACGAGCTAATTGGTTGGTAACAGATAGCGAGTCCTGAGATTGTGGCAAATTTCCTACTTCTGGAGCGTTCTCCACTTTCCCGCCATCAATCCCATCCTCGTCTGCTCCAACAGCGGCAGACATATTAAGCCCGTATATCAAACTGACAAATGAAGGGTTGTTCGCTAACCCAACTGGCAAATCGCCGTATCCCGGCAATTGAGGAATATCAATGTCATCATCGCCCGACTTTGCTCTCATTTGATTGACCGTCATCCAGCGAGAGTCAATGTTCTTCTCCTGAATTGTCAAGGCGCGGTCTGCTGTTCTCACATCGTCAAACACAAATGACAAGTCTTGGTCGAAAAACGGATGAAGTCCTTGAAGCGTGATTTGTTCAGCCATCAACACATGCAATGGATAAACAGTTTTTTCCTTAATCCATTTGTCAATCTGCTTTAGACCTTCCCCTGACACAAGGTTCGAAGTAAGAATGGGATAACCAAAGAATATTGTGCTGATTCTGTCTCGTGTCATTTCTTGGGATGCGATAATCTCTAAGTCTTTTTGTGTAAAACCAAGCGACTTGACATCGAACATCCCACCACGAGCAACGGCAATAGATGCACCAGAGTTGGACCAGTCTGATTTAATGTCTGCCTTTACCGCTTCGAAATCAGGATCGGAAATAGATGGGTCGAGAGAGACAAGAGACAAGGGCAATCCCCGTCCCTCTGTATAAAATTTCTTTTGATTGCCCGAAATTGCTAGGTCGATTTCCCCCGGCAACAATGCGGCTCTCAATGGCGGTAACGAAGCCCAGTAGTCCATCGGGTCGGGATAGCGGAACCAAATAATGTATTTGGCAGGTATCTTGTACGACTTCCGGCTCTCTTCGTGCCCCGTGGTATACCGGAAGTGTTTTACATAATGATTTGCATCTTTGATTGGTTCGATTTTTTCAGAATGAATCGGCCAAATCTCATTTATTTTATTTTCGTCATCTGCATCAGGAGCGAGAAACCAGAATGCACCACGATCTGACAAAGACAGCCAATAAATAGTATATCTCATCAAAAACGTCTTTGTCATAAAATCATTCGGATGCTCTATTAACAGTTCGAACGGATGACGAGAGACATCAACGCTTTTTCTGTCATTAATCCGTTGTCGCACATGCGCGGGGGTCGATGAAGTTTCTCTCGCAATGATTTCTATGCTAGAATAAATCCACGAGATTGTTAAATATAATTTCTGTAATTTTTCTTGACTTAATCCACTAAGCCATTGATTGAACTCATCAGAAGAACTGTATAATCCCATCTTTTGAGCGGATACTTCTGCCCCAATATATCCAGGGGCCGTTTTTTTCAACCTTGCCTTTACATAAGCATATCTATCTACCATCCATCCTGATACGTTGTCAATTACACTATCTGCCATCTCCAACCTCCTCGGTTGCTATCTGATTTTTATTGTATCCCATGAAAAACTTGTAATGCATAAATTAATTGCTGCTATACATAATGCAAATGCCGTTGCTAAGTCGTCATTCTCGCCCGGTGGGGCTTTGAGCGTGTTCTGGTCAATAGACGATAGTTGAGAATGGGTCTTTGGACTATGCAGTTCGCACATGTTGTTTCGGAACTGTTGTGCCACAGTATCATACAGCATGGTCTTAATCGCCTTGTTAGCATTGTACCAGCCCTCTCGTTGTTGTACCTTGCCTTTCGTTGGCATCCACCCCTTCAATCTGGTCAGGTTGCTAACTTCTCTTAATGACTTACCCAATAGGCCACCATGATTGTTTAGTTCGTACAGCACTTTGGCTTTGTTATAGTATGTTCCGATTTGATCAATGACTACCGCGAATGACTCTGGGTCAGTCTTTTCCGCATATGTCGCCACCTCCTCTTGTGTCTCTATATCCATTACCACAATCGCCGAATCATCAGATGTAGGCAACCCCTCCGCAGGGTCAGCACCTAATACGTATTTCTTTTCAGGATGCGGCGTTTTGTAAATAACCAAACCATCAATAACAGGCCCGTCATAACCTTCCAGGTTAGTTTCTATTGTCTTTTTAATGATATATTTTGGCTGTATCTTTACATAAGAATTCCTTAGCCATGCAAATGGTAATCTTTTTGATGCAGACTTCGGCGCAAGTGCTTCTTCTGGGTTCGCTGGATATGATTCCCACAGATTGTCTAGTGTGTTATCAATATCTAGCGACACCTGCTTTTGCTGTTCGTACCAAGTCGGATTACGTTCAGGGTTAACATACCAGGGGATGAATACGCCTGTGTATTGATTGGTTCCTTCAATTGCGCCCCGATATAAATTTTTAAACGTACTGTTCGGTCTAGCCTTTTCTGATTTTGACAGAAGAATCAACTTCCCCTTCAAACCAACTGTAGGCGAAATATTCAATAGCACCTGCGCCAATGATGTATTAGACCGCCATACCAAGTCAGCCTCGTCAACCACAGCGATGGTAAATGTCATAGAATCACCACCACGAGTTGATACAGATTTCACAAAAGAACCATTTGACAATCTTAACTCATGAAGGTTATCGGTGATTACATCTTTCGCTCTCATCCAATAAGGCAATCTTGCGTACATGTCTTTAAGGCGCTTAATTAACTGCTGAGATTCCTCGTCGCCTTTAGACAGTAACAAGACATTTTGGGTTGGAAAAAACAAAACCATCCAGAGTATATACGCCAATATTTCCCAAGTTATCCCAACTTGCCTAGCCTTTAAGATTGCCAAATATTGTTCATTCATCACCTTTTGTGCGAGGGTTAACTGATTATCATACTCACCAGTATCGGTATCCCACAGCACAAACGGTATCCACCCCTGATCGTCATTCGAGTATATCTTTACATAATTAATAATAAAGTAAAGCAGGGCACGAACGTCACCTCTACGGACAACCTTGTGATACTCAGCAACGATTTGCTCCTCTGAGTATTCATCAGGATCGCCAGCAGGACGCATTGGGGGCAATTTTAGCTTAGTAGACATAATCATTGACCATTATAGTACAATAATACCATTTTCACAATAGCTCGGCACGGTTAATATGGGCGTATGAAAGTTAATTTACCGAACCCAAGTGACGAAAATGCATTAGAATCGATTCAGATCGACAAATGGGATACGTGGAGTATGGATTACACCTTGTCTCTATTGATCGTTCCGATGCTCAAGCAATTAAAAGAAGATAGTCATGGATACCCGGCAACCCTAAATTCGTTTGAAGAATGGCAAGGAATCCTTGACAAAATGATTTGGTCATTTGAGCAAGCCAAAAATGAATACGAAGGATGTTATGGACTTGCTTTGAATAACAATGAAGAGTATAAAGCATATATGAACCAAATCCAGCAAGGCTTCGATCTATTTGGGAAATACTACATGTCTCTTTGGGACTAAAGAAAGGAAAACATTATGTCAGTTAAACGGATTCTAGAACGAGTTAAACAAAACAAACCATTGCGGCGATTTCATCTTGAGCCAGCCGTAAAAGACACTCCCTGGACCCTGTTTCGCGTTCAAGGATCAACAGGCAAACTTAAAGCAGCGTATAATTTGCGTACTGGTGATAAATTTCAGGCAAAGCGTTGGCGAGAAGTTGCGGCATACATCGTCTTAAAGTCTATTGAGAATAAAGATAATCAAACGGCGGGTCAGGTACTTGAGGTATTGTTGTAATGGGCAGAGAAGATATGAAACGAATGGGCAGGGTAATGGCGGCTGGTTGGCCGATTCTGCAAGCTATCGCAAAAACGCCGTGGTTACTTGTGCTTATTCTCCCGCTTATGTCGGCGATTACATACGATGGTAGTTACAAGCGAGATAGATACATCCCAGTTGTTGCAACTGGAAGCGTAGAGATTCCAGTATGGGGCATGACTGTTTATGTCAAGTTTCGCAAATTGGCAAATGGAAAGGGAAGCATTTTATCCGTTTGCATAGATACGCATTACGCAAAGCCGTATAGTTGGGGATTGGGCATAGCTTAATCATCATCAGCGTCAACGTATTCGCCTTCTTCGATGCCATCGCCCAAGAATTGCTCTGCCTGTTTGTTCATGTCCAAGAAACGCTCTACATTGAAAGTAATTCGTTTTTGGTCATCAATTTCCAGCTTCTTAGGCACATCGATGGGAACCAGTGTTGATTGTCGTTTCATCATTCGGTCAACAGCCTTAATGATTCTGTCCTTTTCAACCATGCGTTGCAGAACAATTTGCGCCTTAAGGTCGTGGTCGGATATTTCATCAAGGTTAATAGAATTGATTTCTTCGTATTCCCGCATCATGTCTTGAATGAAGAATTCGGATATTTGCAGATGATGATCAATATATTCGCCAGCAAGCTCTTTTCTTTTTTCGGCAAGCTCGTTTTTAACAGCCAACCAATCTAGGTGAATAGTTGATTTTCCAAGTCGAGGCTGAACCTGCTTGATTAACGGGTGTTCCCGCATAGCTTCTTCCAAATCCCGCATAGACCAGTGTTTAGTGGGATCGGAGTTGATTACCTCAGTAAGAATCGCTCTGCGTTGGGTGCGCCATTTTTCGGTGCTACCATAGTTACCATGAATGATACCCGTTCTTTCGTAAGGGGGGTATTCTTTCCATTCACGTTTTTCTTTTTCATTTTCCATATAGATTAGTACCAGATTCACATTGAAAATTAACTAATTTCATTATACAATAAAAGATAATTCCACACAAATCCCCTTAAGGATAGAGACTGTGTTAATTACACATAAGGAACAGGCTACATGACTAAATCAATCAATGTTTTGTCCCTATTTGACGGAATGAGTTGCGCTCAAATTGCTCTTAATAGATTAGACGTGAAATACGATAAATATTATGCCAGTGAAGTTGATAAACATGCAATAAAAGTAACAAACACGAATTACCCAAATACAATACATCTTGGTGATGTTACCGAATGGCACAAATGGAACATTGACTGGGAAAACATTGATTTGTTAATGGGGGGAACCCCTTGTCAAGATTTTTCGCAAGCAAGATTGTCACACAAGGATAAAAGCGTTAGACAGATTAAAGGGCTAAGAGGGCGTAAATCATCATTATTCTATGAATATCTAGACATCTTGAACCACATAAAAAGTAAAAATAAAAATATTAAATTCCTTCTTGAGAATGTAAAAATGAAAAAGGAATCAGAAATCGCATTAAATGATTATTTAGGCGTTGATGGAGTGCATATTAATAGCAAATTGGTAACATTTCAGTCAAGGCCAAGAATTTATTGGGCGAATTGGCAATTCGATCAACCAGACGATCTTGATATATCATTTCAAGAAAACAAAAGCACCACACAAAAAAATATTGATGAAGCGATTGTAAACAAAACTCCAAGCAGAATAAGGATGTGGAACAACGGCAACGGCAGAGAAAGCAAGTCTAACTGTGATAATATCACGAATTCTAAGAAAATTGGATGCTTAACCGGAAAGCAAGACAGATGCCCCAATAGTGGCCTCGTGGCGTATAAAGATTTCTGTCGATATTTAACACGCGACGAGATGGAAAAAGCCCAAACGGTTCCGGTTGGATATACAGATTGCTTGTCATACAATCAAGCCCAAAAGGTACTGGGAAACGGCTGGACGGTTGATGTTGTCTGCCACATTCTAAAAGGTATGAAATAATGTTTAGCGTTGCAATTAACAAAGAAATTATCGGCAAACTACCCGAAGATTATGACAATTGGAGTTATGTCAACGGTCAGTTCATAAATGAACAACTAACACCACAGCAATTCGCCGACTATCTACAGGCAGGCTATGCATGGTGCAGCCCGATTAAGCGATACAGAGACAGAAAGAATTTCCTCAGTGGTCAAGTAATCGGCATTGACATTGACAAGGGGGATACACCAATGGGGGATATATTACGGATTCCTTTTGTGGACAAATATGCGGCTATTGTTCATTCCACCCCATCAAGCACACCAGAACATCCTAGACACCGGATTATTTTTATTCTATCATCACCAATTAAAGACAGGCACAAGTTCGAAACACTTGTAGACGCGATTATCACATCGTTTACTACTATTACTACGGACAAGTCTTGCAAGGACGCTGCTAGACTGTTCTATGGCGCTCCTGGCTGTGACATTGTGGTTAGAGATAGACAATTGCCTCTTATATACGCCCTTGCCAAATTGGCAAAGCCGTATATCCAAGAACAAGAAAGAAAACGGCAAGAGTATTTAGAAAGAATCAAAAACCACAAAGTTCATTATAATGGCGCAACTCCGAACTATCTCCTGAACATGATCAAAAACAAGCTAGTCACAGAAGTGTTATCATCTCCAGAAGGACAAAAGGCACACACACTAAACAAGGTGGCGTACACCTTTGGTGGTTATGTCGCTGGTGCATATTTCGATGAATACGAAGTGGTTGACACGCTGAAAGAAGCCATTGCTGCAAGAGGGTCCGTGAGAAACATGAATCTCGCTGAGGATATTATCGAGAAAGGCGTTCGCAAGGGGATGAACAGCCCCTTGATCATTACAGAAGAAGACGAATTCGCGGAACTTGGACTATAGTACAGTAATACTATTATCAATCGCGGCACAAATTGGTATTATATAAACTATGAAAACATATTATCATTCAACTAGGAGAGTAAACACAGAAGCCGAACTGAACCAGCAACAGCTTGATAGCTTAGCCGCTGCTATTCAAGAAGAATTTGGTCTGGATAAAGAAGAGATGGCGGAAGGTCAAGATACAAGACCAGTTGAGCATTGGAACTGGACAAAACAAATTATTCGCAGAGGCAATACCCACATTGGATAAAAATGATGCTGTAGAGATTGCCATTTTGATGTACGCGAATGAGCCGTGTCGTATTTGCGGCCGGAACATGACTCCAGAAGATGTTAAGACGGCAGTATTTGCTGGGTATAGTAAGAACGACGAGGCTAGAACGGCACATAGAGAATGCCGGAACAAACTGCCTCCGCCAGAACCAGGAGTTCCCCATCCGCAATGGTTTTATCAATAATCTAAAACAAAACCATAAATCCGTTAATCCTCCTATATGGGGGATTTTTTTATTCGAGGTAACACAATGTACGTATATATCATAAAAGCGCAGGACGGGGCATTTAAAGTGGGTTTTACGGGCAATCTAGAGCAAAGACTCAGATCGCTACAAACCGCACAGCCATATAAGCTGAAATATTATAAAGTATTCCAAATTGCAGATGACACAGCGCTTGCCAGAAGAGTTGAAAACAAACTAAAAGATGAGTTTAAGAGATGGGGTACATCGCTAGAAGGCGAATGGTATGATATAAAAGAACAACAGGTGGATATTATTTCATTCCACCTGTTGACAAGAGATAATTGTATTAATAATTACGGACTAGTTCAACGCTCGATTGTCCATCCGTATGACGACAACTTTTCTCGTTGAACTTGATTAATTTCCCCAAAGACAACAAAGGCAGATGGAAATGGTGCTGAGTCTTTACTTAGTCTGTCTGAGCGCAGCCACTTATCAATGTCAAAATCAAAATTAACCTGTTTTGTCAAGCCAAATACGATGTTGACAAACTCTTCGTCGCCATCAAAATAACTGCCGCCAATCTTCTTTAGTGCAGCCAGTCTGTGCTTTCTCCTTCTTGATTCATCTTTGATGATTCCATAGTAACGATTTACCCATGATTCGTCAGAGCCGAATTTTAGCCGCCCCTTGATAAATATTACCAATGATGCATCAGGAATATACTTCTGCCACATTGCCGTATCCGTTCTCGCAGGCAATAAGCAAACCGTAGCGCCAGAATGACGAATTCTATACACCTCTTTAACCCATTTGTCCATTCCACGACCGTAAGGCGGGTTGATGAATCGCAATGCATATTCGGCCCAATCGTAATTAAAAGCATCTTGTTCTTGGCTGAAATATGTTTCGCAAACATTTGGCCGAGAAGCGCAGATGTCTAGATTCCACTTAAATACCGTTGCCAAATCATCAACAACTGCTTGATCAGTATCCCATTCGCCTGTGTCAGATGAAAACATTAGTTTGTTATTCATTTCTTTCCTATTTTCCTTTGTGGGTTGGCCAGAGTTTCATACATTTGATCGCTGTAGTATGCCCATTCGTCTGGATACAAAAACTTCTCGCTATGCTTAATAATTGCCATGACGTTTTGTTTTGTTCGTTTGTACCATCTACGATAACTCCACACATTATCTACTTCCGCATCCATTAAATCGTTGCACAATTCGTTATAGGCCATGTTGTGAACAAACTTGCTCCATCCCGTCATCTTAACACACGGAATAGCAACAATCGGGTCAACTCTGCGAATTGGGATAAACTTTACCACTACAATTCGCCCATAATGTTCAATGTAATTAACTTTATCCATCAGCGTTCCTGTAATATCGCACAGCTTCCGATTTGCAATACGCAATATACGCGATGTATCAACTACAGGGCTTGAAATAACCTGTTCTTCTCGCCGCACAGGAGGCGACTTTGGACGCAATACCAATGGACGCAATCCGTTTTCTCGCTGAGGTGCTTCTACCCATTGTTGGCTAAGAATTTCTTTCGTTTCCACTATACTACTCCAATTCCATCAATAAATCCCAAGTCAAGAGCCTCCCGTGCTGTCAACCACGATTCATTTGATAGCAATTTTTTGATTTTCTTTTTAGACAATCCTGTCCTTTGTTTGTATATATCAACAATGTACTTCATCTGCACATCGCCAAGTTTTGCATGATCTTTCATTTCAGAATGTTTCCCGAATACACCACCAGACAATTGATGAATTAACAACATGCTTCGTGGCGTGGCATAAGCGGAGTCACATGCGGATGTTATTAATGTGCCAGCGGAACAACATGGCCCCTCAATTGCCGCAGCAATTTCAACATTAAGAGATTCGATTATGTCAATTAATGGCATAGCAGCATCAACTTCCCCGCCATATGTTTTAATTCTCAGTACAACTGGGCGTGATTGTTTGTACTTTGCCATTTCCATTGATGCCGTTACCTCAGCATCTCTTAGCGCCTGGATTAATTCTTTGCACGATGCTTCGTTAATATCCGAGTAAAAATATATCTCGTTTTCCTTCACCTGAATGATACTGTATTCAGTGTATTCTTCGTTATCAGACATTATTTATTCACCATTGGGGGGATTGCAGCACCAAGAAGGCAAAAAACGAGAGCGACATTGCCAATTTCTGTATACAACCATGATACTCCAAGAAGTATCAATCCAAAGAGCGCAGCGCCTTTAACTAGTTTGTTGACAGTCATAAAAAAATCTCCTTATGCGTTTTATTATAGCATAAGGAGATTTATAACAAATGGTATGATTGTACTACTCAATCAAACCGCAATTGATCTTGTAGTCGTCCAATTTCTTCTTCTAACAATCTGCGATAGTTACCATAAACAACATTGTAACTCAATTGGTACAGCGGCTTCGTTCCCTTTTCTTTTAACAGGGCATTTATTTCACTCAACTCAGCCATTTTCATACGCAATTGATATTCAAGGTCTTTGCGCGTTTTCTCGTCCACCGTCTTTCTTCTCCCAATTTTTGACAGTGAATTAAATGTTCTGTAGAAAAGCTCTCTGTAGTGAAGTTCGTTTATCATGCTTTCCAATATAGCATTCAATTCTTTCTGTATCTGTTACATAAGACACACTATTCGCATCTTCCTTTGTATGTCGCGTCGTATGAGATATTGACATAATAAGTTCCCTGAATGCGAGACAAGGAATACACATCAAGATTATTTGATACGGCATCTGGTGAAAGATAAAACCCATTTGACACGAACGAAATAAAATCTCCCTCATTGGCCCAGATAGAACCAGAGTTGTCAGTGACCACTTTTTGTTCTTGGCCTGTTGAAGAAATGATTGACAACATAAAGTTTGGCGACTGTTCGTCGCTATCAATCATACAATTTTCATTTGTATCGCGCCAAAACAGAATTCGATTATTTCCTGTTCCGTTTGATTCTGGCAAAGACAGAGAAGCACCCATTGACGCTCGTTCATTGCCACCTGAGCGTTGTCCATCTTGCCCGTCATCCCCCTGAATACTCGCTTCCATAACTGGGTTGTTTACTGGTACTGTTCCTTCAAATTGCTGCGGAGGAACATTTGGAGCCGGAACCTCTGTTGGCGAGATTCTGTATTCTGCTGTTGGCTGAACCATTTGCTGAACGGGCAACTCTTGAGAAAGCGGCCCTCGTTCATTTCCCACTTCTGCGATGTATCCACTATTCACCAGGAATCCGTTCACTACATCGCCCAACGGGGTAAAAATATACAGCAGCAACAATGCCGCCACTACTGTCATAAAATTAGATTTTGTTCTATGGTCAATCATTTTGTTTTCCTTATACTATACCAATGAGGGTTCTCGCAGATTGTCTCTGCCCCTAGTTTATACAAACTGATTAAATCATCTATTTCCATCGAATCTGAGGGGATTAATGCGTCCAGAATCCGATGAGATAAAAATTTCTTGCTAATCCATTTTACTCCTGCCCATCTAGCAGGAGTTTTTTCTGATTCCTCGATGTATTTCTCCAACTGGTATGTTATTGGCGAATAATCTACCAGCCTATAACCAAACTGCACTTCCTCATACTTGCCAGCGCGACTAAGGGCATCTCCAGCTTTATCATAGCACGATTTAACAGTTGGTATCAAGTCATGCCGCCCTAATCGCTTTAGCGTGGATACAATATCCCCGCTGTACGAAATTGTTTTCCAAAACGGTTCGGGATCAGAACCATCTTTCGTCTTTTCTGGCGTGTACCACTCTTCGATAAGATATGTGCCCAATGAATACTGCGAGATTCTATACATCATCATTCCTCCCTGGTCATGAACAGCAAAAATAACACTCGTGAATATATATCTTTCGCGAAATTGATTCGTACTCGTTCTAACAACTCCCATGTTCGCTTATCCAAACGAGGATTTGAATCAATCAACCAAGATAGGATTACCTGGCACAGGTTTTCTTTATTCAGCAATGCGCCATCCCAAGCCATCCAATAGTAGTTTTGGTCCAATTTCTGTAGTCGCGACATTAATCGTTCATCCATATTTCATCCAAGCCTTACGCGAGACGAACTAATCCCACATAGACCCGCTGCTCCACCGAAACGAATTATCTTTTGTTCGTTCTGGCAACTTCTGAAATCGTTTATACCAATCATCACTAATGAAATGATATGTTCCACAGTATTCGCAACTAACAACGCCGCTTATATGGTTATTCGTATCAATATTAGCGAAGCATTGTGTACATTTTAGTGCCTCAATCATTGCTGTTCTCCCAACATGCAGATAGTAACTCGTAATTATCAATTCCGTTTTGTTGACAAACTGGAATGAACCATGAGCGCTCCCCCGTACAGGGCGTGTATGAGAATAGATGAAACACCGGAGGACTATCGTTTGTTGCCCTTATGTTCATTTCACGGAATTCATCAACTAACAAACGGAATTCTTGACCGATTCTCCAGCAAGAAATTGGTATATAAGGCAAGTGTTCCTGCGTAGCCTGAACATCATTTTCAACTCGCTCGATCTGCCCATCTTCGTTTACCAGCACAAGAAAGCAATCCCAATTGCCAATATCGTCTACCACTGTTTCGTATCTTACTATCATATTAATCTCCTTAATTTACCAATTATGCCAGATTATCATATTTTTCGAAATAGTACCTCTATACCATAAAATGGTAGGGTTATCCCCACTTACCACCAAGTGTAATCTAGGCTACGCTTATGCTATGATTGCATTAACAACAGTTTT